>Ga0209607_1002806_pt1 | contig 13718 bp, 5 predicted proteins | sample AD_UKC117_MetaG_FD_184413 | JGI IMG/M metagenome (GOLD analysis project Ga0209607, IMG submission 184413) | Active sludge microbial communities of municipal wastewater-treating anaerobic digesters from Hong Kong - AD_UKC117_MetaG (SPAdes)... | ecosystem: Engineered > Bioreactor > Anaerobic >... | reverse complement strand
CATCTCCCTGACCCCGACATCCTCAGATTCCCCCACATCGCCATCCCCCTGGCCGAACTGCTGCCCGATATGGCGCATCCCGAAACCGGCGAATCCTTCTCCGCCATCGCCGTCCGCCTCCTCGCCGCCCAAGGCGAAGATGCCCTCTGGCCCCGCCCGGACATCAACCTGTAGAGACTAGAGACTGGAGATTGCCCAGTCTCCAGTCTCTAGTCTCCCACCTCCCCGATCACCAACGCATCTTCCCCCGCGCCTGTCCGCAGCCGCTCAAACGTCTCCGATTGGTACAGGCCAATGATTAGACGGCCGTTTCCCGTCCAGCCCTCCGGCAGCATCAATTCATGGCGGTCCAGCAGCCGCTCGCCCGGCTGCCAGGACGTAGTGGGGCGCGTGCCAAACAGCGGCACGCCATCGTGCTGGCCTACCAACGCGCCGCTGTCGTCCAGCACATGCACAAACGCCGTGTAATTCTCCGGCACGGCAGCCAAACTTTCCCACAACAGCGTGACGGTAACGGCCGTTTCCCCACCCGTCACAATCGGCTCCGCCAGATCAACCGGCTGACCGCCCACCGTCACATACACACCGTCCAGCCGGATGTGGTCGCCAAAGGTTACGTTTTCGGGGGTCATCACGGCCGTCGCGCTCGCCAACGGCCGGAAAGCCCACAACGTCTTGTCGCCCGCCTGCGCCCGCGCTTCGTGCAGCAGGTGATAATCCAGCCAGCGCCCCACCACATTTTCCCGGTCCCACACCGAATCCAGATACGGCACAAACCAGATGCGCTGGTAAGTTTGCGCCAACTCGCTCAGGGCGGCTTCGGTATCAGCTTGATTGGCGTCTGGCGCTTCCGGCTGCATCACAATCGGCATGGCCGTGTGGCGTAAATAATATTGCAGCGCCGGATCAGGAAAATGGGCCAGGAACACGTCGCCCGGCTGCTCAGCGGCGGCCACGCGGGCGGCCATTTCGCGGTAGCCCACGGTCCGGCTGAAGGCGGGATCGAAGTAGTAATTTTTCAGGCTCAACCCGTTGCCCAGGATGATGAGTCCCAGCGCGATGACGGCCGTTCCCCGCCACCACCACGCCCGCTGCCGCCACAACGTCAGCAGCCCCGCCGCCACCAGCAGCCACCACGCCGGCGCCGCCAGACTGATGTAAAACGGATTAAACGTGGCCCGGCTGTACCGAATCAGGAAGATGAACAGCGTCGTCGTCCCCCACCAGCCGGTCAGCATCAGCCCCCAGGCCGGTTTTTGCCGCAGCAGCGCCCACGCGCCCAGCAGTGCCAGCGCCAGCGCCGCCACAAATAGCCAGCGCACCGCCCAGCCCGTCAGCGCCGATCCCACCGTCAACTCGATGCCCACCTGGACCAGATAGCCGGCCAGTTCTGGCTTGGCCGGTTCGCTAAGCTGCCCGGCGGCCAGCAAGCTGCGCCACATCGCCAGCAGCCAGGGCGCAAAGAGGAGCACGGCCGTTAGCCCGCTTACCATCCACGCCCCCAACCGCCGCACGCGCCCGGCCGATTGCGGCCAGAGGTACAGGCCATGCGCCAGCAAAATAAACGCGCCGTAATAATGGCTGTACACCGTCAATACGGCCGTTACCGCATACGCCAGCCACAAACCTAACTTCCCGGAGGCTCCCAGCCTCCGGGAAGTTGTCTGCGGCGCCAAAAACCGCGTCAGTAGCACCGTCGCCAGCGCGCCAAAAAACAGCGCCAGCGTGTACTGGTTGCGCACGTCCTGCGCCAGCCAGATTTGCGATTGAGAGATCGCCGCCAGAAAAGCAGCCAGCAAGCCCAATTTTCGGCTGCCCAGCGTCGCCCCCAACACATAAATTAGCGGCAGCAGCAGTACGCCCGGAACCAGCGAGATAAAACGCATGGCCAATTCGCTGTCGCCGGTCAGGACTAGCCAGCCGTGCAGCAGCAGGTAATGGAACGGCGAATGCGGGTCGCCCTCGGCCAGCAGCGCCGGGATGATCTGCGCCGCGGGCAGCCGCGCAAACAGGTAACTAAACGCCTCATCCCCCCGCAGCTCCTGGTATCCCAACCGGAATACCCGCAGCGCAAACCCCAACAGGGTAACGGCCGTTACCCCCCAACGCAAAGAGAGACTGGAGACTGGAGACTGGAGACTGGAGATTGCCCAGTCTCCAATCTCCGGTCCCCAGTCTCTAGTCTCCAGTCCCCAGTCTCCCCTCTCCACGCCCTTCTTCCGCCAACGCCACGCCGCCAGTCCAGCCAATACCAGCGTCAGCATGGAAATGGCGATGCCGACCGCCACATCCAGCGGCGCAAAGCGCAGGGTGATGGTGTGCGCGCCCGGCGGCAGCAAAATCGCCTGGAAACCGGCGTTAGCGCGGGCGCGGGTCGCTGGCTGGCCGTCTACCTGTGCCTGCCAGCCCGGATAATCCCACTCGCTGATGACCAGGATGCCGGGCGTGTCGGAAACGGCCGTTATCATCAACTCATTCGCCGCAATCCGTGTGGTTTGCACGATGGGCGGTTGGTCGGGCGGCGATACGGCCGTCCATGCCTCTCCCGCTCCCTCCAAAACCACCTGCGTGGCCGGGTCAAATTCCGGCCCCGTCGCCAGTTGGAATGCCTGCTCATCGCTGTCCGCCAGGAGGGGATCGTACACCAGCCAGGCGCGCGGCAGCGCATCCTCGAAGCGGTAAAGCGCGCCGCTGAAGGTCTCGTCGGGCAGCAGGCTGTGGGACACGGCCGTTACCAGACTCACGTTCGCGTCGTCGGGCGGCTGTTGGGCCAGCACGTATTGCACGTTGAGAAGCTGCCAGCGGCGGGCGTTGGGCACCGCTTCCAGACGGCTCAGCGTCTGCAATTTCAGCGGGCTGATGCCGCGAATGTCCTCCACGCCCAGCAGTTCGCCCACGTTGGCGTGGAACAGCCCGGCGCTGTCCAGCCGCGCCGGTTCAGCGCCCTGCGCCAGCGGCAGCCATTCCGGCTGCGGCCAAAACACGTCCGGCGGCTGCGCCTGCAAGTTCAACGGCCCGCGCCCCGCCAGGAACAAATCGACAAACAGCAGCCCCACCAGCGCCTGCCCGCCCCAGCGCCGCCCCCCGCGCCACAAAATGAGCAGCACCGCCAGCAAAATGGCCGCCTGCTGCGCCAGCACGCGCACCCAGGGACCAGAACTGACCGCCGCCAGAATCACACCCGTCAGCAAGAACAGACCGAGCATGACGGCCGTTACCCGCCGCCCTATCTGTAGATGTGTCCAATCTTCAAGATTGGACACATCTTTGCTCAACCACAGCGCCAATCCCTGCGCCGCCAGCAGCGCCAGCGCCAGGCTGAACAGTCCCACCAGCCGCTCCTGCTGCCGGAACAGGCTGAAGCCGGGGGCCACGTGATAAACCAGTTCGAAGAAGATGCCCTTGTCGCCCAGGGAGAGCACGGCCGTACCCAGCGCCACGGCCGTCCAAAACACCATCTCCGCCCGCTGATCATCGTCCACCAGGCGGCGGGCCAGCCAGCCCGTCAGCGCCAGCACCACCACAGCCACGCCGCTGTACATCGGCACCCAAAACGAGAACAGGCCGGGCGTAAGAAGCTGCAAATAGTCCAGCAGCGGGAACCCGGCAGCGACAAATTCATAGCTGACGTCACTGCGGGTGGTGTAGGCCAGATAGTGCAGCGCGGGCAGCCAGGCAGCAGCAGACAGGCCGACGGCCGTGGCCGCCACCGCCAGCCCCAGCCCGCCAATCCAGCGCCACGCCCAGCGCGCCCGGATGGTCAGGAACAGGTAATAAGCCGCCGCCAGATAGCTAACGTGCAAAAAAGTCTGCGGATGCCCGGCGGGCAGGGCCAGTCCCAACACTGCGCCCGCGCCCAGGAGATAGGGGAACGGCCGTTCCCCCATCACCCCTTTTCTTAGCAGCCACAGCACCAACGGCAGCCAGGTGATCGTCTCCAGCAGCGCCAGTTGCAGCAGCGGGTAGGAGATGAGGTAGCCACCCAGCCCAAAAGCGACGGCGGCCAGCAGTCCCGCCCAACGGTTTTTCGTTAAATCGAACGCCAGCAGGTAGGTAAACAGCCCGGCCAGCCAGATGTGGAGCAGTCCTTCTAGTTCCAGGACGAAATAGGAAAAGCCGCCCGGCCCGCTGAATAAAATGGTTAGCCAGCGCGGCAGGTAAAAAACGGCCGCTTGCGTATCCGCCGCAAAGGGAAAGCCGCCATAACTGCCCGGCGACCACAACGGCAGCTGCCCGGCCCACACCTCCTGCGCCTGGAACACGACGAAGGTGTGGAACTGGCCGGACAGGTCGCTGTCCGGCAGGCGCGCCCGCCCCAGCAGCAGCGCGCCAAAAAACAGCGCCCACAGCAAAGTCCACAGTGTAATGAAAGGAAGGTGTCGGCGCATAGTTCGGGGCTGACTGGAGACTAGAAGCGTCTGGTCTCCAGTCTCTAGTCTCCAGCCTCTATCTCTAACCCAATCTCCACAAAGTCGCTTGCGCCATCTTGCCGGGGCAGGCGCGTCCCGGTGTCGGGATTATACATCCCCAGCAAGATGGGGTAGTGTCCAGGCGGCAAATCGGCAGGAATCGTTAGCAGGTGGGTGTCGTCGATCACGTCGCCGGGCTGCCAGAGAGTGGTGGGATAAAAATTGTTCACCGGTGGAGCGTCGGCCCCGGCCAGCCATTGGCGGTCGGCGTCCAAAAGCTGCACGAAGACGGTGTAATCCTGTGATGGCGCGGCGCTGGCCTGCCAGAAAAGGGTGAGCGGGATGGTTTGGCCGGACACGGCCGTTTCCGCTCCCCACGTATAACCCGCCAGCGTAATCCCCTCGGCAAAAGCCACGTCCAGGCGTGTGGCCGGTTCCGGCGGCGGTTCAATGGCCGCCAGCCGCGCCGGCGGCCCAACCAGCAGCGGGTCAATCGGCTGCCCATCCTGGCTGGCGGCAGGCAAAGGCCGGGCGGCGTCCGTATCATACAGGCTGACGGCGGCGCGCAGTTGGGCGGGAGCCACGGCCGTTTCCCCCACGTACACATGGTACACGTCGCGGTAAATGTCGCCCGGTTGCCAGCGGCTGGTGGGGATCAGCCCGAAGGCCGGGTAGCGGTCCACCTGTCCCACAGAGACAAATTCGCGCCCCAGCAGGTGGACGCTGCTGATGTAGTCGGCGGCCACCGGGGTGGCGGCCTGCCAGTACAGCGCCACGACGATGGGATCGCCGGCGGGCGTGGTGGACTGGCCTTCGGCCATTTCCACGCCGACCAGCCGCAGCGCGCCATCCGGGGCGGTGAAGGTGATGGGGTCGATGGCGGCGGCAGGGGGCACGGCCGTCAACGCTTCCGGCAAAGCATACACCGGCCGGATCACCAACCAGGGCAGCAGCGCCGCCAGCAAGAAAAAGCCGCCGCCCACGCTGGCGGCGAGCCGAATCCTGGTGCTTTCGCGCCTGGCCCAGGCCAGCAGCCCGACGGCCAGCAGGGCATTGATCGCGCCCAACGCCGGGAACAGCAGCCGCCCCTGAAAAGCGGGCGAAATAACGTTCCAGCGCAGCAGCAGCAGCAGCAAAATCCCGGCCCAGGCGGCCAGCAGCCACGCGCCGGCGTCGATGAAATGGCGGCGATTAACGGCCGTGCCTAACCATTTCCCCAAACCAAGCAATCCCACCAGAGCCAGGCCGTTGAGGATGTAATAGTAGGTGTTAGGCGCGGCCACGTTCACGCCGCCAAACAGCCCCCAAAACGAGCGGTAAAACGTGCCAAACTCGTCCAGCCAGCCGGCCAGCGTCAGCGGCGCGGCGCGCGTGCCCTGCACGGCGATGAAGGCACTCAGGCCGGTCAGGTCGCCGTAAAGCTGCCAGTTGCGCACAAACCACCACCCGGAAACCAGCAGCGCACTCGCCAGCACCAGCGGCCCGCCTAGCCAGAAGATAGTCCAGTCATGTTTGCGCCAGGAGAGCCAGAGGAGGGTAACGGCCGTTAACCCCAACAGCCCGCCCACACTCAACTTGGTCAGGATACCCAGCCCCAACACCAGCCCCAGCAGCCCATAGCGCGGCCAGCCGCGCCGCAGTCCCGGCGGGTTCTGCCAGATGGCCAGCAGCAGGAGCAGGCCAACGTGCCCCAGCAAAATCGCCAGGGAGTCGTTGTTGACGGCCGCGCTGACGAACAGGAACATGGGATTGAAGGCGGTGAGGGCGGCCGCCAGCAGGGCAGTAGTAGGGGAGAAGAGGCGGCGGGCGAGAACGGCCGTCACTCCCACCGTGCCCAGCCCCAGGGCAATAGAAACCAGCCGGATCACATAGATCGCCAGCACGCTGCCCTGCCAGGGAAAGGCTTCCCGTGCCGGATCGTGGATGATCAGGTTTTTGTTGCCCACCTGGTTGGGATTGCCGATGAAGGCCTGCTCGTTTTTGTGATGCAGTTCCGGCAAATCGGTGGTGTCGATGGGCGCGGTAATGGCCGCCATGAGCAGGTAGTAGAGCGGCGGCTGGGCGGCCTCTTGCAGCCACAGGCCGGGGTCGGCGGGGTCCAGCACGGGCAGTTGGCCTTGCGTCTGCACGTACTGCACAAACGGATAATGCTTGTACTCGTCGGAGGCTTCCAGCGGAGGTGTGGTCAGGGCGTAGCTCAGCGCCAGCCCTACGTAGAGCGCGAGGATGATGCCTAAAACGGTGGCAAAAGACGGCGTGCGATTCATCATCAGCGGGTCACATCAATCCAGCCGGCCAGGAAGGCGTCGTTGGGCTGCCGCTGGTTGTCGCGGGTCAGCGGTAGGCGTTCAAGGGTGGCGCTATTGTACAGCCCAATCCAGATGGGGTAACGGCCGTCCGGCAAATCGTCGGGCAGTGTCACGGTGTAGGCATCGTCAATAACGGCGCCAGCCGGCCACAGATGGGTGGGATAACGGCCGTCACGCGGCTGGCTGTCGCCGGTGGCTAACGGCGGCTGCCCGGCCTCGCCCAGATGGACAAAGGTGGTGTAATCGTCATCCGGCGCACCGCTGGCGTGCCACTGGACGGTGACGGTGAGAACCTGGCCGGGCAAGGCTGCACCCGGCACGAAGGAAACGTCTGTCAGTTCGATATTTTCCCCTAACTTAGCCAGGGGCGGCCCGGCCACCGGAGGCCACTCTGCCGGCTGGATTTCAATTTCGCCCACGGCGGCGCGTGTTTCTTGCCCGGCCAGTCCGGCGAATATCGGGGCTAAAACAGGGGCAACGGCCGATTCGTCCAGCCGTATGGCAAAGCGGTCGGCAATGATCTGGCCGGAGGGCCAGAGATTGGCCGGGTACAGGCCACGGCCGTGGTAACTTTGCAAGCCGCCAACCCGCGCCAGGTCGTGGCCCAGAATTTCTACCACAAATTCCACTGGCTCTGCCGGGGGCATATCAGCTTGCCAGTAAAGGGTGAGCCAGACGGCGTCGCCGGGAACGGCCGTGGCAGTCTCCACCTGCGCCCCAACCAGCCGGACGCCCTGCCCCATCTCCGCCTGGATAGGCGTGGCTTCCGGTGGCAGCGATGCCACCACCGGCGGCCAGGCGTAGGCCGGTCGGACCACGAAAAACAGCGCGTAAAGTGTCGTGGCCAGGGCCAGCAGCAGGGCAACAAATGGCACGCCCGGCCAGCGCCAGCGGCTGAGACCATAAGCCAGCGCCAGCGCCAGGGGCAGCAGCGCCGGAAACAGCAGCCGCCCCTGAGCCGCCTCCGTTTGCAGCATGAAGGCAAACAGACCAGCGTAGACCAGGGCTACCCAACCGGCCAACAGCAGAACGAGTACGAATTGACGATCGATCATTCGCGGTTGGCGATTAACGATTGACGATTTGATGACGCCCCCTGCCGCTACCGCAACTAAACTGTACCAGGTCCAGTAAACCCACTGCGGCGGGCGCAGGTTAAACCAACCGAAAACGGCAAACAATGATGGCCATAGGCTATCCCATTCACTCAAAACCTGGAGTGGCGTGGCCTGGCGGTCGCCGCCGGCAAACTGGATAAAGGGGGTAGTGGCCGTCACGTCGCCATACAATTGCCAGTTGCGCCACCACAACCAGCCGCCCACCAGCAGCGCAGGCAGCAGCACCAGCAGCCAATTGCCGATAGTGGACCGCCATTTGTCCATCGCCAACAACTGCCTGAGCGTCGGCGGTTGGCCATTTGCCAATGACCAGTGATTATTGACCATGAGAAAGCCTAGAGCGTACAACAGCAGCAGCGTCCCGGCATTTTTGGTCAGCATCGCCAGGCCAATAGTCAGGCCTAGCAGCAGCAGGCGGGGGTAGGTAACGGCCGTTTGCCACAGGCGGACAAGCTGCCACAACACGGCGCTGGCCAAAAAAATCACCAACACGTCGTTGCTGATGGCGCTGTGCAAGAAGTTGAACTGGGGTAAAAAAGCGACCAGTCCGGCGGATAGCAGGGCGATGTCTGGCTGATGGGGCCAAAGCTGGCGACCACCGCCGTAGATACACAGCAACGTGCCCAGGCCAAGCAGCGTGGAGAGCAGGCGCAGCCGGTAGGCGAACCGGGCATAGTCTGGGGCAGGCTGCGGGTGAACGAAGCGGTTGAGGTTGGTTAAAGCGGAAGCGTCGCCGAGGGCAGCGTGGGGATTGGGCCAGATGTGGGCCTGCGCCGCAGCAGATGATGCGCCGCGCACGAAGAGAGAGCCAAGCAGGTAGTAAAGCGGCGGCTGGGCCGCTTCCTGGCGCAGCCAGTCGTCGGCGGGATCAGCTGTGGGGAGACGGCCGTTTTCGGCAACATAAAGAACGGTGAAAAAATGGTGGTGCTCGTCGGGCGCTTCAAATAAGGGGTTGATACGGCCGTAGCCAATGGTGATCAGACTGTAGGCTAACAAAATAACGGCCAGCAGCCACTTTCGGTAGCGAGCTATCCACGCCTGGACGGGAGAATCGGGAAGTCGAGTCATGGCAGCGACACGGTGGTCAACAGAAGTTGATCATTGACCTGCGGCACACTCTGAACCATGACGGGCAGCCGCACATTCTTATCCGGTTGGTAAAAGCCGATCCACACTTCGTAATTTCCGGGCGGCGTGCCGTCAGGGATGGGCAGATTAATCGTGTCATTGATCACCTCACCTGGGCGCCAACCAGACGTGGGGCGCAGGCCGTCACCGGGGAGCCGGTCTTCCTGGTTTACGATCTCGCCATTTTCCGTGGAAATAAGATGGACAAATAAAAGATAACTATCGTCGGGCCTGGCCTGTACCTGCCAGGTTAGCGCCAATTCCAGTTCGTCCGGTGATTGTGTCAGGGTGTAGCCGTATAAGTCGATGGCGGAACCAAACACGGCATCTGTGCGGATTACGTCGGCAGGCAGGGCCGTCTCCATGGGCCAGGGGATCACTTGAATGCGTCCCAGGGTGACGCTGTCGGTAGACCACGGCCGCCAATACGGCCGTCCCGGCACCACATTGTCTCCGTCCAGCAGCCGCCAGCGTAACTCGTATTCTCCTGGCTCTGTCTCCGGCCGAATAAACAGGCCGGTTGGTTCCATCACGATGGCGTGGGCTGGCAGTTCGGGCAACCAGGGAGCGCCAGGCCGGTCTGACTGCTGCCGCAGCGAGTCGCCATTGGCTTCAAGAACGGTCAATTCGTACCGGATATCATCCAGGGACAAGGGGGTTTCGGTCTGCCAGTACAGTGTCAGGGGGAGAGTGTGGCCGGGACGCACGCCGGTGTCGGCCGTTTCCCAACCGGCAAGCTGTAAACCGTTGTCAAAGCGGAGGCGCTGGCTGTTGTTGGGCAGCGCTTTTAGCAGCGTATCGGTGGCCTCCGTGGCAGCAATGGTGATGGGGCCGAGCGGTTGAGCCGCGCCGAGCGCTCCTTCCCCTTCGCCGGATAACGGCTGAATCGAAAGCAGGTAATCACCCGGCGGCAGTGGCGGTAGATTCAGGTAGTAGTCAGATTGGGCCAAGCCATCTTGTGGCCACGCCTGGCCATTCTCCGGCCAGAGGGGATGGCCTTTCACCAGCCACTCACGGCCGTCGCCGTCTTGCAGGGTAAAGCGTACATACGTCTTGGCCGGCGGCGGATCGCCCGCTTCCCAGAAAAGCGTGAACCACAAGGTTGGCTGATGAACAGGTTGGTCATTGTCCAGGCGGAACCCGCGCAGCGCGGGCAGGTCGGTCCATACAATGTCAAGCGGCTGGCTGCCGTCTGGCAGTTCATCGACATAAGGAGAAGGAGCGCTGAAACCAAGCGCTTGAACGATGCCATTTTTGCTGTGTGCTTCCAGGTGAGCCACCTGGTTCAGATGAGCAGACAGCCACTTTTGCACCAGGCGATTGGCGTCACGGCCGTCGGCTGGAGGGTCTGTAACCAGCCAGATACGGTCGTAAGTTTGGACCAACGCTACCAGATCCGGCTCTGAGTCGACGGCGTTCGTGGGATAACGGGGAACGGCCGTGACCGCCAGATCGGCGCGTGTCTGGTAATGGGCCTGCAGCGGAAGCAAGATCGCGTTGTTGTGCACGATGACGTCATTTTCGCCGGCAAACTGCTCGATTTCCCGGATGAGAGAACGAAAATCGTCTTTAGCATAAAGTTCCGGACGAAAATACAGGTTGTTCAGGGCGATCACTGGCCCGGCGATGACGGTGAATAGAGCCACAACTGTGAGGCTGCCCCAGAGGTAGCGCACGGCCGTTTCTTGCCGTGTTTTTTCCCAGGCAAACACAATTGCCCACGCCAGCAAGAGAATAAAAGCCGGGCTGCCGGCCATGATGTGGCGCACGCCCTGATACATGGGCTTAAGCAGCGATCCGGCCATCAAGCCAACGACAACGGCCAATAAATAGGAAGACAAAAACGCGCGCTGCTTCCACCCTTTAGCCGCGTAGAAGCCCAACAGCAGGAGCCCCAGGGTCAGCACATTCAGCACTTTTATCCCCACTTCCGTAAAGTCGACCGTCAGGCCCAGACCAAAAAAACGGACCACGTCTCGGAGCATTGTGCCGGGGGAGACATAAAAGTAGTTGGCTTCTGTGCCGGTGAACAACCGGGGGATGGTAAGCGGAATCAGGGGGATTGCTGCCAGCAAACCGATGAGGCCGGCCGCGAGGATGAGTTTCTTTTGGCCGCGCTGCCATAAGAGCCAGATCCAAAAGGGGGATTGGGCCGCGATGAGGAAAACGGCCGTGTAGTGGGTATAAAGTCCCAGCCCGGCCAGGATGATGTAAATCACCAACTGGCGGCGTAAATCACTGCCTGTTAGAGCGCGCCACAGCGCGTAGCTGGCCCCGGCCAGCAGCAGCACAAGCAGAGTGTACATGCGGGCTTCGTCGGCGTACCAGATTTGCAGGGGATTGACGGCCGTTAAAACCGCGGCCACCAAACCTAAGACACGGCCGTGTAACCGGCGGCCGAATTGGTACAGCAACGGAACGAGTAACAGACTGAAAAGCAGTGCCGGATAACGATACGCAAAGTCCGACTCACCGAGAAACGGCCGTAGCCCATGCATAACCAGATAGTAAAAGGCCGGATGGGTATCCTTGGTGACAACCCCCTGAATGATGATCTCGTTGCGCAAAATTTGAGCGATAGGATAGCTCGATCGCAGCGGGGTCAGCGCTTCATCTGTCCAAAAACTAAAGGCTGAGATATTGTGCAAGCGCAAGGCAAAAGCTAACAAGATAACTCCTGCCATGAGAAGAAGTGCGCCTAACTTATTTCCAGGTCTCATATTCCTTTGCTGAATATCGCTGTTTAAATCCTCACCACATAAAGCCAGTCAAGTTCGGTCTGGGTTTATCAAGGGTTGGCCAGATAAAGTCGGGCGGGTTTCAATCCCCGCCAGATGCTGATCTACCTGCTGGCCATTATAGCCGCCAAACATCATCTGGCCGGGCAATCTCATCTTGCTGCATCGCAGACGCATCCGTGCCATCTAGTCGTGGGCGTCAATCCGTTACGTGGGGACGGGGTTTCGCCAGCAAGTTATGATGCTTCTAGATTCCATCACCGGGTTACCAGACACGGGCAGGGTTGCTCCACCTTAACCGGCATACAGAACGCCAGTCAACGCACCATAACTTCGCAGCAGCAAGATAAACACGCCATCTTCTCGATTCAGGCGTGCCAGATTCACTCGACCATCCATAAGCCAACAAGTATAACGCTCTTCCCCCAACATGCATCTGCCTATCACCCTACCATTGCCGCACGCTACCGGTTGGCTACAATATGCTCAATGCGAGGCCGAATGCGACATCAACGTTTTGTCTTGTTAGGGATTTGGGGGCTAACGGCCGTTCTCCTGCTGGCGTTTCTCTTCAATTGGTGGCCGGGGCTGCGAGGCGGTTTTGGCTGGCGCTGGCCCTATAACCCGCTGACCCTGGCCCAACTACCACGCCTGTGGCCGGCGCTGCTGGCGCTGCCGGTTTATCTGGCTGGGCTGTGGCTGCTGCGGAACCAGCGCGCCGGACTTTTTGTGCTGTGGTGTCTGGGCGGGGCGCTGGTTGTGCCGGTGGCCCTGCTCTATTGGTGGGGCGATCCGTTGGAACTGCTTTTCGCCCGCACAGCCTCTGGCGTCACCACCGGCGGGTTTGCCGTCGCCCTCCAGGTGCAAACTATGGGCGACGTTCTGGCGGGCTGGCCGGCGCTGATGCCCACTTGGGAACCGATATCCAGCCACATGGTCGTCAGCCCGCCGGGCTGGCCCTTCCTTTACCATACGCTGATGGCCTGGGGCGAACGTATCCCGGCGCTGAGCGAGGTTGCCGGCATGGCCTTACGGCCGTTAGCCTGCGACAACGTGCCCCTGATGGATCGCAGCAATGCCCAACTGGCGGCCGCCTGGCTGGGCGTGGCCGCGCCGCTGTGGGCTGCGCTCACCATCCTGCCATTCTACGGCCTGGCGCGGCAGACGGCGGGCGACAAAGCCGCCCGGTGGGCCATCGCCTGGTGGCCGCTGGTCCCCTCTGTGGCCATCTTCCTGGGTACACTCAATTCGCCTTATCCGCTGACGGCGGTGACGATTACTTGGCTGTTGTGGGCCGGATTGACGAACGGCCGTCCGACGCGGGCAGCCATGCAGCTGATTCTGGCCGGGGCGTTAACGGCCGTAGCCATCCTCTTTAGCTTTGCCTTTGTGCCGCTGCTGCTGTTCGCCGGGCTGCTGGCCCTGATTGTGGGCTGGAAACGGTCGGGCGAAACCTGGATTGAAGCTGGGAGACGGCCGTTGCTGGCCGGCGTGCAATTCGGCCTGGGTCTGCTGTTGATTTTTGTCCTCTACACCGCGTGGACCGGACACACGCCGTTAGCCATCTGGCAGACCACCACGCAGTATCACTTCCAATTAGAACGCGCCTACTGGCCCTGGCTGGGGCTGCACAGTTGGGATTTCATCATGTTTCTGGGGCTGCCGGCGTTTGCCCTGTTTATACTGGCGTTGTTCCAGCCAGCGTCGCGGCCTGTCCGCCAGCTGGCGCTGGCCCTGGCTCTGACACTGGGGCTGGTGGTGCTTTCCGGCACGGCGCGGGGCGAGACCGGGCGCATCTGGTCGCTGTTTATGCCGGTGGCCTTGCTGGGCACGGCCGTTGTCATTACCAACTTTGCGCCGCGCGACCAGGCTCTTTTCACGCTGGTCCAGGCGGCCTGGCTGGTCGGCCTGTTCATCACCATCCCGGCTGTAGGCTCCGACCTGACGCCGCCGCCCGCGTATACGGCCGTTGCCTTTGCGCCACCGACAGCCACGCCAACGGCCGTGGCGGCCGAC
>Ga0209607_1002805_pt1 | contig 13724 bp, 8 predicted proteins | sample AD_UKC117_MetaG_FD_184413 | JGI IMG/M metagenome (GOLD analysis project Ga0209607, IMG submission 184413) | Active sludge microbial communities of municipal wastewater-treating anaerobic digesters from Hong Kong - AD_UKC117_MetaG (SPAdes)... | ecosystem: Engineered > Bioreactor > Anaerobic >... | reverse complement strand
CTCGGCCTCGGATGCGCTGGTCACCACCAGTGCAGAAGGCCCACTTGTCGTTCTTCTCACTCGGCCCGTTGCCGGTCAACAGCACACAGCCAACATCACTCCACGTGCGGGCGTGCTCCAAGACCCTCAGCAACTCATCGACAGTGTGCGGCCTGAAGGCATTGAGTACGTCGGGTCGGTCGAAGGCGATGCGCACAGTGCCGGACTCTCGGGCCCGGTGATAGGTGACATCGGTGAGGTCTTCAAAGCCCGGCACCTCGTGCCAGTCGGACGGATCGAAGATCTGGGAGACTCCAGCAAGCGCGCTCATGGCGGCCAATCTATCGCCGAGCCGCGACCCCAACCATGGAGGCGCCTCGGCTAGCCCCGATTGGACGAGATCGAGACCGCAAGCGCCGCCAAATGGCCGAGTCGCGCAACCTCAGAGTCAAGGATCTCGGGGCCTCCGCGACGCGCGATCACGACGAGCTCGTCGTCAACGACGGGCGCAGCCGCAATCACGAAATCGCTCCATGGCTCGGGCACCTCAACTCGCGAGGTGTGAGCAAAGTCCTTCGGCCACTTGAAGTCATCGGGCAGCGACTCAGGCGCTGCTGGAGTGCCGTCAAGCACCTTGATGCCGTCACCGTCTTGCGCAACCCTCAGGGCCCAGTCGACAACGAGCACTGCCGGAAGGAGTCGGAGCAAACTGTCAATCGGGTCTTCCTCACTGGAGGTCATCTCCTCGACAGCCTCAAGATCACGAATGAGATTGCTGCCTGACGGATAACGCGAGACCCACAAGACCTCAACGCCCTCGACTGAGTTGCACGAAGACACGATCGAGTCAGGCAGCACTTGGCCGCCGGTGTTCAAGAAGACATCATCCACGGCGAGGCCGTCATGCCTCTCCACGATCTCGATGGCGTCGATATTCCCGCCACCCGCACCGATTGCCGTGGCTAGCCGACCCAGCGAGCCGGGTACGTCGGGCAGCGACACGCGCAGCAGATAGGACATGTCTCGACCCTAACGGAGGGTGAAAAGCCCCGCGCAGAGTCCCAGTGATTGGATCAGAAGCCGAGATCGCGGCCGATGAGCTCCTTCATGATCTCGTTTGAGCCGGCCCAAATCCGCTGCACGCGACCGTCTCGCCAAGCACGACCCACGCGGTACTCATTCATGTAGCCATAGCCACCGTGCAACTGCACGCAGGCATCGAGCACTTCGCCTTGAATGTCGGAGGCCCACCACTTGGCCTTGGCCGCATCGATCGCGGTCAGTTTGCCTTGGCTGTGCAAGATGACGCACTGATCCAGGAATGCCTTGGTCACATCGATCTTGGTGACCAACTCGGCGAGCTTGAACTTGTTGTACTGGAAGTTGCCGATCGACTGGCCAAAGGCCTTGCGTTCGTGGCAGTACTCAATGGTCTCGATCAGGATCTGGTCAGCGTGATAGAGGCTCACGATCGAGCACTGCAGCCGCTCCTGCGGGAGATATTGCATCATGTGGATGAAGCCGCCATCGAGCTCGCCAATGATGTCGTCGTCGGTGAGCCGGATGTTTTCAAAAAACATCTCGGCGGTGTCAGCCTCATCCTGGCCGACCTTGTCGAGCTTGCGCCCGCGCGAGAAGCCCTCAAGCGTGGTGTCCACGGCAAACAGGCTGATGCCACGCGCCTTCTTCTCCGGAGAAGTGCGGGCCGCGACGATCACCAGATCGCATGAATAGCCATTGGTGATGAAGGTCTTGGAGCCATTGAGCACCCAGCCGTCACCATCACGTACGGCGGTCGTCTTCAGCGCCGCGAGATCAGAGCCACCGCTGGGCTCGGTCATGCCGATCGCGGCCACAACCTCACCAGTCGCGGCGCGAGGCAGCCAGCGCTCCTTCTGCTCCTGGGTGCCTAGTTTGACGACATAAGGGATGGTGATGTCGGAGTGAATGCCATGACAGCTCGGCAGCGCCGCGTTGACTCGCGAAAGCTCTTCGGAGAGTACGGCGTTGAAGCGGAAGTCCTCTGCACCCATCCCCCCGAACTCCTCGGGGATGTCCAGACCCAGGAGCCCTTGGCGCCCAGCCTCCAACCAGTACTCACGCGGCAGGGCCTTGTTTTCGATATATGAATCAACATTTGGCCAAACGGAGCGATCGAGGAATTCTCTGACCGCGGCTCGGAAGGCTTCGTGGTCTTCGTTGTAGACAGTGCGCAACATTCCTTCATCCTAGGCACAAAGACCCTGTTGTTACTAGTGGGTAAGGGTGCGATCCAGCTCACCCAATAGTCCGATTCACCCTTTTTGTTGCAAATCTGTTGCCAAGCAACACCAAGAAACGTATATTTCAGGGCATGACCTCTCATTTCGTATCAAATCGGACAATGGGCAAGGCGCTGCTCACCGGTTTGCTGGCGCTGGTGGTTGGCCTGGGAGCAACCACCAGCCTGCTGACGGGGGTCGGGCAGGCGGGCACCAGTCACTCTGGTGCACCCACAACCTCGGGTGCCGATCAGGTGGCTGGCCCGCATGCCAAAGCCGGGAAGAAGCGCGCCAAGAAGGGCCATGGCAAGAAGGCCAAGAAGCGTCATCGCGTCAAGAAGTGCGCGAAGGGTAAGCGAGGCGCCAAGTGTCGTGCCGCCCGTCGCTTCGGCAATCCTGCAGCCAGGGTCACCGTGGGCGGCGGTCGCTGGGCAGGCGCTCTGGACACCACCAATCTCGCTGCGGTCAATGCGGCATACAAGTCAGAGTTCGCCTCCGGCGCCCGGACCCCAACTGGGTACACCGGCAATGACCAAACCTGCCAGGCAGGCACTTCGAGCCAAGAGTCACGCACGGCCACTCTGCGGGCTCTCAACTTCACGCGCTCCTTGGCCGGGCTGACCCCTGTGGTGTTTGATGCCGGCCTAAACCAACGGGCGCAGCAAACCGCACTCATGATGTCTGCCAATGGCGCGCTCAGCCACAGCCCCGGCAGCAACTGGCGTTGTTACACCAATGTCGGCGCCCAGACAGCTGGGGTGTCCAATCTGGCCTTGGCAATCCCCCAGATCACCTCGGCCGGCATGATCGAGATGTACATGGATGACCGCGGCGCCAGCAATATCGTCGTCGGCCACCGCCGCTGGTTCTTGAATCCATTTGCCACGGTGATGGGTTCAGGGTCGACCGACAAGGCCAATGCGATCCAGGTGATTGGACCGAGCAATCCCAACAACCCCAACCCAGCATGGGTGTCCTGGCCGACCAGCAACTACTTCCCGGCCCCCCTCGAACCCAACGGCCGCTGGTCTCTGTCTGCCGGCCACGGTGGCGCTGACTTCTCAGCAGCACAAGTCGCCATGGCAGGCCCCCAAGGCCCCATCTCGGTGACGAGATTCGCGCCCAAGAATGGCTACGCCCAACCGACCTTGGTCTGGGATGTCAACGCCAACCTCGACCCCAACTCGACGTACTACGTCTCTGTCAGCAATATCAAGGTCGGCAACGGTCGCACCAACTACAGCTACGCCGTGCAGTTGTTCCAGCCCAACTGAGCCACGGCTACGAAGCTCCAATGAGGGAGGTCACCGAGCCCCTGTCGGATCTACTCCGGCAGGGGCTCACCTTCATTGGCGCTTGTCCAGAGCACGACTCAGCCGGGCAGCCAACCCGGTGGCTCGGCGTACTTCCCGCCCAACAGCGGCCCTGATCGAAGCTTCGTCACCGACGATGCGCACCTGCTCCTTCGCCCTGGTGATCGCTGTGTAGAAGAGCTCGCGAGTCAGCAACCGCGACTCCGGTGGCGGCATGATCACGGTGACGACCTCGGCTTGCGAGCCTTGCGACTTGTGCACGGTCATGGCATGGGTCGTTTCGGCGCCCACCAGTCGAGTCGGGGCAAACTCACGCCGATCCATCTCATCCAGTGCCACCCGCAGGCTGCCGTCATCGCGGCGATAGGTGATGCCCATGTCGCCATTGCGGAGCTTGAGCACGCTGTCGTTCTTGGTCAACAGCACGGGCCGCCCGGCGTACCACTCGTCGTAGGTGGCGACTCCTGAGCGCTCGGAGACCAGCCGCTCGATGAGGCGGTTCCAGCCACCAACTCCGTGCGCGCCTTCACGGTGAGCGCACAGCAGGCGTTGCTTGCCCAACAGGGCCAATGCCTCTGTGACCTCACCTCGCTCGGCGGCGACCCTCATCTGAAAGGCGTTGGTGGCGAGATCATGCTTGAGGCTCTCCAGGGCGGCAGAGTCATCGGGCTTGATCCATTGCACCTCGAGTTGTCCTGCACTCAAGATCTCGATCACTTGATCGGCGTCGCTGTCGCGCAAGGCCTGCGCCAGGGCGCCGATCTGGGCGCCGTACCTGTGTGTGGTGCGCAACGATGCGACCGGGCTGGGGTGTACGCCGTGCAGGCCAGCCACCAGATCCGCCAACACCGCACCCGCCTCGACCGAAGACAATTGGTCGGCGTCACCGACGAAGACGAGTCGGGTGTCGTCTCTGATTGCTTCCATCAGCCTGGCCATCATCGTCAGCGGCATCATCGAGGCCTCGTCGACCACGATCACGTCGTGAGGGAGCCGGTTGGTGCGATCGTGGCGGAAGCGATTGCTTTTGCCCCTTGGCCCAAGCAGGCGATGCATGGTCTGGGCCTCGAGCTTGGCCACTCGATCACGATCTTTGGGGTCTTGGAAGTTCGCCGTGGCCTCATCAATTGCTTCTTGCAGCCGAGCCGAAGCCTTGCCGGTCGGCGCGCACAATGCGATCTGTGGTCGGACACCCGTCTGGGTCTCGATTTGCTCTGACAGCAAGGCCAACAGACCCGCAACAGTGGTGGTCTTGCCGGTGCCGGGCCCACCGACCAGGATCGTGGTCAGCTGCCCTGCAGCCAGGCGTACGGCGTCACGCTGCTCGGCGAAGGTCTGACCCGGCAGCACACGCTCCAGCCCGGCCTCGAGTTGGGTGAGGTCGACGCTCGGCGCAGACGCGGCGAGGCGTCGCACCAGATCGTCGCTGACCTGACTCTCCTCACGCCAATAGCGGTCGAGATAGACCGTGGTGCCCTCGAGTCGCATCACCCCTGCGGTGACGAAGGCGCTCTTTGCCACCTGCTTCACCCATGCCGATGGCTGCTGCCAGACGACCTGCTTCACCGCGGCGTCGTCTCCTGATTCGCTCTCCGGTTGGAAGATCGTGGCCGCTTGGCTCAGGTCGAGGCAAACCGATCCAGCTCTGGTTGCTGCCACGGTCAAGGCCAACGCGAGCTGCACCTGCTCATCTGGCTCTTTGAGGATCTCGCCAAATCGGCGAGCCACGTGCACGTCGGCCACACCCACGATGCCTGCCCGGTTGAAGGCACCGAGGAGCCCAGTGGCTCCCACTGCCTGACTGCGGTCGAAGCCGTCGAAACGCGGCTCAGCTGTAGTCATCTGACACCTCACCGGCCAGGATGCTCGACAACTCCACGATCAGGTCACTCGGTGGATGCCAAGTGAAGGCACCACAGGGGATCCCGTCAACCACAGGGGTCTCGGGCCCACACATGCCACGCACATACAGATAGACCACTCCCCCCAAGTGCCGGCTGGGCTCATAGTCGGGCTGGCGCCAACGCAGATAGCGGTGCAGGACCACGGAGTAGAGCAAAGCCTGCAGCGGGTAATGGGAGTGCAACATGGCCTCGGTCATCTTGGCTTGGGTGTAGTCAAGTGCGCCAACAGGTTGACCCGGCTCACCGAGACGGTTGGTCTTGTAGTCGACCACCACATAGCGCGGCTCCTCGCCCACTCGGAGTACGACGTCAATCGACCCGCTCAGATAGCCACGAAGCACCTGCTCGCCCAGGCTGGGGTTGTCGAGCTTGTCGGCATAGGCCCGCATGGGGTCAGACTCTCGAAGGTGCCTCTTGATCGCTGCCCCGATCTCCTTGACCAGCACCTGAGTTGGCGTGGGGTCTGCACCGCCCGCCAGCGGGATCTCGAAGTCCAACTCGCAGAGCCGGTCGCTTCGGGCGAGATCCGCCAGGCACAGATTGTCGAGCACTGGGCCGAGCGGGGTTTGATGCATGGGCACGAGAGCCTCGGCCAGGGCTTGGTTGTCGGCGTCGATGGCCCACCAGCGCTGCTGGTCGTCGACCCAATGCCTGAGCTCCGCGAGCAGATCGGGTGCTTGCGGGTCGGCATGTTCGAGTACGCCGTGCACCAACGACCCGAAGGCCGCCCCGGCAGGGAGGTCATTCATCGGCGACGGCAGGTCGACCAGGTCTGGGCCGACCGTGACCTCCTCCAGCGCTTCGGCTGGCAAGGTGTCTTCGTCAATGGTGCCTTGATCTTCTGGCTCGCTGAGCATGGCTTGTTCTTCGTCACGGATCAGACCGGAGTACGACGTACGTCGCCAACTCTTGTCGACCTCGCGCTCCCAGGCCCTTGCCTGCAACTGCGGCAGCGGCGGTTTGGCTGGTGCGGTCAGGGCAGCACGTGGCGCAACGATCTCGACCTTGAAGGCCCCACTGGACTCCCAGGCCCGAAGCACAGTCATGGCCGCAGCATCGCTGGGCTCGGCGGCCACTGTGTCGGAAACATCCGCCTGGCCCGGGCGTCGACCGAAGATGCATCTGGACAGGCCACTGTGGGCGCTGTCCTTGGATCTGGCATACCAAGCGACTACTTGAGATCGGGCCCGGGTGAGCGCGACATAGTCGAGACGCAAGGCCTCACCAGCGGCTTCAGCCGATGACTTGGGATTGCTCGATGAGCCAGTCACGTCGAGCAGCCTGGCACCGTCGTCCGCATGCAGGAGATGCTCACGCTGGATGGCGCCGGGCCACCTGTTGAAGGCCTCGGGCAGGTAGACGATCGGGTATTGCAAGCCCTTGCTGCCATGGATGGTCACCAACTGCACGGCCTGCTGGTCGGTGTCGAGTCGCCTAGTGCGGGCACCATGCTTGTCGGCGATGAGCCGCTCGCTGCGCAGCCAGTGCAGCAAGCCCACCACCCCGAGGTGTTGGTCTTGCCAGATCTCGTGCAAGACCTCCGCCATGTGCACGAGGTCGGTGTGCAAACGCTGCCCACCTGGCTGGCCCAGGAGTCGCGCAGCCAACCCCGCCGCGGCGAGATCTTCATGCACGGCAGCGATGCCACGGTGGCGGATCAGGTCTTGCCAACGCCGGAACTGGTCAGCCCACTGGTCGGTCAATTGCTCGCCATGCTCGACAAGGTCCCAAGGTGGACAGCCGAGCAGGTCGGTCATCATGGCGGCTCTGACCCGCCGCGTCATCTGGGGTCGCTCGATCGCCTCCAGCAGGCAGAGCCACGCATCGCCTGCTGCGGAGACCAACACGCTGTCTCCCCCGCGCCTGACACTGGCGATGCCATGGTCCGTCAAGGCATCTTGATAGAGCTCAGCTCGGCTCAAGGTCTGACACAAGATCGCGATATCACTGGCGCGGAGCTTGCGTGGCCCGTCGTCATCGACATAGTCAGGTTGGGCCGAGAGGAGCTCTGCGATGTCGGCAGCCATGTCTTCAGCCACGATCGCCCTGACCTCCTGGACCGGGGCGGCAGGATCGGACCACTCGACATAGCGGAGCCTGAAGGGCTCAGGCCGTGACACTCCCTGCAATCTGCTGCCCGCGTGCTTGGCTCTCACGGGGTGTACGACGATCTCCGGCGCCCCCAATGCAGCCCCACCGAGCAGCTCCTGCAGGGCGTCGACCACGGGGGCGTCGCTACGCCAGTTGGTGTTGAGCGTCTGCACCGAGTCGGCCAGGTTGCGGGCTTGCAGATAGGTGAAGATGTCTCCGCCCCTGAAGGCATAGATGGCTTGTTTGGGGTCACCGATCAGCACCAAGGTGGCGTTGCCACGGAAGGCCCGGTCGATCACCTCCCATTGCACTGGGTCGGTGTCTTGAAACTCGTCGACCAACACGACTTTCCAACGCTCGCGCATGCGCTCGGCAGTGCCTCGCCCGCCATCACGCAGGGAGTCGGCGAGTTGCGACAGCAGGTCGTCGAAGCTCAGGATCCGAAGTTGGCGTTTGCTGCGTTCCACCTCAGCCCGGACCGCCTCTGCGAAGGCCTTGCGCGTCTGAGCGAGATCGGAGTCGTCACTGATCACCAAGGCCGCCTGCGGGTCGGCGATCACTGCCCTGCCCAGCGTCTTGGCGTGCGCGAAGCTCAGGATCGGCTCCTTCTGCGACGCAAACTCGGCCAGATAAAGGTCACCGATCACTTCTTGGGTGAGCTCGTCGAGATCTTCCACGAGGGTGGCATTGCGATCAGTGTCACCAGCAACACCCAAGGAGCGCAGCACTGTCTGGCAGAAGGTGTGCGTGGTGGCGATGGTCGCGGCATCAAAGTCGGCCATCGCCTGTGCCACTCTGATCCGGCGGGCAGCCAGCTCCGACTCATCGACGGCTACCAGCGCTTGGAGCAGGTGATCACCGCCGACCGAGGCAGGGTCGGCAAGGGCAAGCTCGGCTTCACGGAGTTGGCTCCGCACTCGCTCACGGAGCTCTTGGGTCGCCGCGCGACCAAAGGTGATCACCAGCAACTCCGGCAGCCGCACGACCCCCTCGACCACATATCGGGTGACCAGGGCCGCGATGGTGTAGGTCTTGCCGGTGCCTGCGCTCGCCTCGAGGATCGTCGTACGCACGGGCAGAGAGCCCAGCAGATCAAACTCTTCGTAGTGACTCACTTGACCATCGCCGCCTTGAGCATCGGCTGCCACAAGTCGACGGCCTGATCGCCAAAGTCAGGGTTGATCTCAAGCAACTCATCAAAACTCAATCTCCGACCCCAGATCAATGAGTACTCCGGCGCCGCGATGTCTCCGGGGAATTTGTCGCTGCCCGTCCACTCACGCGCTGCCCTTCCCTGCACAGCCGCGGTGTGGGCATACCGTGCCCACACGAGCGCTGGAGCCAATGGCAGAGCCAGAGGCCTGCTCATCCCAAGGCGGTGGAGCCTGACCATGAGATCAAGCTGCTCCCGGGCCAAATCTGGATCTCCAATCGGCGCCCATGACACCCGACTGGCAGCCAACTGACCACTTCTGCTCGAACGTCCGATCTTGCCCGACCGGATCTCGGCCTCAGGGTCTGCAACAGCGACAGCAAGATGCTGGATCCAGACTTGTGGCCACGCCTTCTCCTTGAGCTTCGAATAGCTGCCCGAGACCATGTTGGCGCCATAGAGGTCGGTCAGAGTGCCCACGAGGGTCGTGCCACAAGGCAGGTCGAGGCGTACGTCGAGGGTCGCCGACGGCTGATCGTCGCGCAGGCGGCGTACTTCTTCGGCCACTGGCACGGCCGCATCGACGATCTGGGTGATCTTGCTCCAGCCCAGCCGCCCCGGGGGCAAAGAGCCAGTGCGCCAAGCCAAGTTGCAGGCCTCATCTCGCGATCGACCTGCCAGCAACTCGGCGAGCATCTGCTCGCCGATCTTCCACTCGTCCAGTGAGTCGAGGTCAACCGCAATGGCATCTTCGACCTGCCCCTCATCTTGGGGTAGACCGATCTCGAGGCGCTGAGTCAAGAAGGCCTTGGCTGGCGAGCGGAAGAAGGCAATCAACTCCGCCAGGGAGACCTCGTCGACTGGCGCCTCGTCAATCACGATGTCGCTGACTCGCGGCGCCTCCATGGCCGGGGCCGCGGTCGCCAGGGCTGCAGCACACGAGCGCTCATCGAAGGAGAAGGGTCGCTGCTGAGAAGGGATCAAATCGTCAGTGAAATTGGCCGCGGCGAAGGGCTGGAGTGGATGATGCACGACCAGGTCGTCGGGGTCTTCGACCATCTGCCCCAAGCAGTCGATCAACTCCTGTAGCGGCACACTGGGTGGCCGCGGCTGGTTGGTGGTCTCATTGGCTCCCGAATAGGTGAGCACCAGATACTCCGTAGTCGACATGATCGCGTCGAGCAGCAACTGGCGGTCGTCATTGCGCAGATCACGCTCACCGACCATCGGGTCACGGTTGAGCAGGTCGTCACCGTCGATCCCGCCACCGCGAGGGAAGACTCCGTCATCGAGCCCGAGCAGACAGGTCACTCGATGGGGCACCGACCGCATCGGAGTCATCGTGCACACGGTCAGCGCTCCGCTGCGGAAGTTGGCCCGGGTTGGGCGCCCGGAGAGGCGCTCGGAGACCAATGCCGTGACATCTGGGAGTCGCAACTGCAAGGCATGAGCGTCGCTGCTCACCTCGCCCAGGGAGGCGAGTTCGCGATGGAGTTGGCCGATCTGCCATTCGTCGCCCCTAGCCACCATGGTGAGTGACTCAACAGCCTGCAGCAGGGTGTCGAGCCAAGCTCCCAAGTCGCGGGCGCCCTGCATCTGGTCGGTGACCGTGGCCAGTCGCTCGACGCACTCCGCCAAGCGGCCGGCCAGGTCGATCGCGCTTGATGACACGTCGTCCAACGGCAGGGTGGCCCCAAACCAGGTCTGCGCATCGGCAGAGACGGCCACCCCCGCAAGGACCCGATCCAACCCCCAGCGCCAGGTGTTTTGCGGCAGTTGCGCCAGCCCGTAGCCAGCTCGATGATCGGCGTCAAAGGCCCATCTGACTCCCGATTCGGTGACCCAGTCGGTGATCTGCTCCAGGTCATCGTCATCGAAGCCGAAGCGACGGCGTACGGGGTCGGCCGCGATCAGGTCAAGCACTTTGCTGGCCGGAGCCCTGCCACCGGCCAACTCAAGCACTTGGGTGAGTACGCCGAGCAGGTCGTTGGTCTGCCCCGGCGCCCGGTCGGCGAGCATCACCCGCAGCGAGTGCCCCGGGTGGAGTTGGCGATCAACGTGATCATCACCGCTGCTTGAGGCCAGCCCGAAGGCTGCCGTCAGGAGGGGCGCAAAGCTCTCGATGTCGGGGCACATCACCAAGATGTCGCGCGGCTCAAGGGTTGGGTCGTCTGACAATAGGCCGAGCAAGACCTCACGCAGGACCTCCACCTGACGGGCTGGCCCGTGACAGGCATGGATCTGCACAGTGCGGTCGAGCTGACTTGAGGCCAGCTTGACCGGGGCCCGGTTTGCGGCGACATCGCTTTGCAGATGACCAAGCAAGCCGGGCGCAAATGCACTCTCGGGCAACAGATCATCGACCACTTCGACCGAAGTGACTTGGCCCAAGATCGTCTGCAGCTCGCGTAGATCGCGCCCCAGCGACCTGAGCACGGGATGCTGCACGAGGCTGTGCGAGTCGTCGTCTGCACGGCGATCCACGCACGGTCGACCCGCCAACTCCTCCCACAGCGCCGGGCTGGCGTGCGGCAACCAGAGGTGCACGTCGCGGTGCGCTCCAATCGCTTCGAGCAGGGCCCATTCACTGCGGGCGATGCGCGAGTGACCGAAGAGTGACAACCGGGCCGGGAGCTCGAAGGAGTCAGGTTGCTCGATCAGTGCCTGTACGGCTTCACGGTGACGCGCTTGCGGAGAGGGCGCCGTGGTGCGCTGCACCAGATGCCGCCACAACTGGGCCTGCCAGGTCAGGTCCGCCGGCAGCTCCTCGTCGGTGCCGTCACCATCGCGCCCGGCCTCCCATTGCTCCAACACCTTGGGTCGCTGTGCGGCATAGGAGGCAAACAGGCCGGCGATCCGGCGTACGACGCTGTAGCGGCGCCCTTTGCGAAGGTCATCAGGGTCATCGACATAGCCCAAGTGTTTGGCCAGTGGAGCACACCAGGGCTCATCGGCGTGCTCGTCGATGATGCTCAACAACGGCCACACCATCGCCGTGGCCGACCACGGATCAAAGGGGCCAGTGTCGAGCAACTCCGCGTGCAGGCTCGCTGGCGTGCGGAAGGCCACTCCGGCGCAGACACCATCAGCATTGGACCCGACGCCGAGGCGGTGAGAGAGATGTTGGCTCAGCCAGCGCTCGGTGCCCTTTGCCGGGGTGATCACCAACTCGGTGGCGAAGGGGTCTGGCAACGGTGTCGCCAACAGATCTGCGAGTCCTTCGACGAGGCGATCGGCACGTGTGGCCCGGTGGACCATCAAAGCCATGTCGGCTGACCTACCTGGCCTGCCACAGACCCATCATGTTGCCTTCGACATCACGAAAATAGGCGGCATAACCCATCTCACCAACGTCTTGGCGGCCCAGCACCTTCATGCCACCCAAGGCTTCGATCCGGGCCAAGGCCTCGTCGATGTCATCGACCCCGATGGTGACCATGGGGCGGTCTGCGGGGCTGTCCCGCTTGAGCATGCCACCACCGATATAGCCCGACTCGGATGGTCGGCCATCAGGGCCGGTCGGGCCGGTCTGCACGACGGAATAACGCAACTCGGGGTATTCCTCGAAGCGCCACCCGAAGGCCTCTTCGTAGAACTTGTGCGCCCGCTCGTGGTCATCGAAGGGGATCTCAAAATGTACGACGCGACCGTTCATGGAAGCAGCCTAGCCAGCCCCATCGACAGGCTCACGTCGACTCGGGCCATAACCGGCCTGACATGATGTGGCCATGAGTCAGTTCGCTGTCGGCTTGCGTGAGCCCGCCAACCGGGTTTCGCCCAAAGCCCGCCTGTTGTGGACGGCTGAGAGCCTGCTCGGGAATGCCGTGGTCCTGGCCATTCTGATCGGGCTGGCGGCTTGGTTTCGTGACCGCGTGCACGTGCCTTGGTGGGTTTGGGTGCTCGTCGCGATCTTGTGCATCTTGGAGATCCTGATCGTGCCGGCTCTGCAATATCGCACGCATCGTTGGGAGGCCAATGCGCTCGCGGTCTACACCCAGACCGGGTGGCTTGGCCGAGAGCGTCGGATCGCCCCAATGTCGCGGGTGCAAACCGTTGACTTCGAGCAAGGGGCCATTGCCCGCGCCCTAGGGCTGGCCGAGGTCACGGTGACGACCGCCAGCGCAAAGGGGCCGATCAAGATCGAGGGCCTGGCCGCCAGCGACGCCGAGCGCCTCGTGGCGAGCCTGACTGAGGCGCTGGAGAGCACAGACGGAGACGCCACTTGAGCGAGCATCTCTCAGGAGACGAGCAAGCCCCATGGCAGCGCCTCGACCCGTTGATGTTGATCGTCAGCCCCATCCACGAGTTGATCCAGTTTTTCCCGATCGTGGTGGCGGCCGTGATCTGGGGGGCCTCACGCACTGGCGAAGGCGGCTGGGCTTGGGAGTGGATCGGCGTCGCGATCCCGATTGCGATTGGCCTGTGGCGCTATCTGACCACCAGGTGGCGGATCACCCAGACTCAAGTGCAACTCAAGCGGGGCTTGATCGGTAGACAGATCTTGGTGGCCCCAATTGACCGAATCCGCAGTGTGGAGCTGACCGCGACCTTGATCCACCGCCTCCTTGGGCTCTCAAGAGTACGCATCGGCACCGGCCAGTCGACCGGATCATCCGATGGTGATGGCTTCGTGCTCGATGCCATGCGGGTTGGGCAGGCCCAACGACTGCGCAGCCAACTCCTCAACACCGCTCAAATAGCTCCGCTGCCTCCGGATGCCCCAGCCCCACCGATCCAAGACTCAGCGAACCCAGCCCCATCGGCCCCAGCCCCATCGAGCACTGAGCCTGGTCTGACTCAAGTGCTCGGCTTTGATTTGTTATGGGCCCGCTTCGCGCCGCTGACGGCTTCAGGGCTGGTCATGATTGGCGCGATCATGGCCCTTGCTGGTCAGATCCTCGGGCCCGGCCTGGCCTCGCTAGAAGAGTCAGATCTAGCCGCTTGGCGAGTGCCCTTCGCGGTGGTGGTGAGCCTCGGCGTACTCATCGCAGTGGCGTTGTTCATCGTGATCCCGGTGGTCGGA
>Ga0209607_1002804_pt1 | contig 13724 bp, 10 predicted proteins | sample AD_UKC117_MetaG_FD_184413 | JGI IMG/M metagenome (GOLD analysis project Ga0209607, IMG submission 184413) | Active sludge microbial communities of municipal wastewater-treating anaerobic digesters from Hong Kong - AD_UKC117_MetaG (SPAdes)... | ecosystem: Engineered > Bioreactor > Anaerobic >... | reverse complement strand
GACGGGAATTGCTATCATGGCGAACCTCCAATATATATGATAATTTCATATATATAGTATCGTATTCTGCACCCACTGTCAAGGGGGAAGGACAGGAAAAAACGGAAAATACCGGAAAAGGTTCTTGGAAAAAAAGAAAAAAAGTGCTATAATTATTTGTTAAGTTTGCGTCAAAAGCCTTTTTTCTTGGAAAAAACCGGAGGTGACTTGAATGGTACGCTTGAAGAAATCTCTATTGTTTTTGTCCTTGCTGGCTACCCTGGTGCTGCTGCTTGTATCGTGCGGAGGCATCGGGATTGGCTTCACCTTGGCGGATGCACAGGGTCAGTTCGTGGGATGGATCGCGGGGCAAGGTGCGGCTGCAGGTTCCGTTGGATTCTACCTTGGCGCAGTTGGCGCGGGATCGGTGGTGGGTTCCTTCGAACCCGCAACGGTAGGAGAGCGCGCCTCGCGCAACTCGGGACCCCTTCCGGAAGCGGGGTGGCTGTTTTACCTTGACGAGGCCCCGGGAGCCCTGTACAATCACCCAGGGAAGATCTTGGTGATCGGCGAGAGTGGTGCAAACCTGTACTCCGAAGACACCGAGGGATGGCCTATCGTGGATGGGGACAGGCCCCAAACCCTCAAAGACAACTCCATCCAAGAAATGATTGCCAATGCCATCTACAACCCATGGCAAATCTGGATCCCCATCCAGATCATCAAGTGGCCCGGCGTGATCTTCCAACTGGCTCGGTACGGTGCAGTCGTCACCAGTGGCTTGACCCCCACGCAAAACCTGTTCACCGAGGTGGAGAACGTGCATGCCATGATGGTGGATGCCATGGAAGACCTGATGAACGATGGGGGAACGTACGACAACGTCCGCTCGGTGAAAAATCCGAACAACGACCCCACGGACTTCGCCAACGCCGTTGCAGACCTGATCAATAACAACAAGGTGAACAACCTCACGCTGTACTTCATTGCACACGGAGCCAACCAGTACATGAATATCGGTGGGTTTGGATACACCGCCACCACCCTCAAAACGCTGATCGATTCCTATCCCAACGTGCACTTCACCCTCATCATCGAATCCTGCCACGCGGGAAGTTGGCTGGAGTACTTCGAAGACCTGGGAGCGGAAGAGGTCCCCAACTTGGATATGGTGATCACTTCCACCTCCGACACCAAGAGCGCGTACCCCGACTGGGACAACGCTTCGGGATTAACCGATTGGAACGCAGCCGACGACGTGTGGATCGAATGGACCAGCGATTTCATCCTTTCCATGGAATTCTACACGGCTGCCGCCAACTGGCCCACCGTGACCGGTTTGACCAATCCACCTCTTGCCAACAACAAGCTTAGGTTGTACTACCTGTGCTACAAGAGGGTGAAAAGTAATAACCCGGGTGTGAATTCGCTGGTGCTCACCGAACGAACGCCCATCAATATCCAGGAGCCCTGGATTTACCTCCCCTAACACCGTCCAAAAAAAGAAGCGGGCCCTGCGCCCGCCTCTTTTTCGTGGTCAAGAAGAATTTTACTGTCCGAAGAACGAAAGCAAGTTGTACTTGCCGAACACCGAAACGGTGATGAGCGAAATCACCGCCATGATCTTGATCAGGATATCGAGGGAGGGACCCACGGTGTCTTTCAACGGGTCTCCCACGGTATCCCCGATAACTGCCGCGGAATGGGCATCCGATCCTTTTCCCACACCCTTGATGTTGTCCGACTCGATGTACTTCTTTCCGTTATCCCATGCTCCCCCACAGTTGGCGGTGTACAGTGCAAGCATGATCCCCGAGAGCGTGGTTCCAATGAGCAGTCCCCCCACGAACTCGGCGCCAAACAAGAATCCTGTGACCAGGGGGGTCAGAACGGCGATCAGGGCGGGTGTTTTCATCTCCGCCAAAGCCCCGGCTGAGGAAATCTCGATACAGGTCTTGTAGTCGGGGCGCGATTCTCCCGTGAGGATCTTGGGGTCCGCCTTAAACTGCCGGCGCACTTCCTGCACCATCTTCCGGGCAGCTTTGGCCACCGCTTCGATTAAAATCCCCGAGAAGAGGAAAGGAAGGGCAGCCCCCACCAACCCTCCGGCAAGTGTCATGGTGTTGATCATGTTCAGCACCAGCTGGAAACCCTCGGTGTCTCCTGGGTTTGCCTGGGAGTAGAGGTAGGAAGCGAACAACGAAAGTGCGGCAAGCGCCGCGGAACCGATGGCGAAACCTTTGCCGATGGCCGCTGTGGTGTTTCCCACGGAATCCAGTTTGTCCGTGATTTGGCGCACCTTTGGATCGAGCTTGGACATCTCGCTGATGCCCCCCGCATTATCGGCAATGGGACCGTAGGTATCCACGGAAACCGTGGCTGCCACGAAGGACAACATTCCGATGGCCGCCATGGCCACACCGTACAAGCCTGCGAAGTAGTTGGAGACGATGGTGGTCACCGCCAGGATCGCAACCGGGAAGAACGTGGACTTCATTCCAAGCGCCATTCCCTGCGTGATCGTAAGGGCGGTACCTTCCAAGGAAGCGTTGGCAACATCCTTGGTGGGCTTGAAATCGTAACTGGTGTAGTATTCCGCCAAAAGCCCGATCACGATCCCACTGACAACGCCCAGCACCGCGGAGAACCAGGGAGACATCACTCCGAGTCGGAACTTGGCCACTTCCACGGCTTCCCCACGGAAGTAGAAGTAGGTCAGGATGCCGGTAAACACGATCGTGAGGATCGCCGACGCCCAGGTCGCCATGTTCAATTCCTTGTGTGGATGGTCGGACACTTTTTTCACGATCAAGAACATGATGCCAAGTACGCAGGAAAGGATGCCGGTTGCGGCAAAGAAAATGGGGTAGGAAATCAGCTTGTCCACCAAGGAAGCGGACATGCTTGCCGCAAGATCACTCTTGGTGTAGAACATGTATGCTGCCAGGACAATACTGGAAATAATCGCTCCCACGTAGCTTTCCAGCAGGTCGGCTCCGAGTCCTGCCACGTCTCCCACGTTATCGCCCACGTTGTCCGCGATGGTGGCGGGGTTCCGTGGGTCATCTTCGGGGATCTTGGCTTCGGTCTTTCCCACCAGGTCCGCACCCATGTCTGCCGCCTTGGTGTAGATGCCGCCACCCACGCGGTCGAACATGGCAATCACGGAACATCCGAGCGCGTACCCCGAAACCGTCATCGTGAAGGGGATGAAGTTGATTTGCATCCAGTTCGTCACGATGGTAAGGTTTTCCGGAGCGGTTTGCCCCATCAGTTTCCCAAAGACAAGGTACACGATACCCAATCCCAGGAGGGCAAATCCACCCACGCTCAGCCCCATGACGCTTCCGCCACGGAAGGCCACTTTGAGCGTTTTCCCCAGGCTCTTGGTTTCGCGGGCGGCGTTGGAAACACGCACGTTTGCAAGCGTGGCGATCTTCATGCCGATCCACCCTGCACTCGCACTCATCACCGCCCCCAGTATGAAGGCCACACCGGTGTACCACGAAACCACGATGCCCAGGGCGAGGGCAATGAACACCGCGATGGAAAAAATCACCTTGTACTCGTGGCGAATGAAAGCATCCGCCCCCTCTTGGATTGCCCCTGCGATCTCGTTCATCAGGGCATTTCCCGTCGCCAACCGCTTGACACCGTAGTAATTCACGGCTGCAAAACTCAGTGCTGCGACAACAGCAACAACTAATAGACCAATCATAAAAAACCTCCCTCCAAGTTTTGTATCGAAAAAAGAATGGTTTTTACACGGGAAAAACTTGTTTTCCACCCGTGAACACGGCACGGGGGTGCACATCGCGCAGCTCCTGGGGCTGCATCTGCCACAAATCTTGGTCCAACACCATGAGATCCGCATCCATCCCCGGTGCGATCGTTCCCCGTTGCGTTTCGGAGAAAGAGGCAAAGGCTCCCCCGCACGTATACAGGTCGAACGCTTGCCCCATATCCATGAAACGGAGCGCGGAGCCCAACGTGGCAAAGGGGTTCACCTCTTCCACCGGGGCATCCGTGGAGAGGGAAAGCGGGATTCCCCGTTCCAGCATCTGCGAAAAGGGGTAGGCCATCTGTGCATAGCGCTCCGCGCCCAATCGTTCGGGTGCCATGAACCGGTCCGAATCGAAAAAGGCGGGTTGGATGGAAACCAGCAAGTTGCTCTTCTGGATACGCGCGATTTGATCCGGCCACGCATTTTGGGCATGGATCAACCTGTGCCGCAAGGGGTTGGTGGGATCTCCGCGCTTGGCAAGCACCTGCAACGCTGTTTCGAGAGCCCCGTCCCCAATGACGTGCATGCACATCGTGATCCCTTTTCGTTCGCAGAAAGACACGAAATCCTCGAGTTCTTCCGCGGAAAGCACCGCTACCCCTCGTGTGTGGGGTTCATCCGAGTACGGGGCCTGCAACAGGGCTGTCCTTGCTCCCAGGGATCCATCCAAGAAAAGCTTGATGGAACGCAGTTGCAAGAAACCCGTGTTCCCCCAGCCTTGGGAAACCGGAAGCGCAGATCCCCGTAACCAGGAGAAAGAGGGGGGATGGACCTTTTGGAAGATGCGCACCCCCTGTTGCTGCGAGAACAGGCTGGCCATTTGCTCCAACGCAGAGAACTCGGCGAAATCATCGGAATGCACGGAGCAGATTCCCCAGCGGTTCAACTCCCGAATGGCTTTTTGGAAGCATAGCTGGCGAAACTCGCTGCTGTTGTTGCCCTTCTTCAGCATGTGCATTGCCTTTTCGCGCACAACCCCTTTGGAAAGGTCGGTGCCGTCGATGCCATCCCCGGAACCCAACTCCAACAACGAAATGGCCCTGCGGTTCACGAGCGCCACGTGCCCGCAGCGCCGCACCAGTACGATGGCTTTCTCCTTCCAGCGTTCCAGGAGTTCGAAGGAGGGCAGAAAGCGATCTTGGATGCCTCCCCATCCACGGATCTCCAGGAAACTCTCCTCCTGGCGATCGATCCAGTCCGAGAATTGCCGTTCGTCCCAGGAGGCATCCCAGGGAGTGGCATGCAAGCGCTGTCCCAATCCCAGCACGTGCAAATGCGCATCGCAGAAAGCAGGGAGCAAAAACCCCCCCTGCAGGTCCATGGCAGCTTCGTCCGCACCCGGCGAAGCCGAAGAAATGCGGGCGATTTTTCCCTCTCGAATCTGCACGTTGGCATGGATAAAGCGCTTGCTCTCGGGATCAAGTACGTTGGCATTGTGCAAAATCATACGGATACTCCTTGGCAATGGGCAAAAACTTCCCTATTATACACCATCACGAAGACCCACCAAAAAAATGGGGATGTGCCCGGTTCCGGGTGTGGGGGAGAAACCAAAGGAGCAAGATGGGAGCAAGGGTGGGTGTTCCAGGTATCGGAATGGGGGGGCTTTTTGGGCGGCAGAGCCTTTTCCCATGGCCTGGCGGCACGAAGGGTTCGCGCTACCCTTGCCGAAACAGCTTCTGGAAATGCACCAGCATCCTTCCGGTGGCACCCCAAACCACGAAGGCCTTGAAGTCCCATACCGGTACGCGAATGGGTTTTTCCCGGAAAAGGAACGTTTCCCACTTTTCGCGGCTACGAAACAGTAGCGGCAGCGGAAGGAAATGCAGGCGTTCTACCTCCGCGTTGCACCGGAAAGAAGCTTGGTGAAGACGCGCCACCACGGGGAGTATCAGATGCCCGGAATTCACCGTTTGCTCGGGGGGGAGAAGCGAAAGGAGTTGGGCCTGCTCCACACCCATTTCTTCACGCGCTTCGCGCAGAGCCGTTGCAACGGGGTTTTCCCCGGGAAGGCATTTCCCACCCGAAAAGGAAATCTCACCCGGGTGCTCGCGCAACCTGCGATTCCTTTGGGTCAAGACAAGCACGCGAACCGAACGGGTTTTCCATATCCCCACCAGTACGGCGGAGGAAAAGGGCATGTCAGGTGGTTGAATGTTCCTCGGATTCTTGAAACACAAAATCGAAGAATTTCTCCAGTTTCGCGGAGTCCCAATCCTCTACCGCATCGAAGTCGTCGAGGGTCACCGTTTGGTTTTGCTGTTCTTCCACCTGATCAATGGGAAGGAATTCCTTCTCTTTCGTAGGGGTCGGGATTTTTTCGAACAGCTCTTTGATCCGTGCGCGCACTTTTTCGGGGTGGAAGTCTTCGGGAAGCTGGTCCACCGGAATGGCTTGGGGTTCGGGGGGCTCCCCGGAAGAAGCCTGCTGCTGGAAGGAATGCAGCATATCTTCCTTTGCCTGCTCTTCGGTCTGCGGGGCGTACGGGGTTTCTTCCTGGTCCGCGGTTTTCTTGGGGGTGCCGAAAACACGGGAAAGCTCGGAAATTTCCTTTTCCGCCATGGAGTCTATGTCGATGGGCTCCTCGAAGGGTGTTTCCAGAAGGTTGGGGGGAATTTCCTCCCGGGATGGCATACTCCCGGATGCGATCGCTTCGGTTACCGGCGCGCTGCGGGGTTGCATGGTAACGGTAACGCTCCCACTCTTGGAAAGCCGCGTTGCCAGGGTGCTAAACAGGTTCAACTTGATCTCCAAAAAGAGGAACAGGGACACGAATACCACCAATGCCACCAGCACTACCAGCACGGGAGAAAGCCCTGCCCCCGCCTCGCTGGAAGACTCCGTGGAAGTGGCCTGCAGAAGGACGGCAGGGGGGGTTCTTTCCTGGGTGGTGCCGGTATAGTAAAAGTCTTCGGGCAGGTTCTTTTCGAACTCCGCGATCTTCAGGAGCAAGTCCATGGCAACCGGATTCTCCGGAAACAGGCTCAACATGGTTTTGGCGGTGGAATAATCCCCGTTCTTGAAAGCACTTACCCCAATCATGTACTTGATGGTGGGAGCCTTGGCCTCGATTTTTGGATCGAGTTCCAGTGCAGATTTTAACAGGCGCTGGGCATCCTCGTAGCTCCCGGAATTGTAAGCCCCTTTTCCGGAAAAGAAGAGATCCATGGCTTCGTCCTCGTAACTGCCAAAAAGCCCCACCACGAGGAACGCCAACAGCCCCAGGAGAACCCATCCCTTTTTCATGGCATGATCCCCACGTTTTCCAGCCAGAAACTCCCCTCTTTCTCCAGCAGCAACACCAGCTGGCTGGAAGTGCAGCGCAGGTCCACAAGCCTTTCCCCTTGTTGGAAAGAGTAATAGGTCCCGCGTAGCGCATTGGGGTTCCCCGCCGGGAAATAAAAGCGGTTCAATTTCTTCGGGCCAAAAGCCACCAATTGGTCACCGCAAACACGCAGACTAAAGGCGGTCACATTTTCCAGGGATAGGCTTTGCAGCGGTTGCCCGGAAAGGCTGTATATTTCCAGGGTTCCCTTGGAGGAAAGGAACACGAGGTGTCCTTGGAAATACACACCATCCACGAAGGGAAGCTCCGCGGAAGGACTTTGCACCAAGGGGAGCACGCGTCCGTTCTCCACCCCGAAAACGCCACGATTGGTGAGCACGCAAAGGAATCCCCCGGCACGTATGATCTTGCCCACTTCCCCGGGAATCGCGTAGGAGGAGGGCCCCACTTCCAAGATCAGCCCGTTTTGCTGCACCAAGAAAAGTTCCGGTTGCCGTGCGATATCCAAGCTGATCACCTTGCCTTCGAACGGAAGGCTCCGTACCTTGCGGAAGGATGCCGCGGACAGCTCGAACAACTGGTTTTGCAAAACCACATCCACCTTGGAGAAATCCTTTCGGAAAGTGGAGATCACCGGAGAGGCTATCCGCGAAAAGTCCTCCCCCATCTTCCGCCAAATGCCGTTTTGGTCAAACAGGTAAACGGCTTCTCCCGCGTGCACGAAAGCAAAGGGGTTTTGTAACCCACCCAGGAGCTGTGCACGGGATGCGTTTCGCACCAGGTTTGCATCCCAGAACAGGGGCCCGGTCACGTGCAGCGAGGCGGGAGAAGTGCCAATGGGTGCGGGAGCTGTCGCGGGAGACAACGGGGGCTGGCTTGTGGGTGCGGGCTGTCCTTCGGAGGCGGGTTGCCCGGCGGAAGGAGTACTTTTCTGGACCTCTTGTGGTACCACATCTTGCGTCCGTGAGGTCTCCGAAGTGCCTTGCTCGGAGAGCTTGGCGGTCGTTGTGGCAACGGTGGAAGCCCCTTGCGTGGATGGGGGCAACTGCTCGGAGCCCGACACTTTCTGCCTCCAGGTGGAGAAATCTTCCAACAGCGTGGTGTCCTCGGAAGTGGTGGCGGTGGAAGGCGAAATCGCCGGCGTAGGAGCAGGGGTCACTGCGGTTGTGGCCGGTTCGTCAAAGGGGGAAACACGCGTGGCGGTGGCTTGCATCGGATCGGCCGTGGTTTCCGTGGACTCCGGGTACTCGAATCGCCATTCCCGGAAGGTATCGTCCTGGTACTGGGGGATGGTAACGGTTTCTACCCCGCTTTCCAAGTAGGTACGCACGAATTCCAACGTTTTTTGCTGGATGTAGATATCAAAGAAAGAGTAGGGGAAAACCCGGGTCACCATGTTGGGGGCAGCAGCATCGATGGTCGGGTACAACGCACTAAAGACCGAAACGATGCCATCTCCCTTTCCCTGCGCGTTCTCGGGGTAAAACATGGCAAACTGCGAATTGGCGAGGTTCGTATTGAAACCGGGGTAATCCCCCGCGATGAACGCATACTCGATATCGTCCCGCAGCGTCTTTTCCAGCGAGGCGATGAAGGTGCTGTCGGGCAAGATATCGGTGTAGTAGGTGTTCACGTTTTCCAGGTACGAAAGGTTATTTTCCTTGATGAAACGAAGCGAATCCCCGTCGATATCGTAGATCTGGGCAAGCACTTTGGCATCCTTGCCGTACAGCAGGTTGAGAAAGGAAGGGTTCACGATGTTGGTACCCGCGTTCGGGGTGGAGATCAACACCAGCTTGCGTACGTTGGATACCAGGTTCATTTCCACGGCGTAGCGCGCGATCAGGCCTCCCACCCCATGTGCAACGATGTCAAACTGGCGGGAACTGTTTTGCAGGGCTTGTGCCAGGCGATGCGCTTCGAATCGAATGTAGCTGGTATTGGAAATGCTGTCGAAGAATTGTCGCGCCTCGTCCATGTACTCGAGGGATCGGGTCTCGGAAAGGGGGTACAGGTAGCTCCAAATGGTACGATCGGGGAACGAAATTTCCCAAATGTTGTTCCCCTGCGGGTTCTCGTTCGTGACGGTGTTCGGCAGGAATCCGAGGAAATTGGCATCCATTCCGGGGATCACCAACAAATCCGGCTTCAACGTATCGGGTTTTTCAATGGCCTTTTGCAGTCCCCAAGAGGGTTTTTCCGGGTTCTTGATCCGGAGTCCCAGGATCGAGCCATGAAAGGCATTCACCCGCAGCACCACCTGGTTATTCTTCTGCTGGATCTCACCCCCCCCAAAAACATGGAAAACCGGGTTTTCCTTGGCATCGGCGTACACCAACTCGGCGTTGTTGTACTCTGGGCCAAAGAAGAACTCGGAGGGGAAAAGGTACTCGAAGACCATCGGCTGTAAGGCAAGGTCGTTCCTTCCGTCCTGCGGTGTCAGCTCGTACACGTTCCCGGTCATCCGTCCGATTTCTTTCACCCTCTGGGTGGTGGCATCCATGGGGAGCTTCTTGATGTTGAACGATTTGGGGTAGGGAAAGGCATTTTCCGGGATAAATATGGTAAGGTCTTGGATTTCCGTGGTGGCCTGCGTCTCACTCGTACCGATTTCTTTCTCTCCGTTGGCCCGGTTTGCCAGGAGTACCACAAGCACGATCGCGGCAACAACGACAACCACCGTCAGGATTCCCACCAAACGGTGCGAGTTGAAGAAACGAAGAAGCTTTGCAACCGGTGCGGAAATCGCTTGCCGGAGGGTTGATGCCGATCGTTGCTTTTGCGGTTTCTCTTTCAAGCGAACCACCTTTTCATTGGGAAGTAATCTTGGGACGGACTTCTCCCAAGAAATCCAGCAAGTTGTGCAGATCACCCTTGTCATTGTGCCTCACGAAACAGTCCAACGCCTTTTCCCAGTGCGCACCAGCCATTTGCTGGACCTGGCGAAGGCCGAAGAAATCCAACATCGTGGGTTTGCCGTTGCGCAAGTCCTTTCCCGGGGTTTTGCCCAGTTCCTGGAAAGTGCCGGTACGATCCTTGGCGTCGTCCCAGAGTTGAAAGGCCAATCCCATTTCTCTTCCCGCATCCCAAAACTGCTGGAAAACGGTATCCTCCCTCGAAAAACCCGCCTTGAGCAAGGGCGCGCACAGGGAAAACTGGATGAGGCGGGCGGTCTTGTACTCGTTCACCATGCGCAGTACCGGCTCATCTGCGCTACCGGGGTTTCTCTCGAGGAAAATGTCCATGGCTTCTCCGGTGGCAAGGTCTCTCGCACACTCGGAAAAAAGGCGGAAGAGCTCTGGGTTTTCCTCCTCGGAAATCCAGTGAAACGCGCAAAAAAACAAAAAATCACCCGCGATGAGGGCCATTGCCTCTCCAAAAACCTTGTGCGTGGCCAACCTGCCCCGGCGGAAATCGTCGTTGTCCACCGAGGGCAGATCATCGTGCACCAACGAAGCGCTGTGGAGCAGTTCCACACAGCAAGCCAAGGTACAAAGGGATTCTTTGTGGAGCCCCAAGGATTGCCCCGCGTGCAGGAGAAGCAAGGGTCGGAATCTCTTCCCCGGTGCTTCCACGGGGTATCGAACGGTGTTCCCCCAGTACTCGGGAAGACCGGAATGTGCCTGCGCCAGTTTCTGAACCAGTTGCTCGGTAAACCAAGATTTCAAATCCTTTTCGTGACTAACCATGGTTTCACCTCTGGGGAATCTCGATGGATAGGGAAAAGGGGCAAGAGAGGATTTCTTTCTGGCAAACCCTTCCCGGTGCTCCCGGGGAGAAAAACCAGAATTTCCACCTTCCTTGCCGGGAAAACCCGTACAACAGGGGTACTTCCGCGTCGAAAACCACCGATTGCAACAGCAAACTCTCCAAGCTTCCCCCGGGCACTGGGTCAAACCCGAGCAAGAAATCCACACCTGCCCTTTTCACGAGCAATACGCTTCCGGGGTTCAACAGTTCTCCGGGGAACAGAACACCATACCTCATTTTACCATACTCGAAGCGCAGCGGGGAATTTCCGCCCGAAAAAGGACGCCGAAAAATCCACGTTCCGTCTTTTCGCAGGAAGAGCAAATCATGGGGAAACCTCTGCCCCGGAAATTGGCACAGGAAAAGGTTCATGTGGGCGTTGCAGCGCACATTTTCCAAGGATTCCACGGGACGTGCATGGATGAAAAGGTCCATGGGTTCTTGGGGAATGGCCGTGCTTCCGTCTCCTGCCGAAAAATGGAACGGGTGCATCGTTCAGCAGGCTTTCCGTTCAAGCGCCATTTTGCGTAGGTAGCCTATGAGGTACAAGGATCCAGTGATCACAAGCGGGGTTTTTCCCTGGGTTTTTTCCAGCGCCAGATGCAAGGCCTTTTCCATGTTTGCTTCGTAGAAAACCCGGGATTCCCCACACTGTTCCTGGAAAGCCTGCACCACCAGTCGGCTATCCACGCGTCCGGGCATGTTGGGATCGGTCACCACCACTTGCCGTGCTTTTTGGCAAAGCGGAGGCACCATCTGGGAGGTTTCCTTGTCCTTCAACATCCCCACCAGCAACACGTACGATTCCCCGGGGAAATAGAGGTCCCAATTCTCCAGCAACTTTTCCACGCCGTCGGGATTGTGCGCGCCGTCCACCAGGATCAAAGGCTGTTCCCCGATCCGTTCAAAGCGGCCAATCCACTTCACGCTGGCCAATGCCTGCTGCACCTTGGGAAGCGAAACGGCAAATCCCTTGTTGCGGCAATAACAAAAAAAGGCTTGCAAGGCAACACCCGCGTTTTCCACCTGGTGGGTTCCATTCAGGCGCAGCGAAAAGCGCCCTCCCTCCCCGCGGGTGTTCTCGAACACGAACAGGTTGTTGTCCAGGTCGAATTGGAGCGCACGGGTAAAAAAGTCACGGTCCACCCTCTCCACGTGCACCTCCTTTTGCCGCGCAACCTGTTCGATTACCTGCAGCGCCTCTGGCCTGCGTACCCCGCAAACAAGCGTGCCCCCTTGCTTCAAAATGCCCGCCTTTTCGCCGGCGATTTGTTCCAGGGTGGTTCCAAGGGTCTTGGTATGGTCCAGGCCAATGTGGGTGATCACGAACAAATCCGGAGAAAGAGCGGTGGTTGCATCCAAGCGCCCCCCCATCCCAACCTCCACCAATGCCAACTCCACCCCTTTTTCTTGGAATAGGGTAAACGCAAGGGCGGTTACCAGCTCAAAGAAACTGGGTTGCCAATCTTCCCCCATGGCGTCCATTTGTTGTACAGCAGGGTACACGCGGTTCATCGCCCCCGTTAATGCCGCAGCATCGACGGGAACACCGTCCAGGGAAATCCTTTCACGGAAATCGATCAGGTGTGGCGAGAAGAACCCACCCGTGGAGAAGCCCTGCTCGCGGAAAAGGGTTTCCAAAGTGCGCGTTACCGAACCTTTTCCGTTCGTGCCGGCCACCTGGATACTGGAGAAATGCTGCTGGGGATTGCCCAACAGCGCAAGGAGTTTCTGGATGCGCTCCAAACCCAGTTTGACCTGGCCATGTGGCCGGGATGTATACAGGAATTCGATCACTTGCTTGCTACTCTCGAACATCACGGTTTCCAACCTCCCAGTTGGTAGACGTACACGATGACCTGGGCCACAGCCTTGAAAAGGTCCGGAGGAATCTCCGAGTAGTAGTCCAGTTCCAGCAGCTTTTCCACGAGCGCGCGGTCCCGGTAAATGGGGATATCGTATTCGACTGCCAGCTCCACGATGCGCCGGGCCAGCTCTCCTTTTCCTTGTGCAATCACACGCGGTATGGCTTGTTCCTCCGGATCGTACCGCAAAGCAGCCGCCTGCTCCACTTGGTGCGTATCGGGAGGGTTTGCTTTCGTTCGCTCCTTCATCCTCTGGCCTCGAACCCCCTTTTCACCGGCAAGAGAACTTTGGCTTTCTCTTGCAGAAGTTCGTCGTTTGGTTTGCGATTGCGGATCAAAAAACGCTGCAGCGAAAAGCCCTCATCCCGTAAACGCTGGAACAGCACCGGTGCCGTTCCGGAAAAGGCATGGGAATACTCGGGTTGCACGAAAAGCTGCAGGTCGAGGCGATGCTCCCTCGCCACCACTTCCACCTGCACCTGCCCAAAGTTCATGGTGGGGGTTTCCACCCAAATCTTGAACAGCTCTTTTTTCTGGTACGGACCCTCCCCCGATTCGGAAGCGTCGCGATGCACATCGATCCAGAAGGGGTTTGCTTCCAGTTCCAAAAGACCACTGTAGAAATGGGGGGAATAGGCACTGCTGAAGTGGTTCATCACTCGGGACAGCATGGGGGGCAGCTTTTCGTTGGCCTCGCCTTGCGGGGAAAAAGATACCCCCGAGGGCTTGGCGGAAGTGCCCGCGCGCCTTTCCTCCGCTTGTGCAGGCAGGGGCTTGGCCTCGGTTTGAGGGGGAATGCTCCGCTTGCTTTCCACGTCGCCCACGGGAGGTTGCCCGGTTTTGGGGGTGGCGGGGGTTGCTTGGGTCTGCGGTTCGAGCGAGTTGCTTGGCGCGGGAGAAATGCTGGCGGGGGGAGTTTTCCCCGTGCCCTCCGCGGGTGGGGAGGGGGCGGGTTCGGGCCTCGCGGAAGCAGGTTCCGCTTTGGCAGCATCCGCGGAAGCCGCGCTTTGCGACTGCTGCGTTGAAGGTGTGGGGGCCTCGGAAAAGGACTGGCGCAGGC
>Ga0209607_1002803_pt1 | contig 13729 bp, 11 predicted proteins | sample AD_UKC117_MetaG_FD_184413 | JGI IMG/M metagenome (GOLD analysis project Ga0209607, IMG submission 184413) | Active sludge microbial communities of municipal wastewater-treating anaerobic digesters from Hong Kong - AD_UKC117_MetaG (SPAdes)... | ecosystem: Engineered > Bioreactor > Anaerobic >... | reverse complement strand
CACCTTCTGGGCGCTGGTGCTGCCGTTCGTGTTCGGCTCGCCGTACGCGATCTTCCTGCTGCGGGAGTACTTCCGCTCGATCCCGGGCGATCTCATCAAGGCCGCACACCTCGACGGCGCTAACACCCTGGACGTGATCGTGCATGTGGTGCTGCCGGCCAGCAAGCCGATCCTCGCGACGCTGACGTTGATCACCGTCGTCTCGCAGTGGAACAGCTTCATGTGGCCGCTGGTGATCACCAGCGGCGGCAAGTGGCGGGTTCTGACGGTGGCCACCGCGGGGCTGCAGTCGCAGTACAACGCGCAGTGGACGCTGGTCATGGCGGCGACCACGGTGGCCATCGTGCCACTGGTGGTGTTGTTCGCGGTGTTCCAGCGCCATATCGTCCGCTCGATCGTCGTCACGGGGCTCAAGTGATGGGGCTCAAGTGATGCCGCAGCCCCGTTTCTCGACGATGGTCACGGCCGCGCTCGTCGCAGTAGCCTTGGTCCTGTTCGGAGTCGTCGAGATGATGGGACGCACCGACGGGCCCGCGGGGATGACAGTGGTGACGGTTCGACTGTGGGACGAGCAGGTGGCCGGGGCCTACCGCGAGTCCTTCGAGGAGTTCCACCGGCGCCACCCCGATATCGAGGTTCGCACCACCCTGGTGTCGTATGCGAGCTACTTCGACACGCTGCGCACCGACGTGGCCGGCGGCGGCGCCGACGACATCTTCTGGATGAGCAACTCCCACCTCGCCGAGTACGCCGACAACGACCGGCTGATGGCGATCTCGCCGTCGCCCGACTGGGAGCCGTCGGTGGTCGCGCAGTTCACCCGGGGCGGACGGCTGTGGGGGGTGCCGCAGCTCACCGACGCCGGGATCGCGCTGTTCTACAACGCCGACCTGCTCGCCGAAGCCGGGGTGGAGCCGTCCGCGCTGGGTGAGGCCCGTTGGGATCCCGACCCGGCCAACGACACGCTGCGCCCCCTGCTGGCGCGGCTGACCGTGGACGCCGCCGGGCGCCGCGGCGATTCGGCCGGGTTCGAGCCGCTACGGGTCCGCCAGTGGGGCTACAACGCCGCCAACGACCTGCAGGGCATCACCCTGAACTACATCGGCTCGGCCGGCGGGGTGTTCAGCGCCGGTGACCGGTTCGCCTTCGACAACCCGCAGGCGGTCACAGCACTGCAGTACGTCGTCGACCTGATCAACACCGAGCACGTCGCCCCGCCGGCCTCGGACACCAATGACAACGGCGACTTCTCCCGCAACCAGTTCCTGTCCGGGCGGATGGCGGTGTTCCAGTCCGGCACCTACAACCTGGCCCAGGTGGCCGGGCAGGCCGGCTTCCGCTGGGGGGTGGCGATGCTGCCCGCCGGGCCGGCCGGGCGGGTCAGTGTCACCAACGGCATCGTGGCCGCGGGAAATCCGGCTACCCGCCACCCGGAGGCGGTGCGGGCGGTACTGGACTGGCTCGGCGGGGAGGGCAACGCCTACCTGGGCCGGCTCGGGGCGGCGATTCCGGCGGTGCTGTCGGCCCAGCGGGGGTACTTCGACTACTGGAGAGACAAGGGCGTCGACGTCACCCCGTTCTTCGCGGTACTCGACGGACCGCGCATCGCCGCGCCGGGTGGCGCCGGTTTCGCCGCCGGCTTCCAGGCCATCAAGCCGTTCTTCGACGAGATGTTCCTGGGGCGCCGGCCGGTCGCGGAGACTCTGGCCTCGGCCCAGCAGGCCGCGAACACCGCCGCGCAACGCTGAGGCGTCGCAAATCGGGACCGGCTCAGGCCGGGCCGGGGATCTCCACGAAAAACGCCGCCAGCCCGACCACCGCGATGATGCCCAGCGCCACCCAGTCGGCCTTCTTAGGCCCCGACGGCGCCGCCGAGATCTGGCCGGTTCCGCCACGGGCGGTGATGGCGTCGCCCATCTCGTCGGCGCGGCGCAGTGCGACGGTCACCCCGGCGGTGAGCAGGTCGACCAATTCGACGGCCCAGCGTCGGCGGCGCATCCTGCCGTCGGGCAGCACCGGCCGCGGCCGTAACTTGCGGGCCGCGTAAAGCAGGCGGAACTCGTCGAGCAGCATCGGGAAGGCCCGCAGCGACAGCGACAGCGCCACGGCCCAGTCGTCGACCGGGATCCGCAGCGGCCGCAGCGGCCGGCCTAGGGTGGCCACGGCGGGGGCGACGTCGGCGACATTCGTGGTCCACGACACCAGCGCTCCCGTCGCCAGCAGGACGATCGATACCGCGGTGATCCGCAGAAACTTCAGCAGACCACCGACCTCGACGTCGATCGACCACAGGTGCAGGACCGGTTCGCCGCCGCCGAGGGTGGCGGTCACCGCACCGAGCAGCAGCAGGATCCACAGCCACCGCGGGATCGACGGCACCACCCCGCGCGGGATGTGCGCCAGCCGGATCGTCACCGCGACCAGGGTTGCCATCAGGGCAATCGGGATCCAGCGGGGGTGAAACGCCAGCACCAGCGAGATGACGAAGACCGCGATGATTTTGGTACCGGCCCACAGCTCGTGGATCACCGAGGTTCCGGGGACCGGGCGCAGCAGCACGACCGGTCGGCGCTGGCGGGCCGGGCTCACGGCGTCGGCCCCGAGGATCGCAGCACCCCGCGGTCCAGGTGCAGGGTTCGCGGGCACAGTTCCTCCAGGCCGGCGAAGTCATGCGAGATGACGATGACTGTCAACCCGGTGTTGATCCGCAGGTCGGTCAGCAGCCGCAGTAGGCCGCGCTGGCTGGGTGCGTCCAGACCGGCCAGCGGCTCGTCGAGGATCAGCGCCTGCGGCCAGCGCGCGAGCAGGCCGGCGATCACCACCCGTCGCATCTGCCCGCCGCTGAGCTGATCGATGCGACGCCCGGCCAGCGAGCCGTCGAGCCCGACGGTGGCCAACGCCGCGATCACCCTGCCGGTGTCGTTCGGGGAGAAGCCCGCGGCCGAGGCGACCTCCAGATCGACCCGGCTGCGCATCAGCTGCAACCGGGCCGCCTGGAAGGCGATGGCGACATCGCCGACGCACTCGTGGGCGGGGCGGCCGCCGACCAGGCACTCACCGGTGGTCGGGGCGGTCAGCCCGGCCATGATCCAGGCCAGGGTGGACTTGCCGGACCCGTTGCCGCCGTGGATGAGCACGCCGTCGCCCTCGTTGACGGTGAAGCTGACGTCGCGCAGCGCGGTCTTGGCCCACGGTGTCCCGGCGCCGTATTCGTGGCCGACCCCGCGCAGCTCCAGCACCGGCCTGCTGCTGTGCGGCGCAGGGGCGTGGCCCGGCACCGGTGCTGCGGCACTGCCGACCATCGCCATGTTGTCCAGCGACTGGCTGAGATTGACGGTGCGATCGGCGACCTGGGCCTCGTTGTCATAGTGGGTGATGTTCACCAGCGCCATCCGGTGGTGCTCGGTCAGCCCGGACAGCACCTCCAGCAACCCGTCGCGGCCGGCCTGGTCGACCATCGTGGTGATCTCGTCGGCGATCAGCATCGAAGGTTGGCGGGCCAGCGCCGCGGCCACCGCCAGACGCTGCAACTCCCCGCCGGAGAGCCCGCCGGTATCGCGCTCGGCCATACCGCCCAGCCCGACCTCCTCGAGGAGGGCGTCCACGTCGGGGTGGGTTTCGGCCGGCAGCCCCCACACCACGTCGTCGGCGACCCGGGTGCCCAGCACCTGGCTCTCCGGGTGTTGCATGACCACGGCGGTGCCGCCCTGCTGCCCGAGGCCGACCGCACCCGGGCGTTCGATGCTCCCCGAGGTGGGCGCCCGGCCGCACAGCAACAGCATCAACGTGGTCTTGCCCGATCCGTTGGCCCCGGTGATGGCGATGTGCTCGCCGGGCTCGACGGCCAGGTTCAGCGGCCGCAGCGCGTCGTGGTCGGCGCCGGGATAGCGGAAGCGGGCCTCGCGCAGCCGCACCGGAACCGGTGCTACCTGGCCGGTCTCGGCGGGGCTATCCAGCTTGTGGACGTCCGGAACGCCCCGCAGGCGTTCCAGCACCCTCGACAGCGCCCACCACCCGACCAGGGAGACCACCATCATCGAGAAGATCGAGTAGGCCATGATCAGCACCGGCCAGTACTGCAGCGCGAGGCCGAAGACCGCCCGGACGTCGGCAGCGGCCTGCCGGAAGGGTTCGAACTTCGACATCAACGAGACGACTCCGTCGACGTTGGCCGTCATCGCCTCGAAGACCAGCGTGCGCAACCGCTCCAGCACGATCAGGATGGCGATGATCCACAACCCGTTGAGGACGCCGAGGACGGTGCCCGCCACGACGACCATGGGCATACCCCAGCCGCGGCGTTTGATAATGCCGGTGGCCCCGCCCACATAGGCGCAGTTGAGCACCACCATGAAGCCGCTGATGCCGGCGATGAGGAAGGCCACCGTGCTGGCCGCGAAGGCCGCCGCCAGCAGCACCCGCAGCCGGTAGCGGTAGCCCAGCAGGCCCATCGGCACGGGGACCAGCAATGACAGCCCGCCGGCGAACGGAATCACCACCGACAGGATGGCCAGCGCGGAGCTGAGTGCCGCCATCACCGAGGCGTGGGCCATCTCGACCGGGGTCAGCGAACGCGGGGGCCGACGCCGGGAGGCGGTCTGCGCGGAGTGCTCCGCCGGCGCCTCGGGCCGGGTCGACGTCATCGCTCGATTCTGCCAGCCGCCGCCTCGGGCGACGGACTCACATCTGGAGGGTCACATCCAGACGACCGCGGAGTCGTCCTCGCGGGGCTGGGCCAGCGGATGTCCGGAGCCCAGCAGGTTCCCGGTGATCGTGCTGCAGAAGCGGTACATGGCGATGTCGAAGATCCTGTTGCTCATCGGCTGCTCGATGAAGTGCCCCAACCGCTCGGCGACGATGAAGGTCGCCATCAGCAGCGCCCCGATCGCGATACTGCCCGGCAGGTGGGTGGTGCTGTCCAGCCGGCTGAACGCCATGATCCCGAAGAACCAGGCCAGACCCCGGATGAACAGGTCGTAGTGCACCGGCAGGGGTTCGTTGCGGACCCGCTCCAGGCCACTCTGCGCGGTGGCCGCGCCGGTGTTGCTGTTCATCAGCAGCAGCCGGGCCTGGGCGTCGATATGCCCGTCGGCGACCAGATTCTGGATGTCGGTGGCCTGCCGGTTGAGAAGGTCCACCGCGTCGGCGTCGGCGGGGTCCTCCGGGGTCAACTCGACCACCCCCGGCAGCGGCGGGATGCGCCGCATCTCGGCGGCCAGTTGCCAGCAGTAGCGCACCTGGCGCCGCCGCATCCGGTCGATGATCCGCGCGACCTCCGGCGATCCGGAGTCGATCGAGGTCAGCCCGTTGCTCAGGGTGCGGGAATTGATGATGATGCCGCCCCAGAGGGTGCGGGCCTCCCACCACCGGTTGTAGGCGGTGGTGTTGCGGAAGGCGATGAACACCGAGGCCCCGATGCCCAGCACCGAGAGCACCGCGCCCGCGTATTCGCTCTGCGCGGCGTCCGGGACCGGCAGGAGCAGCCCGACGGTGATCAGAATGGCCAGCAGTGTGTAGCGCAGTTCCCACAGCACCAGCCCGGCGACCTTGAGCGGGCCGACTCGCCCGACGGTTCTGATCATGGCCCCAGGTCACCCCTTGTGGCGGTGATGCCTACGGCCAGCTGGTCAGGTCCGGCGCATCGGAGGAGCCGGTCGAGGCAGGCGAACCGGGCAGGGTGTCACCCGCCCCGTAAGGGTTGTTGGCCAGATAGCCGACACACGTTCCGATGCGGCCGGGCAGGCAGGGTCCGCCGCCGACCGTGGGTGTCCCCTTGCTCGCCATCTGCCAGCAGTTGCCCGAGTTCGGATCGGCCATATAACCGGCGGCGCAGTTCTGACCCGGGGAAGCCGGCGCCGGCGGGGCCGCCTGGGCCGGCGCAACGGCGAACAGCGCGGCGGCGGTAGCACCGAGCAGCACGCTGGACGCTTTGAGCCGGGACTTCATCAAGAAATTTCTCCGTCGGTCGAAGTGGACTGCGCTTTTCCGCCGCTGACAAGCGACGGGCTGACGCCGAGCCTACCCGGCCGTTGCTCCCCCGGATGGACTCGAACCATCAACCGTCCGATTAACAGTCGGAAGCTCTGCCAATTGAGCTACAGGGGACCGCTCCCGCGGAACGCTCTTGCGGGCCGGGAAGACTTTAGCGTACCGAAGGGCTCCAGCGCCAAGAGCGGCCGGCCCCGGCAGCATCGGTGAGTGTCAGGCAGGATGGCGGTCATGGAGGGAACACAGTGATCGGGATGGTGGCCGCACTGGCGGCGGGTTACGTGCTGGGGACAAAGGCAGGCCGGGAGCGCTACGGGCAGATCGTCAGCACCTATAAGGCCGTCACCGGGCATCCCGCCACCAAAACGATGATCGAAGCCGGTCGGCGCAAGATCGCCGACCGGGTCTCCCCCGACCCGCCGATGGTCACCCTGGCCGAGATCGACGCGCAGACCGTCGTGATCGAGCCCCAAAGGAATGAAACAAGCCAGCCGGGCCCTACGGGCTGAGACCCTCGGTGATGGTCTGGCCCGGCAGCAGCGGCCCGGTGGTGATCCCCAGCCCGTTGCCGTAGCCCGGACCGAAAACACCCAGATTGGGCGTGCCGATGTAGGTCGGGTTGCCGTTCGAGTAGCCCATGCAGATCCCGTCGCCGCGGGAGCCGAACCAGGCCAGGCACTGGCCTTCGGCCGAGGTCTCCGGGGTTCCGGTATCGCCGACGACGGCCAGGGCGGGCAGTGCCAGCGCGGCGACCGCCAGCCCACCCGCCACGGCGAGGCGCCGAAGGGTCGTGTTTGCGGGAGCCATATCTGACCTTTCGCCGGAACCGTCCGTTTCGTTAACGATAACCCTCTTCAGGCGCTCAGGTCATCCCCGCTGGCCTGCTCCAACAGGCTTCGCCGGTAGGACTCCAGCGCTACCAGATCCCCGAACAAAGAGTGGTATTCCTCGCCCTGCTCCACCGGGGACATGCGTTGCAGCTTGGATTTGACCTCGGCGATTTGCCGGCCGACCCAGACCTCCTGCAGTCGGGCCAGCACCCCGCCGATGTAGCGCGGCAGCCTTTCCTCGTCGTCGACCTTGATGGTCTCCACACCCAGCTCGCTGATCAGTCCGGCGACCGCCGGGGTCGCCGCGTGGTCGCGGACCTGCTCGAGCCACTGCGCGCCGGTCACCCCCGAGGAGGTACCGCCGGCGGTCTCGATGGCGGCGCGTACGGCCACGTAGCCGGGGTGGGTGAAGCTCTCGGCGCTCAGCGAGTCGAACACCGGGCCGGCCAGGGCCGGGTACTGCAATGCGGCCTTGAGCGCCTCACGCTGCGGCCACAGCACGGGGTCGCGGGGATTGGGCCGCTCGGCGACGACGGTGCGCGACGTCGCCGGCGCCTCCCGCGGCGCCCGGCCGGCGCCGCGGGCACCGGGTTTACGGCCGGCCTCCTCGCGAACCCGTCCGATGACCTGGGCGACGTCGTCCCAGCCCACCCAGCCGGCCAGTTGGCGGGCGTACTCGTCGCGCAGGGTGGGGTCCTTGATCTTGGCCACCATAGGCACGCACTGGCGCAGCGCGCCGACCCTGCCCTCGGCATTGTCGAGGTCGTGATCGGCCAGGGTGGTGCGGATGGCGAATTCGAACAGGGGGGTGCGACGGGCCACCAGGTCGCGCAGCGCGGCGTCGCCGGCCTGCAGCCTCAGGTCGCACGGGTCCATCCCATCGGCAGCCACCGCGACGAAGCTCTGCCCGGCGAGGTTCTGCTCCCCGGCGAATGCCTTGAGCGCCGCCGCCTGTCCCGCCGCGTCACCGTCGAAGACGTAGATGAGCTCGCCCTTGAAGAACTTGTCGTCCATCATCAGCCGGCGCAGCATCGCCAGGTGCTCGTCGCCGAAGGCGGTGCCGCAGGAGGCGACGGCCGTGGTGACACCGGCCAAGTGCATGGCCATCACGTCGGTGTAGCCCTCGACGACGACGGCCTGATGCCCCTTGGCGATATCCCGCTTGGCCAGGTCGATGCCGAACAGCACCGACGACTTCTTGTAGAGCACGGTCTCGGGGGTGTTGACGTACTTGGCCTCGATCGGGTCGTCGTCGAAGACCCGCCGCGCCCCGAAACCGACGGTGTCCCCGCTGGTGCCGCGGATCGGCCACAGCAGCCGGCGGTGGAAGCGGTCCATCGGGCCGCGCCGGCCCTCCCGCGACAGCCCGGCGGCCTCGAGTTCCTTGAACTCGAAGCCCTTGCGGATCAGGTGCTTGGTCAGCGAGTCCCAGCCGGACGGGGCGAATCCGCACCCGAACCGCCGGGCCGCGGAGGCATCGAAGTTGCGCTCGCTGAGATACCGCCGGGCCGGTGCGGCCTCCTCGGATTCCAGTGCGGCCGTGTAGAACTCCTGCGCGGCGGCGTTGGCGGCGGTGAGCCGGCTGCGGCTGCCGCGGTCGCGCTGAATGGTGTTGCCGCCGCCGGTGTAGCTGATCTGGTGGCCGACCCGATCGGCGAGCAGTTCGACGGCCTCCACGAAGCTGACGTGCTCGATCTTCTGGAGGAATGCGTAGACGTCGCCGCCTTCCCCGCAGCCGAAACAGTGGAAGTGGCCGTGGTTGGGACGGACGTGGAACGACGGGGACTTCTCGTCGTGGAACGGGCACAGACCTTTCATCGAGTCCGCGCCCGCTCGGCGCAGCTGGACGTAGTCGCCGACGACGTCCTCGATGCGGACCCGGTCGCGGATGGCGGCGATATCACGGTCGGGGATGCGGCCCTTCCGGGCGCCTCCCCCGCTCAGCACACCGGCCATCGGGACAGGCTACCCCCGTCCGCCGGCGTCGATTCTCTCCAGCCGACCCTCGGTGTAGGAGGCGATCTGGTCGACCACCACCCGCTTGCGTCCGGCATCGGATCCGGCCGCTTCGAACGCGGGCACCAGCAGCGGGTCCAGGGTTCCGGGAGCCCCGGCCACCAGCAGATCGGCCACCCGGTGGATGCGCTCGCGTTGGCGGGCCTGCACCTCGAGGTGGCGCGGGTCGGACATGATGAACTGCAGCGCCAGAGTCTTCAGGACGGCCACCTCGGCCCGCACCGCGGCCGGCACGTGCAGATCGGCCTGATAGCGCACCAGCGCAGCGGGCCCGACCACGCGGCGGGTCTCGGCGACGGCGGCTGAGGCGAACCGGCCGACCAACTCGCTGGTGAGTTTCTTCAGCGCCACCGACGCCGCCAGCGTGCCGTCGAAATCGGCGGCGGCGGCCACCACCGGTAATCGCCACAGCCGCCGGGCGGCCTCCTCCATGTGGGCCTCGTCGGCACCCCCGCCGTAGACCGAGGTGCCCAGCCGGGCCAGCGCGGCCGCGGCGGCGGGGTCGGCGAGCACCCGCAGGTCGATTCGGCCCGAGACCACACCGTCCTCGACGTCGTGAACGGAGTAGGCCACGTCGTCGGCCCAATCCATGACCTGCGACTCCAGGCAGGGCCGCATACCGGGCGCACCGGCGCGCACCCAGTCGGCCAGGTCGGCGTCGTCGGCGTAGAAGCCGAACTTGCCGCCCGCGCCGCTGCGTCGCCACGGGTATTTGGTGACCGCGTCGAGGCCGGCCCGGGTCAGGTTGAGCCCGACGCTGCGCCCGGTATCCGGGTCGAGGACCTTCGGTTCCAGCCGGGTCAGGATCCTGAAGTTCTGGGCGTTTCCCTCGAATCCCCCGACGTCGGCGGCGAACTCGTCCAGTGCACGCTCGCCGTTGTGCCCATAGGGCGGATGGCCGATGTCGTGGGCCAGCCCGGCCATGTCCACCAGATCCGGGTCGCACCCCAGCGGGACTGCCATCCCCCGGCCGATCTGGGCCACCTCCAGCGAGTGGGTCAGCCGGGTGCGCGGGTTGTCGCTCTCCCCCGGGCCGACCACCTGGGTCTTGTCCGCGAGCCGGCGCAGCGCCGCGCTGTGCAGCACCCGGGCCCGGTCGCGGGCGAAGACCGTGCGGTGCTCGGTACTGGTGCCCGGAAGCGCGGCCGACTTGGCCGGCTCGGCCACCACCCGTTCGCGGTCGGCCTCGTCATAGCGGCCGGGCTGCTTGCTTGTCACCGGCGCACAGTCTGCCAGTTGACCGGGGCTGATCGTGACATGGTTTTGCTGGCAGGGGGCTGCCGGTTTCGGGGGGCTACTAGATTGGCGGTCATGCGCCTCGCCCGTCTGCTCAGCCTGCTGGTCACTTTCCTGGCCGCGGGCGCCCTTCTGGCCCCCTCGGTGAGCGCCGAGCCGCCGTTCCGGCTGCCCGACTACGTCACGGACAACGCGGGAGTGCTCACCAACCGCCAGCTGGCCGAGGTCCAGAAGGCCGTCGACCAGCTCTACAGCGAGCGGCGCGTGCGGCTGTGGGTGGTCTACGTCGACTCCTTCGCCCCGCAGGGAGCCGTCGGCTGGGCGCAGCAGACCCAGAAACTCAGTGACCTCAGCAGCGAGGACGCCGTCCTGGCGGTGGCCACCGAACAGCGGTCCTACGCGTTTCTGGTGTCCCCGGCGGCCGCGGGCGGCAGCTCGACCAAGATCGATGACATCCGGCGCGACCGGATCGAACCGGCGCTGCGGAACAACGACTGGACCGGTGCGGCCACCGCGGCGGCCACCGGGCTCGCCGCGCTGGGCAAGGGCGGAGGCACCGGTGGTGGGGGGTCGCCGATGCCGCTGTTCATCATCGCCGGGATCGGCCTGCTGTTCATCGGCGGGATGATGGCGTGGGGCAGCTACCGGCGGCGCAAACGTCACGAGGCCGACGTGGCCGCCGCCATGAAGATCGACCCGACCGATCCCGCCGCGCTGGCCTCGGTGCCGATCGAGGCCCTCGATGAGCTGTCCCGATCGATCGTCGTCGAGGTGGACAACGCGGTGCGCACCAGCGCCAACGAGTTGGTGCTGGCAGTCGAGGAGTTCGGCGAGGCGCAGACCAGGCAGTTCGCCGCCGCGGTGGACAACGCCCGGCTGACCCTCAAGCAGGCCTTCGCGGTGCGCCAGAAGCTCGACGACGACGTGCCTGAGCCGATCAGCGAGCGCCGCGATCTGCTCACCCGGGTGGTGGTAGCCGCCGCCAAGGCCAATCGCGAGCTCGATGAGCAGACGGAGTCGTTCCACCAGATGCGCGACCTGGTGTTCAACGCGCCTGAGCGCCTCGACGCCCTGACCCAGCGACTGGTCACCGTCACCGCGCGGATCGAGCCGTCCGAACGCACTCTGGAGCAGTTGCGCACCGAGTTCGCCGAGTCGGCGCTGGCGTCGGTGTCGCGCAACGTCAATGCGGCCCGGGAGCGACTGAGCTTCGCCGAGCACGCGATCACCCGCGGCCGTGAGTTGGCGGCCAAGCCCGTCGCCGGCGAGGTCGGGAATCTGGTCGACTATGTGCGCAGCGCGGAATCGGCTCTGCAGCAGGCCACCACGATGCTCGACGCGGTCGACAGCGCGGCCAGCGACATCCACCGCGCCGTGGCGGAGCTGCCCGCGGCGATCGCCGACATACAGCAGGGCATCAACCAGGCCACCGAACAGCTTGCCCGGGGTGGGCTGACCAATCCGAACGAGTTGTCGGCAGCCAACAACGCCGCGGTCACGGCGGTGGCCGACGCCAACCTCAACGGGGCGGCCGACCCGCTGGGCGCCTTCACCCAGCTGACCGAGGCCGACGCCGAACTGGATCGGCTGCTGGCAGCGGCGACCGAGGAGCGCGAGGCCGCCGAGCGGCTGCAAAGGTCCTACGAGCAGGCGCTGTTCACCGCCGAGTCCCGGGTGCGCTCGGTGTCCGACTACATCGACACCCGCCGTGGCAGCATCGGGCCGGAGGCCCGGACCCGGTTGCATGAAGCCTCCCGCCATCTCGAGGCCGCGAAGCTGAAGCGGAAGAGCGATATCAGCGCGGCCATCGCCCATGCCAACGGGGCGGCGCGGCTGGCCGCCCAGGCCCAGCAGTTGGCCAACAACGATGTGCAGGCCGGCCAGCGGGCCTACCAGGCCAGCTATCGCGGTCGCAACACCGATATGGGCGCAATGGTCGGCGGGATCATCCTGGGCAACATCCTCTCCGGTGGATTAGGCGGTGGGCGCGGCGGGCACGGCGGCGGCTGGACGTCGACCACCTACGGCGGCTCGCCGGGCGGCGGTGGCGACGGCGGATGGCTCGGCGGCGGGGGCCGGTTCTAAGGGCTTGTTGCGGGTGGCGGTGGACGGGGCGCGCCCGGCGTCGGGCACCTCCGGCGCCTGGCGTGCGCGGCCCCTACGCAACCTTCCTGAGCCGTCCTCGACGGCGGCGCCTCCGAGAGGGCACATGCGAGTTGCCCACCTTGGAGCGACAGAGGGCACCCCTAGTCGCTCCAAGGCGGGCAAAAGTAGTGCCACCCCCCAGGCGGTGCAGACCGGACGAGGCCGGCCCAGGTGAGGCCGACCCAGGCGAAGTCAGCCCGAGTGACGCCGACCAGATAACGCCGAGGGGTCAGCCGAGCAGCTTGGCCGCAAGATAGCCGGCGACGGCGTCCAGCCCAACCCGCTCCTGACTCATCGCATCACGGTCGCGCACGGTGACGGCCTGATCCTCCAGGGTGTCGAAGTCGACAGTCACGCAGAACGGCGTGCCGATCTCGTCCTGGCGCCGGTAGCGCCGCCCGATCGCCCCGGCGTCGTCGAACTCGATGTTCCAGTTCTTGCGCAGTTCGGCTGCCAGATCGCGGGCCTTGGGGCTCAGTTCGGTGTTGCGCGACAGCGGCAGCACCGCGGCCTTGACCGGCGCCAGCCGCGGATCGAGCCGCAGCACGGTGCGCTTGTCCACGCCGCCCTTGGCGTTGGGGGCCTCGTCTTCGGCGTAGGCGTCGACCAGGAATGCCATGAACGACCGGGTCAGCCCAGCCGCCGGCTCAATGACGTAGGGGGTGTAGCGGGTGTCGCCCGCCTGGTCGTAGAAAGACAGGTCGGCACCGGAGTGCTTGGAGTGGGTCTTAAGGTCGAAATCGGTGCGGTTGGCGATGCCCTCGAGCTCGCCCCACGGATTGCCCTGGAACCCAAACTTGTACTCGATGTCGACGGTGCGATCCGAGTAGTGCGACAACTTCTCCTTCGGGTGCTCGTAGAGCCGGAGATTGTCGGGGTCGATGCCCAGGTCGATGTACCACTGCAGGCGAGTGTCGATCCAGTACTGGTGCCAGTCGCGGGCGCTGTCCGGTTCGACGAAGAACTCCATCTCCATCTGCTCGAACTCGCGGGTGCGGAAAATGAAGTTGCCCGGGGTGATCTCGTTGCGGAAACTCTTACCGATCTGGCCGATCCCGAACGGGGGCTTACGCCGCGAGGTGGTCACCACGTTGGCGAAGTTGACGAAGATTCCCTGTGCGGTCTCTGGGCGAAGGTAGTGCAGCCCCTCCTCGCTCTCGATCGGGCCGAGGTAGGTCTTGAGCATCATGTTGAACTCGCGGGGCTCGGTCCACTGGCCCTTGGTTCCGCAGTCCGGGCAGACGATCTCGGTCATCGGCACCGACTCGGGATCCGCGATGTTCTTCTTTTCGGCGTGGGCCTCCTGCATGTGGTCCTGGCGGTGCCGCTTGTGGCACTGCAGGCACTCGACCAGCGGATCGTGGAAAACCTCGACGTGACCGGAGGCCACCCACACCTCGCGCGGCAGGATGATCGAGGAGTCCAGGCCCACGACGTCGTCGCGACCCGTCACCACCGACTTCCACCACTGACGCTTGATGTTCTCCTTGAGCTCCACACCGAGCGGCCCGTAG
>Ga0209607_1002798_pt1 | contig 13744 bp, 12 predicted proteins | sample AD_UKC117_MetaG_FD_184413 | JGI IMG/M metagenome (GOLD analysis project Ga0209607, IMG submission 184413) | Active sludge microbial communities of municipal wastewater-treating anaerobic digesters from Hong Kong - AD_UKC117_MetaG (SPAdes)... | ecosystem: Engineered > Bioreactor > Anaerobic >... | reverse complement strand
CTGCAGCGGTGTGATTGGCCATCAGGCTGGGGGCCTGTGTATTCCACCATGATTGGTAAGCATACAGTGGATGTGCTGTTGAGCGGCCCGGGTGTGGTGGCTGCATCCTATCAGCTTGGAACCCTGTTGGGCATGCGAAGGTATGATCTGGCTGTGCAGGCCGGAATAGCCGGAAGTTTCAGGCAAGAAATTGCACCCGGAAAGGTGGTACATATTAAGCAGGATATACTTGCAGACTTTGGCAGTTCATCTCCTGATGGGTTTTTACCTGCAGCATCTATAGGCTTGCTGGAATCATCTGCATACGATACCAGCGAAGGACATCTGCTGGAAACAGCCGGTATAAGCTGGCCGGAATCTGTCACTGCCGCCAATGGTATTACAGTGCAACAGGTCAGTGGAACTGAAGCAGATATAGCCAGCATGCGGCAACACTTTGATCCTGACACGGAAAGCATGGAAGGCGCTGCATTTTATTTTGCGTGCCGCATGCACAGGTTGCCTGCTGCGCAGTTGCGTTCGATCTCCAATTTGGTAGAACCTCGCAATAAAGAGAATTGGAATATACCGCTGGCTGTTGCGCAACTGGATGTAGCTTTGCAGCTGCTATTTGAAGAACTGTTATGAAACTGACACTGGGTTTTTCTCCCTGCCCGAATGATACATTCATTTTTGATGCGCTGGTGAACGGACATCTGAATACCGGCGATCTCGAATTTGAGGTTGTACTGGAAGATGTGGAAACTCTGAATAAAATGGCCAAAGAAGGCAAGCTGGACATCACCAAGCTTTCCTTTCATGCCTATGCTTATGTGAGTGATCAGTACCAGATCCTGCAGGCCGGAGCTGCTTTGGGAAAAGGTTGCGGCCCGCTTCTTATCAGTGCAGATCCGATACCACTTTCCAAAGTGGACTATTGTGTAGTGGGCATTCCCGGCAGACTTACCACTGCCAACCTGTTGTTCAGCCTGGCTTTTCCGGATGCCATTACCAAAAAGGAACTGGTCTTTTCTGCCATTGAACAGGAGTTGCTGGACGACAGGATCGACGTGGGAGTCATCATTCATGAAAACCGGTTCACCTATGAATCAAAGGGATTGCATAAACTCTTGGACCTGGGAACATTCTGGGAAGAAAAATACGGTGTGGCAGTTCCGCTTGGCGGAATCATGATACGCCGGTCACTGGGAGATGCAGTTCAACACCGGGTCAATGATCTGATCAGGCAGAGTGTTTCCTATGCTTTCAGTCACCCTGAAGTATCAGCACCCTATGTAGCACAGCATGCTCAGGAAATGGATCCTGCGGTGATGCAGCAGCACATCAGCCTGTATGTAAATGAGCACAGTCTGGATCTGGGCGAAGACGGAAGAAATGCTATAGAACACATGTACCGTGAAACACATGCCATCGGGTTGACCCCGGCTGTCTTACAACCGATCTTTGCCGGCCGCTGACCAGTTCTGCAGGGTCTGCCATGCATCATCGGTGTTGCTGCCGGCACTAATGATTCCATCAGGATGACCGCCCATGACGATCAATTCGTTGTCTTCCATATCCAGGATCAATTCTTGTAAGGCATAAGCCATATCGGGTGTGCCATAAGGAATACCGGCATCGGTTGTAGGAGCCACATGTATCAAACTGTTCCAGAGTTCTGCATCATGCACATGGATCACACAATGCACATCCGGCTTTACAGCATAAATGGCAGCATGGCTCATGGCCTCTGAAGAAGCCGGCATCAGTCCGGTGCACCACAATGTATTCTCATTGATATCTACCGCAGTGACCATAGACAGTTGTACCGTGCTGAGGTGTGGTATATGACCGGTCTGGCTGGCAGTGATCAGAAAAGCATTGTCAGGCAGGCGAACAGACACATTTCCAAATCCCACACCATCGGCATCTGTACCGATCCAGTGCCTGCGAAAAAGCGCATCGCGAATGGCCAGCAATGCATCCGCTTCTTTCAGGGATGGAAGCACATTTCGTTTCCACACCTGACTGTATTTAATGACACCTTCGTCTTTCATGTCATGCAGAAAAAAGTGCTGTTATACCCTTCCACCCGATATCAGATCTTCCCCTTTCGGTAATATATCCGGTGATCAGGCGGGGCGGGGTAATATCAAACGACGGATTAGCTGCAATGGTGTGTTCCGGTGCCAGGTTTACAGATACGATCTTGTTTCCCAGTTTTCCCTGAATGTTCAGCACTTCATCCTGACTTCGTTCTTCCACCGGTATTTGTCCGCCCCGGGTTGCCCAGTCTATGGTAGAAGATGGCATGGCAATATAAAATGGTATCTCATTATCTGCTGCAGCCAGGGCTTTCAGGTAGGTTCCTATTTTATTGGCAGCATATCCTTCAGCATCCACCCGGTCTGCACCTGTGATCACTATGTCCACCTTCCCCTGTTGCATCAGATGTCCGCCGGCATTATCCACGATCAGCGTATGAGGCACACCCATCTGTTGCAGTTCCCATGCGGTCAATGATGCACCCTGATTTCTTGGCCTGGTTTCATCCACCCAAACATGAACCGGAATACCTTGCAGATGCGCTTTATATAAAGGAGCGGTGGCAGTGCCCCAGTCAACCGTAGCCAGCCATCCCGCGTTACAATGGGTAAGGATATTGACAGGCCGCTGTTTGTTATGATAGATCTCTCTGATCAGTTCCACACCGTGATCTCCAATGCGTTCGTTCGCCCACACGTCCTCTTCAGCGATCTGTCTGGCCATGCGTGAAGCAAGCAGTCTGGCTTCATCCATATCGCCCGCATCACGCAAGACTGTCAGCATTCTGTCCAGGGCCCACTTCAGGTTCACTGCGGTAGGCCGGGTTGACAGCAGCAGATGATATACTTCTTCAAAATAGAACTGCATATTACATCTGGCAGGAATATCGGCAGCAGCCAGATACATGCCCCATGCGGCTGTAGCTCCAATGAGAGGTGCTCCTCTCACCCACATATCGCGAATGGCGAGGGCCGCATCTTCCACTTTTTTGAGGGAAACGATCTCCAGTTTGTGAGGCAATTGCCGCTGATCAATGATATGGATCCGGTGTGGATCAGACAGATCAGGCCAGATGGTACGATATGGTGTGCCCTGAACGTTCATGTTATACCGGCAAAGATGGCAAACGCCAGCCAGATTCAACCCTTACCTTTATTTCATGAAGAATGTGCTGTTGGTTTCTTTCCTGTTTCTATGGCTACCAATCTTTGGCCAGTCTGTTTTTGTGCTTGATCAGGAGGAGAAACTGCTGGGAAGAATTTCAGGTGACAGTGTGTACACCGGGCCTGAGGAAGTGACTTTTGTGCTGAGAGGGCAGTTGATCAGGTCTTTGCGGGATAACAGGTCATGGTTGGTGGACTGCGATGATTTTTTTGGCAGGAAGGCCGGACTGGTAAAGACCAACGGAGGAAAGACCATATCCTGTATCATACGGAAGGGAAGCGTTTTTCTGGGAGATCATCCGGTAGATGAAAACCATGAAAAGCTGCTGCAGCTGGTCAGGCAGGATTCGGTTCATTACCTGGTGTTACACGGCCTTTCCGGAGACACGCTGGGGCATGTTACAGGAGCGCCTGATGATGCTGGTATGCTTTTTGCCATTTCTCTGCTGTATATGGAAACCTTTCAACTGGAACAGGATATTGCCGAACACCTGCGGTGGATGGAAGAACAGCGCAATGTGCCGGCAGAAGCACGTATCTATCCGCTGATGGACAGCAGTCCGACCCGCGAATGGACATGGGACGGAGCGCAATTCCGGTTTTATCTGGGGGGTCGTTTGCAATCTGTGTGGGTATATGACGGACGAAGGCTCAGGTGCACGGAAGGACTTGCTGCCGGTATGGAGTGGACATGGGAGTCGGGCGTACTAAGGCCGTCTTTCGATCCAGATCCGAATAAACAATGGACCTGGACAGGCGAACAGTTGCAGCCATACTGGGGCAGCAATCCGGATCAGATGTGGACGCTGAATGGAAATATTCTGCGGCCCACGTGGAATGCTGACACAAGATTACAATGGGTCGTGGAGGGTGAATTCCCTTTACCCGCACTGGCTCTTATAGTTTTAGGCTACGCACGATAAGTGAAAACGGTATTATTATATTTGCACCTCAATTTGAAGCGATCAACATGAAAAAAATCCTCTTTGCTGCCCTTTTGGGCGTAGTTACCCTTGGCGCTGTGCAGGCACAGACCGTTAAGATCGGCTACATTAATTCAATGGAGCTGCTCAGCATGATGCCGGAAGCCAAGGAAGCAGATGCCAAACTGCAAAAAATGGCCAAAGACCTGGAAGCTCAATATCGTGAGTATGTACTGGAATACCAGCGTCAGCTTAGTATTCTGCAGTCAGACAGCACCCTGAGTGAAGTAGCCCGGGAAGCCAAGATCCAGGACCTTACAAACCTCGAGCAGCGCATCACTGATTTTGAGTCGAGCTCTCAGGAGAAACTCAATACCAAGCGTTCAGAGCTGTATGAACCGATATTGGACGGTGCCAACAAGATCGTTCAGGAGGTTGCCAAAGACAATGGTTACACCCATGTTTTTGACAGCAGTACAGGAGCCATCATATATGCCCCGGAAGGAGATGATATCATAGAGTTGGTGAAGACCCGGATGGGTATTCAGTGATCCTTATCTGATAAGACTGCAAAGCCGTTCCAACAGGAGCGGCTTTTTTTTGTGCAACAAAAAAGGCCCTGACGGGCCTTTCTTGTTCGTGAACCTAATTTATGAAACAAACCAACTGTACTTTACAGTTCATCCGGGTCAATGATCACTATCATCGGGATGATCTCTGGAGTATTATTTCTTTTCATAGCGCAATGGATTTATCGGGTTAGCAATCTAAGAACAATGCTAAGGTATAAGCAGAATCGGATAGTTGGCATACAGTAGAGACCAATTTGTAACATTTTTAATTGTAAGATTATTGTTCCTATTGCTCAATAGTAAGGCTTTTATCTAAATATTTAAAGATTTTTTGTGACTTTTTTACTGCTTTTTATGCATTTTTCGGGAATAACCGCCAGAACCCTAGTCTTACAATAAGTCTGCAAGATATACCGCTGATTTATTATTTGCAAAATTGATTTGTAGGATTATATTTGTGACAAGTAATGATGCTGATATCTATCAAAATGCAGTGTCCAATTCATATAATAAACTGTCAATCAATTACTTAACCTGATCACACATGAAGAACTTAATAGAGATCAGCAAGATTGTGACCAAAAAGAGGATCTCCAAGATCGAGATCTTTGACAAGAGCCTGCTGAACAAGAAAGACAGTAAGTTCAATGAATTCTATGAAGGTCTGGTCAACAACCAGTTCAGGAATGATGATGAAGCCGCTCAGTTCCTGTATGACACCACCCCGCTGGATGACAAGTACCGCCAGCTGAAATCCAGGTTCACCAAGCGTCTGATGAACACCCTGTTCTTTCTGGATGCCAATGACCCTTCCTTTTCCAACTACCACAGTGCCTATTACACCTGCAATAAAAACTGGGCTCTTATCCGTATTCTTCTGAGTTCCGGAGCCAGAAATGCTGCCACCAAGCTGGCCAACAAGACCCTTCATGTGGCACAGGGATTCCGGTTCTCAGATATCATCCTGAATTGTTCCCGCATCCTGATGAGCAACAGCAGCCTGACAGGCAGGTTGCGGGAATATGATGAGTTCAGCCTGATCGCCAACAAGGCCATGAAAGATCTTCAGGCCGAAATGGAGTCTGAAGAGTATTACCAGCGCCTCACCATAGGGCTGGCCACAAGCGCCTCCATTGATGAGGAAAGGGCACAACTGGCCGAAGACTATCTGGTTAAAGTGAGCCGGCTCTGTGATGAAAGTGACTCCTATATCCTCCATTTCAACATGCACCAGATCAGGATCCTGGCGCTGCAATTCAGGGGTAACTATACCGGCACCATCAAGGCATGTGAGGAAGCTGAACAGTTTCTGGAAGAAAATCTGCCTTTCCGCCAGGAAGTGAAGCTTGCCGCACTGGCACTGATACGCATCAATTGTTACCTGCAGTTGCGTGACTATGAAAATGGCAGGAAGAACGCAGAAAAATGTCTGGAACTGTTCAGCGAAGGCACCAATAACTGGTTTGTTTTTCTGGAGCAGTATTTTCTGCTGGCCATGCATACAGAGAACTACATCAACGCTGCAGGTATCTATCTGAAAGTGATCAATCATCCCCGCTTTCCGTTCACAGCATCAGAAAGGCAGGAAAAGTGGAAGATATTTGAAGCTTATATCAACTACATTTTTGAGACCGAAAACCTCGACCTGGATCTTCTGACCGATGAAGGCAAGCGCAAATTCCGCATCCTGAAATTCCTCAATGAAGTGCCCCACTTCTCCAAAGACAAGAAAGGATTCAATGTGGCCATTCTGGTCATTCAGATCCTGTATATGCTGGAAAAAGGCGACTATACCGGCATCATTAACCGGTCAGAAGCACTGAATGTCTATTGCAGCCGCTATCTTCGTAAAGATGACAGTTACCGAAGTTCCTGCTTTTTAAAGATGTTGCTCACTATGGAAAAGGAAGACTTCAAGTATGACCGGACCAAACAAATGGCCATGAAATACCTGAAGAAGATGACGGAGGATGAAACAGGCGATAATACTGTGAATGAGTGGGAGATCATTCCATACGAAACACTGTGGGAAAAGGTACTGAATCGCCTGCAAAACAAAGTAGCAGCTGCATGAAACACCTCATTCTGATTCCCTGTATCCTGTTCAGTATGCTGGCAAATGCACAATTGCGCCAGCCCATGGAAGAGATCACTGAACCCGCAGATCTTGAGACCATCAAGGTACAGAAACTCTATGAGGACAGCCTGAACACCACATATGTCATTTGGGTGCGCACGGAAGTGCCGAAGCACTATCATGCTGAGCATACAGAAACCATCTATGTACTGGAAGGCATCGGTTTGATGACCCTTGGCGACCAGGTGTTCAACATTGTTTCCGGCGATCTGCTGGTCGTGCCATTCGGCACACCGCACAGCGTAAAGACCATGAGCAAAGACCCGCTTAAGGTCATAAGTGTGCAGTCGCCATTTTTTGACGGATCAGACCGCATTCCTGTCAAGTAAAAAGATCACAATTTCTCCATCAGGGTTCTGATAGTAGTCCGGGCATCTGCATCTGCGCCGTCTTCCAGCATTTTTAAGGCGTTTTTCAGTGTCTCTTTCATTTGAGCGCCATCCGTTCCATTATTGTTGCTGCGAAAAGCCGAAATATCCTGTATGGTTCCTGACAAAGACAATCCACCTGATTTCCTGTTCACCTGGATCTGGCCTGCATTGGCAATGTGCTTGATCGTGCCATTGGGAAGTTTCATCATGTATTCCACCTGGTAGGGCTGTCCTTTTTCCATGGTGCGGTTAATGGCCGACTTCACCGATGCTGCATCTTCGGGCAGTACATACTTCAGATAGTCCTGCAGGGTTGGTTCAATACTTCCTTCTTTGATTCCCATGATCCTGTACACCTCATCACTCCACTGCATCTGGTTGGTAACGATGTCCAGCTCCCAGTTTCCTATCCGGGCCATTCTTTGTGCCTGCAGCAGTCTTTCTTCATTCCGTTTAATAGCCCGGGCATAGTTCTCGAGCTTCATCTGCAACTGGTGACGTTCAATGGCGTAGGTGATGGTGCGGCTTAACAAATTGGAGTCGAACTGTCCTTTGACGATGAAATCCTGGGCACCTGCCTTCACTGAGTTCAGGGCAACTACCTCATCTTCCAGTCCGGTCATGACTATGACAGTCTGCTCCGGGAACTCTTCCAGCATGGTCTGAATGGTAGTGAAACCTGAACTGTCAGGCAGGGTAAGATCCAACAGCACCACATCAAAATCTCCTTCTTCCAGTTTCAGCAGACCTTTCCGGAGCTCACCCACCTTCGTGACCGCAGAATCCAGCATGGTGGACTCCTGCAGATAGATCTCTACCAAACGCTGGTCTGCAGGATTATCTTCCACCAGCAGTATGCGCACTTGCTTCTTCTCCTCCATGGGTCAGTTTTGGTATTTATGCCTGGTAGGCAATTTGGTTACCTGGAACCAAAATATCTCAATTTGCCGAATGATAAAAATAAACTGCTCCAGATCTACCGGTTTGGTCACAAAGCAGTTAGCATACAGGCTATAGGCTCTGGAGATATCCTGTTCACTATCGGAGGTTGTCAGTATAATGACCGGAATGAAGCGCAGGTGTTCATCGGCCTTGATATCGGCCAGTACTTCCCTGCCGTCTTTTCGTGGCAGGTTAAGATCAAGCAGGATGATGTCGGGCATGGGAGCCTCAGCGTACTTTCCCCGCTGCCTTAGAAATTCCATGGCCTCCACTCCATCTTTTACGACATGCAGTGTCTTTGGTATCGTTCCTTCCTTGAACGCCTCCTGGGTTAGCCGGATATCGCCGGGATTATCCTCTACCAGGAGAATGTTCATCACTTCGGGTTGTTGTGCCATCACGGATTTTGGACAAAATATAAAATAATTGTTACACCCGGGTAACTGACCGGGCTACAGGAGGAGAGATGTCAAAGTTAAGCGATAGCCTTCAGATGGCCGTGAACACGAATTGCAAAATGTTGACACCCATTTGCAGTGCCTTTTGCCTGACTGGTTCAGGGTCATTATGCACATCCGGGTCTTCCCAGCCATCACCCAGGTCACATTCAAAGGTGTACAGGCAGACCAGACGACCTTCATAAAAGAGTCCAAAGGCCTGCGGTGGTTTACCATCATGCTCATGGATCTTGGGCAGACCACCGTTGAAATTGTACAGTTGGTGGAATATAGGATGGCTGAAAGGCAGTTCGGTCAGTTCCTGATCAGGGAAGACCTTTTTCAGTGCAGGACGGATATAAGGATCCATCCCGTAGTTATCATCGATGTGCAGGAAGCCTCCGGCCATCAGCCACTTGCGCAGATTCTCTGCTTCGGCATCACTAAAAACCACGTTTCCGTGACCGGTCATGTGTGCAAAGGGATAGTTAAAAAGATCGCGACTGCCCACTTCTACCGTAGCGGGTTCAGGGTCGATGTCCATGCCTGCATATTTGTCGGCATACGCCACCAGATTACCCAGAGAGGTCGGGTTGGCATACCAGTCGCCTCCACCGTTATATTTCAACAGGGCAATGCTGTATGACTGTGCCGAAGCGGCCACAGAGATACACAACAAACCGGCGATAAAAAGTCCTCTCATAATTTCCCGTTCAGCAAATGTACGGTAATGACCGCTTGCAGCGCCGCGGTTTCAGTGCGCAAGCGCTGTTCTCCTAACGAGACGGGGATGGCCTTATTTTCCAGAGCGAGTTGCAGTTCTTCCGGTGTGAAATCTCCCTCGGGACCGATGAGGATGGTACATGGCTGACCAGGCGGTACACACCTGCTGAGCAGCTGCTTCTCTCCTGCCATGCAATGGGCGAAGAATACGTTTTCGCTCTGTTGTTTCCAGAAGTCGGCGAAGGACACCGGCTCCTGCCATTCAGGCAGCCAGCATCTTCTGCTTTGCTTCAGTGCCGACTGCATCGTGGCGATGGCCTTGTCGCTGCGAATGCTTCTTCTTTCAGAACGATCGGTGATGACCGGGATGATACGGGAGATGCCTACTTCGGTCAGTTTTTCCAGCAGCCATCCCATTCTGTCCATGGATTTGACCGGTGCAATGGCCAGTGTGACAGCCGGTTCTATGGGCTGTTCGGACAACCGTTCATGAACCGCAACACTACAATGTTTTTTACCTGCATGAGTGATGGTAGCGATGGCGAGGTTTCCTTTTCCATCTGTCAATTCGACTGTATCACCGAATTGCATGCGCAACACCTGCATGGCATGCCGGCCTTCCTGATCGGGCAGGTCAAGCACATCAGATTCCAATAGATCGTCCAGTATGAAACGGGGCGCTTTGCTGTCCATAGGACGAAGGTAATGGCTTTAAGGCAGGATGACCACAGGCCGGAAACCGATGAAAGGAGACGCATCATCGAAACCGGCATATTCATCCGGAGCAGTGATGCGCATCTGGATGGCAGTACTTCCCCAGGAGCCGCCTTTGGTGCGACCTTTTGTTTCGAGCATCTCGGCTACATTGCCACTCATGTTATAGAGGCCGTATGCATTCGGGTAGTAGGAACGACTCAGGTTGGTGGCCAGGCAGGTACCGTCGTCAGGTGAATTATAGTTACAGAATTCCACTTCTTTCTTTCCGTTCACACCCAGATTCTCCCAGGGGTATTCTGCATCGTTCTTTCCGCCTTTGGCCGCATGGATCCATTCGATCTCATCGGGCAGGCGTACGTAGGCATCCGGCACTTTCTCTCTGATCATTTCCTGGAGATAGTCGCAGAATAGCTGTGCAGCTTCATACGTGATGTTCACTACGGGATAATCCACAAAAGCCGGATCGGTATGGTAATCTGCAGCATACGTATTTTCAAATGACAGGGCAGTTTCCCAGTTCCCGTTGTGGATGCCGGCCATCTGCAGATCAGCCTGCCTGTCGTGTTTCTTCAGGTATTGCAGGAACTCGGCATATTGTCCGTTGGTGATCTCTGCTTCGTACATATAAAAACCTCTGACAGATACTTCGCCTGAATCGCTGTACACGACACCGGCAGGGATGTAATGAAAGCCAAGACCTTCCAGATACTTGCGTCCTTTATTGTTGCCGAAAGACAGGATGACGGCAGAGAACAGGATGGTGAACAGGGCTGCGCTGAATTTCACTCGCAGGATTTTCAACAATATTATTTTTCTTACAGGATGCACTCAAGCACTTCTTTACACATTATTCAATGGAAAATCGTGCCAGTGTACAGAATACAAGAATAAGGCCGGCGCAAGCGCTGGAAAACGACCGTTCCCGGTAAATGCGTAGATATAGCTTTAGTTCCTTACGATCAGGAACATCCTGAAAAAATCCGACCCTTCTAATTTCATCATATACATACCTGCGGGCCATAATGCGGTGGATAATGTGATATTCTCACTGAATTGCGTTTTGCTCAATACAGCACTACCATTCATATCATATACAGACAAATGTCCCTCCCGGATGTCTGTGTAGATGGACAACATGTCATTAAAAGGATTAGGGTACACCAAAATGCTCTGAGCTTCATTACTGAGATAAGTACCTATTGGCACCATCACCGTATCCACCACACTGCACCCGTTGGCATCTGTTACGGTCAGGATGTAGGTGCCCGGCCAGGTGCCAATGATGGTATCTCCACTCAGGAAGGCATCATTCCACACGATAGTGTAAGGCGGTGTGCCGTTGGAGGGCAACACAATGATGTTGCCACCTGGCCCGCTGTCAGGAGAAGGGGTGACCTCAAAAGTCACTTCAATGGGTTCACGAATGTTTACTGACAGGGTATCGAACAGAGAGCACCCGCTCTGGTATTCCAGTTCCAGGACGATGACCTCAGTTTCTGTGATGACAAGACTGCTGTCTGTGGTACCGCTACCCCATGAGTAGGACAGATAGCCTTCCGGTAATTCAATGGTGAGGCTGTCGCCAGAACACAGGGTGGTATCTGTGCCCAATACATCCTCATACAGATCCTGCTCCTCTGCTGTAACCGTAATGGTATCGTACAACCAACAGTCTCCCGGACCATAGTGCAGTTGAAGGGTATAGGTACCTCCTTCTGTGATGGTGATATGAGAAGTGGTATCACCGGTATTCCACAGGTGGTCAGTGCCGGGATAGTTGGTGCCAATGGTCAGTTCACCGCCCGGGCAAAAGGTGGTGTCATTGCCTAATACAGGAACACTCACATTGCCCGTTACAAAGATGGTATCAGTAATGGTGCGGCTGCACAGGATGGGCTCAAAGCGAAACGCCGTATCGTTGGCGCCGTCACTCCACTTGTTGAATGACAGGTCATTTGTGCCTGCTGTATTGTAGGCAAGTGTATAATCTTCGTTGTTGATATACATCCAAAAAGCCAGACCGGGAGAGAGTAAAGCAGGAATTTTATCTACCTGGAACTCTATAGTTCCATCTTGTTCATACAATATGGCAGCTACGTTCATAGTCTGTCCCGGCACTAACCAGGTATATACATCATCAAAGTGAATGATAAATCTCCTATTGGGAGCGTCGCCCTGGGTTTCTATTTTAGTTTCACCGCTAATATTTGGCATAAGGTTTGAACCACAAAATGCGACCATGTTTGGGTATTCGTTTGTTGCAGGAGAAGAATCATACACCGTATCATTCAAATTAATGAACCCATCAGAGGACAAATATCCGTTTTCAAACTGTTGATTAAAATATTGAAATCTAAAACCGAATGCTACTTCTTCTATGTCCAGGTCTTCCATTTCCAAATAATTTGGATCCTCCAACTCCGGCATCTCAAAATCAATGGGATACATGTTGTAGTCAATGGGCATGTTATAGGTGTAAGTAATGACCGTATAGTTGTCATCGCCCACTAAAGCAGGATCGAACAATCCAAGTTCCTCATCAACTATTCCCACCCCGCTCCAGGTACCCTGTCCGGCCTGTGGGTGTGCCTGTATGACCGGTGCTGTTATACAAACCGTATCCGGAATACCTGAGTCTGTGATCAATGCACAGATATTACGCAGCTCCCACGAAAGTGTATCATTGCTCAGATCACTGTCACCGGGTATATGTGTCCAAGCCTCGATTGTGTTATAACCGCACAAACTCAGATCTGCCGGGGTTGTAAATACCAGGGTATCAAAACCCTGTGGAGGCAGGGTAATGGGAAACAGCTCACAGGTGGTGGTACCTCCCTCTATTCTATAACAGGCTTCTATATTGTAAATGGTATCATACCCGTAGTTATACACCATAACCCGCAGTTCTTCTGCATTGGTCAGGTTGCATTCAGGTGTGGGTGACAACAAATGATAGATGCCGGCATTTTGCGTGCCACGCACACAACCCGACAGGTAATACAGAATGTTGCGGCGCAGGTTACGGTAGTCTAAGCGTAAATCTTCCCAATCCTCATGAATGAAAAAAGCCGAAATAATTACTTGGCCTTGCGACCAATATTTCAATCCCAACGTAACCCGATCATCGAAAGGGATACCTCCAAGAGAATGAAGTGTTGTATCTAATGTCAACGTATCAAATCCAAACCCTGTGACAGAACTCCAGGCAAAATCATGGTAATCAGTGGCAGAAAACTCTTTTTCTAAGTTTACGTAAAATGGAGCTCTAACAATCGATTGATACTTCGTATAAACATAGGAAACACCCGAGGCATGCTTAGAAATATAAATTGAATCAAATCCTATGTAGTAACGCTCTGCTGTAACAGTATTTACTTGTAGTTTACCTCCGAATTCAACATAATTTTCTATATTATCTCTGTAAGTATTGTAAAAATTTTGAAATGTTGTAGTATCACAGAGCCCTTCAATATATAATAAACATGTCCCATCTAAAAACTCTGCAGCAGAATCTATTTCATCATACGTATATCGCTCCCACCCACCAAACGCCTCATGCCCAAACACATCTCTAAAAAGCATCACATCTTCATTGGCATCATCATAATCACCACACGATTCTCCATCAAAATCAAAAATAGCCACTACACGCTGTGCCTGAACAGGTGTGCTTATCCACCATCCAAAGAGGCAATAAAAAAAAGCCGGCAATAAAATTTTAACATAATTAGTTT
>Ga0209607_1002796_pt1 | contig 13746 bp, 11 predicted proteins | sample AD_UKC117_MetaG_FD_184413 | JGI IMG/M metagenome (GOLD analysis project Ga0209607, IMG submission 184413) | Active sludge microbial communities of municipal wastewater-treating anaerobic digesters from Hong Kong - AD_UKC117_MetaG (SPAdes)... | ecosystem: Engineered > Bioreactor > Anaerobic >... | reverse complement strand
ATGGGCGGTGCCCTCGGCGACCAGTTCAAGGACGAGATGGCCATGCTGGAAGAGGGCTGGGACCAGCGGGCGCCGCTCGGCTGGGACATGAAGGATCCCACCGCAGTCGCCAAGACCGTGTGCGCGCTGGTGTCGGACTGGCTGCCGGCGACCACCGGAACGGTGATCTACGCCGACGGCGGCGCCAGCACTCAGCTGCTGTAGCCATGGAGTTCGACGCGCTGCTGCTGCTGTCGTTCGGCGGCCCGGAGGGGCCCGAGGAGGTCATGCCCTTCCTGGAGAACGTCACCCGGGGCCGGGGCATACCACGCGAGCGCCTCGAGTCGGTGGCCGAGCACTACTACCACTTCGACGGGGTTTCCCCGATCAATGGAATCAACCGCGCGCTGATCGACCAGATCCGTGCCGAACTGGCCGCGCGGGGCGAGGACCTGCCGGTCTACTTCGGAAACCGCAACTCCGCACCGTTCGTGGAGGACACCGTCGCGCAGATGAAGACCGATGGGGTCACCCGGGCCGCGGTGTTCAGCACCTCTGCGTGGGGCGGTTACTCCGGCTGCGCGCAGTACCAGGAGGACATCACCCGGGCCCGGGGGTCCGTCGGAGAGGGTGCTCCCGAGCTGGTCAAACTCCGGCAGTACTTCGACCATCCGCTGCTGGTCGAGATGTTCGCCGACGCCGTGGCCGAGGCGGCGGCAACCCTGCCCGAGTCGCTGCGCGGGCAGGCCCGGCTGGTCTTCACCGCGCACTCGATCCCGTTGCGCGCGGAGAACCGTTGCGGGCCAAATCTTTACGAGCGTCAAGTCCGGCACACGTCCAGCCTGGTTGCCGCGGCCGCCGGCTACACCGATTACGACGTGGTGTGGCAATCCCGGTCCGGGCCCCCGCAGGTCCCGTGGCTGGAACCCGATGTGGGGGATCACCTCTCGGTGCTGGCCGAGTCCGGAACGACCGCGGTGATCGTGTGCCCGGTCGGATTCGTGGCCGACCACATCGAGGTGATCTGGGACCTCGACAGCGAACTGGCCGAGCAGGCCGCGGAACTCGGCGTGGCCCTGGCCCGGGCCACGACACCCAACTCCCAGCCGCGCTTCGCCCGCCTCGCCCTGGACCTGGCCGACGAGATGCGGGAGGGCCGGGAACCGGCCAGAGTGCCCGGCGGGCAACCGGTTCCCGTTCAAGGATCCAGTTTCAACGGCCGGTACTGCACCGCGGAGTGCGTGGCCACCGCGGCCGCGGCGGCTAGCGCTTCCAGGCCGACTGCAGGATCGCGCTGACGGCCGCCGAGCGCGCGGACCGGACCACCGCTGCAAGCGGCCGCAGTGCCCCGTCGGCGATGCGGGCCTCCGAGGAACTCCGGGTGCCCGACGGCGCCAGATCCGAGCCGACGGTGATGATCGCGTCGACATGCGCCGCGGTCGAGAGCACCCGCACTGCCCGGGCGGGTGCGTGTTCGGGGATGCGGTGGTGGCCGCCGGCGGCCAGCACCTCCTCGACCAGAGCCCGCGGATCCTCGGCGGCCGTGGTCAGGTGCAGGTTGGACAGTGCCTCGGCGGCCGATCGGACCGCTGATCGCAGGGCGTACTCCGACTCCCCGAGGTCCATCTGGTCGGCCACCGGAGCGGTCGGCAAAGAGTAAACGGACCAGGACAGCACGGGCAGTGGGGCATGCTTCGGTTCGGCGCGGCCGGGGTCTGGGCTGCCGGGGTCGGGGTCGGGGTCTGCGCAGTACGGGACCAGACCTATCGCCGTTCCGTCGGCGGCGGTCACCAGGACGGCCTCACCTGCCTCGAGGGCGTCGGCCTGGAATTGCGTGCCGGCGACCAGCCCCCGAACGTCGCCGGGAACCGGCAGGGCGAGGCCGATCGCCGGGCGCGCCGGCCAGCACCCGTCACCGTCCCGGGCTGCGGCCGTACGCATCGTCTGCAGCAGCGACATCGATCCGGCGGCGTCGACATCCGGCCAGGGCAGCCCGGTCCGGCCGGCGGCCACCGCGTCGTAGGCGATCACCGAGTGCGCCGGCGCCCACGCCGTCAGCGCGTCGAGGACGTCGTCGGGCGCGGCGTGTCCGGCCAGCCAGGCGTTGGCCCACACCGATAACGAGACGCTCGGGCACCACATACTGCTCGGAAGTGTAGTTGCTGCGGGCCTTTCCGGTCGGCCGACGCCGCGCCCCGGGCGCTGCGGGTATCGTGGCACTATGCCCGCGGCGCTGATCTGGCTGATCTTCGCTCTCGGTCTCGCCGGGGCGGAGGCGCTGACGGGCGACATGTTCCTGATCATGCTCAGCGGCGGGGCGTTTGCGGCGGCCGGTTCCAGCTGGCTGCTGGGCCTTCCGGTATGGGCCGACGGCGTGGTTTTTCTGGTGGTCTCGGTTCTGCTGCTGGTTCTGGTACGTCCAGCGCTGCGCAGACGGCTGGTGTCCGGTAAGAGCCTGCCCGAGCCTGCCAAGGCGCTGGAGGGCAAGCACGCGCTGGTCCTGGACCGGGTCAGCACCCACCAGGGCCAGGTCAAGCTGGACGGCGAAGTCTGGACCGCCCGGCCGTATAACGAGGACGAGGTGTACGAACCCGGCGACCGGGTAACCGTCATGCACATCGACGGTGCCACCGCCGTGGTCTGGAGAAACCCCTAACGACTCCCACATAGGAGGATCCGATATGGATGGTGCGATCGCCAGTCTGGTGATTCTGGCGGTGCTGGTGCTCTTCGCCATCATCGTCGTCGCGAAGTCCGTCGCCCTGATTCCGCAGGCCGAAGCCGCGGTGATCGAGCGACTCGGGCGCTACAGCAAGACGGTGTCCGGCCAGCTGACCCTGCTGATCCCCTTCATCGACCGCATCCGCGCCCGAGTCGACCTGCGCGAGCGGGTGGTGTCCTTTCCTCCACAGCCGGTGATCACCGAGGACAACCTCACCGTCAACATCGACACGGTGGTGTACTTCCAGGTGACCAATCCGCAGGCCGCCGTCTACCAGATCAGCAACTACATCGTCGGCGTGGAGCAACTGACCACCACGACGCTGCGCAACGTCGTCGGCGGGATGACCCTTGAGCAGACGCTGACGAGCCGTGACCAGATCAATGCTCAACTGCGCGGTGTTCTCGACGAGGCCACCGGCCGTTGGGGCCTGCGGGTGGCGCGGGTGGAATTGCGCAGCATCGACCCGCCGCCGTCGATTCAGGACTCGATGGAGAAGCAGATGCGCGCCGACCGCGAGAAGCGGGCGATGATCCTCACTGCCGAGGGCACTCGCGAAGCGTCGATCAAGCAGGCCGAGGGTGCCAAGCAGTCGCAGATTCTGGCCGCCGAGGGCGCCAAACAGGCCGCCATCCTGGCCGCCGAGGCCGATCGGCAATCCCGCATTTTGCGGGCTCAGGGCGAGCGGGCGGCGCAATACCTGCAGGCGCAGGGCCAGGCCAAGGCGATAGAGAAGACCTTCGCCGCTATCAAGGCCGGGCGTCCCACCCCGGAGATGCTGGCCTACCAATACCTACAGACACTGCCGGAGATGGCCAAGGGCGAGGCCAACAAGGTATGGCTGGTTCCCAGCGACTTCGGCACCGCCCTGCAGGGCTTCACCAAGCTGCTGGGGGCGCCGGGAGCCGACGGGGTGTTCCGCTTCGAACCCTCCCCGATCGAGGCCGATGCGCCCAAGCCCGAGGACGACTCGGATGAGGTTGCCGACTGGTTCGAGACCCAGAGCGACCCGGCGATCGCCGAGGCGGTGGCCAAGGCGGAGGCGGCGGCCAGGGTTCCGGTGCCGGCGGTGGGTGCCGCGCATCTACGCAGCACCCCAGCCGCAGACCCGATCGCGGCTCTTCCGCCCGATTCACCATCGGTGGGGGCGGTCCAGCCGCCGTCGACGCGCTAGACGGGAACCGTCAGCCCGTGACCGCTACCAGCCCCACATCCCGAAGCCTTGATCGACCTCGGCTCCCATGATGCCGAGGTCATTCGGCGTAGCACGAAGTTCGGAGTTCCCCGGGCTAGCGCAGTCGGTGTCCTGACCGCCGGTGACCGAACTTCCGCCGGTCACCTCACAGCCGGGCATCAGCGGGTTGTTGGCGCTGCCGCCGCCATATTCTTCGGCCGCGGCCAAGGGGGCGCTCAACAGAGCCGCGATGGCTCCTGCCGCCGCGGCGGAAAGAGCCAGGGATCGTCCCATGTGCATGAGCATGTCCTTCATCTGGAGGGAATCTCAGTTATCGTAACCCCGAAAGCTGGGACGAGGCTGTCCCGGCAGCCGCCTATCTCAGGAGTCACATGTCAACCGCCTTTGTCGTAGCCCGCCGGGGAGCGGCCGCAGTCTTTGGCGCAGGAGCCCTGCTGATCGCGGGGTCCGGGATGGCCGCCGCCGACGTCACCCCGGGCTGCATGGCTTCCGACGTCACCGCGGTCGAGAGTCAGGTCGCTGCGGGGATGACGGCTTACCTGGTCACGCACCCGGACGTCAACACGTTCCTCAGCGGCCTTCATGGTCTGCCCACGGCTGAGATCGCGCGGCAGACCAGGGCGTATCTCATCGCCAACCCGCAGGTCCAGAACGAGATCGACGGCGTACGAGCTCCGGTCTTCGATCTGCGGGCCCGTTGCGGTATCCCGATCGACCAGCTCATCGGCGGCGTTCTCTGATCCGTTATCGCGCGGATTCCCGCCGGTAGCGCCGGGTCTCGTAGACCAGCCCGGAGATCCCGAGCGTCGCGGTGCACAGCGAGACCAGGACCAGAAGCGGGCTGACGTCCCCGGTGAGCGCGTCGCCGAGGATGACCACCGCCGTCGTCCCGGGTAGCAGCCCGGCGAAGGTCGCCAGCAGGTACGGGGTTACCCGCACCGCCGAGGCGCCCACGGCGTAGTTGAGCACCGAGAACGGCACGGCCGGAATCAGCCGCAGCGACAGCACCGCCGGCCATCCGCGCTCACGCAGCCTGGCGTTGAGTGAGTCGAGACCGGGATGGCTCACCAGCTTGCTGAGCTGCCAGCCGAACGCTCGTACCAGCAGTAGGGCGATCAGGGCGCTGATGGTGCTTGCGGTCACCGCGATGGCCACTCCGAGCGTCGGGCCGAACAACAGGCCCGCCGACAGCGTGAACGCGGTCCGGGGGAAGGGCAGCACGGTGACCACAATGTGCGCGCCGAGGAACGCCAACGGGAGCCAGGGTCCGGCCGCGCTCGCCCAGTCGCGCAATTGGACCGCGGTCGGCAGCGGAACCAGCAGGACCACTGCCACCACGGCGATCGCGGCGATTGCGGTGATGACCATCCGGGTGCGGCTCACCTGCCGCAGACTGACCGCCATCGCCGACCCCACGCTGAGCAGGGTGCTCAGCCTGCGCCTCAAGATCGGTGAGGTCACACCCTCAAAGGCTACGGGGTCCAAGGTTGCGGCGCCCGAGGTTACCGGCTCCTAAGGCGGGCCCGGCGGGGTGAGTCGGCTCACGGCCGACGGGCGGCGGGGCGGGCACGACGATCCTCTAGCCTGAGGGCAGGCGGTGACCAGACGGCGGGTGCCGCCGAACGACACACAGGAGTGGCCGGTGGCCCGAGCAGAGGCGGAAGACCTGGAGTCCGCGCGGTCGCGATGGCGTGCCGCGGTGGGCGAGGTTCTCGTGCGGGGAGGGCTTCCCCGCGAGGACTTGCCCGACGACCCGGAGCGGCTGCTCGACTCGCCTACCTACGAGGGTTTTTGCATCCGTGCTCTCTACACCGCGCTGGACGCACGGCCGGAGGCTCCGCTGCCCGGTCACTGGCCGTTCGACCGCGGCGCCGACCCCCATCGCGACGTTTTGGCGGGCTGGAAGGTGGCCGAGGAATTTCCGGCGCCGGGCTTCTCCGGTGCGGCTGCCCAGGGCAACGCCGCCCTGCTCGGAGCGCTCGTCGAGGGAGTCAGCGCGCTGGTGCTCAGGGTTGGTGACGGCGGCGCGGACCCGGCCGAACTCGACCGCTGGTTCGAGGGCGTGTACCTGGAACTCGCCCCGATAATCCTCGACGCGGGGGACTCCTTCGGGCCCGCTTCCGAGGCGATGACGCGACTCGTGGCCGGCGCCGACGACGACCGGCGAGCGGCGATGTCGGTCGACCTGGGCGCCGATCCGCTGACCGCGGACCTCAGCGGGCGCGCCGCGCCGGCTCTGGAGGCGGTGGTGGCGGTCGCCGCCGGTATCGCCGGCCGGCCGGGGCTGCGGGCGATCACCGTCGACGGGTCGGCGTTCCACAACCGCGGTGCCGGTGCCGCCTGGGAGTTGGCGGGCACGGTCGCCGCGGCGACCGATTATCTGCGACTGCTGACCGGAGCTGGGATCGGCGTCGCGGATGCTCTCGGGCAGATCAGCTTTCGGCTGGTCGCCGACGACGACCAGTTCATGACGATCGCGAAATTCCGCGCCGCTCGGCGCCTGTGGGCGCGTGTCGCCCAGACGCTGGGACATCCCGAGCGGGGCGGAGTCCGACTGCACGCGGTCACCTCCCGGGCGATGATGACCCAGCGGGATCCCTGGGTGAACATGCTGCGGACCACGATCGCCGCTTTCGGCGCCGGCGTCGGGGGAGCCGACACGGTCCAGGTCCTGCCCTTCGACGACGCCATACCTGGCGGATTCCCCGATACCAGCCCGGATTTCGCGCGGCGCATCGCGCGCAACACCCAATTGCTGCTGCTCGAGGAGTCTCACATCGGCCGTATCCTCGACCCCGCGGGCGGCTCCTGGTACGTCGAGGACCTCACCGAAACCCTTGCCGCACAGGCGTGGTCGCACTTCCAGGAGATCGAGTCCGGCGGCGGATTCGACCGGGCCCGGGATCTGTTGACCGACCGGATCGACGCGACCGCGGCCCGCCGCTACGACGACATCGCCCATCGGCGCACCGCGGTCACCGGGGTCAGCGAGTTCGCGAATCTCGCCGAGGTGCCCCTACCGGAGTCTGTGCTGCCGGAGTCTGGGCTCCTGGAATCTGGGCCCAGCCCGGGCGTCCGGAGGTACGCGGCCGCGTTCGAGGCGTTGCGGAACCGCTCCGACGATTACCTGCGCCGGACCGGACAGCGTCCGCAGGTGCTGCTGCTGCCGTTGGGGCCGCTGGCCGAGAACAACGCCAGGGCGACGTTCGCCACGAACCTGCTGGCCTCCGGCGGGATCGCTGCTGTCAACCCCGGCACCGTCGAGCCCGGCGGCATCGCCGATGAGGTGCGGCGCTGCGGTGCGCGGATCGCCGTCATCTGCGGAACCGACGCCCGCTACCGCACCGAGGCCGGTGCCGTGGTGTCGGCGGCGCGCGCGGCCGGCATCGAGGAGATCTACCTGGCCGGGCCACGGTCGGCCGTCGCCGATGTCGCCGACGATGACCGACCGGACGGCTATCTGACCGCCAAGATTGATGCGGTGCAAGCACTTTCGGCACTGCTGAAGCGATTGGGGGCAGGACAGTGAATCATTCCGGGACCCGTCCGGGCATCGCCGCCGTCCCGAGTTTCGCCGACATTCCGCTGAACGGAGGGTCGGAGAAGGGCGCACCCACCCCGGCGGCGGCGCGCGCGTGTGTGGAGGAAGCCGCGCGGGCGAACGGCTATGCCCCCGAGCAGCTGGACTGGCACACCCCGGAGGGCATCGTCGTCAAGCCGCTCTACACCGGAACGGACCGGGATTCGGTTGCGGCGGCGGGCTATCCGCTGAACAGCTTTCCGGGTGAGCCGCCCTACCTGCGTGGTCCCTACCCGACGATGTACGTCAACCAGCCGTGGACCATCCGTCAATACGCCGGCTTCTCCACCGCCGCGGACTCCAACGCCTTCTACCGGCGCAACCTGGCCGCGGGTCAGAAAGGTCTGTCGGTAGCCTTCGACCTTGCCACCCACCGCGGATACGACTCCGACCATCCGCGGGTACAGGGCGATGTCGGGATGGCGGGGGTGGCGATCGACTCCATCCTCGACATGCGGCAACTCTTCGACGGCATTGACCTGGCCGGCGTCTCGGTGTCGATGACGATGAACGGCGCGGTGCTGCCGATCCTCGCGCTTTACGTGGTGGCCGCCGAAGAGCAGGGTGTGCCGCCGGAAAAGCTCGCCGGGACCATTCAGAACGACATCCTCAAGGAGTTCATGGTCCGCAACACCTACATCTACCCGCCCAAACCCTCGATGCGGATCATCTCCGACATCTTCGCCTACACCAGCGCGAGGATGCCGAAGTTCAACTCAATCTCGATCTCCGGCTACCACATCCAGGAGGCCGGAGCCACCGCGGATCTCGAGCTCGCCTACACCCTCGCCGACGGTGTCGACTACATCAGGGCGGGCCTGGATGCGGGGTTGGACATCGACAGTTTCGCGCCCCGGCTGTCGTTCTTCTGGGGTATCGGGATGAACTTCTTCATGGAGGTCGCCAAACTCCGTGCGGGCCGGCTGCTGTGGAGCGAGTTGGTCGCCCAGTTCGGTCCGCGAAACCCGAAATCGCTCTCGCTGCGAACCCATTCGCAGACCTCCGGATGGTCGCTGACCGCCCAGGATCCGTTCAACAACGTCGCGCGCACCTGTATCGAAGCGATGGCCGCGACCCAGGGGCATACCCAGTCGCTGCACACCAACGCCCTCGACGAGGCGCTGGCGTTGCCCACCGATTTCTCCGCGCGTATCGCGCGCAACACCCAACTGCTACTGCAACAGGAATCCGGCACCACCCGCCCGATCGACCCGTGGGCCGGTTCCTACTACCTGGAGTGGTTGACTCATGAGCTCGCCCAGCGGGCGCGGGCTCACATCGCCGAGGTCACTGAGCGTGGCGGGATGGCCCAGGCCATCGCCGAGGGCATCCCCAAGCTGCGGATCGAGGAGGCGGCGGCCCGGACCCAGGCGCGGATCGACTCCGGTGCGCAGCCGGTGATCGGAGTCAACAAATACCAGGTCGACGAGAACCCCGACATCGAGGTGCTCAAGGTCGAGAACAGCCGGGTGCGTGCCGAGCAGCTGGCCAAGCTGCGGCAGTTGCGCGCCGATCGCGATGACGCGGCGGTGGACGCGGCGCTGGCCGAACTGACCCGGGCGGCCGCGTCCCGGGACAGAGTCGGACCGGACGGATTGGGTAACAACCTGCTGGCACTGGCCATCGACGCCGCCCGGGCGAAGGCTACGGTCGGCGAGATCTCCGATGCGCTGGAAAAGGTGTACGGCCGTCACCAGGCCGAGATCCGCACCATCGCGGGGGTGTACCGCGACGAAGTGGGGCGGACGAGCACGGGAGGCAGTATCACCGGAATATCCGAGGCCACCCGTTTGGTGGAACTCTTCGCCGAGGCCGATGGCCGCCGGCCGCGCATCCTGGTCGCAAAGATGGGCCAGGACGGTCACGACCGCGGGCAGAAGGTCATCGCGACCGCCTTCGCCGACATCGGTTTCGACGTCGACGTCGGCTCGCTGTTCTCCACGCCCGAAGAGGTGGCCCGGCAGGCCGCCGACAACGACGTGCACGTGGTCGGGGTGTCCTCCCTGGCCGCCGGTCACCTCACCCTGGTGCCGGCGTTGCGCGAGGCGCTGGCGGCGGTCGGTCGACCCGACATCATGATCGTGGTCGGCGGCGTCATCCCGCCCGGGGATTTCGATGAGTTGTACGCCGCCGGTGCCACCGCCATCTACCCGCCGGGAACGGTGATCGCCGATGCCGCCGTCAGCCTGCTGCACAAGCTGGCCGAGCGACTCGGCTACAGCCTGAACTGATGGGCGACCTGAACTGATGGAAGAGTCAGGCCCTGACCCTGCCGGTGAACTCGCCGAGGCGATCCGCCGCGGTGACCGCGCCGCTCTGGCCAGGGCCATCACAGTGGTCGAGTCGACCCGGGCCGATCACCGGGAGCAGGCGCAGCGCCTGCTCATGGAGCTGATGCCCACCGCGGGTTCGGCCATGCACGTTGGAATCACCGGCGTCCCCGGTGTCGGCAAGTCCACCACCATCGAGGCGCTCGGGATGTACCTGATCGAGCGCGGCCACCGGGTGGCGGTCCTGGCGGTGGACCCGTCATCGACCCGCACCGGCGGCTCGATCCTGGGCGACAAGACCAGAATGGCCCGCCTGGCCGTACACCCCGACGCCTACATCCGCCCGTCGCCGACTTCCGGCGCCCTCGGCGGTGTGGCCAAGGCCACCAGGGAGACCATCGTGTTGCTGGAGGCTGCCGGGTTCGATGTGGTCCTGGTGGAAACCGTCGGGGTGGGACAGTCCGAGGTGGCGGTGTCGAACATGGTCGACACCTTCGTCTTCCTGACGCTGGCCCGCACCGGCGATCAACTCCAGGGCATCAAGAAAGGCGTGCTGGAACTCGCCGACATCGTGGTGGTGAACAAGGCCGACGGCGAGCATGCGACCGAGGCCAAGGCCGCCGCGCGGGAGCTTTCAGCAGCGCTGCGCCTCATCCATCCGCGCGAAACGCTCTGGCGCCCACCGGTACTGACTCTGAGCGCGCTGGAGGGAACCGGCCTGGCCGAGTTGTGGGACACGGTGCTGCAACATCGCCGTGTTCTCTCCGAGGCCGGCGAACTCGAGGCCCGCCGGCGGGCCCAGCAGGTCGACTGGACCTGGGCGATGGTGCGTGACGCCGTGCTCGAGGGAGTGTTGACCCACCCGGCGGTCAAGGAGATACGGGCCGAGGTGGAGCGGCAGGTCCGCGACGGCGAACTGACTCCCACCCTTGCCGCCCAACGCATTCTGGAAGCGGCGAGGCGAAGCTAACAGATCGACAACGATTTCCGGAGGCAGCGCGTCGGGCTTGTAAATTCGTCTGTGTGAACTCCACCGCGGCAGACGGCCGAGGTTTCGAATTGCCCCACGGGGTGCAGGGAGCCGCAGACCCGAGCTTCGCCTGTGCCGTGCGGGGTTTCGCCGCCATGTTCCCCCATCCGAGACTGGGCGGGGGAGCGCTTTCGGTATACCTCGACGGCCAGCCCGTCGTCGATGTGTGGACCGGATGGTCCGACCGGCGGGGCAAGCGGCACTGGTCCGCCGACACCGCTCCGATGGTGTTCTCGGCGACCAAAGGTGTGGCCTCGACCGTCATCCATCGGCTGGCGGATCGCGGACTGATCGACTACGACGCCCCGGTGGCCGAGTACTGGCCGGAGTTCGGCGCCAACGGCAAGGCGGGGATCACCGTCCGCGACGTCATGCGCCACCGCGCCGGCCTTTCCCACCTGCGCGGAGTGCGCAAACGCGAGCTGCTGGACCACCATCACATGGAGGAACGGATCGCCGCCGCGCCGGTCGGGCGGCACTTCGGCAAGTCCGCCTACCACGCACTGACCTACGGGTGGCTGCTGTCCGGATTGGCCCGCTCCGTCACCGGCAAGGGGATGCGGGAACTCATGCGCCTCGAGGTGGCGGCGCCACTGGACACCGATGGCGTTCATCTGGGCCGCCCGCCGGTGGCGGCGCCCACCCAGGTCGCCCGGATCATCGGTCCCCAACTCAACCTGCCCAACCCGGTCTTCAACGCGGTCGCGCCCGCGGTGGCCACGCTGGAACTCTCCGCGGCCTTCGGCTCGATGTACTTCCCGGGTATGAAGGCGGTCGTCCAACGCGACATCCCGTTGTTGGACACCGAGTTGCCGTCGGCCAACGGCGTGATCACCGCGCGGGCCCTGGCGCGGATGTACGGCGCGATCGCCAACGGTGGTGAGATCGACGGCCGGCGCTACCTCTCGGCCGAACGGGTGTCCGCATTGACGGGTCGGCGCAGTCTCCGGCCCGACCGCAATCTGATCATGCCGTTGGCGTTCCACCTCGGTTTCCATGGACTTCCCGTCCCCGGCGTTCTCCCCGGATTCGGGCACGTTGGAATGGGGGGCTCCTTCGGCTGGGCCATTCCCGAATCGGGCTTGGCCTTCGCGATGGTCCACAATCGGCTGCTCACCCCGTTGGTGGTCTCCGATCAGGCCGGGTTCATCGGTACCGCGGCACTGGTCCGACGCGGCGCCGCCGAAGCTCGTAAACGGGGTTTCAGGCCCGTCGTGGAGTTCGGCTCCGGCTACGGCCCGGTCCCGGCGGGGGTGGCGGCAGGGTAGTTTTCCGGCCGGTTCGCCCCCGGATGGGGCTTCGGACCGGCGGCGCGCCGGATTGTCCACCCGCGATTTCGCTCTCGGAGATGTTTTTTCCGCCCGCAGGGAAGGTTTCCTGGGGCCCAGAGATGCCGGATTGCGGCTGAAGCCATGGGGGCGGGTAGTGATCTGGCTAACATCAGCTAACCGCTCGGTTGGGTGAATTTTTGCTTGTTTATCGACGTGAGATAGGTCGCAGACCGTCATCTGGTCCGGTTCTCAGTGAAAAATTACAAATTGGTAATGAATAGCCCGGAGATTGACTACAAAAGTGTTGCCAGACAGGGATGAGCTATGCCGTGATAGGGGATAAGTAGCAATCGTTAAGTGGCCTTGTGGAATGCATGGGCGGCGCTTATGGGCATACATTCAGGTGTCTCAGGCTGCTCTCAGGTAAGTTGCCCGTGGGCTGAGGAACAACTTCAAATTGCAGGTTGGAGCGTTGTCAGTCTTCTTAGGTGGATAGCGGAATCTCTCAGCATCTACGGGGGTACGAGCTCGGTTGCTACGCCGGCCGGGTCCCTGTTTCGGGAAGTTCGGCCAATGCTTCTGGCGGTTTGCCGGGGTCGATGTTATGGCCGGGAAAAAGCTTTTAATAGAAATTTGCTGTAGCGGCTGAGAGGGCGATTTTTGACAAATTCCTGCTGAAAATGCCGCGGCAACCTTCGCCCCGATCGGGTTCGGGGTGTCCGCTCGGCGGGCAACCGGCGTAGCGACCGGCGGCCGCTGAGGAATGGAACCGATCTGAACTGTGCATTTACCCGGCCCGGTGTGACTTTTCGTCACCTCTCGACTCCATCGGGCGATCATCGCCGCTATCTGGCGGCCGGTTGTCAGCTAACTCATTCCCCTCCGGTGTGGGGGATTGCCCGCAAGACCGTCGAGTTTCGTCGGGGGCGTAATTCTGAGCAGAAACTTAGTCTGGCTTTTCTGTCTGGGCCGGGTTAAGCTACGCACAGTTCTGGCTACTTCGGGTTGATGTCGACGCAACGGCGCGCCTCACATCTGAGAACTCGCGGCACGCCTGGCAGTGAGAAACAACTTGCCCCGCATCGACGAAGAACGAGGTGTGAACGACGTGCGCGAATCCTCGATGACCCCAATCGCCGTAGTCGGTATGGCCTGCCGACTCCCAGGCGGTATCGACTCTCCCCGCAAGCTCTGGGAGGCACTACTGCGGGGCGAAGACCTCGTGACCGAGATTCCCCGCGACCGCTGGGACGCCGAGGAGAACTTCGATCCCGAGCCCGGTGTCGCCGGCCGCTCGGTGTCGAAGTGGGGCGCCTTTCTCGACGACGTCACCGGTTTCGACCCGGACTTCTTCGGCATCAACGAGCGCGAGGCCACGGCGATGGACCCCCAGCATCGCGTGCTGCTGGAAACCGCCTGGGAGGCCGTCGAGCATGCCGGGCGCACCCCGTCGTCGATGGCGGGAACGTCCACGGGCGTGTTCATCGGCATGTCCCATGACGATTACGCCATGGTCACCAGCGACGCGGGTGCCTTCGATCAGGCCTACGCGTTCACCGGTAACCCGTTCAGCATGGCTTCCGGCCGGATCGCGCACGCGCTGGGTCTGCACGGTCCGGCGCTGACGATGGACACGGCCTGCTCGTCGAGCATGGTCGCGGTGCACCAGGCCTGCCGCAGTCTGCACGAGGGCGAGAGC
>Ga0209607_1002795_pt1 | contig 13749 bp, 12 predicted proteins | sample AD_UKC117_MetaG_FD_184413 | JGI IMG/M metagenome (GOLD analysis project Ga0209607, IMG submission 184413) | Active sludge microbial communities of municipal wastewater-treating anaerobic digesters from Hong Kong - AD_UKC117_MetaG (SPAdes)... | ecosystem: Engineered > Bioreactor > Anaerobic >... | reverse complement strand
ATGTGACCGACGAAGAACTTGAAAAGATCAAAATTGAGAGGGCAGACTTTCACGGTGAATGGAATTACACCATCCTTCCGTCCACATGAAACTTGTACAGGTTATTTTTTGACAGGCCCTAACCGGCTGCCATCCTCGACCTTAGAAACACTGTCAGTAATGAGGGATTTGATTTGCTTGGCAGCGTCGGCGCTGCGTTGTGCCAGTTTACGCACTTCCCCAGCGACAACGGCAAAACCCCGCCCTTGCTCACCAGCCCGCGCCGCTTCTACCGCCGCATTCAATGCCAATAGATTGGTCTGGAAGGCAATTTCGTCGATTACTCCAATAATATCAGCGATCTTGCGGCTGCTCTGGTGAATAGCCTCCATCGCTGTCACGGTTCGTTCGACAACCTGTCCACCCTGCTCGGCTTGGGTCCGCGCTGCGCCCGCCAATTGATTAGCCTGCCCAGCATTGTCAGCACTGTTTTTCACGGTGGAGGTTAACTCTTCCATACTGGCAGCAGTTTCCTCTAGTGAAGCTGCTTGCTCTTCGGTACGCTGGCTAAGATCGCTACTGCCATTGGCGATATCTTTTGCAGCGTCACTCACCTGATCAATCGTCTGCATGGTGTTGGTCACGATCCCTCGTAACTGTTGCACCATAATCTGCATCGCCGTAAGCACTTGGGCCACTTCGTCACGTCCGTTCACCGCAACGTCTTCGCTCAGGTCGCCGTGAGCCACCTTTTCCGCCGTACTCACTACATGTTTGAGCGGATTGACAATACTATTGGCGATCCATAAACCACCCACCCCCAGCAACAGCAGTAATACCAGCGTACTCCCACCCATTTTCCCGGCATCATGCCAAAACTTATCTTCGATATCATCGATATAAACACCAGTACCAACGATCCAGCCCCAAGGCTCAAATCCTTTGACGTAAGAGAGTTTGGGAACAGGTTTTTCGGCGCCTGGCTTGGGCCACATATAGGACACAAATCCACTGCCTTTTTGTTTGACCGCGCTCGCCATCTCGACAAATAACAGCTTACCGGTTGGATCTTTTACGGTATTAAGCTCCTTGCCGTCTAATTCCGGCTTGATGGGATGCATGACCATTCGCGGACTTAAGTCGTTAATCCAAAGATATTCTTGTTTTTCGTAACGCAAGGTTTTGATAATTGCTGCAGCCGTTTTTTGCGCTTCCTCCTTACTCAAGGTCCCGGCAACGGCCAAATCATGATAACGCTCCATGACCCCCATCACGGCCTCAACTAAATGCCGTAATTCCTGCTCACGATCACTGATCATTTGGTTTTTAAATGCATTAAGATAAATGATCGTTCCAAAACAGATTGCCAAAAACGCTATACCTAGTATAGCCCAAATACGTGTCGCTATTTTGAAACGACTTAGAAAGGAATTAGCAGTTTTCATTAATTTTTCCTCTGATCAAGTTCTCTATTTTTGGAACTTGCGGTTCTTTAAACTGTTCACTTTGATAGTGACTTCATCAAATTTATCAGACAGCTACAAGCCTTGGTATTGGCTTTCGCAATATCTATCTGCATCGCAGAGTTGCCAAATCATGCCTTATAAACACTACAAGTTTAGATGACTTTAAATGCATATTTAGTGTATTTAGATAAAAATTTGTGATCATTCGTTAGACAAATATTGAGATAAGACTGCCACCAACAGGGGGAGCAAATACATAATGGAACCCGCCTCGCAGCAAGCTGCGAAATCACTGCACTATTACTGCATCACCTGTCCCTGCTCTCTATCCTAACTTCTTACAAGGGACATGGAAGTTCACCGGCCATCTACTCCCGTATCATCTGCCCCTGCTCTCTATCCCGGCTCGTATCCAGCGACCGGGCCAATCCAAGCTACGCTTTGGAAACCAGCGGCCTGTTCGGCTCTCAAGCCGGTTTTTGTTTGAACCGTGTCAAAATAGCACGGGGCTCCGCGATACAGAGGTGGAAGCTGCTGGCATTGGCGAAGAAGGGGGAGACAGCCGTTCTGCTTCGCCTGATCACGCTCTTCGGTTTGCCGTTTGACTTCTTTCACCAGCAGCCGGTTGCACCATTTTAGCGCCGGTCACTGTTGATCCAGCAGGTGACTCCGCATTAGGCAAACAGGCTATTATCAACAAGATAGCGGCGAATATGGAGAGAGAAATTAACAAGGGCCGGTTCATGGCGTCCTCCACAGGGGGGTGAGGTTCATTTCCATAAACGCCGGATACCGGATATCAGCCGATAGGGTTAAAGATGAGCCGATAAATCTTATTTCTTCTCTAAAAAATGCAACATGCTCACAAGAACATGATATCTATCATTTACCTGTACTTTTGACGCATAACCCGGCAAGGTAGGTATCAATAATACCCGGTGCGTAGTCGGTGAGCGGGAACAGGCTGGGTTCCAGCGTCCAATTAACCATCAATCCATCAAGCAGGGCCATAACGCCTACCGCTGCTTGGTGAGGGCAGACAATTGCTGGCAACTGATCCTGTTCCTGGGCACAACGCATGGCTTCTTCTAACAGGGCGATAAACCGGCGCCCGCATTCCAGATGGCTATCGCGAATGACAGCCATTTCATCCACGTACTCGCACTTGTGCCAAGCAATTTCTAGAACCCGCTGATACTGGGGATCACATGCTAATCGCTGTAAAAATTCCACCGTTAGATCATGAATAAAACGTAACGGATCATTCTGCGCCAGCATCCTGGCCTGACAAATCTCCTCTGAATCGAGAACCCGGCGGATCATGGCATCGTACAAATCAGCTTTATTACGGAAATGCCAATAAATCGCACCTCGGGTCACTCCAGCTTCGGCGGCAATGTGCGTGAGGGAAGTGCGGGAAACGCCTTGGCGTTGAAACACCTGTTCAGCAGCATCCAGAATCCGGTGGCGGGTTTCCTGGGCTTCTTCCTTCGTCTTTCTCACCATAGCTTTTTCCTCACGCCTCTTGTTGCAAGAGATTCCTTTCTCAACCTGCCGGGAGTGGTTTGGCTTTTATATAGGTATTTACATACATTCTTGAATGTATGTACTATACAAGGCAACAGCATATCCTTCAATCCTGGCTTAATAAACATCAAAACCCCATACGCATGATCAAGAAAATCCTTCTGACCCTTGCTGGTCTGTTGCTGGTGGCCGGGGCACTGGCCGGTTTGAAAATCTGGCAATTCCAAACCATGTCCGCCGCCCAGGCGAATTCCGTGCTGCCGCCCACGACTGTCACGACGGCCATTGTCAAACAAGATGCCTGGCAACCCACCCTTGATGCCATCGGTTCGATGGTTGCGGTGCAAGGCGTCATGGTCAGCACCGAAGCTGCTGGAATGGTGAAGCGGATCGCCTTCGAATCGGGCGCGGCCGTGCGTACGGGGCAACTGTTGGTAGAGTTAGACGATGCTGTCGAACAGGCTCAGTTACGTTCGGCTATCGCCAGTGCTGACTTAGCCCGGATTAACCTGAAACGGGTCCGTGACCTGCGGCCCCGCAACATGGTTTCGCAATCCGATGTCGACAGCGCTGAGGCCCAGGCCAAAGAGGCCAATGCCCAAGTTGATAATATTAGCGCGGTGATCGCCAAGAAAAGCATCCATGCACCCTTTGCCGGACGATTGGGCATTCGCCAAATCAATCTTGGTCAATTCCTTGATACCGGTTCGGCTATCGTGACACTGCAAACGCTGGACCCGATCCACGCCGATTTTGCCCTGCCGCAACAGAATTTCCCGCAACTGCGCGCCGGGATGGTAGTACGCGTCACCAGTGATGCCGCGCCGGGCCAGTCCTTTGAAGGCAAGCTCAGTGCAATCAGCCCCGAAGTCGACACCCTAACCCGTACGGTCCGGTTACGCGCTACCCTCGCCAATCCCGATGGACGATTGCAGCCAGGCATGTATGTCAATGTCACTGCCCTGTTGCCTGTTCAGCAACAAGTGTTAATGATCCCGGCGACTGCTGTCCTCTACGCCCCTTATGGCGATTCGGTATTCGTGGTCAAGGAGGAGAAAGATGAAAAAACTGGCGCCAGCAGCCAAGTACTCATGCAAAAATTCGTGCAACTGGGAGCATCTCGTGGTGACTTCATCGTCGTGCATTCAGGATTAGCCGTTGACGAAATTGTGGTCAGTACCGGGGTATTCAAACTGCGCAACGGCATGAAAGTCGTGGTGGATAACCAGCTGGCGCCGGATTTCCAAATCACGCCCACACCCACCAATTCCTGATCTTCACCATGAAATCCTTCACTGACCTGTTTATTTCCCGTCCAGTGCTGGCGATGGTAGTCAATCTGATCATCATCATTGCTGGCGTCCAGGCTATTTTCACCCTCAATGTCCGCCAGTACCCGCGCAGCGACAACGCCAGCGTCACCGTCACCACGACTTATGTCGGGGCCAGCGCTGAATTGGTGCGCGGTTTCATCACCACGCCGCTAGAGCGCGCCATCGCTGCCGCTGACGGCATTGAATACCTAGAGTCACAGAGCGCGCAGGGACTATCGACGATCCGCGCCCGCCTGAAGCTGAATTACGATGCGACCAAAGCGCTGGCCGAGATCGGTTCCAAGGTCGATCAGGTGCGCGGCGATCTGCCGCCGGAAGCCGAAGTGCCCGTGCTGAATATTGAATCCGCTGACAGTGAATTCGCCTCAGCCTATCTGAGCTTCTCCTCAGACATTCTGCGCCAGAATCAGATCACCGACTATCTGGTGCGGGTGGTGCAGCCGCGTCTGACCGCCCTGGAAGGCGTTCAACGCGCCGAGATTCTAGGCGCACGCACCTTTGCCATGCGCATCTGGCTCAAACCGGACCGTATGGCCGCCCTCAACATCAGCCCGGCGCAAGTCCGGCAGGCACTGGCGGCCAACAATTATCTGGCCGCCATCGGCCAGACCAAAGGTTCGCTGGTGCAAGTCAACCTGACTGCCAATACCGACCTGCGCTCGGTGAGGGAATTCGAAAATCTGGTCATCCGCGAACAGGACGGAGCGCTGGTGCGGCTGAAGGATATCGCCAACATTGCGCTTGGCGCCGAGGATTATGATGCCGAAGTGCGTTTTTCCGGGCAAACAGCGGTGTTCATGGGCATCTTTCCGCTGCCTAACGCCAACGCCATCGACGTGATTCAGCGGGTACGCGCTGAAATGGCGCTGATCGAAAGAGATTTGCCGACCGGATTGTCCACCCGCATTGCTTATGATGCGACCGACTATATCAACAACGCCATTCATGAAGTGATCAAAACTCTGACGGAGACCTTGCTGATCGTCGTGGTGATTATCTTCCTGTTCCTCGGATCACTGCGCTCAGTCATCGTGCCGGTGATCGCTATTCCCATCTCATTGATCGGCGGAATTTTTTTGATGCAAGTATTCGGTTTCACTATCAATTTGCTAACCTTGCTAGCCATTGTGCTGTCAGTCGGGCTGGTAGTGGATGACGCGATTGTGGTGGTGGAAAACGTGGAGCGCCACCTGCGCGAGGGTCAACGCCCCTTTGATGCAGCGATTCTTAGCGCGCGGGAACTGGTTGGGCCGATCATCGCCATGACCTTGACCTTGATAGCTGTTTACGCTCCCATCGGCCTGCAAGGCGGGTTGACTGGCTCACTGTTCCGCGAGTTTGCCTTTACTTTGGCCGGCGCCGTGACGATTTCCGGTATCGTTGCCTTGACCCTGTCGCCCATGATGGCGTCGAAGTTGCTCAACGCTGAGGATGAACAGCACTGGTTACCGGCGCATGTCAATGCCGCTTTCGACCGCTTGCGGACTTTTTATGGCCGTCTGCTGGACAGGGCGTTGGCCGCGCGTCCAGCGGTGTATCTAGTTTGGGCAGCCTTGTTCGCATTGGTGCCGCCGATGTGGATGTTTTCGGCACAGGAACTTGCGCCCGGCGAGGATCAGGGCGTGATCTTCGGCATCGTCGACGCTTCGGCCAACGCTACCCTTGATCAGACCACCCAGTTTGCCAATGCTGCCAATGACCTGTTTATGGGGATACCAGAAACCGATTTCACGTTTCAGATTACCTTTCCCACCTCCGGTTTTAGCGGCATGGTGACCAAACCCTGGAGCGAACGCGAGCGCACTGTATTTCAAATCCTGCCCGAAGTGCAGCAGAAGCTGGGGCACATTCCCGGTATCGAGATGTTTCCGGTGACGCCGCCGGCGTTGCCCGGCGGCGGGCAGTTTCCAGTTGAATTCCTGATCGCCTCGACCGCTGACACCCAAGAAATTCTCACCATCGCCCAGCAGGTGCAAGCCAAGGCAACGCAAAGCGGGATGTTCGCATTTCCACCCATGATCGATGTCAAGATCGACCAGCCGCAAGCCGAGATCGTCATCGACCGGGACAAAGTCGCTGACATGGGGCTGAATCTGCAGCAGGTCGGCGCGGACCTAGCGGCAGCCGTAGGCGGCAACTTTGTCAACCGCTTCAATATCGCCGGGCGCAGTTACAAAGTCATCCCGCAAGTGGAGCGGGTCGACCGGCTGACCCCTGAGCAACTAGAGAACCTTTATGTGACCGGTCCAAATGGCCAACTGGTCCCATTAGGAACGGTGGCTACCGTCCGCAACCACACAGTTCCACGCTCGCTCAACCGCTTCCAGCAACTTAATGCCGTCAAGATCAGCGGCGTAGCAGTGCAACCGCTCGATCAGGCACTGCGTTTCCTGGAAGACGAAGCAACCAAGCTTATGCCGCAGGGGTACGTGATTGACTATACTGGCGAATCGCGGCAATTGCGGCTGGAGGGCGGTAACCAGTTTCTGACTACGATGAGCCTGGCTATCGTACTCATTTTCCTGGTGCTAGCAGCGCAATTCAACAGCTTCCGCGATCCGCTGATCATTCTGCTTGGTTCGGTGCCGTTGGCTATGTTTGGAGCGCTGCTTTTCACGTTCCTGAAAATGCCTAACCCCAACATTCCCTTTGCTTTCACCGAAGGTTGGACCACCACTCTTAATATTTATTCTAAGGTGGGATTGGTGACGCTGATCGGGCTGATCGCCAAGAACGGCATTCTCATTGTTGAATTTGCCAATCATCGCCAAATCGATGGCGGGCTGAGAAAACTGGAAGCTGTATCCGAGGCAGCATTGATCCGGCTGCGGCCGATCCTAATGACCAGTGCTGCGACCATTGCCGGTCACTTACCGTTGACTCTGGTCAGCGGCGCCGGCGCAGCGGCCCGCAACTCTATCGGCCTGGTACTGGTGGGTGGCATGGCCGTGGGAACGCTGTTTACCTTGTTCGTGGTGCCCGCGCTGTATATGCTTTTGGCTAAAGATCATGCTCATGATCGAGACACTGCCATGGCGGCGCCGGAAGCAAGCATGCAAACCTCTTCTTCAGCGGGTACGTTATCTTAGGGGTGATGGGAAAATCGACATGCACTACAATCTTGCAAGCGATGCAGCTTCAACTATAATGTGACATTCATGCATCATGATTGAAACATGATTTATGCCGAATAATACGAACCCAAACCACATTCCTTCCTCGTCCCATTGGAGATTTTTTTAAATGAGAAAGTTAATTCTGAACTTGAGCTTCGGAATCTTAGCTGCTTTGGCTTATACCAGCTACGCTTTGGCTGCCTTTCCGCCTCCCATCTGTCAAAAGTTCGAAGGCACACTCACACTATCTATTGATCCAGCCTGTCAAATTTTGACTCGATCCGACACCCGCATATATTTCCCCGATTTGTTGCTACCCAATGGTCTATCCCAGTTTCTAGGGGTGCCTGGCACCTGCTTCACAGGCGCCATCACCAATGGTGAATTAGATAATCGGCCCGTGATAGGCACTTCTTATTCAGGGCAAACCACTCATAACTTAGAGTCCCCTGCGCAGTTTTCGGCGGCCACCACTCTGATTTTGACTAATCAAAATGGATCTCCGATAGGAAATATCTATTTCAGGGATGCCGGCCTTTTTACTGATGGGGCTGGATCAGTTAGAGAACAACTGGTAGTCGTTGGAGCAAATGGACTGTTCTGGGGAGTCAAAGGAACTGTGCAGATCGCTGGCAACGAATTTACTGGCGCGCCAGTCACTGGCCAATTCTGCCGATAATTTCAATTCTGCAAATCTGATGGTCTCTCAAGCAGTAAGTTAGGGAGACCTCAGATGATCGAAAATCCAGTGAAAGCCTACTGTCGCGCCTGGAGCTGATTGAGTCAATCATCAAGCCACATACAGCAGAATCGTCAAGTAGTGGCTGACGCTGCCCGCAAGGACGAACAAGTGCCAGATTCCATGAAAGTGGCGAACCTTTTCATCGAAAAGATAGAACACCAGACCACCGGTGTAAAAGACACCTCCCAGCAAGAGCCAGACAAAACCGGCCAACGGCAAGACCTCCAGCAGCGGTTTGAGCGCCACCAGCACCAGCCAGCCCATCAGAACATAGACCACCACGGACAGGATACGATTGCCTTTTTGTGGCAACGTTTCCAATATGATGCCGAATAAGGTCAATCCCCAGATGATACTGAAGATGGTCCATCCCCAGACACCGCGCAAGGTCACCAGAGTAAACGGCGTGTAAGTACCGGCAATCAAAAAATAGATCGACAAGTGATCCAGCTTGCGAAAAATCCGCTTGGCTTTACCGCGCAGGCTGTGATAAAGCGTGGAAATAACGTACAGCAGAAACAAAGTAGTTCCGTAAATGCTGAAACTGACAATTTTCCACGGATCGCCCTGTTGCGCAGCAACCACCACGACAATCACCAAACCCGTCAACGCCGCTACCGCGCCAACCAAGTGGCTGATACTATTAAAACGTTCGCCTTCGTACATGGGCACTACGCCTTGCCATTCAAATTCGAGATTGTGGAGAATCTTATCTGATCTCCCGCCTTACATCCCTCTCCCGCTGACGGGAAACAGGTTCGACATCCGTTAAAATCATATAGCTTGAAGGTAACCTCTTCGTGAATGACTCACATCCATCGTCCTCCTCACTTAGCTACCGCGATGCCGGCGTGGATATTGATGCCGGTAACCGTTTGGTAGACCGCATAAAACCTCATGTCCGGCGTACCTTGCGACCCGGTGTTCTGGGTGACTTGGGCGGCTTCGGCGCTCTGTTTGAGCTGCCGCTGGATCGCTACCGCCAACCCGTGCTGGTTTCCGGAACGGATGGCGTCGGTACCAAGCTTAAATTGGCCCTGGCGCTGAACCGGTATGACACCATCGGCATTGATTTGGTGGCCATGTGCGTCAACGATGTACTGGTAGTTGGCGCTGAGCCGTTGTTTTTCCTGGATTATTACGCAACCGGCCGGCTGAATGTGGACGTTGCCGCAAACGTCATCAAAGGCATCGCTGACGGTTGCGAGCAGGCAGGTGCAGCGCTGGTCGGCGGGGAAACCGCTGAAATGCCCGGTCTGTACAGCGAAGATGATTACGACCTGGCTGGCTTCTGCGTCGGGGTGGTCGAGAAGACACGGATCATCGACCGCCACCGGGTCAAAGCGGGTAATATCTTGCTTGGACTGGCCTCCTCTGGCCCGCACTCCAATGGCTATTCGCTGATCCGCAAGATCCTGGCAGTCAGCGGCTCAAAGCTAGATCAACCTCTTATTGAAGGCCGGACCCTTGGCGAAGCGTTGCTCATGCCGACCCGTATCTACGTCAAGCCGGTGCTGAAACTGCTAGAGACACTGGAAGTAAAAGCCATTGCCCACATCACCGGTGGCGGCCTGACCGAGAATCTGCCCCGGGTTCTGCCCGTTGGCGTCAAGGCGCGCATTGACACTCAAAGCTGGCTGCGTCCAGCAATCTTTCAATGGTTGCAACAACAAGGGGGGGTTATCGAGGCCGAGATGTGGCGAACTTTCAATTGTGGCGTGGGTATGATGGTCTGCGTTGCGGCGGAGGATGCGGATCAGGCGCTGACTGTCTTGAATGAAGCAGGTGAAACTGCTTGGGCAATTGGCGAAATTATCACCGGCGAAGGTGAACCCGTTGTGGAATTTCTTCCATGAGTACCGCAAGAAAATGCCGGTTAGTGGTACTGATTTCTGGGCGTGGCAGCAACTTACAGGCAATTCTCGATCAAGCGGCACGCGGCAAGCTGCCGGTCGAAATCGCTGCTGTGATCAGTAACCAACCGGGCGTTTATGGCCTGGAACGGGCACGGCAAGCCGGTGTCCCCGCAATGGGATTGGATCATAAGAACTTCTCCAGCCGGCCTGAGTTCGAAGCTACTCTCATTGAATTAATCGATCGTCAACAACCGGATCTAGTAATTTTGGCCGGCTTCATGCGCGTGCTGACTGCTGGCTTTACTGAGCATTACCGGGGGCGGTTGCTTAACATCCATCCCTCGCTATTACCGGAATTTCGCGGATTGCACACGCATGAACGAGCCATTGCTGCAGGAGAAACCGAGCATGGCGCAACCATTCATTTCGTAACGGCTGAATTGGATGGGGGACCGGTTATCGTGCAAGCACGGGTGCCGGTCTTACCGGATGACGATCCTGACCGGCTAGCGGCGCGGGTATTGGAACAGGAACATCGTCTGTATCCGCAGGCGATCGGCTGGTTCGCAGAAGGCCGGCTTCGATTGGAAGGTGAGCAGGTGTGGTTCGACGGGAAACCGCTTATGAAACCGCTGCGGCTGGAGGATTGCGCCTCTCTCTCTTAATATCCCTTTTCGCGTGGTTCATCGCCACCGATCCGGCTTGGGGTCGGACCCGTTTGCCGCTTGTATTTTGCATCCTGCCGCTTGTTGTAGGGGCGCAGCGCCGGACCGCTGAGCATCTCAAAGCTGATCGCGCAAATTGCCATGCCTGGGCGCAGCGCTAGGGGCAATTTGCCGCTGTTGAAACACTCCAGGACGATAGCCCCGCTCCAACCCGGATCAATGCGATGAGCGGTGACATGCACCATAAGCCCCAGCCGGGCTAGGCTGGAACGCCCATCCAGCCAGCCAACCAGATCATCGGGAACAGTGATCGTCTCAGCAGTAGCTGCCAAAGCCAATTCACCGGGATGAATGAAAAACGCATCATCGGGACCGATCCGGATTTCCTTACTCATGATGCAGTTGATAGCATGATCCATCTCTTCCCGCGGACCGCTCAGGTCAATATGCGATGCAGCATGGTCGTTGAATACCCGGAAACGATGGCCGAGATGCAAGTCCACGCTAACGCCATTAATACGGCTGGACACCGGACGCGGCTCGATGCGGATTCTGCCTTCTTCAAGATAGCGTTCGATGTCACGGTCGCATAGGCGCACGGAATTCTCCCTGGAAAATGGAAAGCGCGGTTTGAACCGCGCTCGATAGGCGTTCAGCGCACTCTGACTTCATGGCACTCGCGGTACTTAATGCCACGGCGCCAGTATTCCTCGCAGACGGTGCGATACTTAGGCTTAGGTTTAACTTTTGTGCATACGGTCTTGGTTTCAACCACGCGACCATTGACAACCGTCTTTTCCTGGCGGCACTTCTCCGCAGCATTGGCCTCTTTGATGGGCAGGATCAACAATCCTGTCGCCATTATCGTCACCGCTACCAACCCGGTTTTCAGAAATTTCATACAACACCTCCTCTCAAGAGAATTTGAAGTAACCGCACTCGAAAATAGATCGGGAAAGCTTTACGTACTCTGAATGACAATATCCGGAAACTTGTGGCTGTAGTTGCGGGCCTGCTGTGACAAACGGGCTGCAGTGCGGCGAGCAATATCCCGGTATAGCTCGGCAATCCGGCTGGCTGGCTCCGCCACCACGGTCGGCCGGCCGTTGTCGGTTTCTTCACGAATCCGGATATCCAGCGGCAGCGCACCAAGAAACGGCACATTGTATTGTTCCGCCATGCGCTTCCCTCCGCCTTCGCCGAAGATATTTTCCTCATGACCGCACTTTGAGCAGATGTGAATGCTCATATTTTCAACAATCCCCAGAACCGGCACCTCGACCTTCTCAAACATTTTCAGTCCCTTGCGGGCATCCAGCAGCGCAATATCCTGGGGAGTCGTGACAATAACCGCCCCGCTGACCGGCACTTTTTGCGACAAAGTGAGTTGCGTATCACCGGTACCCGGCGGCAAATCAATGACCAAATAGTCCAGATCGTTCCAGCGGGTATCACGCAATAATTGCTCCAGCGCTTGAGTGACCATCGGTCCACGCCACACCATTGGCGTTTCTTCTTCAATCAGATAGCCAATAGACATCGACTGAATATTGTAGCTGACGATGGGCAATAACGACTTACCATCCGGAGATTCCGGTTGCTGGTTCGCGCCAAGCATCCGGGGCTGGCTAGGACCGTAGATATCGGCATCCAGCAAACCAACCCGGGCGCCCTCAGCGCTTAAAGCGAGTGCCAAATTGACCGCTGTCGTGGATTTTCCCACCCCGCCTTTTCCAGAAGCAACGGCGATGATGTTCCGGACCCCTGGCAAAGGCTTTAAACCCTTTTGCACCTCGTGAGCGAGGATCTTGCTACTTACATGAATGGTCACTTCGCTGGCGCCCGGTAACATCGCTAATTGGCCACGGAGCGCAGCGATTAGCGTATCCTGATATCCTGCTGCCGGAAACCCCAGTTCCACATTGATCTCGATTTGCCCATCATCCCCCGTCTGAATCTGCTTGATACATTTAGCAGCGGCCAGATCCTGTTCGAGATAGGGGTCTACATAGCCCTTAAGGGCATTCTCCACATCAGTGCGCGATACAGCAGTCATAAGTGGGACTTCTCCTTAGCCATCGAATTTATTTTCGAAAAAAAAGAAAACCGGGCGCTGGTTTACATCGCCTGATCTGACAATACATCGATCAATAGCCGGCCAAACATCAATAGTCGGCAAGACATTGTTCGCGTGCAGTATTTAGTTTCAGACCGCTATCAGCCTGCAAGGCTGCGATCACGCATTGCCAATAGGATGGCTGATAGTAATTCAGTAGCCGGCAATCGGCCAAATTAACCTGCTCGGGCAATTCCCCTCGTTGCTGAGCCAGAGAGACCGCCTGCTCACAAAAACTCTGGCTCCACAGTTCCTCCGCAAGGGTGCCAAGACCGCTAGCATGGCTTGTCTTCGCAATCAACAACCCAGTCAGCCCTATCAATCCGCTCAATACTGTTTTGACGTTCACTTGAATCCCCATTCATTAACAACCTAATTACGGATGACAGCCATGGCGGAATGCTGCTAACTTAATCTCTTTTCCGACCTCTTCCCAACGCGATTTCCCGTGCTATGAGCGACCAAAACCGTCGAATCCTCGTCACCAGCGCCCTGCCTTACGCCAACGGCCCCATTCACATCGGTCACTTGGTGGAATACATCCAGACCGATATCTGGGTTCGCTTCCAGAAACTGTGCGGCCATCACTGCTACTATGTGTGCGCTGATGACGCTCACGGCACCCCGATCATGCTGCGCGCCGAACAAGATGGCGTGACGCCGGAACAGTTGATTGAACAAGTTTGGCGCGAGCATCAAGCCGATTTTGCCGATTTTCTGGTTGAATTCGACAATTATTATTCAACACATTCTCCGGAAAACCGCCATTACGCTGAATTGATCTACCATCGGCTAGATGCGGCCGGCCATATCAGCCGCCGGGTCATTACTCAGGCTTTCGATCCGGAAAAACAGATGTTCTTGCCGGATCGCTTTATCAAAGGCGAATGTCCGCGTTGCGGTACTCTCGACCAATACGGCGACAGTTGTGAGAATTGCGGAGCCACC
>Ga0209607_1002790_pt1 | contig 13760 bp, 11 predicted proteins | sample AD_UKC117_MetaG_FD_184413 | JGI IMG/M metagenome (GOLD analysis project Ga0209607, IMG submission 184413) | Active sludge microbial communities of municipal wastewater-treating anaerobic digesters from Hong Kong - AD_UKC117_MetaG (SPAdes)... | ecosystem: Engineered > Bioreactor > Anaerobic >... | reverse complement strand
CCTTGAAGCCGCGGGGCAAGTCGGGCTCACGTACCCGCAGAATCATGACGCCGACCGAGACGACGATGAAGGCCACCAGGGTGCCGATCGAGACCATGTCGGCCAGGTAGTCGAGCGGAACGAAGCCGGCCAGGATGCTGATCACGATGGCGACGATGACGGTGTTGTTCACCGGCGTGAGGGTGCGTGGATTGACCTTGGCGAAGAGTGGCGGCAGCAGACCGTCGCGACCCATCGCGAAAAGGATCCGCGTCTGTCCGTAGAGAACCACCAGAGTGACCGAGAAGATCGACACCACCGCACCGGCTGCCAGGACCGTACCCCAGTACCGGGCCCCGGTGACGCTGTCCAGGATGGCGGCCAGGCCGGCTTCCTGACCTTCGAAACCCTTCCAGGACTGCGCACCCAGCGCGGCAACGGTGACCAGCACATACACGGCGGTCACGGTTACCAGTGCGGCCAGGATGGCCTTGGGCATGGTTTTTTGCGGATCCCTGACCTCGTCACCGGCGGTGGACACGGCATCCAGGCCGATATAGGAGAAGAAGATGGTGCCGGCGGCCACCCCGATGCCGGCGACTCCGAATGGCGCGAACTCCGCGAACCGATCGGCATCGAATGCCGTAAACGCGATAGCGGAGAACATCACCAGGACACTCAGCTTGATCAACACCATCACGGTGTTGACCTTCGCCGACTCGCTGGCACCGCGGATCAGCAGCATTGCGCACAGCGCAACCAGGATGACCGCGGGCAGGTTGATCAGGCCCGGGGAGGCGTTGCCCCACGGCGCAGCCGAAAGAGCCTGGGGCAGACGATGCCCGAAGAAGTTGTCGAGCAGCTTGTTGAGGTACTCACTCCAGCCCACGGCCACCGCTGCAGTCGACACCCCGTATTCCAACAGAAGGCATGCCGCCACACCCATCGCCACCAGTTCTCCCAGCGTCGTATAGGCGTAGGAGTACGTCGAGCCGGAGACCGGCACGGCCGAGGCCAGTTCGGCGTAGCAGAGAGCGGCCAGGCCCGCGGCAAGCCCGGCGATCAGGAACGACACGACCACGGCTGGTCCGGCTTCGGGAACCGCCACGGACAGGACGAAGAAGATGCCGGTGCCGACAGTCGCCCCGACGCCGAACAATGTCAGCTGGAACGCGCCGATGCTTCGCTTCAGCTCGGCGGCGGCCCCGTGGGCCACCGGAGCGCCGAGAACCGGCCGCGTGCGCAACATCTGCTCGACGAGGCTGATGGGCGGGACCGCCATGTGCTCCTCCTGGGTCGGACCGAGCCGATTATCGACCCTTTCCCGAGTTGGCTCATCCTGACATGAAAATTGGCCGACGGCATGGGGAGAGCGGAACGGAGCCCGATTTTGATATCAACCGGCCCCTCCCGGCCTGAACGCGACCGCGGCCCCGGCACACTGGCGCGGCGCTCCTCAATCGAGCGCCCGAACCAGTCAGCCCGGTGATCGTGGCGATCGGAAGCTGCAGCGCCAGAAAGCCATTGGGAGCTCCGGTGGGCGGTATGGGGGCGACCATTCAGGTGGTGGGCGCGATCGTGGACGGCGGGTAGAGCTCGGGATCGGTGTTAAAGCCCCGCTGCCAGACCTCGATCGGGTGTTGGCGTCGCGCAGTTTGGAACCCGCGCAGTCTGGAACCGTTGAAGGCACCGGTGTGGATGTTTGTGCCCAGGTCGACGTTCTTGTGGAGGTAGTAGGTGACGTCGCCGCAATCGTCGAGCAGCGGTGCGTCCTCGAACCCGGACCGTCTCCCCGGCGAAGTAGCCGTGGCTGTGCCGGCGACCCCTTCCCCGGCCACCCTTTTCGCGCGGCCGCCCGCGGGGATCGACCTCGCTGCAGACCAACAGTCGATGTGATACCCGGGGCGGAAGTGATCATTGTTGCCTACAGCGTTGGCTCCGCGAGGCCGTCCCGCCCCAGCGGAGGCCACTGACCGGCCATAATGGCGGAATGCGAGTGATCGTGGCCGCCCTGGCCGCCGCAGCCCTGGGCGCCGTACTGAACCCGGCCGCCGGTGCCCAGGCCTCCGACAAGTGGTCCCTCAACGGGACCTTCACCGCGACCTCCAACGGCGAGTGGGCCCGTACCAACGACATCTTCCACGACGAGCGCAGCGTCCGGGCGATCTGGACCGTCTCCTCCCAGTGCAGCTATCCCACCGAGTGCACCGGAACGGTCAGCAGCGACCAGGGCTGGACCGCGCCGATCTACCAGACCGGTGGTGAGTGGTATGTCAAACACGTCGTCCCACGGTGGATACCCTGCCCGGACGGGTCGACCGCGGACGGCTATCAGGTGTTCCGTTTCAAGGGAATGACCCCCGGTGGAGACAGCACCGACCCGACCTCCGACGTGCTGGTCGGCGAGGACGCCACCACCGGTCCCAGTGGCGCCTGCGGGCGCAGCCTCCCGCTGTTCATCACCATGCCGTTCAAGCTGGTCAAGGTGGGTTGACCAGCGTCAGCCGGTCGGCAGCAGGTCCGTCCAGGGCCGCTCGCCGCCGGCTGCCACGACATCGGTCTGGCGCGCCACGTTGCCGTCCGCGGTGACGAACTGTCCGGTTTTCGGGTCGTACGTCGCGATTGCCACCGACGGGCCGGCGGTCGAGCCGAAGGAGCTCGGAGCGACGGCCGCCCCGCCGGCGGCCGGCGGATCCGACGGCGGCGCGGGATCAGCGGGCGCTGCTGGGCCGGCGGGCAGCGCAGGATCGGCGCGCGGGGCACCTTCGGGAAGGACCCCCGCAGGAAGGGGCGTGCCCTCCAACGGCCCGTAGATGTGGTCCTCGAAACTGACTCGGTCATCGGGCGGGATGCCCTGGGCGATCAGATTCGGATCGAACGGGTAGGGGCCCAGCGCGTGCTGGCGCATGGCCAGCGGCTCGAAAGCGCCGTCACTCTCACAGATCTCGACGGTGGGGGCGCGCTTCCCGGGCTGCCCCATACACGGGTAGTTGCGCGCCCCGCGGACCGCGATCGGGGAATCCTGCGGCAGCTTGCAGTACAGGCCGTCCGGGGTGTCGACATCGGAGAGGTCCGACGGCGATCGCCAGGACGACGGCGGCAGGAATCCCACCGTGCAGGCCGGCGGATCCCCGATGGTCAGGGTGAAGTCGCCCTGGGTGAAGCCGGTCGGGTTGTTGCGCGGCAGACCGACCGCCTGCACCGAGGCGATGTAGGGCGGCAGCAGCACCAGCAGCTGCTCCAGCGAGGCGTGGTAGGTCACCGCAATCCGGCCCACCGTCGTGAGATTGGCCAGCAAGACCGGCAGCGTCGGATTGACCTGTTCAAGCAGCCGCGACGCCTCGACCAGTGCACCCGGCCCGTTGTCCAGAATCGCCCGGATCTGCGGGTCGTCGTCGACCAGCTGACCGGTCACCCCGGCAAGGCCGGCGGCCCAGCTCCGCAGCGCCTCGGAGGACACCGCCTGGGCGTCCAGCAGGGGCCGGCCGTCCTCGATCAGTGCGCGGGCCCTTTCGGCGAGACCGTCGAACTCCGCGGACAGCTTTGATGAGGATTCCAGCAGTGCGGCGAGGTCGTCGCCGGCGCCGTTGAGCCCCCGGAACGACTCGTTCAGCAGCATCCTCAATCTGTCCTTGGGAATGCTCTGCAGCAGAGCGCTGACCTGGTCGAGCATCGGGCCTACCCGCTGGGGTACCTGGATGTCGCGCATCGGGATCACCGAGCCGTCCCGCAGATAGGGCCCGGAATCCGTGCGCGGCAGCAGGTCCACGTACTGCTCCCCGACCGCGGAGACGCTGCGCACGCTGGCCTGCAGGTCGGCCGGGATCTTCGGCGTGGCGGCCAGCGACAGGGTGGCCTCCGCGCCGGCGCGGGTGGCCCGCACATCGGTGACCTTGCCCACCTGGACACCGCGGTAGGTGACGTTCGAGAACCTGTACAGCCCACCGGTTTCGGGCAGCTCCAGGGTGACCGTCATGCGGCCGATCCCGAGCAGCGTCGGTACCTGCATGTAGACCACGACCATCGCCGTCATGCCGATGATCGCGGCGATGCTGAAGATCACCAGCTGGGTGCGGACGAATCGGGTGAGCATCAACGGCCGCCCTCATCCATCGGGGCCAGTTGCAGCTCCGGGGAGTCCGGTACCGCCGGAGCGGGGGCCGGAGCGGGAACTGGGGTCGACCCGGGCTCGGCGTCGATGCCGGCCACCGCGGCCGGGGGCGGGCTGAATGGCGCGTTGAGTGGGTCGTAGGTGTAGGTGGCGTACCAGGGATCACCCGGCGCCGGAACGAGTTTGGCGCCCTCCTGGCCCCAGCGGGTGCCGAGGAAGAGGGTTTTCTTCAGCCGCGGCACGGTGAAGTCGAAGATGATGTACTGATTGAGGTAGTCGCCCCGGATGGCACGGTCGATGGTCGACTGGCCGTAGGGGAAGGCGCTGAGAAAGTAGGCAAGCGCCTGATCGAGTTGGGGTCCCACGTCGGCCAGCGCCCGCAGGGTCGGCTCCAGGTTGGCCAGATCGCGGACCAAATCCTCCCGGGTTTCAGTGACCAGATCCCCGGCCAGCGCGCTGAAACTGCCGAGTTTCTCCAACGCCGCGGTCAACCTGGGCCGCTCGGCGACCAGCACGTCCAGCGCCGGCGGGATGCGCTCCAGCGCCCCGCTGAGCACGTCACGATGATCTGCGAAGGTTCCGGCCGCCCGATTGAGCGCGGCCACCGTCGAGTTGATGCTGTCCCGCTGTTCGGCCAGAACGCCGACGAACTCGTCGAGGCGGGTCAGCAGGTCCCGGATCTGTGGTTCACGGCCGTTGAGCGCCGCGTTGAGTTCGGCGACGATATCGCCGATCCGTCCGACTCCCCCGCCGTTGATCACCACCGACAACGCCGAGAGCGTCTGCTCGGTGGAGGGGTAGGTCGAGGTCTTGTTGAGCCCCAGGGTCGCCCCGGGCGCGAGCCGGCCGGTGGGGCGCTGACCCGGCGGCGGGTTGAGCGCGAGGTGCATCGAGCCCAGCAGGCTGGTCTGTCCGACCGTTGCGACCGCGTTGGCGGGGATGCTCACCTCCGGTTTGACCGAGATCTCCACGTCGGCGTGCCAGTCCCGCACCGTCATCCGGTTCACGCTGCCGACCACGACGTCGTCGACCAGGACCGGCGAGTTCGGTTCCAGGGTGGAGACATTGGCCAACTCGACGTGGTAGACGGCGGCGTCGGGGCCGCGCCCCACCGCACCGGGCAGCGGCAACGAGTTCAGCCCGCCGAACCCGCAGCCCCCGACCGTCCCGATAAGGCTGACGGCGAGCAGGAGGCAACCCGCGCCGATCGCCGGTCGACGCATCATGGCGGTGCCTCCCCCACCCCGGCCGGCAGCGGTACCGGCCCCGGCATCGGCGGCCGCTCGGGGGCTGCCGCGGGGGCGGCTTCGGCGGGCAACAGTAACTCGTCGAGATTCGACGGCGTCGCGGGACCGTGCGGGGTACCAGGCGGAAGCGGTGCGCCGGGGAACAGCGCCGGCTGGGGGTCCGCGGGCAGTCCGTCGGGCGCGTAGGCGCCGCGCCGGGGATCGGGCGGTCCGGCCCACCCCGGCGGCGGCGGGACATCCCCGCGCAGTCCGGTGTAGGCCGAGATGTCCGGCGGGATCTCCGCGGGCGCCGGGCTGCCCGCCCCGCCGGGTGCCAGTTCGGGCTCGGAGTAGATCAGGTTCCACGGGCTCGGCGACTTGCCCAGATAGGCGTTGAACGGCATCGGCAGGTAGTTGAAGTTGAGCAGCCGCAGCGCGGGACCCAGGTACTGCGAGCACAGTTTGCCGGTCTCACCGGCCGTCACGTTCTCGATCGCCCCGATGGCCGCGCAGACGACCTGCAGCGGGTTGGAGAAGTTGGCCAGCGCGAAACCGCCCAGCGCACTCTGGATGTCCGGGTTGTAGATGTTGTAGCTGTTGCCGATCGCGTTGGGCGCGACGTGCAGCAGGTTCTTCAGGACCATCTGGTTCTCGGAGATGTTGCGCACCACGTCGCCGAGCCGCGCAACCTGTTCGGCGGCCTGGTCGCGGCTGCCGGCGACGAACCGCTGGACGTCGACCACGGCGCCGGAGAGGTTGGTCAGCGCCGCGTCGAGATCGGCCCGGCTGCCGTCGATCACCCCGGCCACCGTGGCCAGCCGATCCTGGAACATCACGATCTGGGTGTTGCTGTCGCGCAGGGCGGTGACGAAGGTCTGCAGGTTGGAGATGACCCCGACGATGTCGCCGCTGCCATCGGCCAGGATGCGGCTCAGTCCGGACAGCTGCCCGATGGTCTCCCGCAGCTTGTCCCCGTTGCCCTCCATGGCGCCGGCCGCGCTGTCGATGAACCTTCCCACCGAGGTGGTGGACCGGTCCAGGGTGGGACCGAGATCGGTCGCCAACCTGTTCAATTGCTCCTTGACCTGATCCCATTCGACGGGCACCGCGGTGCGGTCGGTGTCGATAACGGCACCGTCGCGCATCCTCGGCCCGGTGGACTCGCCCTCGACATAGGCCGGGGCCAGCTGGACGTAGCGGGCCCCGACCAGGTTGCCCGCGACGATGACCGCCCTGGCGTCGGCCGGGACGGGCACCGCGCTGTCGACGGCGAGGGACATCTTGGCCCTGGTGCCCTGCGGCTCGATCTCGGTGATGGTGCCGACCTTGACCCCGGCGACCCTGACCTGGTCACCCGGATAGATCGCGGTGGCAGAGGTGAAATAGGCGGTGATCGTCATCGGCTTGAACACCGCGTTGCGCACCAGCAGGGTCGCTCCCCCCGCGACCAGCAGGGCCAGCAGTGCGGCGAGGACCGCGGTGCGTCGGTTGCGCATCATGGCGGCCCCGGTGGTGGGCCCCAGGTCTCATTCGGCTGGGGAATGCCGTTATATGGGAACGGGAATTCCGCCCGCGGACCGACGTTGTCCGGCGGCTGGCCGGCGTTGACCCCGCGCCGGAAGCCCAGCGCGTAGTCGAAGAACGGTTGCAGGGTCTGCGCCGGGCTGAGGTTGGCGACGAAGGCGTTGTAGTAAAAGCCCCCGTTCACGGCCTCAGCCTGGGTGAGCTGGAACTTCGCCAGGCCGGCCATCCCCTTGGTGATGTTGTCGTTGTTGCGCTGCAGTATCTCGGTCACCGAGTTCAGCTTCTCCAGGGCCGGTGCGAGCTGCTCTTCGTTGTCGGCCACCAGCCCGCTGAGCTGCTGGGACAGCGCCGAGGTGTTGGCCAGCAGGTTGGCGATGGCGAACCGGCGGTCCTCGAGAACGCCGAGCAGTTCGTTGGCGTTGAGGATCAGCGTGTTCACCTGCCGACTGCGCGCGGAGAGGATGCCGGTCACCTCGGCGGCACTGCGCAGCAGATCCGACAGCGACTCGTTGCGCTCGTTGAGCGCCCGGGAGATGCGGCTGATCCCGTCGAAGGTCGGGCCCAGCTGCGGGGCCAGCCGGTCGATGGTCGCCGACAGCGTGTCCAGCGACTGGTTGAGCGCGGCGGTATCGGTCTCGGCCGTGTTGGCCGTGAATTCGCCGAGGGCATCGGTCAGCGAGTAGGGCGACCCGGTGCGCGAGAGCGGAATGACGTCGGCGCTGCGCAGCCGGCCCGCTCCGGCGGACTCCAGCGTCAGCACCCGCTGACCCAGCAGCGTTCCGGTCCGGATGTGGGCGGTGGTGTCCGAGCCGAGGCGGACCTTGCCGCTGACCGAGAAGTCGACCAGCGCCCGGCCGCGCTGCAGTGACACCCCGGAGACGGTGCCCACCTTTACCCCCGACACCCTGACGTCGTTGCCGGGCGCCAGCCCGCCGGCCTCGGCGAACAGGGCCTGATGGCGCACCGAGGTCGCCAGGCTGACCAGCCGCTGGGTCTGTAGACCGACGGTGATCACGAGGACGATCAGCACCAGGCCGATGAAGCCGGAGCGGATGAGGTGGGAGCCGCGGTATTTCAGCATCCGGGCCTGCTGGCGTCCATCACGGCTCCGCGCACCGTCCGGTGTGCTGCAGAATCCACGGGAAGTAGGCGGTGCGGCCCTGCAGATCGCTGACCCGCACCGACATGCCGCACAGGTACTGGTTGATCCAGCTGCCGTAGGAGCCGAGCCGGACCAGCTTGCGGTAGTTCTTGGGCGCCTTCTGCAGGGCCAAGTCCAGGGTTTCCTTGTCCTGGTCGAGAAGCGGGGCCAGCCGGGCCAACTCGTCAACGGTCCCGGCCAGCGGCGTCCTGGCCTGAACCAGCAGATCGGTCAGCACCGCGCTGCCGTTGTCCAGCGCGGTGATCGCGGTGCCGATCGGGTCGCGGTCGGCGGCCAGTCCGGTCACCAGCTTCTCCAGGCGATCGACCGCCGCGGAGAACTTGTCGCCGTCGTCGCCGATAGTCTCCAGCACGGCGTTGAGGTTGTCGATCAACTGCTGCACGGTCGAGCTGTTGTCGGCCAGTGCGCCGGCGAACGCCGACGTTCTGGAGAACAGCGACTCGACGTTTCCCTCCTGGCCCTGCAGGATCTGGATCAGCGAGTTGGTCAAGGCGTTGACGGCCTCCGGATTGAGCCCCTGCACCACCGGTTTGAGACCACCCAGCAGCAGGTCGAGATCGAGGGCGGCTTCGGTGCGGTCGGCCGGGATCACCGATCCGGGCGGCTGGACCCGGGCCATGCCCGGGCTGTCGAGCAATTCCAGGTAGCGGTCCCCGACGAGGTTGAGATAGCGCACCGCCGCCTTGGTGCCCGAGGTGAGCACGATGTCGCGCTCGGCCCCGAATCCAACCAGGACGGTGTTGTCCGGTTGCAGTTCGACGCTGTCGACGGTGCCCACCCGCACGCCGGCCACCCGGACCGAGTCGCCGGCCTTCAGGCTCGAGACGTCGTCGAAAACGGCGGTGTATCCGTTCTGGTCGCCGCCCCGGTACTGGCCGAAGATCGCGAACAGCGCGGCGGTCAGCATCAGCATCACAACCATGAAGATCCCGACCTTCAGACCGGTTCCGCCGAGGCCTCTCATCCGGGCATCCCCACCTGGGCCGAGTTGCGCGGCGGACCGTCCAGCGGGCCGAACAACGCCTGCTTGAGGCCGTCGGAGTTCAGCAGGATGCCCTGGTTCCCGTACTGCGCCTGGTTGGCTCCGATATCGGTGACCACGTACGGCGGCCGCTGTTCGTATCCGACGTTGGGCAGATCGGTGCACTGCGGCCCGCCGGTGGCCGCGACCTTCGGCAGATTGCCCGGATACCGGTAGCGCTCCCGGCCGAGGAAGAACCCCTGCAGCAGCACCGCGCCCGGCACCGGCAACCCGGGGCCTGTCGCCAACGGGATCAGTCCGGCGATCCCGCAGTACAGCGCTGGGTTGTACTGGTTGGTCAGATCGGTGGTGGGCACCAGCAGGTGCACGACGTCGGCCAGCGGTCCGCGGTTGGTCGACAGCACATCGTTGCCGATGTCGGCGAGGCCGATCGCGCTGATCAGCAGGGCGTCAAGGCTGTCGCGGCGATCGACGACGGTGTCGGCGATCCGACTGGTGTTGTCGAGCGTGGCGACCAGGTCAGGAGAGGCATCGGCGACGGCGTCGAATACCGTCGGCGACACCTCCAAGGCGTCGTTGAGGCTGTCCAGAGCCGGGTTGAGGGTGGATAGGGCGCTGTCCAGATCGGCCAGGGTCTGCCCGAACTGACGGCCGCGTCCGTGCAGCGATGTCGACAGCGCCCCCAAGGTTTGGTTGAGCTTCGCCGGTTCGACCGTCGACAGCACCGAGACAAGTTTCTCGAACACCGTGTTCAGTTCGACGGTGACGTGGTCGCCGCCCTGGATCACCGTTCCGGCCCGCAGTGCGGCCGGGGAGGCCTGGGCCGGGGCCACCAGTTCGACGAACTTGGAGCCGAACACCGTCGAGGAGGTGATCTCGGCGCCGACGTTGGCCGGAATGACGCCCACCGCGGCGGGGTCGATGGCCAGGTGTAGCGCCGCGCCGCCGTCGGGCAGCGGTTCGATCGAGGCGACCTTGCCGACCTGGGCACCGTTGATCTTGACCTTCGCATCCGGGTACATCACCAGACCGGCCCGGTCGGCGATGACAGTCACCGGCACCGTCCTTGTGAAGCTGTCCCGGAACAGTCCGACCGCGACCACGACCACCACCGCCAGGGCGAGCACCGTAAGCATGCCCGCCACCGGGCGGAGGTAACCGGAAGTTCGCTTGGCCGCCATCATCGTCTATCCGGACAGGTTGAAGTTTCCGTTGGATCCGTAGATCGCGAGCGAGACCAGCAGCGTCACCGACACCACCACGATGAGCGAGGTCCGGACCGCGTTGCCCACCGCGACGCCGACACCTGAGGGTCCGCCGGAGGCGAAGTACCCGAAGTAGGTGTGGATCAACAGGATGGTGACGGCCATCAGCACGGCCTGCAGGAACGACCACAGCAGGTCCAGCGGATTGAGGAAGGTGTCGAAGTAGTGGGTGTACAGCCCGGCCGACTGCCCGAACAGCGCGACCGTGACGAACCGGCTGGCCAGAAACGACAGGATGACCGCGATCGAGTACAACGGCGCGATCGCGACCATCCCGGCCACCAGGCGGGTGGACACCAGGTACTCCACCGGCCGGATCCCCATGGACTCCAGGGCGTCGATCTCCTCGTTGATCCGCATCGCGCCCAGTTGTGCGGTGACGCCGGCGCCGAAGGTCGCGGCCAGACCGATGCCGGCGACGACCGGCGCCGAGATCCGAACGTTGATGAATGCGGCCAGGAATCCGGTAAGGGCTTCGATACCGATGTTGCCCAGCGATGAGTAGCCCTGCACGGCCAGGGTGCCGCCGGCGGCCAAGGTCAGGAAGCCGACGATGGCCACCGTGCCGCCGATCATCGCCAGCGTGCCCGCGCCCATGCTTATCTCGGCGATCAGCCGGACGATCTCGGTGCGGTAGCGCACCAGGGCCACCGGCACACCGGCGATGGACTTGGCGTAGAACAGTGTGTGGTCGCCGATGCGGCCGAAAACCCGTACCGGGCGTCCGAACTCCCGGAACAGCCGCGGGTAGTTGGCGCGCAGGATGGTCAGGGTGCCCATGTGCTCACCCCGTAGTCATCCGGATGCCGATCGCGGTGACCACCACGTTGACGACGAACAGTGCCATGAAGGCGTAGACCACGGTCTCGTTGACGGCGTTGCCCACCGCCTTGGCCCCGCCGCCGGTGATCATCAGGCCGCGGTAGCAGGCCACCAGACCGGCGATCAACCCGAACAACGCGGCCTTGACGCACGAGATGATCACCTCGGGCACGCCGGTGAGAAGGGTGATCCCGGCGGCGAACGCCCCGGGGTTGACATCCTGGACGAACACCGAGAAGGCGTAGCCGCCCAGGATGCCGATGATGACCACCAGCGAGTTGAGCAGCAGCGCCACCAGACCCGAGGCCAGCATCCGCGGGGTGACCAGACGCTGCACGGGGTTGATGCCGAGCACCTCCATGGCGTCGATCTCCTCGCGGATGGTCCGCGACCCCAGATCCGCGCACATCGCCGTGGCTCCGGCACCGGCGACGATGAGCACGGTCACCAGAGGGCCCACCTGGGTCACCGCCCCGAAGGCCGCGCCCGCCCCGGAGAGGTCGGCCGCGCCCAGTTCACGCAGCAGGATGTTGAGGGTGAAGCTCACCAGCACGGTGAACGGGATCGCCACCAGAACGGTGGGCGCGAGCGACACCCGGGCGACGAACCAGGACTGCTCGAGGAACTCCCGCCACTGAAAGGGGCGCCGCAAGAGGAACCGCACCGCGTCGGCGGACATCGCGAACAGGCCTCCGATGGCCTCCATCGGACCGGAGACACCTTTGCCCAGGGCGACGCCGGGAGACCAGCGATCCGCCGCTTCGTTCGCCATCGACCTCGGCGCTCTCCTCCCCTAATTCCCGTTCCGAGGGCCCCGAATTCCCGTTCTGAGGGCCTCCGCGAACAGTATGCGATCGGCGTTGCGGGGGTGACCCGAATCGCCGGGAGCCAAACCCCCCGAATCCAAACCCCCGGAATCCAAACCCCGTCGTGCAGCACAATGAATCGACTGCCGGGAGTCCACTGACGGGACTCGCACCGGGCGGCGGGCAGACGAGGGGCGCGATCACATGGCCGTGACCGACAGGTACGCCGGACGCCGGGTTGTCATCACCGGCGGCGGTTCGGGGATCGGACAGGCCTGTGTACTGCGCATCCTCAGCGAAGGCGCCCAGGTGGTGGCAGCCGACATCAGCCGGGCCGGTCTCGAGGACACCGTCGCCAGGGCCGGGGTGGGCGGCGGCCGCCTGGACACCGTGGTGTTGGACGTCGGCGACGAGGACTCGGTGACGGCCGGAGTCGGTCTCGCCATCGAGACTCTCGGCGGCCTGGACACCCTGGTGAATGCGGCGGGGATACTCCGCTCCGGGCACTTCGCCGAAACAACGCTGGCCGATTTCGAGCAGGTCCTCCGGGTGAACCTGGTCGGCACGTTCCTGGTGACCCGGCAGGCCCTGCCGGCGTTGCGGCGCGGCAACGCGCCCGCGGTGGTCAACTTCAGTTCCACTTCCGCGACCTTCGCCCACCCCTACATGTCGGCCTACGCGGCCTCCAAGGGCGGCATCCTGGCGATGACCCATGCACTCGCCGCGGAGTTCGCCAAGGAGGGCATCCGGTTCAACTCGGTGCAGCCGGGGTCCATCTCGTCGGGGATGACCGACGGAACCGGGCGCTCCGGGCAGAGCGCCGGTCCGGGCCTGCCCCGCGACGCCGACATCACGCTTTTCGCCCGGGTCGCCCCGGGGCTGCCACTGCCCAACGGCGCGATCTTCGCCGACCCTGCCGCGGTAGCGCCGGTGGTGGCGATGCTGGGCAGCCCGGAGGCCTCCTTCGTCACCGGCACGGAGGTCCGCATCGACGGCGGCGCCCATATGTGACGGGCCGGGGAACGGGATCCATCGACGGTATCCATCGAAAGAATCCCGGCATCTTGCGAAATCCGTTGCCGTTTGTGTTGCGGAAGGCCCCGAAATCCGCGACAGTTACCCCGAGGGCTGCCCCCGCGGGTCTCCCGGGCGAAAAGGAGGACGGCCCTGACCGATACCGGCGCTGCCACCACCCGACAGGCCACCGAGTCAGGCCGGCACGAGCGCGCCGACGGCATTCCGGTCATCGAGATCCACCGTGTCACCAAACGCTTCGCGGACTACATCGCCGTTGCCGACGCCGATTTCTCGATCGGCGCCGGCGAGTTCTTCTCCATGCTCGGGCCCTCCGGCTGCGGAAAGACCACGACGCTGCGGATGATCGCCGGCTTCGAAACGCCCACCGAGGGCGCCATCCGGCTCGAGGGAGTGGACGTCTCGAGAGTCCCGCCGAACAAGCGCAACGTCAACACCGTGTTCCAGCACTACGCGCTCTTCCCGCACATGACCGTCTGGGACAACGTCGCCTACGGACCGCGCAGCCGCAAGGCCGACAAGGCCAAGGTCAAGAAGGACGTCGACGAGATGCTCGACGTGGTGCGGCTGACCGACTTCGCGTTACGCAAACCCGCACAACTTTCCGGCGGACAGCAGCAGCGGGTGGCACTGGCCAGGGCTCTGGTCAACTACCCCAGCGCCCTGCTGCTCGACGAGCCGCTGGGCGCGCTGGATCTCAAACTGCGCCACGTCATGCAGTTCGAACTCAAGCGCATCCAACGCGAACTGGGTATCACCTTCGTCTACGTCACCCATGACCAGGAGGAGGCGCTGACGATGAGTGACCGCATCGCGGTCATGAACGACGGCAACGTCGAGCAGATCGG
>Ga0209607_1002789_pt1 | contig 13763 bp, 11 predicted proteins | sample AD_UKC117_MetaG_FD_184413 | JGI IMG/M metagenome (GOLD analysis project Ga0209607, IMG submission 184413) | Active sludge microbial communities of municipal wastewater-treating anaerobic digesters from Hong Kong - AD_UKC117_MetaG (SPAdes)... | ecosystem: Engineered > Bioreactor > Anaerobic >... | reverse complement strand
CCGCGTCGTGGCAACAGGCCCTCGGGCGCGGGATGGCCGCGCTCCGTGAGTGGCCCGCGGGGTGGCGCGGCCTCGTGACGGGCGTCGCGACCGGCCTGCTGCCGTGCGGCTGGCTCTGGGTGTTCGTCGCGGTCGCAGCCGGGACCGGCGGCGCCCTCGACGGTGCCGGCGTCATGGCCATCTTCTGGCTCGGCTCGGTGCCCGCCCTCGTCGCGCTCGCGGCGAGTGCCCGGCGCGTGGCCGGGCCGTGGCAGCAGCGGCTGCCGCGCCTCGGCGCCGCGATGCTGGTCCTCCTGGGCCTCGCCAGTCTCGCCGCGCACCTCGAGGTGATCCCGGTGGGGCACTGGCTCCATGGCGTCCTGCCAACGACGCCGATCGCACATCACGGCATGCCCGGTGGCTGAGGTCCGCGCGAGGCTCGGGACCGGCTGCGCGCACTGCGGGCTCGCGGTGCCGCCCGAGCGGCGCGCCATTGGATCCGCACCGGCCTTCTGCTGCGGCGGGTGCGAGACGGCACACGGGATCCTGCGTGCCGGCGGGTTGGCGCAGTACTACGCGCTGGGCGAACGCCGCGCGGCACCGGTGCGTCCGACCGGTCGCAGCTACGACGAGTTCGATCACGCCGCCTTCGAGGAGCTGTACGTGTCGCGGCGCGCCGACGGCCTCGCCACCGCGGAGCTGTACCTGGAGGGCGTCCACTGCGCGAGCTGCGTCTGGCTGGTCGAGCGGGTGCCGCTGCTGGAGGCGGGGATCGCGCGCGCGGAACTCGACGTCCGCCGCTCACTGCTCCGCGTCGAGTGGGATCCCCGCGCGGTGCCGCTCTCCCGCATCGCGCAGGTCCTCGATCGCCTGGGCTATCCCCCGCATCCGTTCCACGGCGTCGCCCGCGAGGCGATGCGCCGTCGCGAGGACCGCGCGGCCCTCGTGCGCATCGGGGTCGCCGGGGCACTCGCGGGGAACGTGATGCTGATTGCCTTCGCGCTCTACGCCGGCGACCTGCAGGGGATGGCGCCGGGGGAGCGGCAAATGTTCCGCTGGGTCTCCCTGGTGCTCACGCTGCCGGCGCTCCTCTTCCCCGGGCGGGTGTTCTTCACCGGGGCCTGGGCGGCGCTGCGGACGCGCGCCCTCCACATGGACCTGCCGATCGCCCTCGCGCTCGCCGCGGCCAGCGTGCGGGGGGCCCTCAACACCATCACGGATTCGGGTCCGGTCTATTTCGACGGCGTCACCCTGCTGGTCTTCCTGCTGCTGGTGGGCCGCTACCTGCAGCAGCGCGGCCAGCGCGCCGCGACCGATGCGGCGGAACTGCTGCTCTCCCTCACCCCGCGGATGGCCCGCGTGCGCCAGGACGACGGCGCACTGCGCGACGTCCCCACCGAGGCGCTGCTGCCCGGGATGCTCGTCGAAGTCGGCGCCGGCCAGGTGTTCCCGGCGGACGGGACCGTGGTCCACGGGGAGTCGAGCGTCAACCGTGCGCTGCTGACGGGCGAGTCGGTGCCGGTCGTCGTGGTGCCGGGCGATGTCGTCGCCGCCGGCAGCGAGAACGTGGGTGCCCCGGTCCGGGTGCGGGTCGATGCCGCCGGGAGTGCCTCGCGGTTGGCTCGCCTCCTGGCCGAGGTGGAGGCGAATGCCCGACGCCGGGCGCCCGTCGTGGCGCTTGCGAATCGGCTCGCCGGGGTCTTCGTGGCTCTCGTGCTGCTGCTCGCCGCCGTCACCTTCCTGCTCTGGGTCGGTCGCGATACCGCGCTGGCCTGGGATCATGCCATCGCGCTGCTGATCGTCACCTGTCCGTGCGCGCTCGCCCTCGCGACGCCGCTGGCGGTGTCGGTCGCCGTGGGTCGCGCCGCCCGTGCGGGGATCTACATCAAGGGAGGCGATGCCCTGGAGCTCCTCGCCCGACCGGGCATCATGGTGCTCGACAAGACGGGCACGGTCACGGCCGGGCGACACGACCTCGTGGCCTGGGATGGCGATCCGCGGTGGCGACCGGTCATCCTCGCACTGGAGGAGGGTGCGGCGCATCCGGTCGCCGAGGGGTTCCGGCGGGCCTGGCCCGACCTCGCGCCGGCGTCACTGGAGGGGGTGCGCCACGACGTCCTCGGCGGGGTCAGCGGGCGGTGGGACGGTCGGGAGGTCGCGATCGGCTCGCCGGCCTTCGTGGCGTCGCACGGCGCCGAGATCACCGGGTGGCGCGAACGGCTCGCCGGCGCCGCGGTGACGCCGGTGCTGCTCGCCATCGATGGCCAGGTCGTTGCCGTCGCCGGCTTCGGTGACCCGGTACGCGACGGCGCCCGGGACGCACTCGATGCGCTGCGCGCGCGCGGATGGCAGACCCACCTGCTCTCGGGCGATGACACCGCCGTCGTCACCGCGGTGGCCGACGCGCTGGGGTTTGCGGCCCACCAGGTGATCGCGCGCGCCACGCCCGAGGAGAAGCTGGCGCGGATCCGTGCGCTGCGTGCCGGCGCCGGGGTGCGGGCGGTGGTGATGGTGGGCGATGGCGTCAACGACGCGGCCGCGATGACCGCCGCGCATGTCGGGGTCGGGGTCCACGGCGGGGCGGAGGCGTCGCTCCTCGTCGCCGACGTGCACCTGACCGCGCCCGGCCTCGCCCCGCTGCAGCGCCTCGTCGAGGGCGCGACCCGCACCCTCGGCCTCATCCGCCGCAACATGCTCTGGGCCGTCGGCTACAATGCGGTCGGCGTCGCCCTCGCCATGAGCGGGCGCCTCTCGCCCCTCGTCGCGGCGATCCTGATGCCGGTCAGTTCGCTCACGGTCGTGCTGGGGAGCTGGCTCGGACGCAGCTTCGTCGCCGCGCCGGTGGCCACGACGGCGGCGTCGCCCGCGACCCGTCACCGGCGCGCCGCATGAGCGTCCTCTACCTGGTCATCCCGCTCGCCCTGGTGGTGGTCGCGCTCGCCATCGGCGCCTACGTCTGGTCGGCGCGCTCGGGGCAGTTCGATGACCTCGATACCCCGGCAATGCGGATGCTGCACGATGACGAGGCAGGAGAGACGAGAAGCGAGAAGCGAGAAGCGTGAAGCGAGAGGGGGAGACGCGCTTCTCGCTTCACGCTTCACGCTTCTCGCTTCTCGCTTCTCGTCTATTCCCGCCCGCGCAGCCGATCCAGCCGCCGCCGATCGCGCTTGCTCGGCTTCCCCTCATCGAAGCGCAGCAGCGGCGCATCGCGCAGCAGCTGGGCGTGGCGGGTCCGCGCCTCCCGGCTCTCGGCGGTCTCCTCGTAGAGCCCCGCGGCGACCGCGGCCGAGCCGCGCCGCTCGGCGAGACCGGTGACCACGAGCGTCGTCGTGAACGGCGGGATGCGCACGGTGATCGTGTCACCCGGCACCACCGCCCGCGCCGGTTTCGCCGGTTCGCCATTCACCTCGACCTTGCCGCCGTGCACCGCCTCCGTGGCGGCGGTGCGCGTCTTGTAGAACCGGGCGGCCCAGAGCCACTTGTCCAGTCGCACGCTGGCGGGGGCATCCCGCCCGGTCATCGCCGGCTCGCGAGCGGGGCGAAGCCGAGGGCGCCGTTCAGCCAGCGGATCAGCGGCCGCAGGGCGGCGATGTCGGTGGCGAGGCGCGACACCAGCTTCGGATGGGTGATCGCGGCGTTGTCGAGCAGCCGATGCACGGTGAACGACTTGTACCGGAGCCACGGCGCGGCCGGGTGCTCCGGATCGGTGCCGCGCGGGGCCCGCACCAGCATCGCCTCCTCGCTCAGCCGGCCGAACCGGCGCCGGAACGCGGGAGCGGTGACGATCGCGGCGAACGGCTCGTGGTCCTCGAGGAGGGCGGCCCGGATCTGGTCGAGCGCCGGCTTCGGCGGCATCCAGATGCCGCCCGCGACCATCGAGGCGCCCGGTTCCAGGTGCACGTAGATCCCCGCACCGCCGTGGGCGGCCTGGCCGACCCCCTTCCCGGCATCGCGATGGAAGAACCAGCAGGACGCATGGGTCTTGTAGGGCGACTTGTCGGCGCTGAAGCGCACGTCGCGATGGATCCGGAAGACCGAGCGGCGCGGGTCGCCGCGCAGTTCGGGCAGCTCCGTCGCGAGGAGCACGTCCATCTCCTCGACGAAGGCGCGCATCGGGTCGCGCACCAGGTGATGGTAGCGATCCCGATTGGCCTCGAACCACTCGCGCGTGTTGTGGCGGCGGAGCTGGCGCAGGAAGGTGAGGGCGGCCGGGGCGAAGCCCGTCCAGCGGTGGTCGGGTGGTGGTGTGGCACGTCGGGGCATGGGCACCTGATCCGGGCAAGTGGGGCGGCATCGCATCATATTACCCCGGACTTGACCACGACCACCCCGCCTCCCGATCCCGGCCTGACCCGCACCGGGGAAATGCCGATCCGCGTTCCCAGCCAGCCGGCCGGTCCCCTCGACCTGCTCGCGCTTCCGGGACCGCGCACGGTGCTGTTCCTCGTCGTGCTGGTGCGGACCGCCCTCATCGTCGCGGTCGGGGTCGCCGCCGCCACCGATCCGTCGGCCGTGCCGGTCGCCATCCCGCAACTGATCGCCGTGCTCGGTGCCGCGGTCCTTGCCCTGGGCTGGCTCGGGCTCGACCTCGTCGGCGGGCGGACCCCGGGCCCGCGCGGGCTGCTGGTGCAGTTCGTCGTCGACGTGCTGCTCGTCAGCGGCCTGGTGGCGTTCACGCGGGCCACCGCGACGCCGCTCGCCGCGCTCTACATCGCGGCGGTGGCGGCCTACGCGATGCTGCTGCCGCTGCGTCGCGGGCTGGCGGCGGCGGCGTTCACCGCGGCCTGCTACATCGTGGTCACGCTCCAGTTCGGGGCCGAGCCGCCGGCGGCGGACTTCTGGACCCAGGTGGTGGTGATCACCTTCGTCGGCGCCCTCATCGCGGTGCTGGGGCACCGGCTGGCCGGGGCCGCCCAGGAACAGCGCACCCTCGCCGCCGCGCTCGCCCAGGTCCGGATGGAGGCCGACGAGATCCTCTCGACGATCCAGTCGGGCGTGATCACGGTCGACGGCGAGGGCCGACTCGCCTACATCAACCCGCGTGCGCTGCGGATCCTGGGTGGGGGCGGGTTCGTCCCCGGCGAGCCGGTCCTCGAGACGCTGCGCGCCCGCTCGCGCGAGCTGCACGATGCGATCGCGCGCGGCATCGCCGACGGCAGCCGCGTGTCGCGGGCCGAGGCGGCGGTGCGGCGCGCCGACGGCTCGCTCTTCCCGGTCGGGGTCAGCACCACCACCTTCCTGCGGCCGGGTGGCGAGGTCCCCTCGGTCACGGCGATCTTCACCGACATCAGCGACCTGAAGCGGTTGCAGGAATTCCGGCTCCGGGCCGAGCGGCTGGAGGCGGTCGCCGCGCTGTCGGCCTCGCTGGCGCACGAGATCCGCAACCCGCTGATGGCGATCCGCAGCGCGGTCGAGCAGCTCGGGGCCAGGGTGACGGAGGATGAGGACGACCGGGTCCTCGCCTCGCTCGTGATCCGCGAGAGCGAGCGCCTCAACCGGCTGCTGAGCGAGTTCCTCGACTTCAGCCGCGTCCGCGCCGCGCGGCTCGAGCAGGTCGACCTGCTCGAGGTGGTGCAGGAGGCACTGGGGATGGCCGGGGAGCATCCCGCGCTGCGGGGCGTGACGGTGGCCGTGGAGGGGGAGGGCACCATGCTCGAGGCCGATCGCGACCTGCTGCACCGGGTCGCGACCAACCTCGTCCTCAACGCGGCGCAGGCGCTCGACGGGCGGGGGACGATCCGGATCGTGGTCGGGGAGGCCGGACCGGGCGAGGCCCCGGCCGGGCCGATCGAGCGGCCGATCAAGCTCGTGGTCCGCGATGACGGCCCGGGGATCCCCGAAGGGGTCCGGGAGCGGCTGTTCGAACCGTTCGTCACCGGCCGCCCCGGCGGCACCGGCCTCGGGCTCGCCATCGTGCAGCGTGCCGTGGCCTCGCATCGCGGCGTGATCCTGGTCGACACCGCGCCCGCCGCGGGCACCACCTTCTCCATTTTCCTCCCGGCAGCCCGGGACAGAGGGGACGCGACATGAGCCAGCAGCCTTCGGTGCTCGTCATCGACGACGAGAGCGGGATCCTCGACACCCTCCGCATCCTCCTCAAGAAGGAGGGGTTCGAGGTCACCGTCGCCCAGGGCGGCAAGGCCGGGCTCGAGGCGATCCGGACCGCGACCGCGGACATCGTGCTCACCGACGTCCGCATGCCGCAGGTCACCGGCCTCGACATCCTCCAGGCGGTCAAGGACTTCGACCCGATGACGCCGGTCCTGCTCATGACCGCGCAGGCCTCGCTGCAGAGCGCGATCCAGGCGGTGAACGCCGGCGCGTTCTACTACCTCCAGAAGCCGTTCGCGAACGACGAGCTGATCGCGATCCTGCGGCGGGCCTGCGAGTTCCGCCAGATCCGCGTCGAGAACAAGCAGCTCAAGCAGGAGATCCGCCGCAACGGCGGCGGCGCGCGTCCCGGCCTGAGCCGCCCGATCGGCAAGTCGCGCCGGTTCCTCGAGATCCTCCGGCTCGCCGAGCAGATCGCGCCGACCGACTCGACGGTGCTGATCGGCGGCGAGAGCGGCACCGGCAAGGAGGTGCTCGCGCGCTACCTGCACGACGCCTCCAACCGCGCCGACGGGCCGTTCCTGTCGATCAACTGCGGCGCCCTTCCCGAGACGCTGCTCGAGAGCGAGCTGTTCGGCCACGTGAAGGGCTCGTTCACCGGCGCGGTCCGCGACAAGCAGGGGCTCTTCGCCGCCGCCCGCGGCGGGACGTTCTTCATGGACGAGGTCGGCGAGATGCCCGCCTCGCTGCAGGTCAAGCTGCTCCGCGTGCTCCAGCAGCGCGAGGTGATCCCGGTCGGCTCGACCGACGCGATCCCGGTCGACGTGCGGATCATCGCCGCGACCAACCGCGACCTCGAGGAGGAGGTCCGCCGCGGCAACTTCCGCTCGGACCTCTTCTACCGGCTCAACGTCCTCGCGCTCGACCTGCCGCCGCTGCGCGAGCGCCGCGACGACCTGATCCTCCTCATCGACCACTTCCTGGAGCAGATGACCGAGGACGGCGAGGACGCGAAGGCCCTCACCCAGGAGGCGATGGATGCGGTGATGGTGTACGAGTGGCCCGGCAACGTGCGCGAGCTGCAGAACGCCCTCGAGCATGCGGTGGTCCTCTCGACCTCGGCGCTGATCGAGCCGCAGCACCTCCCCGACCGGATCACCCGCCAGAAGAAGGAGCCGCTGGTCGCCGAGCGGAACCAGCCGAACCCGTCGCTCGACCTCGTCGAGCGCGCGTACATCATGTTCGTGCTCCAGGCGGAGGGCGGCAACAAGACCCGCGCCGCGGAGGTGCTCGGGATCGATCCGAGCACCCTGTATCGCAAGCTGTCCCGCTACGAGGGCACCGAGGCCGCGAAGTAGATGGCGCGCGTCGCGGCGCTGGTCCTCGCGGCGCTGGGACTGCTGCCGATCGCGAACTGGATCGCCGGCGGGCACGCGGCGCCCTGGTACGCCGACCGTCTCGACCTCTGGACCTCCGGCGCGGCGATCCTCCTCGGCCTCGCCGCGATTGCCGTGATCGTCCTCCGGTCGCGGCCCGGGCTCTGGCCCGCCGGCGCCTGGGACCGCGCGGCGGCGCGCTGGCAGGATGCCGGCACCGGAGGCGACTTCCTGGTGGCGGGGGTCGCCGGTGCCCTCTACCTCGTCGTCGCGCTCGCGGTGCTCTCCGGTCGGCCGCTCCTGATCGACGAGATCATCCAGGTCGTCCAGGCGCGGATCTTCGCCGGCGGGCGGCTGTTCCTCCCGGCGCCGGCGCACCCGGAATTCACCGCGGCGATGCACCTGCTCGACATGGGCGGCAAGGTGTACGGCCAGTTCCCCGCCGGTGGCCCCGCGATGCTCGCCCTCGGCGTCCTGGTCGGCGCCCCGTGGCTGGTCGGGCCGGTGGCTGGTGCCCTGGGGGTGTTCGCCCTCGCGCGCACGCTGCGGCTGGTCGAGCCGGGCCGGGGGACCGCCCTCGCGGCGCTGCTGCTCTACGCCTTCGCGCCATTCCCCGCCTTCCTGGCGGGGTCGATGATGAACCATGTCACCACCACGGCGTGGCTGCTCCTCGGGGCATGGGCACTGGCGCGTGCAACCCGCGATGCGGCACCCCGGCCGCGCGATGCCGTTGCGATGGGGCTCGCCCTGGGCATCGCGGCGACCATCCGGCCGCTCGACGGGGCGGCGTTCGCCCTGCCCGCGGCGGGGTGGCTCCTCGTGCGGGCGGTCCGGGATCGCGGCCAGGTCGCGGCCCTGCTGGCGAGCGGCGTCGGGATCGCGATCCCGCTCGGGCTCCTGCTCGCGGTGAACGCGGCCTGGACCGGCGACGCGCTCCGCTTCGGCTACATCGAGCTCTGGGGGCGCAGTCACGAGCTCGGCTTTCACGAGGCGCCCTGGGGATTCGCGCACACCCCGGCCCGCGGGGTCGAGCTGATCAACCTCTACCTGCTCCGGCTGCAGACCTACTTCCTCGAGACACCGGTTCCGTCGCTCCTCTTCGCGACTGCCGCACTCGCGCTGGTGCGCCGACCGGGTCGCTTCGATCGCTGGGTGCTCGCGGGCAGCGGCCTGCTGCTCCTCTCCTACTTCGCGTACTGGCACGATGGGTTCTATCTCGGGCCGCGGTTCCTGTTGCCGCTTGCCCCGTGGCTGGCGTGGTGGACCGCACGGCTCCCCGCGGTCCTGCGGGAGCGCGCGGCGCCGCCCCTGGTCGAGCGGACCGTGGTGCTGGTCGGCCTCGCTGCCCTCGCGATCGGGGCGGTCCAGCTCGTCCCGATCCGCGCCACCCAGTACCGAAACGGGATGCTGACGATGCGCGAGGACGCAGGCGCCGCCGCCGTGTCGCAGGGGATCTCCGGTGCGCTCATCCTCGCGCGCGAGACCTGGGGTGCCCAACTGGTCGCGCGGATGTGGGGCATCGGTGTCTCGCGGACCGAGGCAGAGCAGGTGTACCGGACCACCGATGCGTGTGCCCTCGATGGGGCCCTCGCGGTGGTCGAGGCCGAGGGGGGTGGGGCCGATGCGCTCCGGGAGAGGCTGGCGCCGCTCCGGGCCGATTCCGCGCGCCTCGTCGCGCAGGAGTTCTCGCCCGACACCACCCTGCGGGCGACGCCCGGGGCAGCGTGGGGTACCCGCTGCGTGCGGCGGCTCCTCGAGGACAAGGCGGGGACGACCCTCTATGCCCCGCTCCTCCTCGCGGAGGGCGGCGGGAACGTCTTCGTCCGGGACCTCCACGCCCGGGACACCCTGTTGCCCGACTCGCTGCGGCAGCGCGACTGGTGGTTGCTGACCAAGGCGCCGGTGCCCGGCAGCCCGCTCCGCTTCGAGCGGGTCGACCCCGATTCGGCCCGCGAGGACTGGTCGATCGGGGACCGATGAGGCCCCCCGGCGAGGGACTTGCAGGAACGGGACCCCATGCAGGCTGAACAGTTCCACGCCCATGCGCAGGTCGAGGACGCCCACTGGTGGTTCGTCGCCCGTCGGCGCGTCCTCCTGGCCCTGCTCGCGAGGATCGCCGCACCCGGTGCCGCGGTGGCCGATATCGGCTGCGGGACCGGGGGGAATGCGGCAGCCTTCGCACGGGCGGGCTACCGGGTCCTCGGGATGGATCCGAGCGCGGAGGCGATCGGCCATGCCCGTGCGCGCTATCCCGAGGTCCGTTTCGAGCAGGACGATGATCCCGGTCGGATCGCACCGCACGTCGCGTCCGGGGGTGTCGCGGTGCTGACCGACGTGCTCGAGCACGTGAGGGAGGATCGCGCGCTGCTCGCCCGCACGATCGAGGCGATGCCGCCCGGTGGGCAGCTCCTCCTCACCGTCCCCGGCGACCCGGCAATGTGGAGCGTCCACGACGAGGTCTTCGGTCACTTCCGGCGCTACACCCCGGCCACCTTCCGGATGCTCTGGCAGGACGCGCCCGTGCGCGAGCGGCTCCTCTCGGCCTACAACAGCCGCCTTCATCCGCTGATCGCCGCGTGGCGACGCCTGCGTGGGCAGCACGGTGCCGCGGCCGGGGACCTCGCCGTGCCGGTCGGCCCGCTCAACCGCGTGCTGGAGGTCATCTTTGCCGGGGAGCGCCACGCGCTCGTCGCGGCGGTCGATCGCGCGACGATGCCGTGGTCCCGCGGCGTGTCGCTGGTCGCGATCCTGGAGCGGACGTGAGCGGGGTCGGCGAGGTGATCCTGGTGGTGCCGGCCTACAACGAGGCCGGACGGCTCGACCTGCCGGCCTTCGCCGCGGCGCTCGATGCGATGCCGTGGCTCGCGCTGCACTTCGTGGATGACGGCAGCACCGACGCGACCCGCACCATGCTGGCAGCGTTCGCCGACGCGCATCGACCGCGCGTCGCGGTGCAGGGGCTCGCCGGGAATGTCGGCAAGGCCGAGGCGGTGCGATCGGGCATGCGGGAGGCGATGCAGGCCGGGAGCGCGGCGGTCGGTTTCGCGGATGCCGATCTCTCCGCGCCGCTCGGCGAGCTCGCGCTGCTGCGCGACGCCCTCGACGCGCACCCGGAGGCCTGGGCCGCGATCGGCTCCCGGATCCGGCTGCTCGGGCGCGAGATCCATCGCAGCCCCGCCCGCCATTACCTCGGCCGCGTGTTCGCGACCGCGGCCTCGCTGGCGCTCGGCTTGCCGGTGTACGACACCCAGTGCGGACTCAAGTTGTTCCGCAACATCCCCCCGGTGCGCGCGGCGCTCGAGGCGCCGTTCGCCTCGCGCTGGATCTTCGACGTCGAGCTGATCGCCCGCCTCGCCGCGGCGCCCGGCGAGCCCCCTGCCACGCGGCGGATCCGTGAGGTGCCACTCGAGCACTGGGTGGCCACCGATGGAAGTCGACTCCGCGCGCGGGACTTTCTCGCGGCGCCAATGAAACTCCTGGCGATCCACCGGCGAATTCGGAGGCGCGGGTGACCCGACGGCCCGTCGGTCGCGCTGACCTCGCGCTGGGCGCGGCATGGGTCATCACCTCGATCGTGCTCTGGTGGTCCCGGCTGCGCTTCTGGTATCCACACGACGACGGGACGCTCGCCCAGGGCGCCATGCGCGTGCTGGAGGGACAGCTCCCACACCGGGATTTCGTGTATCCCTATACCGGGGCAGATGCACTCCTGCACGCGGCCATGTTCGGCCTCGCGCACCCTGCACTCGACGTCATCCGTTCAGGCTTCGCGCTGATCGTGATGGCCTGGCTGCTCTGGCTCGGCCTGTGGCTCCGCGCTCGGGTCGGCGCAGCGGATGCGGCGCTGGCGGTCCTGGCCATCGGCGCGCTCGGTCCGGCCTGTTACCCGGCCGCGATGCCCTCGTGGTATGTCGTCATGCTCGTCACGACGGGCGTGGTGATGCTCGTCCCCGCGTCGGGGCGTCAGCCGACCCCGGGTGCGCTGCTGCAGGCTGGTACCTGCCTCGGGATCGGCCTGGCGTTCAAGGTGAGCGCAGTCTACGCCATCGTCGGGGTCGGTTGCTGGCTGGTGCTCGCCGGTCGGGAGGTGGCACGACCAAGCCGGGTCTGGTCGGTGGGCCTGGTGGCAGCCGCTGCGCTGGCGGCACTCGCCCTCCTGATGCCCGCCATGACTTCGCGTCGCGCGATCCATCTGCTGCTGCCGCCACTTGCCGCAGCCGTCGTGGTGCTGGTGGTGGAGGTGCGAGGCTGGCGCCGTCATGGCGCAACGCTGCGGCTCACCGGCGCGGCTCCGCTTGGCTGGTTGGCTGCGGGGATCTGCCTGGGCATAGCGCCGGTCCTGTTGTGGCTGGCTGCCGGCGGGGCCCTCATCCCCTTTCTCGCCTCGGTCGGCGGGGTCGGTGAGTTGCGCGCTGCCTTCGCCGGCATGAGCCCGCCCACCCTCCCGGCGCTGGTCCTCGCGTGCCCGGTCGTGGCGCTGTGGTGGAGCCTGTCCGGACCGCGTCCCCCGCACCCGGTTCTGGTCGCCATGGCAGCCGGTCTGGTCTTCCTCCTGGCATGGGGTGACTACGAGTGGCACCGGAGGTCCTGGCAGGCGGTGCGCGGCGCGATCCCGCTTGGTGCAGTGGTCCTGGTCCCCGTGCTCGCGCGGCGGGGTGCGGACGTCACGCGCCCGTGGGTTCCCGTGGCTCTCGTGCTCGGCTGGATGGTGCTCTCGCAGTTCCCGTTTTCGGCCCCCGTCTACTTCCTGTACCTCGCTCCCTTGGTCATCGTCGGCCTGCTGTTGATCACCCCGCCGACCTCTGCGGGTCGAGGCAGTCAGAGGGTTCTGCTGACTGCCCTGACCGCGTTCGGCTTCCTACAGGTCATCCCCTCGCCGCTCTCGACCCTCGGGTGGAGCCGCGCGCCCGCAGGTCAACTCCGGCGGCTCGACGGTGTGCGGGGTGGCGTGTTGGTGCCCCTCCAGGAGGCGGAGCAGTACGAGGAACTGCTGACCCTGCTGGCCGACAGCGTACCGGCCGGTCCGATCTGGTCCGGGCCCGATGCGCCGGAGATCGCGTTCCTTGCTGGACGACAGGAACTCAATCCCGCATTCTTCGGCTTCCTCCAGCCCGGTGGGGCGGAGGGGGCCCTCGGGGATGCGACGGCGCGCGCGCTGGTCCTCCGGCGGGCACCCCCGTTCTCGCCTGCACCGAGCGCCGAGGAGATCCGGGCGTGGCAGCGGCGCATGCCACGGTCCCGCGAGATTGGTGACCTGACGGTCCTGTGGGGGGAGTGACATGCGGGGACTGCTCGCGGTGCCGCGACTCTATGCGCTCTGGCAGGCGCCATTCGTGGCCCAGAAAGTTCGCGCCTTCCGGGTTCGGAATGATCCAGAGGCGATCGAGCGCGTGCTCGACGTCGGGTGCGGTCCCGGGACCAACCGAACCCTCTTCCGGTCGAGTGCCTACCTGGGGATCGACCTGGACCCGGCGTATGTGGCCATGGCCCGCGCGCGGTACGGCGATCACTTTCGGGTGGGCGATGCAGCGGCCCTGGAGGTCGCGGATTTCGGTCCTGTCGATTGCTTCTTCGTCAACAGCCTGACGCACCATCTCGACGACGACGCGATCGACCGCCTGCTCCGGCGGACCGATCTGGTCCGACCGGGAGGGCGCCTGCACCTGATCGACCTGTACCTGCCGGCCTCCGGGATTTCGCGACGCCTGGCCCTGGCGGATCGAGGCCAATATCCGCGGCCCCTCGCGGCGCTTCGTGACCACATCACCCGGCATTGGCGCATCGACGTGGAGGAACGATTCTGGCTGCAAGTTGCCGGGCTGCGGCTGTGGGCCATGGTCTATTTCCGTGCGGAACCGAGGTGAGCCGATGCGCGTGAGCGTGGCCATCCCTGTCTACAATGAGCGCGAGGTGCTTCCCGAGCTGCTCCGGCGAGTCGACGCGATGCTCGACGGGCTGCCCGGGGTGGGGCACGAGATCGTCATCGCCGACGACGGGAGCCAGGATGGGACCCGGCAGCAGCTGCTCGAGTCGCTCCCTCGGCACCCCCGGCTTCGGGTCGTCCTGCTGTCCCGGAACTTCGGGCATCAGGCGGCCCTCACGGCCGCGCTGGATCACGTGCGGGGCGATGTGATCGTCATGATGGATGGTGATCTCCAGGATCCACCGGAGGCGGTGCCGGGGATGCTGGCGGCCCTGGCCGACGGGAACGACATCGCGTTCGCCGTGCGGGTGGATCGCAAGGAGCCGCTGCTGCTTCGGGTGGCCTACGCGGCCTTCTATCGGATCCTGGCGGCAGTGGCTCGCGTCGAGATCCCCCGCGATGCGGGCGACTTCTCCGTGATGACCCGCCGGGCC
>Ga0209607_1002780_pt1 | contig 13779 bp, 16 predicted proteins | sample AD_UKC117_MetaG_FD_184413 | JGI IMG/M metagenome (GOLD analysis project Ga0209607, IMG submission 184413) | Active sludge microbial communities of municipal wastewater-treating anaerobic digesters from Hong Kong - AD_UKC117_MetaG (SPAdes)... | ecosystem: Engineered > Bioreactor > Anaerobic >... | reverse complement strand
AGCCGGGCTTTTCCGCTGCCGTAGGGGAGTAGGAGACTGGAGATTGGAGACTGGAGATTGGTAAGTCTCCAGTCTCTAGTCTCTAATCTCCTCCTTCTGGTTTGCGGGCGACCAGTTGGGCGACGGGTCTTTGCTGCGGCGAACGGCCGTGAACGGCCGTCACCTCCTCACTGTGCACCACTTCCCAATCGGCAAAGGCGGCGTGCAGTTCGCCCGGCCGCAAGTAAAACTCAATGTCGGTGTCCGTCTCCGGGGTGCGGATGAAGGTCTCAAAAATGAGCCAGCCGCCCGGTTTGAGGGCGCGCCGGTACATCGGGAAGGTGGCCCGCTCTAAAAAACGAAAGTTGAGGATGACGTTAAAACAATCGGTTGGGAACCAGGGACGCGAGAGATCGTAAACGGCCGTGTCCAGAGCCACCCCCTCCGCCTGCGCCTGCCGCCGCGCCAGGCGCAGCCCAACCTCCGAAATATCCAGAGCCACCACCCGCAGGCCGCGCCGCGCCAACACCAGGCCGTTCACCCCCACCCCGGCGGCGGCGTCCAACGCCAGCCCGGCTGCGGGCAGTTCTTCCAGATAGGTCATGAGCAGTTTGCGCGGCAGGCTTTTCTGCCAATGTTGTCCTTCGGCCGCGTAACGGCCGTTCCATTTCAAGCGATCCCGGCTGGTCATCGAACACTTCCTCGAAAATATTTAACACAGAGACGCTGAGAAAAAAATCTGCGTCATCGGCGAAATCAGCGGATTTTCTTTCCTGTCATGGTGTTGAGCCTGCGCTCATGGCGTCTCCTTACAAAATTCACGCCCCTTCAACGGCTAGACGACCTTGTCAAAAGTATACTGCTCAGATAGAAATTGGGAAAATCAGGTTAAAACGTGAGGCAGTGGTCATAATGAAGTACGTTACCGGCGGGGGGTTACGCATCGACTACCTGATTACGCCAGAGGGACAGGCGCACATCGGTCTGCCTGGCGGCAACGCCTTGTACGCGGCCGTCGGCGCATCGGTCTGGACGGGTCAGGTGGGGCTGTGGGCGCGCATAGGGGCCAATTTTCCCGCCGCCTGGCTGGTTGATCTGGCCCAGCGCGGCCTGGGCACTGCCGGACTGGTGCGTGTGCCCGGCGACCAGGATCACCGCACGTTTTTCGCCTATTTGCCCGACGGCCGTCGCGACGATACCCATCCCGCCCAACATTTTCGCCGCATCAACCAGCCGCTGCCAGCAGCGCTGGCCGATTACGTCCATTCCACACCCGGCCAGGATGACCCCGCCACATTTGAGCCGCTGGCCCTGCGACCCATAGACTGGCCGGCAGCTTACCAGGGGGTCACGGCCGTGCATCTTTCGCCGCATTCCCTGCGCAGCCACTTGTTCATCCCCGGTAAATTGCGCCAGAGCGGCGTGCAAACCATCACGCTGGATCCCGGCGAACGGTACATGATCCCGGCGCTTAGCGCCTATTTGCGCTCCTTTTTGCCGGCAATCGATGCTTTCCTGCCCAGCGACCAGGAAATCCGTTCCCTATTTGGCGATCAAATTGAGGTTGAAAAGGCAGCCGACATTTTGTGTGACTGGGGCGCTAAAATCGTGGTGATCAAGTTGGGACCAGAAGGGGTGCTGGTGCGAGAGCAAAACGGCCGTGCCTTCCGCCTCTCGCCCTATTACCCGCCCGACAGCCACAAGATAGTGGACGTAACCGGCGCCGGCGATGCCTTTTGCGGCGGGTTTATGGCCGGCCTGGCCCAAACCCGAAACGCCCTCACCGCCGCCAAGATGGGGCTGGTCTCTGCCTCTTTTGCCCTGGAAGGCTACGGGGCCCTGAACGCCCTGGGCGTAAAGCGCCAGGCGGCCCTGGAACGGCTCGTAGAAATTCACCTCCGGCAAAACAAAAAACCTGGCGCGCTGTTAAAAACACACCAGGTTTAAATTGCCGCTGCTTTGCCAGATTCAGCGGCGGGATTGAAGGGGAATTAAGCCTCGGCGACCATTTCCGGCTCTTTTTCGGACACCGGCTCGCGCCGCTCTACCAGAATCGTGCAGTCCATCACCAAAGCGGCAATGAGCGCCACGGCCGAATAGACGGGCAGCATGGCAATGCCGGCCACACCCATGACCAGCGGCACTTCCAGATTCAAATTCATCTTCTCGTTTTTAACCACCAGACGGCGCACGGTAGCCTCGCGCACTAATTTCTTTACCACGTCGACCAATTCTTCACCGGCTACGACAAATTCTTCGGTCCAGCTCTTGCCTTCTTCGGTGGTTTCCGCTTCTTCCATAACCGGAATTTCTTCTTCGTTTAACATATTTTCTTTTGCCTCGTTCATCATCAATCTCCTTGCATCAAGTTATTTGGCGCTGGGAAAGTGTGCCAGTCAGCGCCTTGATCTACATATTTAAGCCCTGCTCGTGAGCCGCCAATCGGTTGGCTGCCGGATGTGGGCTGCTTACCCATACGCAAAGGGAAGGCAAAAGTTGCAGTATAGACTCAGGGACGGGATTCGATATAATCTGGTTGCGCTATCAACCGATCTTGTCCGCAGCGCGTGGGCAGGCAAAAGATAAACGGCCGTTATGTCTCCATCAGGCATTTTCTTACTCTCTGCACTGGCAGCAGCAGTTCCCATCACCCTATACATTGCGCTCATCTATTGGGTAGACCGCTACGAAAAAGAGCCGTGGTGGCTGCTGCTGGCAACGTTTTTGTGGGGAGCAGTGCCCAGCATCCTTTTTGCTTACCTGTTCAACACCATATTCAGTCTGCCTGTGTACCTGCTGGCCGGTGACACCCTGGGCGAAACCATCAGCGCCGCGTTTGTCGCCCCCATCGTGGAGGAAACGATCAAGGGACTGGCCGTTTTGGGCATCCTGATGCTCTGGCGAGACGAAATCGACAGCCCGCTGGATGGCATCATTTATGGGGCGATGGTGGGGCTGGGCTTTGCTCTGGTGGAAAATGTGTTTTATTTTGTGACCGTCTACAACGAAGGGGGCATCGAGGCGTGGGGCATCAACGTGTTTGTACGCAGCATCGTGTTTGGCCTGAACCACGCCTTGTTCACCAGCATGACCGGGTTGGGCATTGCCATCGCCCGCACGTCGTCCCAGCCGCTGGTGAAAATTGTGGCATTGTTTGGGGGATGGGCCACGGCCGTTTTCCTCCATTTCTTGCACAATCTGAGCGTCTCGTTTGGCAATTTACTCTGTCTGGTAGCATTATTCAGCGACTGGGCGGGGCTGCTGCTGACCTTGTTCATCATCCTTTGGGCGCTGTTGCAAGAGCGGCAGTGGCTGCGCCAATATTTGGCCGAAGAAGTGGACCTGGGTTACCTGACCAGCAGCCAATACCTTACCGTCTGCTCTGGCCGGCAGCGCATTCGCCAACAGTGGCGTGTCTTGCGCGCTCATGGCCCAGTCGCTTACTGGCGCCTGGTGCGCCGCCACCAGCGCCTGAGCGAGCTGGCTTACAAAAAGCACCACTTCCAACGCTTCCAGGACGAGAGCAGCCAACGGCTGATCGATTCGCTCCGCGCCGAGATACAAGCCGAGAACAGCCAGATTTAATCGGAACCGCCGGCTTCATCACGCCGGTTTAGGAGTTGCTGCAACTGCTCCCCATGCGCCTGGTCGTGTTTTACGGCCAGGTTAAGCAGTTCGTGAGAGGTGGTAGGGCCAAAGAAGGAATGGCGACCCTGCCGCTGCCAGTAGGGATCGTCCGCCGGCGGCAGCATGGCAATGGTTTCCTGGCGGGCGGTTAAAAATTCACTGAGCGCCAGACGGCCGTCTTGCTGCGCATACGCCCGGGCCTGCACCCAATCGTCAGAAGTAGCCCCAGGGATGAAGGCATTATCGGCCGCCAACAAGCTGCGGAAGCGCACCTGGTGCACCTCTCGTTCCACGTCCCGCAGATGACAGCACAATTCTGTCAGGTTCCACTCGCCGGGGGCCGGCCGCCACTGCCAGTCTGGCTTTCTCGCCGCCACAGCCTGGGCAACGGCCGTGGCAAAACGCCGGAGTTCGGCCAATAATTCAGCGACAGGCGGCGGCTCTTGCAACATCAGGCCACCTCAGATCGCGCCGGATGATCAGGCCAGCCCGCGGCCAACAAATTCTGGAGCTGCGCCAGGGAACCACAACCGGTTATCAAAGCCGCGTCCGGCGGCGGCGACTCAATCGCTGGCGTCCAATACGTAGCGCAGCCAACGGCCGCTGCCGGGACCATATCGTTTTCCCAGTCATCCCCTACCATCAGCGCCGCCGCCGGCTCTACCTCAATCTGCCGCAGAATTTCACTGTAGTACGCCGGATGAGGTTTGGTGGCATGCATGTTTTCATAGGAAGTGACCAGATCATAGGCAAAATCGGACACAGGAATGCCCGCCCAGGCCAGCCGTTGCTCGATGGCCCGCTGGGGAAACATCGGATTGGTGGCGATAACCACCTTAAGACCGCGGGCAAAGCAGAAACGAAGCAGCTTTGGTGCATCCGGCTGCCGGGTGGCTACGTCGGCCAACTGCGAGAATTGCTCGGCGTAAAAGACGTCGAAAAATGCTTCCATTTCGGCCGGATCGAGTCCGGTTCGCTGTTGGAAGGCGGTCCAGAAGACGTCGCGATTGGTAACGGCCGTGTCCGTATTGGCAATCATCGCCTGTGTGCAGACCATCAACTCCTGCAAGAACTGCTTACGGGGCAGATATCGTTCCGCATAGCGGCCTAACAAGGCAAAATATCGAGGAATAAACGTATCCATGTCATTCCCCAACAACGTATCATCCAGATCGAACAAAACAGCTTGCAACATGGTAATCCCCCACGCGTTTGGTTAGCCCGGACAGAACGAGCGGCGTGTCTCAGCCCTGGCTAAATAAATCTTGCAAACCCGGTTTTTCCAGGGCACATTTTGGGCAGCCGATGTGCGGCTCGGGCACGTCAATCAGGTGGCGGCTGCAAGATGCATTCACTTCCACCCGACGGTTTAAACCGAGAAACCCTTTTTTGACTGTAGCCTCCAGGACCAGATACGGGCTGCTGTTGGCCAACAGAATGCCGGGTACCGGACAAGAAAAACAATCTTCCGGCTTCCAATCTTCCGAAAATTGGTTTTGGGCTATCAGGCGGCATTCCTGGGTGGAATTGCCGCGATGGAAATCCTGATAGTAAAAATGGCATTCCTTGCCAGCAGGTGTTTTCATGGTCATTTTTCCAAAAAAAAAGCGACCCCGGATGGTGTCGCTTGTTTAGTACGCCCTGAGAGACTCGAACTCCCGACCTACTGGTTCGTAGCCAGTCGCTCTAATCCACTGAGCTAAGGGCGCATGTTAGACCTCTGTGCAAACATTATCACAATTTGCTTTGTTGAACAACCAAGTTATGCCGGAATTTAAGCAAAACTTAGCGGAAAAGCAAAAGGCGGGGAGACAGGGATTCGAACCCTGGAACGGCTTTTTAACACCGTTAACCGCTTAGCAGGCGGCCCCAATCGACCACTCTGGCATCTCCCCATTCTGATCACCTTCGGAGAGGCTGTAAGATAAACTGTTAACTATCGTGTTTGCCCACGGGCTGGCCAATGAACGCTGGCAAACCTGTCAGCGGAGGGAGAGGGATTCGAACCCCCGGTGAGCATAAGCCCACTACGGTTTTCAAGACCGTTGCCTTCGTCCACTCGGCCATCCCTCCATCCCTCAGAGAGGTCCTTACAAGGGTGGAGAGTATAGCACGGCCGTTTTACCATGTCAAAAATTTTTGGTCGGGCGGATGGCCAGATCGGCCACCTCTAACCATTGGGCAGCCGGCACAGATAAGACGCCCCAGCGGAAACGGCCGTCGACTGTCGCCACCATGGTCTGGTTATCCAACCAGCAGACAAAACCCAGGGGGCCGCGTGGACTGTGCGCCGTTTGCAGGATAACCTGGCCATCCACCGCAAAGGTACAACCGCCGGGCAGCCAGGCCAATTCGTAGGTGTGCCAGGCGGTCATGGCCGCGGTTAGAGGCGCAAAGCTGATACCCAGGCGGCGGCGCACGGCCGGCCACAGCCGCTGGCGCAGCCCTGGCAGCCGGTTGAGCAGGAGGACAAAGGGGGCGGCGGGGATGAGGGAAACGGCCGTGCGCTGCCCCGCATCTATCGTAGCCGCAAACCAACCCCGCCCCGGCCCGCGCAGCGGCAATGGCAGGTCCGTAGGCGGCGAAGCAAAAAAGAACCAGGTCGCCTGGGGCAGCGCCGGTCGGCGCACCGAAGGATCGCCGAAGGGCGCATTCCAGAAACCGAATCCGGCCGTGCCGACCAGCCGGTCGACCTCATGGGAGAATCGCGCCCGCAGAGACAGAACGACGCCCGGCCGCCAGCGGAAACGGCCGTGTCCCAGACCCAAAGCGCCAGAGCCATCCCCCGCACAATCATCAAACTGCGCGTCGGCGTAACCTCCCGCGACGGGCGGCAGCCAGCATGTGGTAGTTGGCCCAAACGTGACCAACCCGCCGTTCAGTTCAAGCAATTGAATATCTGCCCGGTTCATAGCCTTCATCTGCCCATTATCCGAGAATTGAGTATAATTGTGCCCACGAAGGAGAGCATTTTTTATGGAAATTACGTGGTACGGACTCAGCTGCTTTCGCCTAACCGAAAGAAAACATGCCAACGTGGTAACTGACCCTTATGATTCGAGCCTGGGTCTGCCACAGCTCAAACTAAAAGCAGATGTTATCACAGTCAGCCATGATGCTAAAGGGCACAACCAGACGGACGGCGTTTCCGGCTACCAGCACATCCTGAGAGGTCCTGGCGAATACGAAATTGGCAACGTGTTTATCACCGCCATCGCCACACCGGGTGAGGATAAATCAGCGCCCAACATCATTTATCTTTTTGATTACGACGGTCTGACCGTGGCCCACCTGGGCGACATGCAAAAAGTGCCGTCACAAACGCAGATTGAGGCGCTAGAAGAAGTCGGCGTCCTGCTGCTGCCCGTTGGCGGGGGCAACAGTCTCAATGCGGCCCAGGCATCCGAATTGGTATCGATGTTAGAGCCGAACATTGTCATCCCCATGCATTACAAACTGCCAGGCCTGTCCTTAGACTTAGACGGTGTGGAACGTTTTCTGAAGGAAATGGGCGTTACCGAGCCTAAAGAAGAAAGTGTGCTGAAGGTGTCGGCAACCAGTTTGCCGGAAGAGACGGAAATCGTTTTGTTGACCCCCAAATTGTAGCGGGTCCGGCGTGGCCCATTGGATAAATATGGCTACCAAACTTTTAATGCGCTGGAACATTAAACCGGAAACCGAATCGGAATATTACGAGTTTCTGGTTCATGAGTTCATGCCGGGCATGAATAAGCTGGGCATCAACGAAATTCAGGTGTGGTATACCACCTATGGCGACTGCGAACAGAAGCTTGCCAGTGGCATTGCGCCTTCTGCGGAACGCATGAAGGCCGCCTTACGCAGTTCGTCTTGGAACCAGTTGCAAGATAAGCTGCAATCTTACGTCACGGACTTTGACTTGAAGATTATTTCCGCCACGCGCGGTTTTCAGATTTAGCTTGTTTGTTTTTTGTAGTCTAAAAAGCCTGCCGGTGAGGGCAGGCTTTTCTTTTATGGGGGAAATTGGCGGTTAAACGGCCGTACTCGGGGCCTTTTCCGTCTTTTTCTCTGGCTTGCTGCTGGATTCGCTCTTGCTTTCCGTGGCTGCGCTGCTGCTATCAGCTTCGCTGCTTTTTTCGCTCTTTTCCGCTTTACCGGACGGCAGCGTGGCGCTCTGGCCCGAGCGATTATCCGTAACGTAAAAGCCCTTTCCCTTAAACACGACGCCCACCGAATTAACCACGCGCCGTATTTCGCCATGGCAAACCGGGCATTCGGTCAGGGGATCATCGGTCATACGCTGGCGAATTTCAAATTCATGGTCACATTCTTTGCAACGATACGTATAAATTGGCATTGGACAACCTGAGCAGTTGATTTAGTTTTTGCTTAAACGAAAATTTATTGTAACGGGCAGCCTATGTTTTGACAACCCGACATCGCTGCATTATGCTATCAATGTTTTGTAAATTTTAGATAAACAAACCCTCAATTATTGGATTTCGTTAAGCTGATTTCAGCCAAAAGGAAGGCAAAAGGATGACCGTTCAAGAAACACACAAAAAGATTAAGTCTCAGATTTGGCAGGCGATTGAACAATCGGACATCGACGTTAGCGGCATCAACAAAGAAACGTTAGCCGCACTGGTAGATCTGGCCTCGGAGTCTGCCTTGTTGGCGATTGATGACGAAATAGGCAGCGAGCTGGACAAGGACGCGAAAGTGATGGGCACGGCCGTTTCCCAGGACATCCTCGACGACAACAAAGAAGACATCCTCTGGGAAGGTCGCCCCTTCCTCTCCATCTCCTTGCAGTACACCATCACCGACGAGCGCATCCGCATCACGTCCGGCGTGCTGGGCAAAGCGCGCGAAAACATCGAACTGGTGCGCATTCAAGACCTCGACTACAAACAGACGATGACCGAGCGCATGATCAATATTGGCGACATTTCCGTGCTGAGTCACGATCGCAGCGACCCGCGCGTCGTTTTGAAGAACGTGAAGGATCCGGAAGGTGTGTACGAGATTTTGCGCCGCGCCGTGCTAAGTGCGCGCAAACGGCATGGATTTACGTATCGCGAGGAAATGTAAGTAGGTAATTACGTTTTCAGGTGTTCAGGTGGGCAAGTGTTCAGGTGTTCTGGCCCACTTGAACACCTGAGAACCAAAACACTCATCCACGTCCCGGCAGGACAAAGCCCACCAGCGCGCCGCCTGCCGGGATGTTTTCGGCCCAGATACGGCCGTTATGCGCCGCCACAATCGCCTGGGCAATGGCCAGACCCAGGCCCGCGCCGCCGGCCGCCCGGGTGCGCGCCTGCTCCCCCCGGTAAAACTGCTCAAATATTCGCGGCAGGTCCGCGGCGCTGAAACCGGGACCACTGTCTTGCACAGTAATCAAAGCACCTTCAGGCGTGCGCACGGCCGTTACCCGAATCTCCCCTCCGTCTGGCGTATACCGCAGCGCATTGCTCAACAAATTCGCCAGAACCCGGTTGATTTTAGCCGCATTCAGCCGCACCGGGTCCACGTCGTCGGCCACCTCGCCGACCAGACGCACCTGCCGTTGGGCGGCGATTGGTTGAAATACCTCCAGCGTGTCGGAAACCAGATCGCGTAAGGAGCAGGAAGCCAGCTCTATTTCCAGCCCTCCAGCTTCCAACTGGGCCAGTTCAAACAAATCATCGATCAGGCCATTGAGAGCGATGATGTCGGCTCGCATGGTGCGGTAATAACGGTGCACCGTCGCCGCATCGTCTACCACGCCGTCATGCAGCGCCTCGATCATTGCCCGGATGCTCGTCAACGGTGTGCGCAAATCGTGAGAAGTCCAGGCGATGAGGTCGCGGCGCAGTTTTTCCAGTTCCTCTCGTTCGCGCGCCGCCTCCTGTAGTTGCGTGGCCATCTCGTTGAAAGTGGCCGCCACCTGGGCCACTTCGTCCTGGCCGTGAACGACGGCGCGCGTGCCCAGACGCCCGGCGGCAATCTGCTGCGCCGAATCGGCCAGTTCGCGCAGACCGGTGTTTAGATTGGCAGCCACAAACACGCCAAACGAGGTCGCCACGATGGCCGCAAAGAGCAGCAGCACGCCGCTCAAAATCAGGTCGTGCTGGCTGGCAAACATGCGCTCCGACATGATCCAGACGTTGAACAATGTGACCACGCCTGCCCAACCATATGTCAGAATCAGTGTCAGGCTGAAGGATGGAGAGCGGCGGGCGGCATAACGAAACAAGACGTAGCCGACGCCCAACGAAATCAGAGAGGTTACAGTGAGGGTCATGACCAACTGGGCGACGTCGGCCAGAGGGGCCTGCATCAGCACCTGCATCAGCAGGACGGCGACCAGCAGAGCCAGCAGTGCGCCCAGCAGTAAAATGCGCCACGAGGCGCGCAGCAGCCAGGCGATCGGCCTGTTTTGCTCGAGTGTGTTTACCATGCTTTTTATCCCGGTTCGAATTTGTAGCCAACGCCCCAGACGGTCAACAGCCAGGCAGGATTGCTCGGGTCGGCCTCTATTTTTTCGCGCAGGCGGCGAATGTGGACGGTGACGGTGTTGGGATCGACGTATTCGGAGAAGCCCCACACTTTTTCTAGTAGTTGATCGCGCTTGAAGACCTGGCGCGGGTTGGAGGCCATAAACCAGAGCAGATTAAACTCGGTGGCCGTCAGATCCACGTTTTGGCCGCGCACGGTGACCAGCCGGGTATTGGGGTCGATGGTCAGGTCGGTGAAGGTTAACGGCCGTTGCCCACCCCCGCTACTCATACCACCGCTCGAACGCCGCAGTACCGCCTTCACCCGCGACACCAGCTCGGCGGGAGAGAAAGGCTTGGTCACATAATCGTCGGCGCCCAATTCCAGGCCGTAGATGCGGTCGGTTTCCTGCTGGCGGGCCGTGAGCATGATGACCGGGACGTTCACGGCATCGCCCCGTAACGCCCGCAAGATTGCCAGCCCGTCTATTTCCGGCAGCATCAAATCCAGCACCACCAGAGCCGGCGCCTGATCGCGCACGGCCGTTAACGCCTGACGGCCGTCCCGCGCTACCCGCACTTTGAACCCTTCCCGCTTCAAATACAGGCTTACCACTTCCACCACCGAAGCCTCATCATCAACGACTAAGATATCGCCCAAATCCGTGATGTTGTTTGCCCAGTCCATATCCAACTCCTTATAACCGCAATACCTTACAGACGTCTTACAGAGGATTAAGAAAGTTGTTAGCTGTCAGCTTTTAGCTTTTAGCTGTTAGCGCTTGGCTTATAGCTTATAGCTAACAGCTTACAGCTTATAGCTTACAGCTTCTCACACACAGGCCAGGGGTCTTCGCCGGCCAGCAGGGCGGCCAGGGCCGGGCTATCGGCGTAATGGCCGTGATACGATTCCGGCAGCAGGGCGGCAATGTGGATCATGATGAAGTGGGTGTAAGCCGGCAAATCTTTGGCGCGCACCCGCTCGTCGACGTCGGGCAGGGTAAACGGCCGTCCAATGCGCACTTCTAGCGTCGTCGGCCGCAGCCGTTTGAAGTTTTGGAACAACTTATCGCAGTTAACCAGGCCCACCGGCACGATGGGCACGTTGGCCCGATGGGCCAGAAAGGCCGCCCCGTCTTTGGCAGCCATCAGCTGACCGGAATAGCTGCGCGTCCCTTCCGGCGCCAGGCCAAATACCGTGCCCGCTTCAATGGCGGCCAACGCTTCGCGCAGCGCCTGCCGGTCGGCCTCGCCGCGCACGATGTAGATCGCCCCCAGCCAGGCCATGATGGGGCCAAAAACAGGGTGATAGCGCCATTTTTCCACGGCAAAGAAGCGCCACTTTTGCAGCGGGAAGGTAATGAGCAGAACCGGCGTATCCACGACGCTGGTGTGATTGAGCACGACGAGATACGGCCGTTCAGCCGGAATATGTTCCCGCCCACTCACGGTGATACGCGCCAGCAGAATAGCGCGCACCACCTGCATGGCCAGGCGAATCAGGCGATAACGAAAAAGCATAGGTCTCCTTGAAGCTGTTAGCTGTTAGCTGTTAGCTGTTAGTTGATAGTTGGTAGTTGGTAGTTGGTAGCGCTTGGCTTATAGCTTATAGCTAACAGCTTAAAGCTTATAGCCAACAGCTTTCAGCTCTATTTCTGCCCGAAGGCGATGACTTGCACGGTAACGGCCGTTCCGCCCGGCGGCGCTGCTTCTATCTGAAACGGCCGTGTTTCACCCGGCGGCAGCGGCTCCGGCAGCGTCAGCTTTTGAAAGCCGGCCAGATTGCCCTGCGCGTCGTAGAGGCTAGCGACCAGGATGACGGCGGCAACCGCGTCGCCCACGTTTTGCACCTGCCCGCTGATCTGCGCCCGGTCGCCCTCGGTGGAAACGGCCGTTTCGCTGACGGCCAGGTCCAGGTAGCGCGAGCCTAAATCGACCACGGTGTCGCCCCCGGCAACAGTCACCGACGGCGCGCCAATCTCGGCCGGCGCAGCGGCCAGCAGCACGCCAAACGGCGCGCGTCCACCCGGCGGGATGACGGCGGCCCCGGCCCAGGCGGTAGCCGAGGCGGGGGGGCCGCCGGCCGCGTCAGGCAGTTCCAGCGCCAGAGTCACGTTGTCTACCGGCGCAGCGCCTTCATTCACTACCTCGCCCAGCAGCCATACCGCGCCTCCCGGCGTGCGGTAGGTCTGGATCTGGCTGACGCGCACCTGGATGGGCACGGCCGTACCGATCAGCCCGGTATAATCGACCTGCGTGGGCGGCGGCAAAATCAACGCCTGCCCAATCTGCAAAAGCTGCGGCTGCACGCCGGGATTGAGCGCCTCGATTTCCTCAACGGAGACGCCGCGCGCAATGGCGATGCCCAGCAGGGTGTCACCCTCGGCCACCAGGTAAACGATGGGTGTGGGTGACGGCGTAGCGGTGGGTGACGGCCGTGGCGTGGGTGTGGTTTGCTGCACCACGGCCGTTGGCGGCGCCTGGGTAACCAGGGCCACGCCGATGGGCGGGATAGGGGTGGCGCTGGGGTGCGCAACGGCCGTTCCCCCCGCGTCGGGCGGATCAGATTGGCATTGCACCAGGAACACCAGAGCGGCGATGAGGCAGCAAATCATTCTCTTCTTCATAGACGCCGGGTGAGTATAACGAATTTTAAGGATGGCGCGAACGCCTCACTGGCATGCCTGCCCGGCAGAAGGGTTGTCTGGCTGCGCCGGACGTAATACACTCTGGCTCATCATGGCACAGCTATCCCAGTCTCGTTGGTTGAAGCGCAATGCCCGCCTGGTGCGCGTGGCCGAATGGCTTGTTTTGTTCCTGGCTTTGCTGGGCGCGATCTGGGCAGCCACGCAAAGCGAGGCCGCCCCGCAGCTTGTCTTGCTGAGCCTGCTTACCGTCATCACGCTTAATTTCAGTTTGCCGCCGGAGCGGGGCGCGGCCGGGTTGGCCCCGGTGGTCGTGATGAGCAGCCTGTTGATGCTGGGCCTGGAAACGGCCGTTACCCTCCTTCTCATCAGCATCATTCTGGCCGAAATGGCTCACCCGCTGTGGGACCCGCTGTGGCAGTATGTGGACGTGGCCCGGCCTTCCTGGCGGCAGCGCTGGGGCATTGGCCTGATACACCTGCTCAGCCTGATAGCGGCCGGGCTGGCCTTCCGGCAAATGGGCGGCGTGGCCCCGCTGACCCTTGAATTTGTTGAGGCGCTGGACCTGAACCTGCTGACACTGCTGGCGCTGGTGTACGGTGCGGTTTATTTTGGGTTGATGAGCGCTTTTTGGCTGCTGCGGCGACGGCCGTTCCGCCGTTTCCTGCGCGACAATGCCCTGTCGGTGATTACCTTTGGCTTTCTGGCCCAGCCGTTTGCCTGGCTGGGCAGCATCACCTTTGTGCGCGACGGTTTGCCCACCTTTGTCATCTTTGCCCTGGGCGTTACCGTCTTCAGCGTGGTGGTTTGGCTCTCCTGGCAGCGCCGGTACATCATGGAGCAGCGGCTGGCTCAATTTGCCGCCCTGAACCAGACCGGCGCGTCGCTGCGCGAGACGCTGGACCTGCCTACCGTGCTGGACCGCGCCCAGGCATTGGTTAGCCAGTTGGTGCCGGTCGACAGCTTTACCATCGTTTTGCGCGATGAGGCCGGACGCTGGCAACGGCCGTTCACCACCGAGCCGTCCCCCCCACCCGCCGGCTACGAGCCGGATGACCTGACGCAGTGGG
>Ga0209607_1002779_pt1 | contig 13781 bp, 8 predicted proteins | sample AD_UKC117_MetaG_FD_184413 | JGI IMG/M metagenome (GOLD analysis project Ga0209607, IMG submission 184413) | Active sludge microbial communities of municipal wastewater-treating anaerobic digesters from Hong Kong - AD_UKC117_MetaG (SPAdes)... | ecosystem: Engineered > Bioreactor > Anaerobic >... | reverse complement strand
GTCTATTCTCCTGACCTCAACCCCATCGAGAAAAAGTGGGCACACGCCAAAGCTATTCGCAAAAGGCTTCTTTGTTCTATCCCACATCTCTTCAAAATTGAATCATTTTATATGGCGTAGGCTATACCTTGACTCTATCCTGCCTCCGTAGCTCGCCCGCGTCCATGTCATTAGAACCGCCGCGCACCATAGGCAGGGTCAGTTCTTGTGGCAGAAGAAACCATTGTGGATACTTATTCGGAGACGTTATTGGAAATGAGCCAGAGTTATCATCATCCCCATTCCAACGCATCGCCAAATGCTTCTGGCCGTCGTTACTCTGCCCCCACGCTACAGCGAAAGCGCCATTGTTGAACACGATCTTATGCACGGTGAAATTCCAGGGTTAGCCGGTGGTTGTTGAGTTGTACGTTAGGCTTCCGACGAGTTGCGTCGGTAGCATCGATGGAACAAGGAGACCAATAGCCGAGGCAAGGTGTGACCGCGATTACCGCGATGCAATGCGATTCAGTGGAAAGGGGTCTATCCCAACAAAGGGACATGAGGCGACATCGGGATCCGGCGTGATCTCTGACGCGCAAGATGGTCTGCCTGCAGGTGCTGAATTCCAGAGCCGGGATTGATCGCTATTCATTTCAACATTATTATAGCGGTATTCATCGCTATCTCTGAGAGACCCTCATGCGAACCGTGCAGATCACCCTGGAAGAGGACCTGGTACAAGCCGTTGACCGGGCGGCGGATCAGCTCGACCAGTCCCGCTCGGCGTTCACGCGCGCGGCTTTACGCGCGGCCTTGGCGCGACTTGCGGTGCAGGCCCGGGAACAGCAACACCGGGCCGGTTATCTCCGGCAACCGGTGACACCGGACGAATTCGACGCTTGGGAAGACGAGCAGGTCTGGGGGGACTGATGCGACGTGGTGAGATTCGTTGGTACACGTTCAAAATTCCCGACAAGAAGCGACCCGTGCTGATCCTGACGCGCGACTCGATTTTAGACGTGCTGGGCGACGTCACGGTCGCCCCCCTCACCTCGACGATCCGCCAGATTCCGAGCGAAGTGGTCCTGACCCCGGACGATGGCATGCCCCAGCTGTGCGCCGTCAATCTGGATCATGTGCAAACCGTGGCCAAAGCCAAGGTCGGACCGTTCATCACGGCCCTGAGCGATGTCCAAATGAATCGAGTGCAATCCGCGCTCTTGTTTGCGTTGGGTTTTGAGCGGTAACCCTTTCTATTGAGGCCCGTGAAGTGGAGCGCGTGGTTCGTTTGGGCGCCGTTGCCGATAAGCTTTTTGCTGACAGGCACGGGTGCAATAGGTTTTAGTGGTACGTTGCGCGGTCAGGGTTTAACCGCAGACGCGGCACTTCAAGATGAGCGATGTTGTTTCAACAGGGTATCGTGTGTGTCTTTCATGGTGGATCCGAGTTTGGCAGGCTGGGCAGGTCTTCATGCGGCCATCGTGGACAATAAAGCTATGCCCGCACCCGCACGTGACGATCCGGTATTTCGTCATTTTCTGAGTGCGCCGGGTGCGACCCCAGGCATCGATGGCGGTAGGGGGGGGCGTAGAGCCGGCCGCCGTACCCAACGACCAGGGCCTGCCCGCAGTGCTTCACTGTGCTGCCGAGAGTGAAATTCATGCCGCGAGCCTTGGAGGAGGTCCAAGGGGCATTGGATAAGATGTGATGCTAATCTGATTACTAAAAATCCAATTTATCATGATTAGGCCGATTATCAGGAATCGATTGCAGGCGGCTTATTTGTACGAAATGACATTATTACATGTTACGTTATTTACTATAATAACCAACAATGTAGTGACTACAGCTCAGCCAGACATCGGGCCAAATCTTGATAAAATCAATTTTTACCCATCTGTCAGCTACGACTTAATGGCTTCCGGGAGGGAAAAATACGGTTAAACGGCTGCCGTCCGCCCGCATGATTCCGGTTTAACTCTTTCCTTAATTCCGGTTTGATCTCTTCCCCAATCCGAAGGCATCAATAAGCATAACCTTCTAAAGATAAGCTCTTTTTCCGCCAATTGGACGCGCTTGGGCGGCGATGGCAACGCCTTCGCGGGTCGCGGCCTTCTCTTGACGGTTTCACCTTGCCGGTGCGGAAGCCGTGAAACCGGAATTTTTCGATAAGGACGGGGTTAAACCGGAATCGGAAGACACTTGACCAGAATATTATATCTTGTATTCATTGGAAATATAGAAAAATTCGGTGAAGAAGTTAAGCCGAAGCTGACACCATCAACTAGCATCACGACTTCCCAGAGGGCGATCACATCGCCGCCATGCATCGGTAGCCACGTCGACCACCAGGGGAAAACGTTCATCGTCGGCCACGCTGGGCAACTCTACGCACCGCGCACCTTTATCGATGCCTGGGGCCGCATCCGACACACCCAGAAGGCAACGAAGTATCGGATTGTCACGTGCGGGTGCGGACAAACCTTTGTTGCCCACGATGGCCGGATGAAGCGGTGCCCAGACTGCCAAACCCAGATCTATCAAGCACGGCATACTCGCCGCACCGTTGAATCGCAATCGTCCTCTGCGTGTTGCGTGGTCTGCGGCCAACCTCTGACTACACAACGTTCTACTAAAACCTATTGTGCCCGCGCCTGCCAACAGAAAGCCTATCGTGAACGTTCTCAAAGAAAAAACATGGGTGAAAAAGTTGGCGCAGATCTCGCTAATAGAATCCAGGCAGTCCACCAAAGGGCGGGGGTCGACTTGATCGGTACCTGAAAGTCAGGCTTCAACCGACGCAGTAAATCTCTATACGGCGTACTAATACCCGTTGGGTAGGGCTGCGCCTGGCTACTCTCCGCACTCGAAAGACCGAATCCATTCTTTGTTCCAGAAAGCCCTTTGACCGGAACAGTGGGCAATCAAAAAACTTCGAATCTGTAAGTTATCTGTAAGCTCATCCGTTGTTAAATTCATGTAATGAGATGGTCCATCCCGCTCTCCCAACGAGCCCGAAGCGGGCACAATCAGTAATATTATCAAACATCGTCGACCGAGATCGCGGAGCGGACCCATGAAAGAGCATAGCAACGAGCGTGTCGTGAAGGTCATCGGGATCAACAATGAAACAAATGGAATGGTGACTGTTTCATTTTGAAACAATTCGATTCCTAATTCTTCTTTTCAAAAAGAGGAAGGTTTCATAAATTATCATTTCTAACAAATATTTAAAAATTTTTTGGGTATTTTAGTAGCTTGATGGTATGGCAATGGCATTTTGATGTCGTTACAACCCACAGTGGTGATGTCATTGTTACTCAGTTAGGAATAAGGTGTGATGAACCCACCCAAAGTAAATGATCAAGATTACATCGATTTTCTGATCGCCACGCCGAAGAAAAGCGCTTGGTCAACCCCGACCAAAGTGGCTTGTGCCTGGCGGCGCGGGTGGACACCGACATTCACGATGCCGTCGTCCATCTGAAAGGGTATGGTCTATTCGGCTGTTCTCGATCGTTGCCCCAGACGGTGACAGGGAAGGGTGGGCCAGTAACGACCTGAACATGACTTCTCTGGCTCGGATACGTTTTGCCGGTTATGCCTAGACCCTTGAACACGACCATCGCGGCATCAAACAATATTGTGGCGTCAAGCCCATCAGGTCCGTGCCGCCTGCGCCCAGCGCCATCGCATCGGACTGACGCTGCGAGCCTTTCTGCGTCTGAAAGGGTATTGCTATCGTGCCGGAGTGAGTTGGTTTGAGGCCAAAACCGCCATCATCCGCTCTGCTCGGATCTATTTAGCCATTCCGCTTTATACCTTCCAGCAATTGCGTAACTCGTATCAATAATGAGGAGAGGACATTAAATGCAAACGATGTTACATCCACATTTTACAATTTTAGGGCGCTTGTTCGCGAGGATAACTATCGGTTTATTTTTGGGGTTCCCTACTTTTTCAGGATGGTCGGTGGAGGCAAGGGCGGCATTGGAAACGGCGGCTGTCATGGCGCCACTCGACATTCCACGCCAAATCAGCATGCCCGCATTCGAGCAGTTACTCGATGAGGCAAAGCAGATCGGCGTTGATACAGTCACCGTCGACGTGTGGTGGGGCAAGGTCGAACAGCAGGGCGATCAGCAATTCGATTGGAGCTATTACGATGAAGTCTTCGAGAAAATCCGCGCCCGAGACTTGAAAATCGTGCCGATTCTCTCCTTTCATAAATGTGGTGGCGGCCCCGGCGACGATTGCGCTATTCCATTGCCGCCATGGTTGTCCACGCACTTCGGTCAGGTGGGCATCGCCGCTAACGATCTGCAGTATGAAAGCGAGACGGGTCGCTTGCAGGACGACGCGATCGTCCCCTGGGCGACGGAGAAGCAGGCCGTCCTCGATCAGTTCCGTGAATTCATGCAAGCCTTCGCCACGCATTATGCTGCCCACTCCAGCGACTTCGTCGAACTCAATATCAGTTTCGGGCCGACCGGCGAACTCCGTTATCCGTCCTACAACACTGCCGACGGCTGGAATTATCCGGACCGGGGATATTTCCAGGCCTACAGTGCACTGGCCCAGACCAGCTTCCGCAACTGGGCGCTGGGTAAATTCGGCGGTCTGACCGGCGTGGCCAACCGGTGGGGAATCCCGCTCGCCAGTCCCGCCGAAATCCGGGCTCCAGGCGGTCATTTGCCGCCGACAGCCGGCAAGCGGGCGGAAACATTCGTCAACGACCGCGACTACGCCGATACCCCCTACGGACGGGATTTCATCGACTGGTACAACGAATCGCTGGTGGAGCACGGGCGCCGGATGCTGGTCGTCGCCGACGCCGCCTTCGGTGGCGCCTTTCAATCGATTCCCCTCGGGATGAAGATCCCTGGGGTGCACTGGCAGATGATGTCGTGTGCCCCGCATCCGCGCATCGCCGAGGTCACGGCGGGGCTGGTCCAAACGACGCTCGACCTCAAGCCGGAGTCGTCCGCGCGGGCGGATGCCTACGGCTACCGGCGGATCCTGGATATGATCGCCGACGTCAAGCACCAGACCGGTCGTGACGTCATCCTTCATTTCACCGCCGCCGAGATGGACAACGACTCCGCCTGTGGCGACGGAAACTCGATGGCGGAGGCGCTCGTCTTCTGGATTTCGCAGGCCGCGCGGGATCGCAACATCCACCATAAGAGCGAAAATGCCCTGGCCTGCATCGACAAGCCCGGTGACGACCGAACTTGGGAAAGCATCCGCAACGTTTTCTCTTATGCATCCTACCGGGGCTTCACCTTGCTACGCCTTGTCGATCGAGGATGCCCGGGCGATGCCGCCGGCAGTCCTTGGGGGACGGATAAGGCGGGTTACGCCAGCTTCATCCGCGACTATCGGGCAGCCCCATCGCCAAAACGGATCGGGCATCTGTCCGAGTGGCAGGACTGCCAACAAGATCAAGAATGCTCTTCCGCCATGATCGAAAAACAGGCGCCCGGTTTCTACAAGGAAGGAGACATGTGGTACGCCATCATCCACGTGCCAGCCTCCGTCCAGCGGGTCCGTTTGTTCGGCGATTTCACCAATGCCCGCGCCAACGCCATCGATTTAACCCAAACGCCGGACAAGCAGTATTGGTGGTTCCTTGGTTCCGATGCGAGCTTCGCCCGGCCGCCGCGGGCGGGTGACCGTTACGCCTTTCTGATCGGTCAGGATCCGGATACTGTCATCCGCCAAGATCCAGCGGCACGGCGAGTGATCGACACCGATCGAGCGAAGCAGAGTGGCATCCCGCTCGACTCACCGCGCTCGATCGTAACGCTCGGTACAGCTTACTCGTGGCACGACGGTGAGTGGACTCGGCCGGCCTGGTACCGACACATCATCTACGAACTCCACCCGCTGCGTTTTACCGACCGCAACCAGGACGCAGACGGTAAACCGTTAACACCCTTCCAGCAGATCACCGAGGAACTCAACCACAACGGAACCCGAGACTATCTGAATCGGCTGGGCGTAACCGCGATTGAGTTGATGCCGGTAAACGAGTTCAACGGCTGGATGGGCTGGGGGTACAACCCGTCCTTTTTCTACGCTATCGAATCCAACTATGGGACGCCCGATCAACTCAAGGAGCTGGTGGACACGGCGCATCGCCACGGTATCGCCGTCATCTTCGACGTCGTCTACAACCACGGTGGCAACGATGACAACATTCTGTGGGTCATCGCGCAGAAGGATATACACGACGGCACATATTACGACGGTAAAACGCAATGGGGTCCACTCGTCAATTTCGATAATCCCGTCACCCGCCACTTCTTCGCCCACAACGCCGCGTATCTCGCAAAAGAGTTCCATCTCGACGGGATCCGTTTCGACTTCACGCGGCCGATTCATATTGACGATGACTGGAATATTACGAAGCGTGGTTCTGGCGGTGGCTGGGACTTCCTTCGTGAAATCCGCGCCAAGGTAAAGGCGGTCGATCCCGGCATCGTCCTAATCGCCGAAGAGTTGCCGAACGATTGGTACGTCACCCGCGAGGACATCGACGACACAATACCCGGGGACCAGCATGCTCCCTTCGATGCGCAGTGGTCGGACCCGTTCCACGACGAATTCGAGGAGGTTCTCAAAGGCGGGCACCTCGACAAGATGAAGGCCGTCCTCGCGTCCTATGGCGATAGCTGGCAGGATGCGGTCGTGTACACGGAGTCGCACGACGAGGCCGGCAACGTAGACGGCCGGGTCGCCCGCATTGCCCGCGATGGTAAAGGCTGGCCGTTATCGCAGGTTGCCGCCGCGGGGACGTTGCTCGCCCGTGGCATTCCCATGGTGTTCATGGGTCAGGAAAGCGGCGAACGGGAACAGTTCAAGATTGACCATAACGACAAACGCCTGCCTCTCAACGACTATGAAACCGACAGCGGACGAACCAAGGTGCGTGAGTGGTACGCGCGGATGATGGAGATCCGCAAAAACGATCCAACTAGCTTCGCCTGGCCCAATATTCAGATCACCCATATCCACGACGGCAACGGCGTCATTGCTTTTACGCGCAACGACGGAAAGTACCTGGTGGTTCTCAATTTCAAGGGAAAGGGCTGGGATCAATACAAGGTCGGCGTATCAGGACGCTACCGCGAGTTGGCCAATACCAGTTGGCCGAAATTCAATGTCGGTGGCGTGCTGGAACGCTCGCGTGGCGGGGATCAGGCGTTGCCCGTGGACGACGGCATTTCCATTCCGCCCTACGGCGCCGTGGTTCTGCGCCGCGAAGGCTGACCACGCACGACACGCCGGACCGTATATTTGAATAGCAGAGGGAGTGAGCCATGTCTTTCAAGATGGTGCCTAGATCGATCAGTGGCGTAGCAATAGGGATTTTGCTCCTGCTAAATCTATCCGCAGCGGCTCAAGGGCTCAATCCCCCGCTTAGCGTACGGATCGATGCGCCTTCACCGGGTAGTTACCAGTCCCTCGCCGATCCGCTTCCGGTCAGGATAACCGCCACCAGCGATGTCGACATTGCTTCAGTCCTGGTCGCGTTCGATAGCAACGGTAACGGCGTTATTGAGGCGCCTGACGAAGTTCGTCAGGCCCTCCCGCAAACGGCTTCACATACCTTTTTGGCGACCTTTGAGCACTTATCCGGCTCATCGGGAATCCGTGCTATTCAGGCCATCGCCGCAGATTCATCCCTGCACACCGCCAGCACGGTCAGTCGAATCGCGTTGTCTCCTCAAGAGTCACCGCCGATCGGGGTCTCCCGGCCTTTCGAAATGATTTTCGGCATGGGCGAGATAACCGCCGTGGCGGTCTCGCCAGATGGGACGCGCGCCTTGCTCGGTGGCGGCCAGGGTTTCGCCGTGTTGATCGATCTACCTTCAGGCCACATCGTGCGGCATTTGTTTGGTCACACGGAGGCCATAACCTCGGCGGCGTTCGCTCACAACGAACCCCTTGCGGTCACGGCCAGCAAGGATGGCAAGGCACTGCTATGGGATACGGCAACGGGCAGTTTGCGACGTATCTTTACGCATCTTTACGGAAACGGGTTGCCAGAAATCAATGCGGTGGCGTTCTCTCCAGACGACACTCAGCTTTTAACAGGAACTAAACGTGCTAACAGTAGTACACCACCTTTAGCTTGGCTCTGGGAGATTGATAGCGGTCAACTAATCCATCATTTTACCGGGCATGGTGGACATGTGCTGGCAGTGACGTTCTCACCAGATGGTCAACGGGTTGCCACCGGGAGTGCCGACCAAACGGTCCGGTTGTGGGAGACCGCCACGGGCAATCCCATCAGCACTTTTTCAGGCCATACCCGTTCAGTGCAAGCCGTCGCTTTTTCTCCTTCAGGCACGCAACTCCTGACTGGAGGAAGCGACAACACCGTACGATTATATGATGTAGCTACGGGGGCATTTAAATTATTAACTGGACATGGAGGCAATATTAACGCGGTTGCTTTTTCTCCCGACGGTGCTCTTGCCGCGACCGCGAGTGCCGACGACACAATCCGTCTGTGGGATACCACTGATGGCAGGGAATTACAGGTTTTTGAAGGGCATGAGGACGATGTGTTGGCGCTGGCTTTTGTTTCTGGCGTCGGCCCCCGGCAACTGCTCAGCAGCAGCGCCGACGGCACTGCGCGTTTGTGGGATATCACTCTTAATGCAACCACTCTGACCTATACCGAACATACCGCAGCCATCAACGCGGTGGTGGCGGGTCTCCTGCCGGATGGCACCGAAGTGAGGTTGACGGGCAGTGCCGACGGTACGGCCCGGCTGTGGCATGCGGCGAGCGGCGTTACTCTTCGAACCTTTCCCGGACATCCGACAGCCGTCACGGCTGTCGCGATATCGCCTGACGGTACCCGTGTCCTCACCGGCACCACCGGTTCTCGAGATCGAAGGATTCGCCTTTGGGATACGGCAACGGATGTGCCAATTTATGAATTCCCGAAGGAAGACGGAGAAATTCGCGCCATTGGATTTTCCGCCGATGGCACGCGAGTACTTAGTGGTACGGCTACCGGTACCGTGAAAATCTGGGATTTGACCACCAATCCTCCAAGTCCGGTTTCGACGTTAACGCTCCCCGGAGGAACGGTTCAAGTCATGGCATTTTCTCCCGATGGAACTCTGGTACTAAGAGATGGATCACCGGATCCAAGCAATAGTCGGTTCAAGCCCGTCACGCTTTGGCGTCTAAATACCGATCCAGTCCTACTACTGCGGACATTTACCGGTCATCGCGGTTCCTTATTAGCCGCCACTTTTTCTGAGAATGGCACTTATGTGCTGACCGGTGGTCAAGATTCGACTGCCCGTATCTGGGAGGTGGCGTCCGGTGCCGAACGCGCTTTGCTCAATCGGAGTAGCGTTAAGGCCGTGGCTTTTGCGCCAGATGACAACCAGATGTTAACCGCCGACATAACTGGAGTCATCGAGCTATGGGATACCGCTTCTGGAAATCGAATCAACCAATTTAAAGAACATACCGGCATAGTGAACGCCGTGGCCTTCTCCAGGGACAGCCATCAGGTTTTATCCGTCGGCGCCGATGGCATGGCGCGCGCGCGCCCAGCTGATGCCGGTATGACCTCGTTGATCTTTGAGGGCGGAGATATCACAGGGATTACCGCCATCGGACTTCCGTCCGATGGCGATCAGATCGCCACCAGTAGCTGGAATAATGTCATTGTTCGATTGTGGAATCGAGCGAATGGCGAGCAATTAAAGACCTTGCGAGGTCATCAGGTGAGCAATACTTCTGCCACAACACGTGTTGACAGCATAGATTTCTCGCTCGACGGCACCCGAATATTAACTGGCAGCGGCGATGGTACAGCCCGAGTTTGGGATCGCGGCAGCGGAACGACACTACACACTGTCATCGTACCGGGCAACAACCCGATTATCAGCACAGTGAATTTTGCGCCGGATGGCGCGAGCTTTCTGACCGGTGACAACAAAAACGGCCTCTATCAATGGGCGACCACTGGAGGCGAGACGCCGCTTGCTCCATTTACGGGCCATACAGGGACAGGGGGAATCAATGCGGCCGTCTTTTCCTTGCCGGGAGGCGCCCAAGTGCTTTCTGGGGGTAGCCAAGATCATGTGGCCCTGCTTTGGGATACGGCAACCACGACGCAGCAAGCCAGCTTCGGCCATACAAGCGCTGTGACCGCAGTAGCCTTCTCCCCGGATGGTACGCGCCTATTAACGGGTAGCGACGACGGCACCGCTCAGTTGTGGGATCCATCGGCGCCTACATCTCCCCTGCAGAGAGTTTACTACGGCACGCCGCGGACGGGAGGGAGTACCAATCCAGTTGCGTTTAACTCAGTAGCTTTCGCCCCTGACAGCCGTCAGTTTCTAACCAACAGTGCCGATGGTACGGCTCGATTATGGGATGAGCAGGGTCGTTTGCTGCGACCCTTCGAGCATTATGGACCTAACGCAGCTGGATCGACCCCGAAGTCAGCCAAGATGTCCGGCGACGGGCAGTGGGTACTGACCAACGATGGCTCCAACGCCGCACGCTTGTGGAGTAGCGCGACTTGGCCAATACAGCAGACGATAACCGAGGATGGAGGTATTCAGGGGATCGCCTCAGCCGCCCATAGCGGTCAGATTCTTACTGCGACATGCAAAGGAAGTGGGGGGATTGGCGGCTCCACACAAGGTAGCGTGCATGTGTGGAACACAGCTGGGGAGCTGTTACAGGCACTGTATGAAAATTCCCCTGACTGCCCAAGAGCGGTTGCTCTCTCGCCAGATGATGCTCTGGTACTAACAAATTACGGTAATGCAATCCGGCTGTGGGATAAGGGTAGTGGCAACAAAGTACGGGATTTTCCAATTCGCGAGTATGCGGTATACGCTTTTACCTTCTCGCCCACCGGTGCCTGGATAGCGACCGGTAGTCAGGAGATCAATCCCGTTTCTTGTTCTCAAAACTGTGGATCGGTCAAACTCTATGACGCCATAACCGGCATCCAGCAACACCTTTTCCAACACCCCGTTGGCGTCCGGGCGATTGCTTTTTCGCCCGATGGTAGCCAGTTGCTGACAGGGAGTGGAGATCGACTGGCGCGGCTTTGGAATATAGCGGGCGAGACGGTGATGCAGACCTTCGTCGGCCATGCCGGGCTCATTACCAGCGTGGCTTTTTCCCCCGACCCGAGCCGACGCTGGGTCCTGACTGGCAGCCAAGACCAAACCGCGCTTTTATGGGATGCCGATACCGGGACGCCCTTGCGAATATTTCTCCATCCATCCGCTTTGGAGACCGTGGCGTTCGACCCTAGCGGCGATCGCGTGGTCACGACGGCTGGCCAAACGGCATACGTATGGGATACTGCGAGTGGTGCGTTGCTCGGCGCCGTGGGTCACAAGCTCGGCATTAATGCCGCGATTTTCTCGGCTGACGGCGCACGACTGCTCACCGGCGGCGATGATGGAACCGCGCAAGTATGGGCGGTGAGACCGTAACGTAGAATTATTCTTGCCGCCACTCGCCAGGTTAACTGCTTGGCAAAGGAGAACGTCATGTTGCAAGGCATGATAACGGTGCGACGATTCGTATGGATGCTGTCGATATCGCTTTTCTCGATGGGCTTCGCGGTTGCCCAGGGCGCTGATGATCACCCACCATTGGTCAGCATTGAGATACCTCGCCTCGGCACACGGGTCCCCGTCAACGATTCCCTGTCCGTCACGGTCAAGGCCAGCGACACGGGTGCGATTCGCTCGGTGGTGGTTGTGTTGGATGCTGACGGGGATGGCGTTGCCCAAGGGGCCAACGAGAAGATTCAAGCCACGGCCATGGGGGAGAATACCTTTACCGCCACCTTCGGCAACCTCACCGGTCCAAGCGGGATGCGTGTCGTCCAGGCCCTGGCGGCAGACGATCGCGTCAATGTCGGAACGGCGGTGACCGCCATATTCGTCGGCACGGGCGGTACCTTGTTGCCAGCCCCGCCACCGGGCGTGTCCGTTCCCTTCGAGGCGCTGATGGGTTTGGGTGCGATCACGGCAGTCGCGGTATCCCCGGATGGGCAAAAGGCGCTGTTGGGCGGCAGCAGCGGTTACGCCAGCCTGGTGAATCTGACCACGGGCGCCCTCGAACAACGCCTGTACGGGCATACCGACGCCATTACCGCCGTGGCCTTTACTGAATCGGGTGAGCGGGTTCTGACCGGGAGCCTGGACGCAACGGCACGCTTATGGGACGCCGCAACTGGAACCCTGCTACGCATGTTCGATCATCATGACGGCGGGCGCTCCTTTCAGGTGACCGACCTGGCGCTCTCGGCGGATGGTACGCAGATGCTGGTCGCGACTGTGGCGTCGGTCATGGCTGGGGAGGCGGACTATCCCGCTTGGCTTTGGGATACCGTCACCGGCGCTCGTTTGCAGCGGTTCACCGGCCACGAGGCCCCGATGACCGCCGTGGCTTTCTTCACGCCGGGCTCTTCCAGTGCGCGGGTGCTGACCGCCAGCCTGGATAAGACCGTGCGTGTTTGGAATGCCGACACGGGCCAGTTGCTGGACACCTTGCGAGGACACAGCCGTGGGATCCTCGCGTTAGCCGTGGCGCCCGATGGTGGCCAAATTTTGACCGGTAGCGCGGATACCACAGCCCGGCTTTGGGATGTCGCGACGGGCGTTTCTCAACCCTTGCTCGGCCATACCCGAGCGGTGACCACCGTCGCCTTTTCGCCGGATGGCGACCGTCTTCTCACGGGCAGTGAAGATGGTACGGCACGTCTGTGGGACCGTGTCAGCCGCCAGCGCCTGCAAACCCTGCAAGGACACCGCCAAGCCATGCTTGCGGCCGTTTTCGTGCCGCCAGGCGGCCATCACGTGCTGACCGGAAGCCGGGATGGGACGGCACGGCTGTGGGATAGCGAGACGGGCACGACCCAAAGGCTGTGGGTGGGCGGGCACGCGGACGGGATATCTTCATTGGCGTTGTCTCCCAGCGGCAGCGAAGTGGTGACCGGAAGCTGGGACGGCACGGTTCAGCTCTGGGACAGCGTCACGGGAGCGAACTTGCGGACGTTAGCTGGACCCACGACGCAAGTTAACGCCGTGGCGTATTTTGTCGGTCCGACGGGCGCCCGCGTGCTGACCGGCAGCGCCGACGGCACGGCACGACTTTGGGATCGCACTACCGGTGAACTGCTGGCAACTTTCCCCGGCCCGGTATCCTCCGCGCCCGTGTTGGCGGTCGCCTTCTCTCCGGATGGCGCCCAGGTGCTGACCGGCCATGGCGCGGGCGATCCGGTCGCCCGCTTGTGGGACGTGGCGACCGAAGAAAATGTGTGGACCTTCGCCGACCACCATACCGAAGGGGTCACTGCCGTGGCATTTGCCTCGGACGGCACGCGAATCCTGACCGGCAGCGAGGACGCCAGCGCCGTGCTGTGGGATGCCCACAGCGGAAATCAGATCGCCACCTTCGGCGGGCATGACGGCCCCGTTACGGCCGTTGCTTTTGCGCCGGGCGATAGCCGGGTGGTGACGGCCAGCCGGGATGGCGCGGTGCGACTCTGGCCGGCGGGGGCGAGCGCCACGCCGGAACAGATCTTGACCGGAACGGGGGATTTTCCCGCCGCCGTCACCTCGGTTGCCTTTGCGCCGGACGGGCAGCGGCTGGTCACGGGACACCAGGACGATCGGGCGCGATTGTGGCAGATCGATACCGGCGAGCTCCTGCGCGTTTTCGAGGGCCATCGCGCCGCCGTCACGGCGGTGGCGTTCACCCCCGATGGCGCGCGGATCGCCACG
>Ga0209607_1002774_pt1 | contig 13800 bp, 11 predicted proteins | sample AD_UKC117_MetaG_FD_184413 | JGI IMG/M metagenome (GOLD analysis project Ga0209607, IMG submission 184413) | Active sludge microbial communities of municipal wastewater-treating anaerobic digesters from Hong Kong - AD_UKC117_MetaG (SPAdes)... | ecosystem: Engineered > Bioreactor > Anaerobic >... | reverse complement strand
CTCGCGCGCAAATACCTAGAAGCCGCCCAGCGGCTCGACCCCCGCGACCCCACGCCCTACTTCTACAACGCCATCCGCCAGCAGAGCGTCAACCGCCCCGTCGAGGCCGTACAGGATCTGCAAACCTCCATCGACTTGAACCACAACCGCGCCGTCTATCGCTCCAAGCTGCTGCTGGACGAGGATTTGGCCGCCCGCGAAGCAAGTTTGGGCAAAATCTACAACGAAATCGGATTTGAGCAACTGGGTTTGAAAGAGGGCGAAAAATCGCTCACCAGCGATCCCGCCAACTATTCGGCTCATCGTTTGTTGGCCGATTCGTACTCGGCCATGCCTCGCCGTGAAATCGCACGGGTCAGCGAACTGCTGCAAGCTCAGCTTTTACAACCGATTAATGTGACACCTGTGCAACCCCAACTCGCGGAAACCAATCTGCACATGCTAGCGGGTGATGGACCGACAACGGCGTCCTTATACGAATTCAATCCGCTCTTCGTGCGCGACCGGCCGACATTGCTTGCCTCTGGGATTGTCGGTAGTAATAACACTTTGAGCGATCAAGTTACGATATCGGGAATCACTGATCGATTCTCATATAGCCTGGGGCAATTTCACTACGAAACGGACGGATTTCGATCCAACAATGATCAGCAGCATGATATTTATAATCTCTTCGGACAAGTTGCCGTCACACCTCAACTCGATTTGCAGGTGGAGTACCGACGAAGGGAAACAGAGCAAGGCGACCTTGTCCTTAATTTTGATCCTACCCAATATTCAAAAAATGCTCGCTTAAATATTGATCAGGATGCAGGGCGCTTTGGTGCGCATTATGCGCTTTCACCCCGTTCGGATGTATTGCTTTCCTTTATTTATACTGACTTTGGAAGCATTAGGTCTTTCAAGGGCACTTCACTCGATCAAACCAGTTTTCATACCGATGGTACAAGTCGTCAAACTGAGGCCCAGTATATTCTTCGAATGGATCGACTGAATATTGTGACCGGAGCTGAAATGGCGGATACCGATATCAGCCGTTATTCTTTCAGCAACAGTACTTTTTCTTCGGAAGCTCTCGCAAGCTATGAAGAATTGAATGGATATCTTTACAGTAATCTGAATTGGCCTACGGATTTGACTTGGACTTTTGGTCTGGTTCACTATGATATTCAGCAAGATCAACTTGATTTGGTCAATGACTTCTTTCCGAAGTTAGGGATAAGGTGGAATATCACGAATCGTATCGATTTGCGGGCGGCATACCTTGAAACAGCTAAAAGGGCTCTACCTGTTAACCAAACTCTGGAACCAACCCAGGTAGCTGGATTCAATCAGTTTTTTGATGATTATAATGGAACTGAATCATCGCTGTATGGTATTGGTCTCGATGCTCGGATAACTGATGCGTTAGACGGTGGGATAGAATTTGTAAAACGCGATCTTGGGGTGCCAATCTTTAATAATTCTGAGAAAGAATTTATTTATCAGAATTGGCTAGAGAATACCTATCGCGCCTATCTCTATTGGAAGTTGGATAGAAACTGGACTGCAAATGCCGAGTTTGATTTCGAGAGGTTTGAACGAAAAGATAATCGACCTGTCTTGCCCTATCCCGAACGGATTGACACGATCATCGTGCCTTTCGCTGTTGGTTATTATAATCCATCGGGTTTTTTTGCAAAATTGGGAGCGAGCTATGTCGATCAGAAAGTTGAAACCAATTCGGTGGAGAGTAAGGATGATTTTGTGGTCGTTGATGTAGCCTTGGGCTATCGACTTCCCAAGCGTTGGGGGCTGCTGAGTGTTGAGGTTAGAAATTTATTTGATCGGGATTTTCAATATCAAGATGATAGTTTCAGGGCTTCGGAATTTACGAAAACCCAGTACAGTTCTAGATTTATTCCGGATAGAGTGTTTTTAATGAGTGCCAAGTTTAATTTCTGATGGAGTTTTTTGGCATTATGGCAAGCGACTGGCGGCTCGGTGAATAGGTGTCACATGAAACCTCTGGAACTGATCAATCTCCCGGCGCTAATGGAGCGAACCGAGGGGCGACCTGAAATGGTCATCGGGCTTATCGACGGACCTGTCGCGAGCGGTTGTCCTGGGTTGGCGGGCGAGCGGATTCGGGTTATCCCAGGCGATGGAACGAGCGAATGCGTCCATGCTGACAGCATGGCTTGCCAGCATGGAACCTTTGTGGCCGGAATTTTGCTTGCTCAACGTGGTTCCGTTGCTCCGGCGATTTGCCCGGCTTGCTCTTTGCTGGTGCGCCCGGTTTTCAGTGAGGTAAGAACGGAGCGGGAGCAACTACCGAGCGCTACACTAGAAAGTCTGGCAGAAGCGATTATGGAATGCATGGCGGCAGGAGCGCGCCTTTTGAATTTAAGCCTTGCCTTGGTGCATCAGTCGCGGCGCGGCGAGTCCGCGTTGACCGCAGCCCTGAATGATGCCGCTCGACGAGGTGTGTTGTTGGTGGCGGCAGCGGGGAATCAGGGAACTGTCGGCGGTTCGCTCATTACCCGCCATCCGTGGATCGTGTCGGTGGCGGCATGCGATTTAGCGGGCCGGCCAATGCCGCAATCGAACCTGGGTCGGTCGATTGGCCAGCATGGTCTAAGCGCACCGGGTGATGCCATCACGAGCCTCGATTCGGATGGCAAGCCGCTGGTCATGAGCGGTACCAGCGTTGCGGCTCCGTTGGTGACCGGTGCAATCGCTTTGCTTTGGTCGGAGTTTCCGAACGCGACCGCAGCCGCCGTGCGGTTAGCGATTGCGCGCTCGGCCGCTGTACGGCGCACATCGGTAGCTCCGCCGCTATTGAATGCCTGGGGTGCGTACCGGCTTTTGCAAGATGCTCGACTCTAAAGGTAATCGTATGACGGAAGAATCATCGAATGATCCCGCTCGGAACGAAGACACCCGACCCCGCTATCGCATGCGTCTTCCCGGGTTTCTGGTCGGGGAGGAAGTCGGTTTAGGAGAGGTCGTTAAACGGGTGACTTATGCGGTTGGAATAAAGCCCTGTGGCGGATGCCAGCAACGAGCCGCTTCGCTCAATCGCTGGGTCACTTTTACTCGTGAATAGCTGACTCAAAGGGGAATAGGATGGACTCGGAAGATCGCAATGACAGCGCGATTGGTTCGCCGCAAGCTCGGTCGGCAGGAAAGGGAGCTTGTTGCGCCATGGCTGGTGAGGGGTCGGTCGGTTTTTCCTATATTTACGCCCTGGGAAGGATCGAACCGCGCTTTCCTGGTCCGTCGATCGAAAAAGAATTGGCACAAGCGATCGGGCGTGCGGAAACCGCTAGCCTGACCGATCCACAGACGTTCCACGCCGTACTGTCCAAGCGAGAAAACCGTTATCTGGTCAGGCAGCTATGTTGGGTGCTGACCATCGAAGGCTTGGAAACTTACATTCTGAAACCTCGCGATCCGCTGGACTATGATTTGTTGGTCGCTGCTATTCGTCCTGCACCCAGTCCAATGGATATCGATGCTGTCATCGGTGCGCGCGGTTCCATCGCGCCGCCTGAGCTTTGCAACGGCTTGATGATTCCTATCGTGTTCTTCGATCAGATCTATTCTTTCGATCATGAGGCGCTGATTGGTTCAATACCCTGCCCAGAAGGAATCCATCCTGAACAATTTAAAAAATCAGCAGCGGATCTACTCGATAGGGTAATGCAATTGGCTGACAACGCTGGTGCTACTGATGAACATCGAGCCTTGAATTATTTAGCTCTACGTTATTCGGCGATTTACCATAAAGTGGTGGATCAATTTCAGAGAGATTTTGCATTAAAGGAGGTTGAAACACAGCTATCTCGTCTCAGCGGAACTCGTCAGGTGGTCGATGTCATTTTTACGTTTGGCCATCGCCAGACTGATTTTACCGAAAGGTTTTTCGTTCGCGTCGATGTGACCGAGGAATTTCCATTCTTGGTCACCAAGTTGTCCCCATACTACAATCGTTGAAACTGGAATGATTGGAGGTATCGAGATGAATATGCCGGGTTTTACTGCTGAAAATGCGCTTGTCAATAAAATGGTGATTTCTAACCCTAAGAAACCCAACAGAGCAAGATATGTTCTTGGGATGGACCGAATCGGTGCATCGGTTTTGCCACAGGCATGTTGGCCAGACAGTATGCACCCCGGTCTTTGTTGCTGCGATTGTTGGGGCTTTCTCAGATGTGGTATATCATGTAGCTCGTGCTAGATTTGATGTGATAGGTCGGGCTCAATATTAGTGAAGCCCGGCCTACGATTGATAGTATTGAATTCGCAAGAAGTCAATTCGATAAATGAAATCAATAATTCCGTAGTTCCTCATTTATTAACATGAATGTCGATGCCATGATGAATTAATCCGATGGCACTAATATTTTCACAAATGGCCAAGAGTTTGCCGATTGCTATCGTTGCAGCAGTGCTGACTCTGATCCTCACCAATATTTCATTTTTCTCACTACTTGAACTGAGAGGGCTGGATTTATTATTTGTGTTGCGTGGCGTGTTATCGCCACCCAACCAGGTCGTAATTGTGGCCATCGACGAACCCTCCATGGCCGAGATGAAGCGTCAGTGGCCTTGGCCACGTGGGATTCACGCGGAGTTGATCCGGCGCTTGAGCAAGGCTGGCGCCAAAGTAATCGGATTTGATGTGCTGTTTGCGGAGCCTTCCGAGGAAGAGGAGGACTTGGCTTTAGAGCATGCCCTTCAAGACGTTGGAAACACCGTGCTGGTGAGCGCTCTTGCCATCGTGAACGATCCCTTGTTTCGCCTTACTACCCGGATTGACCCGTTGCCTGCGTTTGCCAAGGTCGCTACGGTTGGTAGCCCGACCGTCACGGTAGATGGCGATGGCATCGTGCGACGTTCCAAGCTGCTTTCTCCTGGTCTTTCTTCGTTCGCTTTGCAAATCGTTGGCAAGTATCTCTCAGCGCCGGAGCGGAGAGTGCTGAGTAATCTGGATTTATCCAAGGATGTATTGATCAACTATCTGGGTCCACCTCGGACGATTAACACCGTTTCTTATTATCAGGCTCTCGATTACGAACGGCTGTTGCCACCCGGTATCTTTCAAGACAAGATTGTCTTGGTCGGCCGTTCACTGGAAACGATTCCAGAACCGCAACACCTGTCAGGCGATACTTTTCTCATGCCATATTCCTGGGTGTCAGGCGGCGCGATTGCTGGGGTAGAGATTCAAGCGACTCTTGTCAGTAATCTTTTGGGGACGGGTTTTATAATTGAATTGAGCAGACCCGTCCAAATTATAGTGGTACTGGTTTTAATTTTGATTGCCAGTTTTATCTTGACGAGGTTGAGTCCCCTCTTGGCCGTGATTGCGATGGGAATCATGGCGGGGATGTTTCTTTTAACAGCACATTTGGTCTTTAATAAAATGGCAGTATGGCTACCTGTTATTTCTGGTATCGTCGGACTGGGGTTGGTTTATAGCGGCTATTTGTTGACTCGCGTCCTGATGGCGGAGCGTGAACGTCGGCTTTTATTGGAAGAAGCGAATCGCAACCTGAGCGCTCGAATCGACGAGCGGACTCGGGAGCTTTCCGATGCAAACCAGGAGCTGAGCGAACGGAATCAACAGCTGACAGAAATGTACAATACCTTGGCACGTGCCCAGGATCAGCTCGTTCATTCCGAAAAAATGGCTTCTTTAGGGCTGCTAGTGGCGGGAGTGGCTCATGAATTAAATAATCCAATTAGCTATGTGCATAATAATTTGGAGTTCATCGAAGAATATACCGACAAGCTTGTCCAAGTTGTGTTAGCCTATTCGGAGCATCAGGATTCCAACGAAGAAAAGTGCCGTCGTGGCGATGAAAAAAAGGAAGTCGTAAAATTCGATACGATTGTATCAAGATTGCGAGAGTTGACCGCCAGTTGTCGATCGGGGGCGGAAAGAGTAAAACAAATTGTCTTGGATTTGCGAACCTTTTCTCGGACCGACGACGTTGGTTTAGTGATGGCGAATTTGCAAAATGGCATCGAATCCAGTCTCAATTTGCTATCACGAGAATACAAGGATCGAATTATTATTCACCGAAATTATGGTTATTTGCCGGAGGTCGAGTGCTACCCCGGCCAGATTAATCAAGTCTTTATGAATTTATTGCAAAACGCTGCGCAAGCTATTCCGGGTAAAGGTGACGTATGGATCGAGATGGAATCCTTGGGTGGTTGGGCCAAAATCGTCATTAGGGATAGCGGTGTCGGTATTTTGGATAAGGACTTGGATAAAGTATTCGATCCATTTTATACGACTAAATCCATAGGTGGGGGCATGGGTCTTGGACTCAGTATCACTTATGGGATCATCCAAAAACATGGTGGCAAGATTTCGGTGGCCAGCAAGCCGAATGAATGGACAGAGTTCACCGTCGAGCTACCTATTCATGCATCCACGCGAGCTGGACGATCACATGAAACGGTATAACCTGCTCATCGTAGACGACGAGAAAGATATTCTCCGGACTCTTACTCTGACTTTTGAAGATGATTATGAGGTTTTTACCGCCCGTAGCGGTTTGGAAGCATTGGGCATTCTGGAAAAAAAAGAGATTGCACTGATTATTTGTGATCAACGGATGCCGGAGATGACAGGGGTTGAATTTTTGCAGAAGGCCATTGTCATTAATCCGTTAGCGATTCGTATTATTTTAACCGGTTATACCGATACTGCCGCGCTTATCCAATCTATTAATAAGGGCCACATTTATCAGTATGTCACCAAGCCTTGGGAGCGACAGGAACTCAAAATCGTCGTCAAACGCGCGCTGGAAAGCTATGAGTTGAGCATTGAAAATCAACGGCTACTGAAGGAACTTCAAGCCGCGAATGACAGGCTGCAGGATGAAAATATACTGATACGAAAAGAGCTTCATCAGAACTTGCAGTTTAATGAAGTCATCGGGCATAGCCCCGCCATGCAGCGTGTCTTCGCTCTGGTGGCTAGGGTTATCAATGTGCCTTCTACCGTGCTGCTAACTGGTGAGACGGGTACTGGAAAAACCTTGCTCGCTCGATACATTCACTACAATGGGCCACGCAAGGATAAATTATTTGTTGAGCAAAATTGTGGGGCTTTACCCGAATCGCTTTTGGAAAGCGAACTGTTCGGTCATAGCCGAGGCACATTTACCGGGGCTATCAAGGATAAGAAAGGGCTATTCGAAGTTGCCGATGGTGGAACGGTTTTTCTGGATGAGATCAGCGAGATGAGCCCTCTGCTTCAGGTGAAGCTCCTGCAGGTTCTTCAGGACGGAAAATTCCGGCGAGTCGGCGATAGCACCTACCGACAATCCGATGTACGCATTGTTGCGGCGACCAATAAAGATCTGGGTGTAGAAATTCAAAATAATCGTTTTCGGTCTGACTTGTTTCATCGCATCAATGTGTTCCCCATTCATATTCCTCCGCTGCGCGAGCGACTGGAAGATATCCCGTTATTGGCTGAGTTTTGCTTGAAGAAACTCAGCAAACGGATTCGTACGCCGGTTACGAGGTTTAGTGATGAAGTGATTAGTGAGTTGAGCGGTTACCATTTTCCTGGTAACGTTCGGGAGTTAGAAAATCTGATCGAACGAGCGATGCTATTGAGTTCTGGTTCTCAGATTGAAATCGGTGAGTGGCTCCCTCAACCTAATTTTAATCCAGCGTTGGGTATTCGGATGGAGCAGATCGAGCGTGCCGAAATCATTCGCTTGCTTGATCTTTATCACGGTAAGCATAATTTCGTGGCCAAGGACATGGGGATGAGCCGCACTACCTTGTGGCGCCGCATGAGATATTACGGTATTCAGTACTCTGGCGTTCAGGGTGGTGAAGAGCCAAGTGTCGCCGAATGACCGAATGCGATCGCAAATGGTATTGTTTCGCACGCGGAGGTGAAATCTTGGTTTCAAAGGTATTTGCCATCTGAACCGAGTGATTGACCTGTCTCGGTTTTTCGCTTTTTTATTCCATGGCTGCTTAATTTGTCCCGAATCCACTCTCTTTTTCTTGAGGATGCACCATGACGTTTTCCATCGTTGCTTTCGATCCCGTCAACGGTGATTTGGGCGTTGCCGTGCAATCCAAATTTCCCAATGTGGGCGTTTCCATCCCGTTCGCCAAGGCTGGCGTGGGGGCGGTAGCGACGCAATCGTATTGCAACACCAGTTACGGCCCGCGCGGTTTGGCGTTGTTGGAGAGTGGCGCTTCGCCCCAGCAGGCGGTGGATATCTTGACCGGCGGCGATGAGCAGCACGATTACCGCCAAGTCGGGATCATCGACGCCCGAGGCCGTACCGCCAGTTTTACGGGTGCGCATTGCTTCGACTGGGCCGGCGACGCGCAAGGTGTCTGTTGTGCCGCTCAAGGCAATACGCTGGCCGGGTCGGGCGTGGTGGCGGGTATGGTGCGAGGATTCGAAGACGCCGGGGGATCGCTGGCCGAGCGGTTGCTGGCGGCCCTGCAAGCCGGCCAGGCCGGTGGCGGCGACCGGCGCGGTCAGCAATCGGCGGCGCTGGTGGTGGTGCGGGCCGGAGGGGGGTACGGTGGATTCGATGACCGCTATGTCGATATCTCGGTGTATGACCATCCAACCCCCATCGCCGAGCTGGAACGCCTGTACGCGATTCACCGGTTAACCTATTTCCGCAGTGATCCCGCTCAGCTTGTCCCCATTGATGCCGCCATCGCCAACGAGCTTCAGCAAATGATGCACGCGCGCGGCTTTTACAAAGGTGCCGCGACCGGGCTATGCGACGAAGCGACACTCAAGGCGCTGCGCGATTTCATGGGCTGGGAAAACTACGATGAACGCATTCGCGGTGACGATCTGATCGATCTGGAAGTGCTGGCGGATATGCGCCGGAAACACGCGCTTTGGTTGACCACGCCTGGTCGGGACAGGTAGGGGAGAGTCGGGAATAGGGACTGCCCGCGCTAAATTCTATCGGTCCGTGGAGGAGGCGGGGCGAGGCGTTGGGTGACTGAAAACCAACCTTGATCCACGGCCCTTCGCCCGATAGAAGGAAGAGTTTTACGCGCGGACTTTCATTGCTCCGTTTTCTCTTGCGCCAGCGCGACGATCGTGTGTACGTCGAGATTGCGGCGCTTTTGGATATTTTTCCCTTCCACTAGATAAACGATGTGTTCGGCGATGTTCTTGCAATGGTCGCCGATCCGCTCCAGCGCCTTGATGATGAACAGGACGTTGATAGCGTGGCCGATTGTGCGCGGATCTTCCATCATATAAGTGATCAGTCGCCGCAACGCGGACTGAAATTCCTGATCCAGCTCGTCGTCACTGTTAATGATGGCCAGCGCCTTGTCCACGTCCAGCCGGGCCAGCGCGTCCAGACAATCGTGTAGCATATTGCCAGCGAGTTCCGCCATCGGCCGCACGTCGCGCAGCAGCTTGGCACTGGGTGGGCTATTGGCGCTGTCGTAAATCTGGAGCGTCATCCGGGCGATTTTCTTGGCACCGTCACCGATGCGCTCCAGGTCGGTGACCGTGTTGATTAAGGACATGATCATCCGCAAATCGCTGCCGAGTGGCTGGCGCAAGGCGATCATGCTCACGCAATCCTCGTCGGCCTTGACTTGTAGGCCGTTGATGAGCCGGTCGCGCGCAATCACCTCGCGCGAGGCAGCGATGTTTTCCTCATCCAGCGCCGCAACAGCGCGCTGGATCTGATCCTCGACCAGCCCGCCCATTTCCAGCACCATGTTGCGGAGGTTGGCGAGCTGCACGTCGAACTGCTTGACGGTATGGGCTTCTTGACTGATGGGCATCGTCGGTACTCCGGTCGAGAGGCGAGGAAACGGTCAGGGTCAGCCAAAGCGGCCCGTGATGTAATCCTCGGTCAACTTATGGCGGGGATTGGTGAAGATCTGATCTGTGTCACCAACCTCGATCAGATCGCCTAGATGGAAATAGGCAGTACGCTGGGACACGCGCGCTGCTTGCTGCATGGAGTGGGTGACAATGACGATAGTGTAATTCTCTCGCAGCTCGTCGATCAATTCCTCGATCTTCGCGGTGGCGATGGGATCCAGCGCCGAGCAAGGCTCGTCCATCAGAATTACCTCGGGGTTGACCGCGATGGCGCGGGCGATACACAGCCGTTGTTGCTGTCCGCCGGACAGGCTAGTGCCCGGTTCATTCATTCGCTTTTCGACTTCCTTGATCAGGCCGGCCCGTTCCAGGCTGTTGCGGACCAACTCATCCAGTTCGGCCTTGGTGTTGACCATGCCGTGAATGCGCGGCCCGTAGGCGACATTTTCGTAAATGGATTTCGGGAAGGGGTTGGGTTTTTGGAACACCATGCCGACCCGTGCCCGCAGTTGCACCACATCGACGATCTTGTCGTAAATATCTTCGTCATCCAATTTGATTTGCCCAGTGATGCGGCAAATCGGGATGGTATCGTTCATCCGGTTCAGACAGCGCAGGAAAGTGGATTTGCCGCAGCCGGACGGGCCGATGAAGGCGATCACCTCGTTGGCGCCGATATCGAGGCTTACATTTTTGATCGCCTGTTTCGCGCCGTAATGGACGTCGACACCCTGACAGACCATTTTGGGGTTTTCTACCTTGATCTTGCCAACGGTTTGCCGGTTGTTGTAATCGGCGATCCCGGCGCTGGATTGCTCGCGGGTTTCGACGGCCGGAGTCGGGCCGCCGTCCAGGGCGGCTTTGGTTTGGATGGCGGTCGTGCTCATGACGGGGCGAATCCTCTTAAGGGAGTTGTGCGGGTCTCGGTGGGGCGAATTCTACCAGCGCCGTTCGAACCGTCTGCGCAGGACAATGGCCAAGCCGTTCATCAGGATCATGAAGGCCAGCAGCACCATGATCGCAGCCGAGGTCCGCTCCACAAATGCCCGCTCCGGCAGGTCGGACCAGAGGTAGATCTGTACTGGCAGGACTGTGGCGGGATCCAGGAAACTCTTGGGCACATCCACGATGAAGGCGACCATGCCAATCATCAGCAGGGGAGCCGATTCGCCTAGGGCGCGAGCCATGCCGATGATGGAGCCGGTTAACATACCGGGCATGGCCAACGGCAAGACATGGTGTCCGACCGTTTGCAGCTTGGAGGCTCCCATGCCCAAGGCCGCTTCGCGGATGGAAGGTGGTACCGAAGTCAGCGCAGCGCGGCCAGCGATGATGATGACCGGTAGCGTCATCAGGCTTAACACCAACCCGCCGACCAGCGGCGCGGAACGGGGCAGACCGAAGAAGTTGATGAATACCGCCAGCCCTAACAAGCCGAACACGATGGAGGGCACCGCCGCCAGATTGTTGATATTGACCTCGATCAGATCGGTCCAGCGATTCTTGGGTGCGAATTCTTCCAGATAGACCGCTGTCGCCACTCCGATGGGGAATGACAGTAGGAATGTCACCATCAGCGTAAAGAGGGAACCCATCAGAGCGCCGCGAATACCGGCCTGTTCCGGTTCGCGGGAATCGCCTCTGCTAAACAAGATCGAGTTGAATTGTTTCTCGATTTTGCCCGTGGTTTGCAGCTTGTCGATCCACTCGATCTGGTTGTCCTTGATCGGTCGCTCGGATTCGTCGAGTGCGCGGTTGATGTTACCCTTGATGAAGGTATCCACCGTGGCGCTGGCCAGCAACCAGACCTCCTGTTCCATGCCGATCAGTTTGGGGTTCTGCTGGACCCGCGTTTGTAACTCGAAGGCCGCGTCCGAGCTGGTCAGCCCGTAGAGCGCGCGCAATTCCTGCCGCCCTTGCACGTCAGGAAACAACTGGCGCATCCCAGCGCGAACCAGGGCGGCATAATCGGCGTTGGCCAACGCCCGCGGATCGCGCTGGCCGTCCGGGTCGATCACAGCGGGATCGAACGTGATCGGGATCTGGATATAGGCTTGCCAGAAGGCAGGATAGCCCCTGCCGATGATATTGCTGAACATCAGCACCACGAAGGTCAAGCCCAAGCCGATGGCAATCAGGCCATACCAGCGGAAGCGGCGTTCGGCGGCATTTCGGCGCGCGAGACTGGCGTTGACGATGGTCTTGATATCGCGTTCGGGCCGGGTCAAGCCGGGATGGACAGTTGGTTTGTGTGTGCTCATTCGTACTGCTCGCGATATTTGCGCACCACATGCAGGGCGATGACGTTGAGAATCAAGGTGACCGTAAATAACAGCAAGCCTAACGCAAAGGCCGCCAGGGTCTTGGCGCTATCGAACTCTTGATCGCCGGTCAGCAGAGTCACGATCTGCACCGTAACCGTGGTCACCGCTGCCAGCGGATTAGCGGTCAGGTTAGCCGATAGCCCGGCGGCCATCACCACGATCATGGTTTCACCGATGGCGCGGGAGACCGCCAGCAAAATACTGCCAACGATGCCGGGCAAGGCGGCGGGCAGTAAGACCCGCTTGATGGTTTCCGACCGGGTTGCCCCCAGCGCGTAGGAACCATCGCGCATCGACTGCGGCACGGCATTGATCACGTCATCCGACAGGGAGGAGACGAACGGGATGATCATGATGCCCATGACCAGCCCGGCAGCCAAGGCGCTTTCCGAGGCGACATGCAGGCCCAGGGCCGTGCCGATCTGGCGGATCAGCGGCGCCACGGTCAAGGCGGCAAAGAAGCCGTAGACCACGGTCGGGATGCCGGCGAGGATTTCCAGTGCTGGCTTGGCGATAGCGCGGAATCTCGGAGTAGCGTACTCGGACAGAAACAGTGCCGACATCAGACCAATAGGCACGGCGACCAGCATGGCGATGCCGGAAATCAGCAGGGTGCCCGTGAACAGGGGCACCGAACCGAACGCCCCCGAAGAGCCAACCTGATCGGAGCGCAATGCGGTCTGCGGGCTCCACTGTAAACCGAACAGAAACTCGGTGATCGGCACTTTGTGAAAGAACAGGATCGATTCGAATACGACCGACAGCACGATGCCGATGGTGGTGAAGATCGCCACGGTCGAACTGATGATCAGGAATAGATCGATGACGCGCTCGACCCGGTTGCGGGCGCGCAGCGTCGGTGAAATCGAACGCCAGGCATGGACGATACCGGCGATGGCCAGGGTCAGAGCCACGACCCACAGCGAGGCGTTGCCGATGACTTGCAAATTTCGGTAGTGGTCGGCGGCCGCGAGCATAGCCGGATCGGGCGCGCTGGAGACGATGTTGCCGCTGACTAGATTCTTAAGATCGTTAATTGCCAGGTTCAATCGATCCGGTGGCAGATTGCGCAGTTCAGGCGGCATGCCGGCCACGACCAAATCGGTAATGACGTTCGGTTGCAGAACGATCCAGAGCGCAAACACGATCAGCGCCGGCAGCCCGCACCACAGCGCTGCGTAGGAACCGTAGAAGCTAGGCAGGGAATGCAGGTGACGGATGTGACCACCCGCGACCGCGAAGGCGCGTCGGCGACCCAGATAGTAACCGCCGATGCTCAACAGGATCAGGGTGAGCAAGAGAGAGAGCCGCATGTCGTCACCGCCAGAGCATAAAAGGATAACCCGAGGAAAGTTGTAAAAAACGCCCCCTCTCGCTGGAAGAGGAGGCGGGGGCGAGGGTTTACGGGGCGAGGGTCTTGAGGCTATTAGCGTCTGCCGCGACTTGCTTGCGCTTGGCGGCCGGTAGCGGGATCAAACCTTTGGTGCTGAGATAGCCTTCGTCGCCCATGGCTTTCTCGCTGGTAAACTCGGCGATGTATTCCTTGATGCCAGGGATGACGCCGACATGGGCTTTCTTGACGTAGATGAACAAGGGCCGCGAGACGGGGTATTTGCCGTCGGCGAT
>Ga0209607_1002773_pt1 | contig 13801 bp, 12 predicted proteins | sample AD_UKC117_MetaG_FD_184413 | JGI IMG/M metagenome (GOLD analysis project Ga0209607, IMG submission 184413) | Active sludge microbial communities of municipal wastewater-treating anaerobic digesters from Hong Kong - AD_UKC117_MetaG (SPAdes)... | ecosystem: Engineered > Bioreactor > Anaerobic >... | reverse complement strand
GTTTTGCAGAACGCTAAAAACGTGGTAAAGTATTTTTTGAATAAAATACGGTAATATTGCTTGTCACTCTGATCCCGTCGAAGAGTTGTAGTGAGGGCTTCGCTTAAAGCGAAACCCTCACTTATGCAAAAAGTTTTAGTGGCGTTATATATTTTCGTAATACTCCTTGCGATAAAACCTTTTTTCGTAAACTTAGTGATTTTCGTTGTGCACACAAACCACAACGTAAAAGTGGCACAATTTGAACCGGAAATGGAGGCACAAATCGTATCAAATTAACATAAAATATTTGATTTGTTTCTGTAATTCATTAATTTTGCTGAAAGATAGAAATAAAACACATATTAAATGAACTATTTACAGTTTAGGGAACGTTTTTTCCAACTTGCCATTTTTAATATTCACCAGGTTTACGCCTGGCAGCCCGGTTTCGATCGGAATAATATTACCCGTTGGCAAAAGAGAGGTTTGATCATCAAATTAAGACAAGGATACTATGCCTTCCCCGAATATAAAAATTCGGCAGATATAAGTTTGTATATTGCCAATAAATTATACCAACCATCATATATCAGCCTGCACACAGCATTATCTTTTTATGGAATTATTCCCGAAATGGTAACCTCCATAACAAGTGTATCAACCTTAAAAACCGCAGCCTTTAAAAACCCTTTTAGCGAATACGTATACAAAAGAATTAAAGAAGACCTTCTTTTTGGTTTCGATCTTAAAACATTGTCGAATAAAAGAGCAATGAAACTTGCTACTCCCGAAAAGGCTATACTTGATTTGCTCTATCTTTATCCATTTTACAATACCATACAGGAAATGCAAGAATTAAGATTCGATGTAGACTTTATGCAAGAAGAACTAAACATTGACCGATTAGTGGATTTTACTGATCGCTTTAAATGCAAAGCCCTTGAAAAAAGAGCAAAATTAATGCTAAAATCGTACGACTTATGATTAATCTTGATTTAATAAAACAATATTTTCCAGAATATTTGCAGGATAACGCCGCATTTCAAAAATATTTCCTGAAAGAATATTTACAAGTACTGATTTTAGATTATCTATCAAATACAGCTTATATACAAAAAATTGCATTTATTGGTGGTACGAATCTTCGATTAATTAAAGGAATTGATCGTTTTTCAGAAGATTTGGATTTTGACTGTAAAGATTTATCACAAAAAGAATTTCTTGAAATGACGGATAATGTCATACAGTTTTTGAATCGAAATGGTTTTCAGGTAATTGTTAAGGATAGGAAGAGCGATAAATTACAAGCATTTCGCAGAAATATTCATTTCCCGCAACTTCTGTTCGATTTGGAATTAACCGGCCATAAAGAAGAGCGCTATTTGATAAAAATAGAAGCACAAGATCAAAATGTTAATTACCGGCCTATTATGGTAAATATTAAGAGCTGCGGTTTCTTCTTTCCGTTTCCGGCACCTCCCGACGACATACTGTGTGCTATGAAATTATCTGCTTTATTATCACGCAAAAAAGGACGCGATTTTTACGATGCCTTTTTTTTGCTATCGCAAACAAAACCAAACTACACCTATTTATCGAAAAAAAACGGTATAAAAAACCTTGATGAATTAAAAAATGCGATTTACGAAGTACTTAAAATAACAGACCTTAATAAAAAAAAGAGAGATTTTGAGCACTTACTTTTCAACAAAGAGAAGAGTAATGTAATTTTGCGCTTTAAAGAGTTTATAGATACATTGTAAAACATCGCGGATTTATCCCGCCAGTCGTAGCGTGATGTTTTCTGTAAGAGGGCATAAAATAAGAAATGCCAATCCTTTTCATTAAATTTTAATCAAGAGTAAAATACTCGTTACAGGCGGAGCCGGGTTTATTGGTTCCAATTTATGTGAGTACTTAGCCAAAACAACAACCGTATTTCATGCATTGATAATTTTATAAGCGGTAAAAAAGAAAATACTGAGTAATTTTACTCACAATACTAAGTAAATATATCAAGCATTTTGTTTCAAAACTAACCGACTCACAATCCGAAGTATGCGAAACTATTCATTGGTTAGATGTTTCTTTTAGTTGCAATTATATCACTAAAGAAAAACATCAGGATCTTACAGATTTAACTCTTGAAGTAGATAGCATGATTAAAAAACCAGAAAAATTCTGCTATTAAAGCTACTAATTACTGCATACTACTTTCTAATTTCTTATTGCTCGAATAACTTGCAGAATGTGGAAAACGTAGGTAAGTATTTTTTGAATAAAATACGGTAATATTGCTTGTCACTCTGATCCCGTCGAAGAGTTGTAGTGAGGGCTTCGCTTAAAGCGAAACCCTCACACATGTGTCATCGCGAGTGTAACGCGGCGATCTTTTCTTTCCCCAGTTGAGTGTCATCGCGAGTCCTTCCCTCACACATGTGTCATCGCGATCCGCCAACTGGCGGAGAAGCGATCTTTTAAATAAAGTTTGCTTCGTCGTGCCTCCTCGCAAAGACACCCCATTTAATTTTATGCAAACCCCTTCTCGCAAAGACACCCTGGTTTTGTGTCATCGCGAGTCCTTCCTTCATTCATGTGTCATCGCGAGTGTAGCGAAGCGATCTGTATTCCCAGTTGTGCGTCATTGCGATCCGCCAACTGGCGGTGAAGCAATCTTTTTTTGGTGCTGCTATTAAAAGATTCCTTCGTCTCCCGTCCCGAAAGCTTTCGGGATATCGGGATCCTCGGAATGACACTAAATGATTTGAAATGATTCTTTTAATTGTCTCTACTAAAGCTCACTGGATAAATCATTCCATGTGGGATTCACAGAATTAATCAAAGCTACTTTTTTTGCTCTTGAACCAGCTTTTATCTGCTTTTCACGGGCAATCGCATCACCAATTAAAAAGAATGATTCGTAATAAACAAGTTTATACAAATTATACCTTGAAGTAAATGAGTTCGGATTGATCTTTTGAGCATGTTCTTCTAGTCTTCGTTTTAAATCATTGGTAACGCCAGTATATAAAACAGTATTATTTTTATTTGTTAAAATATAAACATAACCACCTTTTATTTTAAGCATATTTTTCAAATTTTACTTAAAAATAGGAAAAATTCTTAATGTGTCATCGCGAGTACTTCCTTCACTCATGTGTCATCGCGAGTCCTTCCCTCACTCATGTGTCATCGCGATCCGCCAACTGGCGGAGAAGCGATCTTTTAAATAAAGTTTGCTTCGTCGTGCCTCCTCGCAAAGACACCCCATTTAATTTTATGCAAACCCCTCCTCGCAAAGACACCCCATGTTTTTTATGCAAAAGCCTTTCCGAATGGGCTCCTATAGAGTGGGAATTGTAATCCTGTGAATAAGCCATACAGGTTTTTTGCGCCTAGGCGATTATAAAATATATAGTTTCAGGACAAATATGGATTACGATTCCATATTTTTCCACTCACCATATATGCTTAGGTATTATATCCCAAATTTACATTCCTGCTTCTAAGAGCTATTTTTTTTCTTATAGAATCTTGTTGGCTTTTAAAAGATCATTACAATTTTGGAATTAGATTCCAAAATTGTATATTTGTGAATGATTCAAAGAAATGCTGAGAAAGAACTACGTATTCTTTCAAAACAATTTAAAGCAATTGCCATTGTCGGGCCAAGGCAATCAGGAAAAACAACACTTGCCAGGTATGTTTTTTCTCATTTGCCCTATATTAATCTTGAAAATCCCGATACGAGAAGATATGCCATAGAAGACCCCAGAGGATTTTTAGGCAATTACAAGAACGGTGCAATATTTGATGAAATTCAGCGTACACCAGAGATTTTTTCTTATTTGCAGGAAATACTCGACGAAACAAAATCTCCCGGGAGATTTATTCTCACTGGGTCAAACAATTTTTTGCTGCAGGAAAATATTACACAGAGCCTTGCTGGTAGAATAGCATACTTAACTCTTTTACCTTTTTCTCTGGCAGAAGTAACAACTCTTGCCAAACAGGAATTAAATGAACAGATTTTTACAGGTTTTTACCCGCCAATTTATGATCAGAACCTCGATGCACTAAAATGGTACTCAAATTATATTCGTACTTATGTCGAAAGAGATGTAAGACAGCTTAAAAACATAAGCGATCTAAATGCTTTTGATCGTTTCATAAAATTATGTGCCGGTCGAATAGGCCAACTCCTTAATAAAAGTAATTTAGCAATAGAAACCGGCGTTGACAATAAAACAATAGACTCATGGTTGTCTGTTTTAGAAAGCAGTTTTATCATCTATCGTTTACAGCCTTATCACAAAAATTTTAACAAACGAATAGTTAAAATGCCTAAAATCTACTTTTACGATACTGGCCTGGCTTGTAATTTACTAGGGATAAACAATTCAACCCAATTAGAAACACATTATCTAAAAGGAAATATTTTTGAAAATTTCGTTATTTCTGAATATTTTAAGAGTAAATTTCATTACGGAAAGCTAAACAACTTCTATTTTTGGAGAGATAATATCGGGCATGAAATAGATCTGATAATAGATAAAACAGTATCCATAGTTCCTATAGAGATTAAATCTGGTAAGACTATACATGATGAATTTTTTAAAAACTTAAGATATTGGTTAAAACTTGCCGGCGAAAAGGAGGGTAAAATAATTTATGCGGGTGATTTTGATCAGAAACGTTCTGAAGGAATTGAGGTTATAAGCTGGAAAAACTTTTCTCTCTTTGATTAGTTTTCTAATTTGTTTTAATCGTAACTCTCACTAATGGCCAATGCGTGCTTTTTCTCCTGTTGTGCGTCATCGCGATCCGCCAGTTGGTGGAGAAGTAATCATTAGAATAAAGTTTAGCTTCGCTGAGCTCATTGCTTATGCAATTTCGGTTGCTTCGTCGTCCCGTCCCGAAAGCTCCCGTCCCGAAAGCTCCCGAAAGCTTTCGGGACGGGAGCTTTCGGGACGGGAGTTATCGGGACTCCTCGCAAAGACAATCTATTTTATGTAAAAGACTTCAATGAATGATGCCTGCTGTTTTTTGTAGTGATACCTGTAATGGATTACTATAAATATCGCCTCAAATTGTATTATATTACAAAATAAATTGTATTTTTGTGTATCGTATAACAATTTATTAGAAATGGAAACTCTTTTTGAACAAAGTCAGCAACGAATAAAGCGCGTTAAGTCAGATTTTTTCAGGAGTATTTTTTACACGATCGACTGGAATTGTCGTTTAATAGAGATTAAAGGACCGCGGGGTGTTGGTAAAACAACGCTTATGTTGCAACAGGCACAGAAACTTAGCAAAACAAGCTCATCTGCCGTTTTATACGTATCGCTCGATGATCCATATTTCTACAATCATACGATAATCGACACTGCCGATTATTTTATCAAATTTGGTGGTTTATATCTGTTTTTAGACGAAGTACATAAATATCCTTCTAAATTTCCCAAACACGATTGGTCGACCGAAATTAAAGTAATCTACGATAGATATCCTGATTTACAGGTGATTTATTCAGGTTCTTCTGTACTGCAATTATTTAAAGGCCACGGCGATTTAAGCCGCCGGAAATGCAGTTATAACCTCCCTGGTTTATCGTTTCGCGAATACATTAATTGGATAAATAGAACCGAACTGCCTGTTTGTACCTTATCTCAAGTAATAAATAATCATACCGATATAGCAAAAACAATTACCAATAATCTTAAAATTATTCCTTTATTCATTGATTATCTCAAACATGGTTATTATCCCTATTATAAAGAAGCACCCGATCAGTTTTGCAATCGACTCAGAGATACTATTAATGTAATTTTGGAGCAGGATTTGCCTGCTGTTGCTTCTTTTTCGCACGAAAACCATATAAAACTTAAAAAATTGCTGGCAGTACTTGCAGAGTCAGTTCCTTATACTCCAAATTTAACTAATCTCAGATCGGAGTTATTTATTGCCGATCAGCGTACTTTGCTAAATTATCTGGATGCACTCGAAAAGGCAGAACTTTTAACCACTCTGGATAAAGCGGTAAAAGGAATGAAAAAAATGCAAAAACCATCCAAAATCTACCTGAACAATACAAATCTTTTAAATTGCCTGTTTTTTGACAAACCCAATACGGGAACCCAACGTGAAACATTTTTCTTTAATCAACTCCGCAATAATCACAGTGTAAATTATCCTGAAAAAGGCGATTTTATAGTTGATTCGAGATATACCTTTGAGATAGGGGGGAAAAATAAACCCACTCTTCAAATACAAGAAGTACCCGATTCCTTTCTTGCTATTGATGATGTTGAGATTGGATTCGGAAATAAAATACCTTTATGGCTGTTTGGATTTTTATATTAACTGTTTAATTTCTAAAAAATAGTTTTTTGAAAAAAAACATGAAAATAGTCTTAGTAGTAGGAGCCGTGTGCCTAACTTTATAAACCTTTCATGCTTGTAGTATTTTTTAATCAATTTAAATTATTATTTTAGCATGGTAGCTATTCGCTTTGCTCATGCTCCCGATAAATATCGGGACGCTACACTAAGTTCACGAGTGGGCATAGCGGTTGGTTTGCGGGTGCGAGCCTGCCTTGCTGTCAGGCAGGTAACAAAATCTTTAAAATAGAATAATAAATATCATGAAAATAATTTCTGTCGTTGGAGCACGTCCAAATTTTATGAAAGTAGCTCCTTTCATCCATAACATAAACAAGAACAATAAGGAACTAATAGCTAAAGGCCAAAATCCAATAGCTCATATATTGGTACATACCGGCCAGCATTACGACGACCGCATGTCGAAAGCTTTTTTCAAAGCTCTGAATATTCCGGATGCAGATATAAACCTGGGGATAGGTTCAGGAACCCATGCCGAGCAGGTTGGTTTATCGATGATCGAACTGGAAAAAGTATTTATTCTTGAAAATCCGGATTGGGTAGTAATTTATGGAGATGTAAATGCAACTATGGCGGCAACAGTAACGGCTAAAAAGCTGCATATTAAGGTATGCCATGTAGAAGCCGGATTGCGCAGTGGAGATATGAAAATGCCCGAAGAAATTAACCGTTTGGTTACCGACAGGCTTTCGGATCTTTTGTTGGTTCCGGATAGGCTATCCATAGAGAATCTTAAAATGGAAGGAGTACCAGATTCAAAAATCAGGTTTGTGGGTAATATTATGATTGATACGCTAGAAGCCAACCGTAAAAAGGCAGATTTACTAAACATTGAAGAAATAATCCATACCAATAGTATTTCATCAGGAAATCAGCAATTAATAACAAATTACAAAAGCTATGCCCTTATGACACTCCATCGCCCGTCGAATGTGGATGATGAAAAGGTACTAAAAGCATTAACAAACTTTATTATGGATGAAGTATCAAAAGAGATTCCGGTTATTTGGTCTATTCATCCACGCACCGAAAAGCAACTAAAAGCATTCGAATTGTGGGGTAAACTGATAAAATCCGAAAATATTTATTTGGTGTATCCACTGGATTATCATTCCATGCTAAAATTAAATATGTATGCCGGTATTATGTTAACCGATAGTGGAGGATTGCAGGAAGAATGTACTGTATTGGGAACTCCTTGCCTAACTATGCGTTGGAATACAGAGCGGCCTATTACGTTGCGCGAACATGGTGGTGCTAGTGTTTTGGTAGGAAATAACATTGAAAGGATTCGAAAGGAGTTTTTTGATACGCAACAACAGGAAAGAAAACCCGAACGCCCCGAACTATGGGATGGAAACACGGCAAAGCGTTGTTTGGATGCTATTCTGGATTATCATACAGAGTAATCGTAAAAACCTTGATATAAGTAAAACTTAGCCCTGCAAAAGCAGGGTTTTTTATTAGTGAGGGTTTCGCTTTAAGCGAAACCCTCACACATGTGTCACCTTCTCCACATTCGCGTGTCATTGTGTTTTTCCATGTCATGCGTCATCGCGAGTCCTTCCTTCACTCATGTGTCATCGCGAGTGTAGCGAAGCGATCTTTTCTTTCCTGTCGTGCGTCATTGCGATCCGCCACTTGGTGGAGAAGCAATCTTTATTTAAAAGATTGCTTCGTCGTCCCGTCCCGAAAGCTCCCGAAAGCTTTCGGGACGGGAGTTATCGGGACTCCTCGCAAAGACACCCCAATGTTTTTTATGCAAAACCCTCCTCGCAAAGACACCCTGGTTTAAAAAGACACCTTTGTTGTGGCAATGCGAGGATATTAAAAAATCGGAAAAAACAGCTATTATATTTTTACTTTATTAAAATATTGAGTAAATTTACTCAATATATTGAGTAAATTGTAAAATATGTTTGAACGTTCAGATTTACAAGAGCTTAAGAAACGCATGAATGAGCCCAGGCGTTTTATTCAGGTGGTAATGGGGCCACGGCAGGTAGGAAAAACTACTATGGTAAATCAGTTAATAAAACAATTGCCTATACCGTCAATGTTCGAATCAGCCGACGCTATTGCAGCGGCTGATACATCATGGCTTGAACAGATTTGGGAAACAGCTCGTATTAAAATAAATGGTTTGTTACATCAAGAGTTTCTGTTGGTTATTGATGAAATACAAAAGATATACAATTGGAGCGAAAAAGTAAAAAAGCTGTGGGATGAAGATTCAAGAAATAATTTACCATTAAAAGTTATTTTATTGGGTTCATCGCGATTGCTTCTTCAAAAAGGATTAACAGAATCGCTTATGGGTCGTTTCGAAACTATTTTTATGACACATTGGAGTTTTACTGAAATGCAACAAGCTTTTGGGTGGGACGAGGAAACATATGCCTGGTTTGGTGGTTATCCGGGTAGTGCAGAGCTGATTAATGATGAAGGCAGATGGAAAAAATATATAACCGATTCATTAATAGAAACAAGTATTTCTAAAGACATTCTGATGCTAACCCGAATAGATAAACCGGTATTATTAAAGAACTTGTTCGAGTTGGGATGTATGTATTCTGGCCAAATACTATCTTTCACAAAAATTATGGGACAGCTACAGGAGGCTGGAAACACAACTACCCTGTCGCATTACCTTAATCTGCTGGAAACTGCAGGTTTGCTGGGAGGATTAGAAAAGTTTTCGGCAGCTGAAATACGCAAAAGGTCAAGTAGTCCTAAATTTCAGGTGTATAACAATGCTTTGTTAAGTGCTCAAAAAGGATTAACTAAAAATGAAGGAAGAAATGACCCTACTTATTGGGGAAGGGTTATTGAGTCATGTATCGGTGCATATCTTGTAAATTCGTCAGTTAAAAATGGTTTTGCGGTTTATTATTGGAGAGATAGGAACGATGAAGTAGATTTTATTTTGGAAAAGCATAATAAAACGATTGCCCTGGAGATAAAAAGCAATTTGTCAAAAAACACATCCGGATTGGATGTATTTAAAAAGAAATTTGATCCCCATAAAATTTATCTGATTGAGAACAAAGGTTTATCGTGGAAAGAATTTCTATCTATTCATCCACTGGATTTATTTTAGGCACTTTTTACCTTTACGGTAAAAAGTACAAAGTTTTAGAAAAACTTCTGAAATTATTTATGCTGCAAATAACGAAAAACTACCCGGTCAAATTATGTTTACCTTTAATCCACAGCGCTGGACAGATAGCCCTGTTTTATGGACCAAAGAACTGGTTTTACAGAATGTGAAAAACGTGGTAAAGTATTTTTTGAATAAAATACGGTAATATTGCTTGTCACTCTGATCCCGTCGAAGAGTTGTAGTGAGGGCTTCGCTTAAAGCGAAACTCTCACACATGTGTCATCGCGAGTCCTTCCCTCACACATGCGTCATCGCGATCCGCCAACTGGCGGAGAAGCGATCCTTTAAATAAAGTTTGCTTCGTCGTCCCGATAATTATCGGGACTCCTCGCAAAGACACCCCATGTTTTTTATGCAAACCCCTCCTCGCAAAGACACCCCATGTTTTTTATGCAAAAGCCTCCTCGCAAAGACACCCTATGTTTTACAATGACACCCATTAATATTTATTCAGCCTTATTAGAATGAAACTTTAACGCTTGTTAAATATTTTATCCGTTTATTTTTAATATAATCGCAAAATATTATATTTATTTTGTAATTAAATCTAATTTAAGTATGTTTGTATTAAACATCTGAGATGATAAAACGAGAAATAGAAAAAGACATTCGTCACTATCTCTTTAAGCAAAAGGCAATCATAATTTATGGTGCCAGGCAGGTTGGAAAAACAACCCTGGTGCAGTCTTTGGTAAAGGAATATACAGAGTCTACGCTCTTTTTGAATGGCGATGATGCCGATATCCGGGCACTGTTTACGAATGCTGCTGCATCAAAATTAAAACCAATTATTGGTAACCATAGAATTATTGTTATCGATGAAGCCCAGCGAATACCCGAAACAGGCCTTGTGCTGAAAATTATTCACGATAATTTTAAAGATATACAACTGATTGCAACCGGCTCGTCTGCCTTTGAACTGGCTAATAAAATCAAAGAACCCTTAACCGGCCGTAAATTTGAATTTACATTATATCCTTTTTCTTTTGGCGAATTAGTGAATCATCATGGTTTTCTAACAGAAAAACGATTGCTCGAACATCGTCTTGTATATGGTTATTACCCCGATATTGCATTAAGCAATGGTTTAGAACAGCGTTTATTAAAAGAACTGGCATCCAGTTATTTATATAAGGATTTGTTAATGTTAGAAAACATTCACAAACCACAACTACTGGAGAAAATCCTTAAGGCTCTTGCATTGCAGATTGGCAGTGAAATTTCATTTCATGAACTGGCACTTCTAACGGGTTCGGATAATCAGACCATTGAAAAATATATTGACCTGCTCGAAAAAACATTCATTATTTTCCGTTTAAACGGATTAAACAGGAATGTAAGAAATGAAATAAAAAAAGGAAAAAAAATCTATTTTTATGATAATGGCATTCGAAATGCAATTATAGGTAATTTTTTACCATTAACCTCACGAACAGATAATGGTGCTTTATGGGAAAATTTCCTGGTAAGTGAACGAATTAAATTCAATAATATCCATAATCATGATGTTAAAGAGTACTTTTGGAGAACAACACAACAACAAGAGATAGATTACATCGAAGAACGCAACAATTCATTAAGTGCTTTTGAATTTAAATGGAATCCAAATAAAAAAGCATTCTTGTCTAAAACTTTTTCAAATGCTTATCCAGGTTCATCATTTAATGTTATTTCGCCCGAAAATATAAACGAATTTATTCTCCCTGAATAATGGATTTCACCATAAAAACATACAAAACCTTACTCGATGCCCTCATAACACAGGGCTTTTCTTTTCAACCAAATTGTATTTTAGTGAGGGTTTCGCTTAAAGCGAAACCCTCACACATGCGCCACCCTCTCCACATTCGCGTGTCATTGTGTTTTTCCATGTCATGCGTCATCGCGAGTCCTTCCTTCATTCATGTGTCATCGCGAGTCCTTCCTTCACTCATATGTCATCGCGAGTGCAGCGAAGCGATCTTTATTCCGAATGCCCTTTAAAGTTTAGCTCCGCTGAGCTCATTGCTTACGCAATTTCGGTTGCTTCTCCGCCAACTGGCGGATCGCAAAGACACCCTATTAATTTTATGTAAACCCCTCCTCGCAAAGACACCCTGTGTTTTTTATTCAAAAGCCTTCCGGGAAAGGCTGCAAAGGTTTGGTTTGGAATGATATTTCTGGTTTTATTTTATTCAATCTCACTTAAACGTGAAATCTCTCTTTCTACAAAAGAATGTCTTAAACTTTCGGTATTATTGTCATTGGCCTCTTCAAAAATCATTTCATACTTAAATTTATCTTGACTGGCCCAATTAAAAAATTTGTTTTGTTTAAGATGCAAAGCCAGGTATTCTTGTTCGGTTTGCCCCGGTGTTGGAACCAAAAATGCCTGTTTGCCCAAAGCTACTAAATCCATTAGCGAACTATAGCCAGAGCGGCACACAATCATTTTACTTTGGTTAATTAAGGTAAGTAGTTCGTGCGATGTTATAAGATCATATACCGGATAGTGATAATTAAAGTTTGAGCGCGCATTTGTGCCTCTCACCAACACTATTCTTTCCTTTCGTCCCTTAGCCTGTTTAAGTATCCTATTTTCAAAAACAGACCGCTGTGGCTCGGGCCCCGATAAAATAAAAAGTATGTCTGTTGTTAAATTACCGGTATGTTTTTGTGGCGGGTAAAAACGCGATAATAGGCCTATATATTTTAGGTTTGATGGTATTTTCCCCGGATGTGACAATTTTCCGGCAAGGTTTATTTCCCCTTCGAGATCGGGTACCCAGCATTCGTTGTAATGCCTTAATATAAAGTGCAAAAGCCTTTTATAAACAGAATTAACCGGGCTAAGTATTTTGGGTACATCAATCTGCAACTGATGGGTAATACATACAGAGTAAATGTTCTTATTCCATAATCCAAAGCGGTTATCCGAAATTACAATTTGTATATCGTGTTTATGTATGATTTTTTTTAAATCATAATGCTCTTTTATGGTATAGAATAAGATTTTAAAACTTAATAAAGCTAAACGGAAATAGTGTGATTGATCCGGAGAGAGCTTAACCTCGTATCCTGCTAACTTTATAAAACTTAAACCGGGGAATTCTTTTTTTAACAGACCTAAAGCATTGCCATCGGCAGCAACAATTACTTTTATATTGTATTTTATTAAAAGCCGTATGATAGGAATAACGCGCGAAGCATGTCCCAAACCCCAATTTAAAGGGCATACAAGTGCTGTTTTTTGTTGTTTCAAAACGGATGTTTTTTCAAAAGTATAAAAAAGATTTTTAATAAACTCAGATTTAACCATAGGTGTAAAGGGAACTAAAGAATAAGCCGGGTTTAATCCCGATATTGCAAAAAGCTATTACACCAAAGCATACGAAGTAGACTCAAAGTTCTATCAGTTAATTAATTTAAGTTTCACACTTTACAACAAACAGATTTACAGTATTAGATAAAAACCGCTTCGTTTTACCACAGTGTATGTTCGCCGATAATAGCTTTGTAATACTATTTTACGATACATCGCGGCGACTTTCATTTTTGTATAAACCATCTACCATAATGTCGCCTCTAACGAGGCTTATATAATTTCTTAAAGCACTGTTAGGTGCGACATTACAGCTTTGTCTAATTGGTTCAATATTAATTGTTTGCAACAGTGCGAAACATTAATAATTAACTCTGCCTTATATAACTTTTCTGATAAGCTTTTTTAGTTTAGATTCATCGATACGTTATTTTAAAACAGGTTGTGTTTTTATTTAAAATTATATGAGTATCGGATTAATTTCCTAATTCCAGGTTTCCGTTACAGAAGCCAATAAAAGCCTGTCAAATAATCTTTCTCCAAAATATCTACGATTGATTTTGTAACAAAACTCATTCAAATAATTCTGAATATGTTTTCTGGAGGTCATATGGTTTATTCCCAATAGATTGCGCTTTGCATTACTGATTACAGTATGCACCCAGGGAAATGCCTTTTCCAGTTGCTGTTTAGGAACTTTTATTGACAAATGTCTCCAAACCACTTCATTTACACGTGAATAGCTCCGAAAGTCGTCTGTTTTTACTACAGTATTCTTTTTTATGTTTTCTTCAATTTTTGATATCATTGTATCTCCAGATAAGTCATCAATAACAATCATTTTTACATATTTCAACTGTGTTGGTTTTTGATACTTATCCAGTTTTTTAGTTTTGTCCATATTAACTTTTGATGATACCATTACCAAAACCTTAGCCTGTGTTTGACTG
>Ga0209607_1002767_pt1 | contig 13815 bp, 8 predicted proteins | sample AD_UKC117_MetaG_FD_184413 | JGI IMG/M metagenome (GOLD analysis project Ga0209607, IMG submission 184413) | Active sludge microbial communities of municipal wastewater-treating anaerobic digesters from Hong Kong - AD_UKC117_MetaG (SPAdes)... | ecosystem: Engineered > Bioreactor > Anaerobic >... | reverse complement strand
AACGCCCTTCGCCTTGCCCTTGGTGTCGAGAATGGCTTCCGGATTGGCGAGCCATTCGAAGACGACGCCCTCCTCTTCCGCATTCTGAACTTCGCGCTGGCTGCCCGGCATGTTCGCCCGGTCGCGGCGATAGAGACAGGTCACGGACTTCGCGCCCTGGCGGATCGCCGTGCGCACGCAGTCCATGGCCGTATCGCCGCCGCCGATCACGACGACCTTCTTGTCGTTCGCATCCAGCGTACCGTCATCGAAAGCCGGCACGGCGTCGCCGAAGCTCTTGCGATTGGACGCGGTCAGGTAGTCGAGCGCGGCATGCACGCCTTCGGCGCCGGAACCCGGGCATTTCAGGTCCTTCGCCGCATAGACGCCGGTCGCGATCAGGACCGTGTCATGCGTGTCGCGCAGTTTCTGCAGCGTCACCTTCTGGCCGACGCGCGTATTGAACCTGAACTTGATGCCGGAGTCTTCCAGCCGCTTGATCCGGCGCTCGACGACATCCTTCTCCAGCTTGAAGCCGGGAATACCATAGACGAGCAGGCCGCCGCCGCGGTCATAGGCGTCATACACCGTGACCTGGTAGCCCTTGCGGCGAAGCTGTTCGGCGGCGGCGAGGCCGCCCGGGCCAGCGCCGATGATGCCGGCCGACTGCTTGCGCTCGCGCACCGGCTTGATCGGCTGAACCCAGCCTTCGGCCCAGGCGTTGTCGGTGATGAATTTCTCGATCGAGCCGATCGTCACCGTGCCGTGGCCCGATTGCTCGATCGTGCAGATGCCTTCGCAGAGACGGTCCTGCGGGCAGATTCGGCCGCAGATTTCCGGCATGTTGTTGGTGGAGGACGAGACCCGCCACGCTTCTTCGAGCCGGCCTTCGGCCGCCAGGCGCAGCCAGTCGGGAATATTGTTCGAGAGCGGGCAGCCCTGCTGGCAAAACGGCACACCGCATTGCGAACAGCGCGAGGCCTGCGTCTCCGCTGCTTCGAGGCTGAAGGCATCGTAGATCTCGCGGAAATCCGAGGCGCGCTGTTTCGCCCCGCGCTTATCCGGCATGCTGCGCGGCACGTGCGTGAACTTCAGCATTTTCTCCGCCATTCCGGCCTCCTCAAATACTGGCACGGGCATAAGGGCTGAGCGTCCCGGCATCAAGACGATTCTGCATTTTCAAATATCATAATGATATTTAGACAGTTCTTTTTGCTTTTTGGAGACGTGTCGCAGACCTTGCGGATGTCTAATAAATATCGTTTTGATATTGAGAAAAATCCGTGCCTCCCGGATCAAACCTGACTATGCCTCACAGACCTGCATTGAAAGGCGCTTCCGTTGTCCCTTCTACAGCTTGCCATTATCGCGACCCTGCAGGGCATCACGGAATGGCTGCCCATCTCGTCTTCCGCCCATGTCCTGCTCGCCTCCGACACGTTCGGCGTCACTGGCCGGGACGAGCTGCTGATCAACGCAGTCTCGAACCTCGGTACGCTCGCGGCCATGCTGATCTATTTCCGGAAAGACGTGATGGCCGCCATCATCGGCGGGTTCGAACTGCTCGCCTCTCCGGTGACGAAGAAGCCGCTGTCGCAGGGCGCGCGCCTTGCCGCCTGCGTGATCGTGGCGACCCCCATCGCGCTGATTGCCGGCCTTCTCTACGAGGCCGTCCTGCCACAAGGCGTGCAGGACGCTCTGCGAAGCGTTTACACGGTCGCCGGCGCGACCATCGTGTTCGGCGCCCTGCTCTGGTGGGCGGACGCTGCCGGTCCGCGCACCCGCAAGGAAGAGGACATGACCCTTGCGCATGCGACGCTGATCGGGGCGACGCAGGCCATTGCCGCGATCATTCCCGGCACCAGCCGCTCGGGCATCACGATGACGGCCGCACGCGCACTCGGCTATGAGCGGACCGAGGCGGCGCGCATCTCCATGCTGATCGGTGCGCCGATCCTGGCCGCCGCCGGACTCTATGGCGCCTACGGCCTGCTCGATGCCGATCCTGACGGCAGCGCGCTGCTGACCTTCAAGGACGGCATGATCGTCGCCGCCATTGCCTTCGTGACGGGCCTTGCCTCCATCTGGGGACTGATGGCCCTGCTGCGCCGGATGAGCTTCCTGCCCTTCGTGCTCTACCGGTTCCTGCTGGGCGCGGCGCTGCTGCTGGGCTCGCCCCTGGCCGGCGCCTTCTAGGCCTCCTCCCCGCGATCCGGCGGCAAAGAAAAAGGCCGGCAGCCTGATCGGACTGCCGGCCTTTTCATTTCAGCGATCCTGCCTCAGGCTTCGGATGCCTTGTGGAACTCGCCATAGGGCCGGAAGCGCCAGAGATAGGTCGGCGTGATCGCCTCGACCGATTCCAGGCTCGTCACACCGAGATCCCGGATCGTCAGCGCGTCATCTGCCACGACATTGTCAGCCTTCAGCAGTTCGACCTGGTCGCCGGTCACCGGCGGCTCACCCAGGAAGCCCCAGCAGAACGGCGGAATGAAGCGCCAGACCGCGCCGGTCAGATAGCCGATGGGCTTCGCCAGGAAGAAAGGAAGCGAAATCTTGAACCGCGGCCGGTCGATGGTGCGGAAGATATGATCGTAGAGCTCGTTCATCGTGTAGACGCGCGGGCCGCCGAGCTCATAGGTCTTGCCGGCCGTTTCCGGCGTATCGACGGCAACTGCAATCGCCTCGGCCACATCGCCGGCATAGACCGGCTGCATCTTCGTCTTGCCGCCACCGATGGCCGGCATCAGCGGGGCGAACCGCGTCATCTGGGCGAACTTGTTGAAGAAGCCGTCTTCCGGGCCGAACACGATAGAAGGGCGCAGGAGGATTGCATCGGGAATGGCCGCGCGCACAGCGGCTTCGCCCTCACCCTTGGTTTTCGCATAGACCGAGGCCGACTCCGGATCGGCGCCGATGGCCGAGACATGGACGAACCGGGTGATGCCTTTCTCAGCGGCGACTTCCGCCACCAGCGCGGCGCCCTCGGCCTGCGTCGCTTCGAAGGTCTGCTTGCCCTTCTCGATCAGGACGCCGACAAGGTTCACCACCGCGTCCGCACCTTCCAGCGCACGCTCGATCGAGGCGCGGTCGCGGATATTGGCCTGGACGAGGTCGACCCAGCCCGGCGCCCCGGCAAGGCGGACATCGCCGGCAAGGTTCACACGCCGGCAGGCCACGCGGACGCGCCAGCCCTTTTTCACGAGTTCGCGGGCCGCATAGCGCCCGACAAAGCCCGATCCGCCGAAAATGGTCACCAAGCCCTTGGTCATGCTGTCAAACCCTGCCTGAACGGTTGATCTGTCGCCTTTCACCACACGCCGCCGGGCGTGTCCATGGGGCCTGTGCGGGGCCGATCCGCGCACGCGCAGGCGCCCGGAAGTGCAGCAGGACGGCGCAGCAGCACCTCGCCGATTGACACCGCGGCGCCGTTCGCTCTATGACGCGCCTTCGCCGCTCCTCGGAGCGGTCACCCATCGGCCCAGATGGCGGAATTGGTAGACGCGCACGGTTCAGGTCCGTGTGCCGCAAGGCGTGGAGGTTCGAGTCCTCTTCTGGGCACCAGGCACCTAGTCGTGTGCATTTTTCGACATCCTCCGACGTCCTCAAAATACATAAAAAACAAGATACTAAGGTCGAATTCGGTCCGCGAGGGTCCGCTTAGATCCGCCTGCGTCCAGACACGAGTATGGTACGGCCTCTGGTAACATGGTACGAGTAGGGCTCACCGAAGCCACTCCGTACCATACCATGCCGCTCACAGACCTGAAAATTCGAAGCCTAAAGCCTGATGGAAAGCCTCGCCGCTATACCGATGGCGGCAACCTGTTCATCGAGGTTCGCCCAAACGGTTCAAAGCTCTGGCGCTTTGCCTACAAGTTTGACGGCAAGCAAAAGCTGATGGCGCTCGGCACCTATCCGGAAATCTCGCTGGCGCGAGCACGGGAGAAGCGCGCTGAGGCGCGCGGCCTCCTGCTGGAGGGTATCGACCCGATGCAGCAGGCCAAGGTCGACAAGCTCGAGCGTCTGGCGCTGACCGAGCACACCTTTTCCGCCATCGCCGCCGAGCTTCTCGAAAAGAACAGGCGCGAAGGTCTCGCCGGCGCCACGCTTTCGAAGAAGTCTTGGCTCGTCGGCATCGCCAATGCCGACCTCGGCGATTTGCCGGTCACGCAGATCAAACCCACGCACGTTCTCGTCCCGCTTCGCAAGGTGGAGTCGGAAGGCAACTATGAAACGGCCCGCCGACTGCGCGCTGTTATCAGCCAGGTCTTCCGCTACGCCGTTGCGACTGACCGCGCCGAGCATGATCCAACCGCTGGCCTGCGCGGCGCGTTGATCGCGCCCAAGGTTACCCACAGGCCCGCTATTGTCGACCGGGACAAGTTTGCAGGACTGATCCGCTCGATCTGGGCTTATGATGGCGCGATCGAGACCAAGGCAGGGTTGCAGCTGATGGCGCTGCTTTATCCAAGACCGGGCGAATTGCGCCTCTCCACATGGGACGAATTTGATCTCAAGAAGCGCACGTGGACCATTCCGGCGGCGCGCACCAAGATGCGCAGGGAGCACAAGAAGCCGCTTCCTGGCGCTGCTGTAGACATCCTGACGCGCCTTCACGCCGTCACCGGACGCGAGCCTTACGTGTTTGTCTCGCAGCTCTCGCGCGGCAAGCCGATAAGCGAGAACACGCTGAACGGATCGCTGCGCCGCCTTGGCTATGCCAAAGAGGAAATGACTTCCCACGGTTTCCGGGCCAGCGCTTCAAGCCTTCTCAACGAAAGCGGCAAATGGCACCCCGACGCCATCGAAGCCGAGCTCGCCCACATGGGAGCAGACCAGGTCCGCAAAGCCTACCACCGCGCCACTTATTGGGATCAGCGGACCGAGATGGCTGAGTGGTGGTCGGGGCAAGTTCTGGCATTTGTGAATAGGTAAACGCAGCTTAGTTCATGGGCCAAGAGCATATTCCGCCGCTAGAAAGCCGGGCGTGCGTTGGATGCGATTGGCATTGTGGAAGGTGCATATTGGCTTCAAGCGCCATATATTTCGCCATGGCGCCGACGGCCAGGTGCGGCTACAAAAGTCAGACTCGTTAACCTCGTCCTGATGCTTCGCAGATATCACGCTATGTAAACGAGAACTGTCACTCCGGGCGTAAAGTACGCGCGAGCACAGAGGGAAAGTTGGCAGCTATGACAACAGCTAGGCACATCATTGCCCTGCTAAAGAGCCACATTGCCGGCGATGACGATAGGTTTCTCGCCACCGCGATGCAGCTTGCCGCGCACGAAGCCCGGCAAGGGCATGGGAAAGTTGCGTCCGAGCTCCGCGATCTTATCGATGCCGCGAAGTCGAAAGATGCTGCAATCGAGCGGAAGGTCGCGCCTGTTCCGATGGCGCAGCCGAAAGGCGAGCTCGCAGGTCTCTTGGCTGTTCGCTACCCTGATCTCCGACTGTCGGAAATGGTTCTTCCCGAGACAATTTCATCTCGTTTGCAGCGTGTGCTGCTTGAACAACGGCAGCAGGAAAATCTTCGCTCGCACGGGCTGCGGCCGCGCCGAAAGCTTCTCCTGATCGGCCCTCCCGGCGCCGGTAAGACCATGACGGCCGCTTCTTTGGCGGGCGAGCTTCGGCTGCCCTTGTTCACGGTCGTCCTCGACGGATTGATCACGAAATTCATGGGCGATACTGCTGGGAAGCTCCGACTTGTTTTCGATGCGATGAATGCAACGCGCGGTGTTTATTTCTTTGACGAGTTTGATGCGATTGGCGCGAAGCGTGCGGAACGTAATGATGTGGGCGAGATTCGGCGGGTGCTGAATTCGTTTCTGCAATTTCTTGAGCAAGATGACAGTCAAGGACTGATTATCGCAGCGACCAATCATCCCGAGCTTCTCGATAAGGCGCTCTTCCGCCGTTTCGACGACGTGGTCGAGTATGCGTTGCCGGATGCAGATCTGGTTCAGCGAATACTAAAGGCGCGACTGATCTCATTCGACACCAGAGGCCTTGCCTGGAGTGAAGCCGCTGAAGCGGCTGTAGGTCTGAGCCCAGCCGAGATTGTCCGTTCAGCTGAAAACGCAGCGAAGTCTGTTGTGCTGGCCGGAAGAAAGCGCGTTACGTTGACCGAATTGAAGGACGCGATTGTGGAGCGGCGGACAGCAACAATTTCAAGTTAAACTGAGTCCGCCATGAATGATTCGCCACGCAATCGACCGCATCTATTTATCGATGGTGGCGGTCAAACCGAACAATACCGACGGCCGAAACAAAAGATTGATGCTTCGCCGTTGCCTGTCCGAGATCGTGCGGCTCACGCGGACGCGCTCTCTGCGTCTATTGGTTTGGCGCTCGAGGCGGCTCGCGCCCAACTCGGAGCTCGGGCGACCGCGGTGGCGGAGGGCGTGCCGGGGTTCTATCTGCAAATAGAAATTCCAGCCGGAGAGAAGGCGGTAATCGATCAACTCGGGAACAGACAGAAGCAGATTGAGGTAGTAGCCGTTCGCGAGCCGACGGCTGAAAACCCCTCAGTGACCGCAACTGTTTTTGTACCGGCCACAGCCCAAACCTACTACGAGGAAAAGGTAGAAGCCTATCGGGCGGAGGACACTCGAAAGGGCCGTCCCAAGAACGAACCGATGATTGCGCGGATGGACTTTGTTCGGTTGGCGACAGCGCGATCGCTGTTCACTGACGATGACGCACTCTTTCCTGTTGGTGATGTCGCAGTGTGGTGGGAGATCTGGCTTAGAGACGGGCATAGGGATGTGTTCTCGAGAATGGCCGCGCGATTGAACCTCCAAGTCAAGGACCACGCGGTTCGATTTCCTGAGCGCGAGGTTGTCTTGGTTCTTGCAAACACCGAATCCATCGACCGTCTGGTCGCTTACAGCGATGTAGTAGCAGAGCTTCGGCGAGCTAAAGACACGCCCGCCTTCTTCATGGGGCTGGCCGGCGGCGATCAGCATGAATGGAGCGATGAGGCCCTTGCTCGGTTGACGCCGCCTGCTGACGCGAATGTCGCGGTCTGCATTTTGGATAGCGGCGTCACGCAAACTCATCCTCTTCTATCGCCTGCCCTTGACGTTGCAGACCTCCACACGATTAATCCCGCCTGGGGAACGGCAGACTCGGCAACGCAGTGGCGAGGCCACGGAACTGCCATGGCTGGCACCGCGCTTTATGGAGATTTGGTTCCGGTTCTAACCGGTGGCGCCGCCATCGTTCTGACGCACCGGCTGGAAAGCGTCAAAATCCTGCCGCCGAATGGCGTGGCGAATAACGAGCCTGACCTCTATGGCGCAATCACTGCTGAAGCGATTGCGCGCGCCGAAATCCAGGCGCCGAACCGCAGACGGGCAATTGCGCTTGCGGTTACAAGCGAAAGCTCGATGAGCGGCAGGCCATCCTCTTGGTCTTCTGCGATCGATCAGCTTTGCTTCGATCCCGACAATCGTCGGCTGCTCATCGTTTCGGCGGGCAACATCCGTGTTGACTTAATGCCAACCGACCATCTGGTTCGGAATGACTTGGAGTCGGTCGAAGACCCTGCGCATGCCTGGAATGCCCTCACTGTTGGTGCCTTCACGGAGAAAGTTGATCTGATCGATCCGAGTTTGGCGGGATGGTCCGCGATTGCACCAGCAGGGGAGTTGTCGCCCCGCAGCCGAACGTCAGTGACGTGGGAGCGTCAATGGCCGGTCAAACCCGATGTGGTCATAGAGGGCGGGAACCTTGCATCAAACGGTGTGCTTCCAGGCGATCCCGTTGATGATCTGCAATTGCTGACGACGCACAATCGGCCGAACGATCGTGCCTTCAACACGATCGGGGATACCAGTGCGGCAACCGCTCTTGTAGCAAGGTTTGCCGGTGCGATCTTGGCGAACCGACCAAGGCTCTGGCCTGAAACCGTTCGCGGGCTGATCGTTCATTCTGCCGAATGGACTCCTGCGATGCGCGCTCACATTGATGCATGCAACGGCAGGAAAGGTCAGATCCACGCGCTTGTGCGACGTTACGGATACGGTGTACCCGACATTGATCGAGCGCTTTTGTCCGCTCAGAACGATCTGACTTTGATGGTGGAGGACGCTCTCACGCCATTCAACAAGGCGGGCAGCGCCGTGAAGACCCGAGACATGAAAGTGCATCAGCTGCCTTGGCCGAATGACGTGCTTGCCCAACTCGGCGACACCCACGTAGAGCTTCGCGTCACGCTGTCGTATTTTATCGAACCAAATCCGGGCGAACGTGGCTGGACTCGACGCCACCGATACGCGTCGCATGGTCTTCGATTTGCTGTGAAAAAGGCCACTGAGTCGCTCGATGAGTTTCGGGCTCGCGTTAACGATGCCGCGAGGGACGAGGAAGAGGGCGGGGCGGTGGGAGGCGGTGCCGGAGGTGACGAGTGGCTGCTAGGTCCGAAGCACCGCGATCAAGGTTCGCTTCACTCGGACTTCTGGTCTGGTACGGCGGCCGATCTTGCCCAGCGTGACGCGATCGGTGTCTTCCCAGTTGGCGGCTGGTGGAAGGAGAAGCCGTATTTGGATAAGTGGAACACTGAAGCTCGGTATTCGCTGATCGTATCGATAAAAGCTCCGGGCGTTGAAGTCGATATTTATACGCCAGTCGAAGCCAAGATCGCGATTGCAACCGAGATAGGATGATCGCCATAAAAAGCGCGCTCATAATGCTGGCAACGCATTCATAGTCGCCGAGGCGAAAGAAAAGGGGCATCGGCTCAGGCACCTTGGTTGGCCAGCTCGCCTCGACCCTTCTACGCTAGAATTTCAGCTGGCTTGACGTCAAGTCCGCTCCGCCTCAACCACAACTCGCATGTACGCTTCAACCTCGCCCTCCACCCAAAGACTCCGCCTTCCCAGATGTACCGGCGAGGGAAAAGGACGGACCGGGTCCTTGATCAACTCGTAGAGCAGCGAGCGGCTGATGGTCAGACGGTCCAGCACATCGCGCAGGGACAGGAAACGCTGCGGTTTGAGCGGGACCGGTTCGGGCACCTCCGAACGGCGGGGCGGCATTGGCACGATTGTGGGCCTGGGCATCGCTAAGATCTCCTTACGCAAAACGCGGCCAGCCCGTTCGCCAGCCATGTAACATAATCCCGCTTGATCCGTATCCTGCCTAGTTGGAATGGCGGCCAATCGCGGCATCAGTTCGCATGGGCTTGCAAGCGGGTGCAATCAGCGGTTTTCGAACCAGTATCGACTTCGAACAATCGGGATTCCGAATTGGACGGCGGTCCATTCCGAATTGGACGCAAGCTATGCCGGTCAATTAATCTGGTTTCGCCCCTTCCCAACGCAAGGATTCGTGCGAGAGCGTCCGTCGCTTTTTCATCTTTGCTGCGACCTGGTCCATGAAGTGATTGAAGCGGCGGAATCCGAGCGCCGCTGCCGCACCGCGATGAGACTCTGGGATTGGGTCGGTTCTCGTCAGCCAGTAGTGCATGTAGTGCGACATGATTTCGATCGAGAGGTTGGCTTTCCACTCCAGCCGCCCCATCCGCGTCTCGAAATTGTCGAGCCGCTTCATGACGCGATCTTCAAGCGTGTAATCGCGCTCCTCGCTGAAGAAGTGGCGCAGGGCCGCCTCCAGGACGGCGGTCTTGGTGGTCTCCTGCTCATGCGCGACATCTTCGAGGATAGCGAGAAGCTGAGCGTCGAGGCGGAGATTGACGCGTGGTTTCATGGGCAAGCACCTGACCGACAGTATAGGATCACAGACCATAATTGCCGATGCCAGAGCGGCGCGATAGTTGGATTGGCGGCATAGGGCGGCAACGTCCGGCAAAGCGGTACAACAGTTGGGTTCCTGTGGTGTACGGATTTTCCAGCAATCACTGGTCTTCATGCCATCGGCGTGCACCACTACTGTGCACAAAAGGCGCCAAATTTCTGTTGTGCAGACAAGGCAGTGCGGGCACCGTGGTGCCACCGCTTTTATCTTGCCCTCCCGGGTTCACTGTCCACCGCCATCCACGCTTTCGCCGCCTTATTTCGCCAATTGCCGATTGGCGCTTTCACCTTGCTGTCACTGCAACACCCTGCTGCGAGGAAATTCGTCCGAGGTGTCGCCGGAATCGCATCCGGTCAAGGGCGCGCAATCGCGCGCCGCGAAGCGGTCGAAGACCCTTGACCGGATGCGATTCCGGCAAGGGACAATAGACATGGCCCAAGTGGCAATTCATGCCATTGGGCCTGAAGGAAATAATAGACCGAGTCAGACGCTTCACTTGGCGTCTCAATGGGGCTTGCCCCGTCTCTATTTGTGGTTACCAAGGGTCTATGACACCTACAGATTTCATTCGAAAATGGGAACGCTCCGAGTTGAAGGAAAGCGCTGCGGCGCAGTCCCATTTTGTTGATCTTTGCCACCTTCTTGGTGTCGAAACGCCGACCGACGCAGATGCTGTCGGCGACACATACTGCTTCGAAAAAGGCGCAACAAAGTCTACCGGCGGCAACGGTTTTGCAGACGTCTGGAAAAAGGGTTGCTTTGGCTGGGAGTATAAGGGTCCGAAGGCAAATCTGGACGTCGCCTATGCCCAGTTGCAGCGCTATGCAGTGGCGCTGGAGAACCCGCCGCTTTTGATCGTTTCCGATACCAAGACGATCATCATCCGCACGAACTGGACCAATTCCGTCAGCGAAACGCACACGATTGCGGTCACCGATCTTGTCGATGCGAAGGCGCGCGAGACGCTAAAGAGCTGCTTCCTTAACCCGGAAGCCTTGCGCCCGAAACGCACGCGCGACGACCTCACCCGCGATGCCGCGAACGAGTTTTCCGCCCTTGCACAACGCTTGCGAGACGACGGCCATGACGCCGAAACGGTGGCGCATTTCGTCAACCGTTTGGTCTTCTGCATGTTCGCCGAAGACGTTGGCTTGCTGCCGAACAAGATGTTCGAGCGGGCCATTGAGCACGCCCGTAAGGAGCCGGAAAAGGCGCAGGTGTTCCTGAAAACCTTGTTCGCCGCAATGAAGTCTGGCGGGCCGGTGGGCTTTGAATCAGTGCCCTGGTTCAATGGCGGGCTGTTCAATGATGATGAGGCGCTGCCGCTTGGCCGCGATGAGATTGAGCTGGTTTACAAGGCCGCGAAACTCTTCTGGGCCGATATAGATCCGTCAATTCTCGGGACGCTGTTTGAGCGCGGGCTTGACCCTTCCAAGCGTTCCCAGTTGGGCGCGCATTATACGGACCGCGACAAGATCATGATGATCATCCGTCCCGTGATTATCGAGCCGTTAGACGCCGAATGGGCTGCGGTTAAAGCCAAGATCATGGACGAAATGGAGAAGTCCCGCAGCGCAAAATCGGAGGGTGCGAAGACGCAAGCCTATAATCGCGCGCTTAAAGCGCATAGCGAATTTATCGAACGGCTGGCTAAGTTCCGTGTGCTAGATCCGGCCTGCGGGTCGGGCAATTTTCTGTATCTGTCGCTGAAAGCGCTTAAGGATATTGAGCATAGGGCGAATGTGGAGGCCGAGGCGCTGGGACTGCCGCGTGGCTTTCCGCGGGTAGGGCCAGAAGCGGTAAAAGGTATCGAGATCAATCCCTATGCTGCCGAGCTTGCTCGTGTTTCGATCTGGATTGGCGAAATCCAGTGGATGCGCAGCAATGGCTTTGAAGCAAGCCGCGACCCGATTCTCAAATCGCTGAACAATATCGATTGCCGAGACGCCGTGCTGAACCTGGACGGCACGCGAGCCGGATGGCCGGCAGCCGATGTTGTGGTCGGGAATCCGCCGTTTTTGGGCGGCAAGCGGATGCGAGATGAACTTGGCAGCGCGTACGTAGACAAATTGTTTCTGGCATGGCGCGGAGCGGTGCGTCCCGAGGCCGATCTTGTCCTCTACTGGTTTGCTCAGGCAGGGGAGCTCGTTCAATCGAGCTCTCTGAAGCGTGCGGGATTTGTTTCGACAAACTCAATTCGAGGCGGTGCAAACCGGGACACGCTCCGTTCCGCCCTTGGCTCAAGTAGGATCGTAAATGCCTGGAGCGATCAACCATGGATCATCGACGGCGCTGCCGTTCGTGTTTCACTCATTTGCATTGATGCGGGCGAGTCCGGCGATGTGTTTCTTGATGGAACCCCAGCCGACGAAATCTTTACGGATCTTACAGCAAGAAGAAGTGGAGAATCGACCGTTGATCTTACCGTTGCCGATAAGCTTGCAGAAAATACTTCGACTGCTTTTATGGGCGATACAAAGGGTGGCCCATTCGATGTATCGGGCGACGTGGCCCGCGAATGGTTGCAACTGCCACTTAACCCAAACGGGAGGACAAATTCTGATGTTCTGTCGCCTTGGATAAATGGAATGGACCTAACTCGGCGGCCAGCAGGAAAATGGATAATCGATTTCGGCTGGGAAATGAGTGAGGCGGATGCCGCTTTATACGAAGCGCCCTTTCAACATGCCAAGCAGCACGTGTGGCCGGTTCGGGATACCAACAATAGAGAACTATACAGAAAATTTTGGTGGAGACATGTCGAAGCAAGACAAGGAATGCACAAAGCGCTGAAGGGACGGGATCGCTACATCTGCACTCCCAGAGTTTCCAAACATCGCGTGTTCGTTTGGTTGTCTCCAGTGGTTTTGGCCGATAGCGCAACGATTGTTGTCGCTCGGGATGACGATACCACATTCGGCATTCTGCATTCGCGGTTCCATGAAATCTGGTCGCTTCGCATGGGAACATTTTTGGGCGTTGGAAACGATCCCCGCTACACACCCTCGACGACATTCGAAACGTTCCCCTTCCCGGAAGGCCTGACGCCCAACATTCCTGCCGCTGACTATGCCGGTGATCCAAGAGCACAGGCCATTGCGACGGCGGCGGCGCGGCTGAATGAGCTGCGCGAAAACTGGCTGAACCCGCCGGACATAGTGAAGCGCGTGCCAGAAGTCGTGCCGGGCTATCCCGACCGCATCCTGCCGGTGGATGACAAGGCAGCCGACATCCTGAAGAAGCGCACGCTGACCAATCTCTACAATGAACGCCCGGCCTGGCTCGACCATGCCCACCGCGATCTCGACCGCGCCGTCGCCGCGGCCTATGGCTGGCAGGCCGATTTCGACACGGGCGCGCTGACCGAAGATGAAATCCTCAAACGCCTGTTCGAACTCAATCAGGAACGCGCCAAAAAGGAACAGTCGGAAGCGGGATAATGGGCGCGTACTGTAGCAAAATCAAAGCGAACGGGATTACGACGACTCGCCGGATAGGCTAAATGGTTATTTATAAACGATAATTTGAGGACTCAAACCTCTATAGCCCATTTCAAATATGGTACAGTGTATGGTACGTTTCGGTACCATATTGTCAAAAAAGACAAATATTTTCAACGTATATATAGTTAAGTCGAGTCCTCTTCTGGCACCAAACCCTGCTTCGGCAGGGTTTTTTGTTGCCTGCAGATCAGGGTGCCTTGTGGGTCGCGGCGAACCAGTCGGTGAAGGCGCCCTGCTCTTCTTTTGTCATGTGCAGGTAGAGTTTCGAGCGGCGGAGGAGGATGTCTTCTGCGCTGCGGGCAAATTCCCGGTCCACCAGCCAGGTGACTTCCCGCTCGGTCAGGCCGCCGCCGAAGTCGCGGCCGAGGTCTGCCAGCGTCTCCACCTTGTCCAGCAGTGAGCGCGCCCGCGTCCCGTAGGCGCGGGCGAGCCGTGTCAGCAGGTCGACCGGCAGGTGAGGCCAGGCAATCACGAGACCGGAGAGGAACGCGTCGAAATTCGCCGCGGGAATATCCCCGCCCGGCAGGCTCGCGCGTTTCGTCCAGGGACGCGGCAGGCCTTCAAACAAGGGGGC
>Ga0209607_1002766_pt1 | contig 13820 bp, 7 predicted proteins | sample AD_UKC117_MetaG_FD_184413 | JGI IMG/M metagenome (GOLD analysis project Ga0209607, IMG submission 184413) | Active sludge microbial communities of municipal wastewater-treating anaerobic digesters from Hong Kong - AD_UKC117_MetaG (SPAdes)... | ecosystem: Engineered > Bioreactor > Anaerobic >... | reverse complement strand
GATTACCATAAACTGTAACTTTTGTTAAACCCGTCATATCAGTAGCAACACAACCATTATCATCGGTTACATTTATTACGGTATAATTAAACTCTTTGCTGGTAGTTTCTGTTTCGGGAGAAACTTGTATAGTTGCTGTTGCATTATCTATGGCAGATGGTGTAAACTCCTCATCGCCATTTGAGTAAGTTAATATGTAGGGTTGTTTACCTTTCTCGAAATTAAAAACCAGATCAATTTCAGTTCCACTGCAAACGGTATCAATTATATTGTCAATAGTTGCTATGGGTAAATCGTAAATCTTTACCTTAATAAAAACGGATGTATCAATACAACAATCGTTAATTCCTGATTTTACTATACGTCGGTAAAAAGTAGTATCAGTAAGTGCAAGTGCCTGATAATCGATATTTACTGCATTATCGGTAATATTATTCCAAGTACCACCTATAATACTATCCTGCCACTGGTATGTATACGAATTATCTCCACCTGTAGGATTTGTACCCGTTAATAATTCGGGTGCAGTATTGTAGCAGGTAAATATTGGATTATCATTTTCGATGCTGTTATTTCCAATAAGAGGTAACACATTAATTTTTATTACATTGCTTGTATCTGAACAATCATCAGAATCGACAACACGTCGGTAATACATAGTCTCGTATAGATTAGGCAAAATGAGATTATTACCCGTTTCACCCGAAATAGTTGACCAGCCAGAGGTTTCAGATTTTTCCTGCCAATGATTTATATACGACCCCGATCCTAAACCATCCTGTGGTACTTCGCCAAGAATTTCTTCGGGCAGGCTTCCATAACAAATCTCCTGGTTGCCGGATATAATATTGTTAGTAATAAGCGGCAATCCAATAATTGTGAGTGTATCGCTATAATCGATACAACCACCTGAAACTACTTTTCGTCTGACATGAGTGGTATCGGTAACAATACCCGGCAAACAAATTGTATCGTTCAAGTCGGCAATGGTGTTCCAGGCTATAAAATCGTAGGTGTATTGCCAGGTATACTGATAAGCCCCCACTCCGCCAAAAGTTGCTGTAGTACCTGTAATTGTATCGGCAATATTATTGATACATATAATTAAATCATCACCAAAGATATGGTTAACCTGAATTTTATTGTGTACAATTATTTCTATTGGTAAACTTATGTCGGTTATGGAATCGCCAACGGCAGCTCCTGATTTTACTATACGTCTGTAATATATGGTATCGGTTAGAGCCGGAGGTTGAAAATCGCGTTCTTTTTCACCAACTATATTATCCCAGTCCACTCCATCAGGACTTTCCTGCCACTGAAAAACAAACTCGCCACTTCCTCCTCGCGGATTTGAGCCAGCTAAAATTTCAGGAGTGCTGCCATAACAGACTTGCTGGTCGGCAGTAATGGTATTAAATAAAAATCCTGTTAGCGGAACCTGCACAGTTATATATGGTTCCCCTATGCCAGCAGCATTTCCGTTTTCTCCTAAACCCGCAAAATATACTTCATCTTGTCCTCCGGATAGATCCTCGACAATTCCTGCATCTCCCCCCTTCGTTTCTGCAATGACAATATTATCAGGTTTTGTCTTGTTCCAAAAAATTGCACCACCGCCACCGCCACCACCGGTTCCTCCTTCACCTAATGATTGTACAAATCCTCCCTGACCACCATTAGAATAAATGGACAAATTTCCAAATAAAGTATCCACATCGAAAACTACAGCACCAGCACCGCCACCACCACCTGCAGATGCGGTTGCTATTGCACTTACACTTTCGCCATTGGCTATAATTTGATGCCCATTCGATTTTAAGTTTTTTACAATAAGTATAACAATTCCACCGCCATTACCTCCTTTTGTAGCGTTTAAGCCGGAAATATATGCACCAGAACCTCCACCACCACCTAAAAATATGGTTGAATCATCATATTGTGTTTCAGTAGATCTAAGACCTTCTCCACCCAAACCTCCAATATTCTTCCAAACATTCCCTAAAATGGAGCAATATGTTGTATCCTCTGCCCCTCCAAATCCACCGGGGCCATAAGCACCACCACCACCGCCACCTGTAAATCGGCCATTACCGCCACCTCCACCATTAGCCCACCTACCTAATCCTTTAATATAGGCTGAATCGTGTACTCCTACACCTTCACCCTTCATACCAGCCATAACCGTATCTGCCAGGATATTAAAGTAATAAGATTTGTATAAAGAAGTATCGCTAACAGAACATGCATTGCCTCCTAAATCAGGATACTGCAAAGGAGTTGCCCCTCTGAAACCTTTTCCGGTAACGTTAATGTCGGCATTCATAAAAAGTGTATCACTAACCATTAAGGCCAGCACACCACCACTCGAGCCATCCCATGCTTTGCAGGTAAGTTCAGCATCGATACTGGCTCTCTCGTAGTATGGCACCCGAATTAACTGAACCATTCCATCTTCATCATAAGCATTAGCAAGGGTAGCTTTAAATATAATCCGGTTGCCTTCGATTTTTTTAATTAAAATAATTTCGTATTTGCCTGCTTGCTTTAAACCTGTCCTAACATTTCCAAATTGTTCCGGTAAAATAGATGTATCCTTGTAAACCGTCGACCCCTGTGCCTGGTAGATCATAACTGTATCGTTCTCTGAAAATTCAGATGCATCCACAACCTCAATGGTATCTTTGGTGGGATAAATTGAATCTACGGCTGCATATTTGTTTATTATTCCCTGTATTGAAACCTGGGAGTATGAAGTAAATGGTATGAGAAATAAGAATACTGTTACAAACAGGATATAAGAAGTATATTTTTTCAAGGTCCTAATCTTTTAAAATACTATTAATTACGTTCAGCTATAACAAATATATAAATATTTTATTGGAATGCTCTAACTTTTTATCAAATTATACGAAAGAACTTATCTGCAAATAGCTGTTTATAATACACTTATTTTAATCTTGCCCCTTATTTACAAACTGCAATAAACTCAAAAACAACAGCTTATACTTATAACACATTATTCGTTGTGCTTATATTCGGGAAAAGTAATAAAAAAGGAAGTACCTTGTTGAAGAACCGTTTCGTACCAGATTTTTCCATCGGCATTTTCGACAATATTTTTAACTATGGCTAAACCTAAGCCCATACCACTCGATTTAGTAGTAAAATTAGGCTGGAACATTTTGTCTTTTACCTCGTCTGATATACCCGAACCGTTATCTTTAATTACAACCTGAATCAAATTTTCTTTTTTATCAAGTTCTATTTCAATTTTCGCACTCCTGTCTTTAGGAACGGCCTGTATTCCATTTTGGATAAGATTACTAAATACAATAAGCAATTGCTCTCTGTCGGCCAAAACATAAAGCTCGTTGAAATTTCCAAATTTTTTAATAAAAGTAACATTTTCTGTATTTTCGAGCAGATTAACCGAATCATTTAACCGCTCAATAATATTTACTTTTTCGTTGCGGGCACGGGGCATTTTAGCAAAATTTTCAAACTCGGTAGCAATGCGCGATAGATTATTGATCTGGCTAATTAATGAGTTTGAAAATTTCTCCAATCGTTTATCGAAATCGGGGATTTCGTCTTTCCATGCCTTTTGAAGGTATTGAACTGACAATTTCATCGGGGTGAGCGGATTTTTAATTTCGTGAGCTATTTGCTTAGCCATTTCGCGCCATGCCGATTCGCGCTCAGATTTTGCGAGTTTTTCGGCATTTTCGCTTAGCTCACTTACCATGCGGTTATATTCTTTAATTAAGCTGCCAATCTCATCGTGGCTGGTATATTCTATAGGCTCGTTCTGCTTAACCAGATCTATCGCCTTAAACCTTTCCTGTATAAGCTGCAAGGGACGGGTAATGTTATTTGAAACAAAAATGGCTACAATTACCGATATTAGAATCAGGAAGAAATACACATTAACCACCGCCATTACAACGGTATATATTTCCTTTTTCAATGCGCTTTGTTTTGTAAAATAAGGCAGGTTAATGTATGCCAGCAATTTGTTTTCGTCGTTAATAAAGGGCACATATGCCGAGTAATAACTTAATTCGCCAATAGTTTCCTTATGAATAAACTTTCCCTTTTTATTAATCACCATCTCACGATACGCATCGTTGTTCATTTTATTCCCCATTAATCCTTTTTCAAATACCTGAGTACGCGACGAAGCCAGCAGGTTACCTCCGGTATCGTATAAATTTATATCGATATAAAAAACATTCGAGAACTTTATTAACAAATAATTTAAATAATCAGAATAATCGTTGCTTAAATCGTACTCACCACCCAGTTTATGCTCCATTTCAACCAAAACCGACTGTAATTTCTCTCCAATATTTTCGTACAAATTACGTTCGAACTGATTTACATTATAATATATTGTACCAAAACCAACAATTACAAGAGAAAGCAGCAATACACCAATCATTGAGAATTTAATCTTATTTTTAAAATCGTATTTATACCCTGCTATATTATATGGAAAGTTTATGAAGAAAAATACCAGGGCATACAACAAATAATAGAATACAAAGATATACGATAACGATGCCAGTACATCAAGAAACCGGAGTTTTACATTACTGATTACAATATAGGTATCGGTATTTATTTTGTATACCAGATGTTCATAATTATTTTCGCTGATAAAATGAAATTCCTCTTCAGATATCCAACTTTCGGGCAAATTAAGCTGATACGAAAAAGGCCCTGAACGAGTAGTTAAATTATCGCGCTTATATTTGGCATACGAATAATCACTTAAAACCACCGAGCCGCTCATTCTTTTATCCAGCAACAGTTCGGGGTATCCCAGCTCCTGACTAACCAATTTCGAATCGAGCGAAATAAAAAGAGAAACGGGAGTAGTCCAATCTTTTTTCTCGTAAACAAATTGCCCCAGGTAACTAATACGTCCATCCATGTTACTTATAAAATAAAAATCGCTACCGGGCAGTTTAACACCATCATTCTGGTAAAGATTTTCGAAAAAGGTATAACAGTGAACTATCTCGGTGCTATTTTCCAATAACAAGGTTAAATCATCATTTGGGTCACAAACCGAAATTTGCAAATCGTACTTTCTGAAATAGCCGCTAAAATAATTCATTTGTAAATGATCTAAAATAGCGCCTTCGTTTTGATGATGCCAGATTAACAAATCGGAAATAATGGTATCCTGCTGTATTTCAGCCTGAAGCCCTTCAAGCAGCATTTCGGCAATCTGATCGTGTTCGTTGGCTAAATTAACGGCAAGAACTTTTCGTTTTTCACGTTCTTTTTGATGGCTAACATATGTAATAAAGACAACCGTATAAAACGCAAAAACCAATAAAACCAATATTCTTAAAGGATAGGTGTATTTCTGTTTAACAAAACGGATAAAGGTGATAAGTAGAAATAATAAAACATAAAAGCCGATTGAAAAATAAGTATAAGCAGGAAAGAAACATTGTAATATGATAACACATAACAAAGTAACGGAAACAAAAATCATCACAAACCGACTAATTGATAGACTATTGCGAACAAGCAACACCAATTTATCAACCACTAAAAAAAGAGATGTAAGAAACAGCACAATAATTAGAAACCCCAGCAAACTATAACCAGTAAAGTCCAGAAATTTAAACACATGAAAAGATATGCTGGAATGAAGGATAAGACTTTTAAAAAAATAATGGAAAACGACAAATAGCACAAATGAAATTATGATACCTGCAGCTAAAAATACTTTTACATTCAGAGGTTTCCATTTCTCAGGTAATTTAAAATGAACATAAATCAATAAAATAAAATAAAAAATAAAGGCGACATGTAAAAATAAATCTCCTAACGAAGGAATTGTGCTTGATAAGGCAAAATATTGAGGCTGATACAAACCCAGTTGCCGAAACACACCAGGAAAGTGGTATTTAATCATTAAAAATCTTAACCCAAAAAGAATTACACCAACTACGGCTATTTTAATATAAAAGTGATATTCGCTTTTATGAATACGCACAAATCGCCACAGTGACAGAAATAAAAAAATAATTGTTAACAAATAAAGAAATACAGAAAAATAAAGATTTAGCTTATTATCGCGAATTAATTTAGCGGGTTGTAAAGAAAATAAAAACCTGTTGTAATAATCGAATATTGGATATCCCTCCTTCACATCGTTTCGAATAGAAACGGGAATGGTAATATGGTATATTTCCGGGATTTCGCTTTTAATAAACTGATTCTCGAAAGAATACTCTCGTTTAAACAGTATAAGCCCAAAAATTTCGTAGTTTTCAACATAATTTTGCCTTACAACATACCATCCGTTTTTTAGCTTCGCCATGGAGCTATAAAGCTTATTGTCAATTAAATAATTCTCTACAGGAATAGTGTTATCAGTCCAAAAAACCAGGGAATCGTTCGAATAGCCCAACAAAACAATTCCTTTTTTATTATACAGATCGGGTTGAAGATATTCCTTATTTTTCATTAAATCGCTTAAAGTTAGCGAGTCGAGTTTAAACTCAATATCTTCAAGCATTTGATCGACTAATTTTGTTTTTTCGAGCAAAACATTTTGAGCATGGCTAAATTCATTTTCCTGATTTACAGAAACACTAACATTTTTTTCAAAAATAAATGCAGCTAATGCAAACAGTAAGCAAAAAATAAAATTTTTATATGGATGTAAAGCCGAAAAAAAACTCATGTTTTAAATAATTAAAAGCAACAAATTATAGCACAATGTAATCATTTTATTTTAATTCTATTGATGATGATAAGGCTCTCCCTTTAAAATGGTAAATGCACGATAAAGCTGTTCTACAAAAATCATGCGAACCATTTGATGCGAGAAGGTCATTTTTGACAATGAGACTTTTGTTTGGGCTTTTTGATAGAGCAAATCGGAAAAACCATAAGGCCCGCCAATTATAAAAATCAGATTTTTAACCCCCGACAACATTTGTTTTTCAATAAATTGCGAAAATGAAACTGATGAAAGCTCAGAACCTCTTTCATCGAGCAACACAACATAATCACCCGCATTAAACAATCCCTGTATAAGTTCACCTTCCCTTTGCTTTTGCTGAGCTTCGCTTAAATTTTTAGTATTTTTAATATCGGGAATTACAATCATCTCAAAACCGATATAATGTTTCAGTCTTTTTTCATATTCTTTTATTCCTTCGGCTATAAAAGATGAATCCGTTTTCCCGACAACAATAAGTTTTATCTTCATACTAAGTCAAACTTTTTTTTATTCGGTATTTTTTTATAATTTTCGCAAAACAAATCCCAAATAAAACTATTTAAAATAGTAAATATGGTTCGATTTTTGCGATAGTATTATCGCAAACTTAAGAAGATTTAAAATGAAAACCTTAAAAAAAACAATTCTGTTAACAACAATATTTGCGGTGATATTGCATTTAGGGGCATTTACCTACAACCAGGAAATACCCAGCGATATTGCTATTGCCTTTAAGGTTGGAAGCGCCGAGGAACTTGCACGTTATTTTAATAATACAATAGAACTGGTTGTTAAAGAAACCGAAGATGTTTACAGTAAATTACAAGCCCAGCAAATTATTGATAATTTTTTTACCGATCACTACCCAAAAAGTTTTGAGTTTATACACCAAGGAGGAAAAGAAGAATCAAAATTTGCTATTGGTAAATTAGTCACATTTAATGGCACTTTCAGAGTTTACATACTTTATAAGCAAAAGGATGGACAAACTTTAATCCATCAGTTAAGAATAGAAAGCGAAAATGAATAATACGATTGATTTTATTATACAAAATGCTATAAAAGAAGATATTGGAGATGGCGATCATTCATCGCTTTCGTGTATCCCCGAAAATGCCATTGGCAAAGCCCAATTACTTATAAAACAAGAAGGTATTTTAGCCGGAATTGAAATTGCAAAAAAAATATTTAGCGCCATAGACCCTGCTGTAAGTATGGAGCAGTTTCTTTTTGATGGAAAAGCATTACATGTAGGCGACCGTGCCTTTATTGTAAGTGGCAAGGTACATTCTATTTTAAAAGCCGAACGTTTAGTTTTAAATATTATGCAGCGAATGAGCGGCATAGCCACCATAACCCGCGAATATGTAAATAAAGTAGCCGGAACAAAAGCTAAAATACTTGACACACGCAAAACAACTCCGGGTGTTCGTATCCTGGAAAAAATGGCTGTAAAAATCGGGGGAGGAGAAAATCATCGTATGGGACTATACGATATGATTATGTTAAAAGATAACCATGTTGATTTTGCAGGTGGAATTGAAGCTGCTATTCAAAAAGCAAATCATTACCTGAAAAAAAATAATAAAAATTTACAAATCGAAATAGAAGCACGCAACCTGGAAGAAGTAAAACGAATTTTAAAAACAGGTAATGTGCATCGTATTATGCTCGATAATTTTACTCCGGAACAAACCAGAGAAGCCGTTGAGCTCATAAACGGAAAATACGAAACAGAATCGTCGGGAGGAATTACACTAGATACAATCCGCGATTATGCCGAATGCGGAGTAGATTATATTTCGGTTGGAGCATTAACTCACCACATAAAAAGTTTGGATATGAGTTTAAAAGCTATTTAATTTACAAATATTAAATAGTTTTTTAATTTATATGGTTTCCGAAAATAGCAAATATTTTTATCGCAAAATACTACATATCAAAGACAAAGCAAAGGTAGCATCCATTCCCGGTTTCGACAAAGTTCCTGTATATTATGTAGTTAAATTCTTTTTTTCGGGGTTAAAAAACGGGTATCTTGCTACAAGGGCATCGGCCATAGCTTTTAATTTTGCCTTAGCCATTTTCCCCACTATACTTTTCTTTTTTACTTTAATTCCATTTATTCCGATAAAAGGATTGCAAGATAATTTACTTACCATAATACACGATTTTTTACCACAAAACGCATTTCAGTTCTTAGAATCAACTATAATTTCAGTAGTTACAGAAAAAAAGTTTGGCGTTTTTTCATTTGGAGCCCTGGCCAGTTTAATCTTTTCGACCAATGCGGTACATGCTCTTATACAAGCCTTTAATAATACATATCATACCATAAACACAAGAAACTGGACTGCTATCAGAACTATTTCAACCTTACTGGTGTTTATTATTTTTGTATTGATGGTAACATCACTGGCATTAATAACTTTTGGCCAATCGTTTTTATTAAAAATGGTAGAGATTGGTATTTTAAAAATGAACTATACATACTATCTTTTAATAGTAGCTAAATGGTTTATTATTATGGCATTATTCTTTTTCTCCATATCCTTTTTATATTATTATGCACCGGCTAAAAAAAGCCAGTGGAGGTTTATATCAGCGGGCTCAACGGTAGCTACTATTTTAGCTCTTTTAACTTCGTTGGGATTTTCGTATTTTGTAAATAACTTTGGACAATATAATAAATTATATGGTTCTATCGGAACCATTATGGTTGTACTTTTATGGTTGTACTTTAATTCATTTGCTCTTTTACTGGGATTTGAGCTAAATGCCAGTATAAATAATGCTCAAACAGTATCAATAAACGATTAAAACCCCTTGCTATGGATAAAAAATACGACAAAATCAGAAGTGACTACAAACAAAAACCTTTTGGAAAAAAAGATGTAGACCCCGATCCTTTTAAACAATTTGTGGAATGGATGGATAAAGCGATAAGCTCAGGTATAAAAGAGCCTACTGCTATGGCCTTATCAACAGTTGGCAAAAACATGCAGCCATCGTGCCGTATGGTACTATTAAAAGAAATAAGAGAAGGAGGTTTTATCTTTTTCTCGAATTATGAAAGCAAAAAGGGACATCAGATTAAAGAAAACCATTACGGCAGTTTATTATTCTTTTGGCCCGAACTGGAAAGGCAAATACGTATTGAAGGCAGAATTGAGAAAACCAGCAAAGAGATTTCGGAAGAATATTACCTAACCCGATCGGCAAAAAGAAGAATCGGAGCCTGGGCATCGCCTCAAAGCCACGAAATTCCTGACAGGAAGTATCTGGAAGAGAAACAAAAAGAGTTTGAATCCAAATTTGAAGGCAATCCTATTCAAAAGCCCGAAAATTGGGGAGGTTATATTTTAACACCTTATATTATTGAATTCTGGCAAGGCCGAATAAACCGTTTACACGATAGAATTGAGTATTATTTAGATGATACTGAATGGAAGATACGAAGGTTAGCTCCTTAAAACAAAAAAGCTGTATCATATTCTGATACAGCTTTTTTCTGCTATATTCTATTACATACAATGTAAGTGTTTCATTACCAGTTCACGGATTTCATCATTCTTACCATACAATCTTTCGCTTAAATCTTTATCATTAAACGATTTCAGTTTCTTGGCAATCTGGTCTATTGTACCCGATGGGAATATTCCATTCTTCTCAAAGAACTCTCTTTTTGCTAACAGCTTTTCAGCCGACTCCCAGCAGGACTGAGGCAACTGCTCTAATTTAGCCAGTTTATCTTTATGTTCATCGTGGAATATATTTACCGACATATACAATTTATCGGCCATATCCAGTGCATTTGGCATCTGCAGGCCATGCTGTGCAGCCACAATAATCCCTGCCATATACATATATAAATCAGCAGAGCCATCGCCCGAACGCAATTCTACTGTTTGTTTTCCCGGCACATATGGGATACAACCTTTTTCCTGTGGATTTGCATCTTTAACCATACCTGTATCTGAAGTCCATCCAAGCGGTACACGCACTAAAACAGAACGGTTACTATCGCCCCAGCAGATATTGGTAGGTGCTTCCTGATGAGGCACTAAACGCAAGTATGATGTAGGGATTGTATTACCAAAAGCGGTTAATGGAGCTGCCAGGTCTAAAATTCCGGCAATCATTTTTTTAGCTTCATCACCTAACTTGCCATCCTTAACCATAATATTCTTACCATCTTTTTCAAGTAGCATATGGACATGCATACCACTACCTGCTTTACCTACAGTAATTTTAGGAGCGAAACTAATTTCAACACCATACTCCAAGCCTAACATTCTAAGAATCCATTTTGCAATTACCAATTGGTCCACAGCATCTTGCGGATCGACAGGCAAAAATTCTATTTCCTGTTGTTCATAATACATATCACCACTCACAAAGTTACCTACCTCAGAATGGCCATACTTCGTTTGCCCTCCGCATTGCGAGATAAGGCTCAATGCTTCTTTGCGAACAGAGTCGAATTTAGTAAAAGGTGGCGATTCGTGATACCCTTTTTGATCTACGGCAGGATATAAATCATCCACATCGCTCATTATATAATATTCCAACTCACCCATGGCTTTAAAGTTGTAGCCTGTTGATTTTCGGAATTCTTCAATAGCTTTTCTTAGTATATATTCAGGAGCACTCTCTAAAGGAAGCCCATCGCGATTGTAAAAACTGCATAAGATATCGATAGCAGGGTACTCAGAGAATGGATTAACAAATGCTGTTTTATAACGTGGAATAACGTATAAATCACTTGAACCGGCCTCAATATGTGAAAACAAACTTGAACCATCCACACGCTCTCCTGTCGACAATAAGTCTTCTAAATGTTGTTTACTGTTAATTACAAAGTTTAAGGTTTTAAGCCTTCCGTCCTCACCCACATAGCGGAAGTTAACCATTTCTATTTCATTTTCTTCAATGTAATAAATTATATCTTGCCGGGTAAATTCCGACGCTGGTTTCTTTAAAAATTGAACCAGTGGGTTTGGATTCATCCTGATTTCTAATTCTTTCATAATGTTGCTTTTTTAAAATAAAAGGACTACTAAGCTAAATAGAAATATTTTAAAATCAATAGATTGTAGTCCTTTTTAAATATGTTATATAAAATAAAAACCTATTCTTTCCTGATTTTCAGGTCGAAATCAAATCATTTTAAATGGGCAATCCTTTCTTCAAGTGTTTTAATTTTTAGTTCGGCATCGGTTCGCTTTTGGTTTTCCATAGCAATAACCTTTTCGGGGGCATTTTTTACAAAACCCTCGTTACCAAGCTTTTTCATTACCGATGATAAAAATCCTCTATAGTAATCTAGTTCTTCATTAAGTTTCTTCAGTTCCTCTTCTACATCCACCAAGTCGCCTAATTCAATATAAAACTCTGCCGATTTTACTAAAAAGCTAACTGCCCCGTCGATCTTCAATTTTGTTTCTTCAATAGCCGATAAATTTGCCATTTTAATGATACATGAATTAAAAACATGGTCGTATTTACCCTTAACTTTTAGCGATAAGCTCTCCTTTTGGGCAATGCCATTCTCGTTACGCACATTACGCACATTAGAAATGATTTCTTTCACCCTTTCAAAAGCATCTATAATATCTTTATCGTAACTTCCGGCAACGGGTAGTTTTTCAATCATCAGGCTTTCTCCATCCTTACGTTCTGCTATTAAATGCCAAATTTCTTCTGTAATAAATGGCATAAAAGGATGCAGGATTTTTATCAATGTATCAAAAAAACCTATTGTCTGGATATATGTTGTTTTATCAATTGGCTCGCCATACGCTGGTTTAATCAGCTCAAGGTACCACGATGAAAATTCATCCCAGAATAATTTATAAACTGCCATTAAAGCTTCCGATAACCGGAAATTTTCAAATAAGTTATCGATACTTATTATCTCGCGATTCAGTCGGTTAGTAAACCATTCCACCGATTTTTTTGCATAGTCGGGTTGTTCAATGGATTCATCAACTGTCCAGCTATTTACCAGACGGAAAGCATTCCATATTTTGTTTCCAAAGTTACGCCCCTGCTCTGTTAAACTTTCGTCGAACAGCAGGTCTCCCCCTGCAGGCGAACATAACAGCATCCCTACGCGAACACCATCGGCACTATATTTATTTATTAAGTCGATAGGGTCGGGAGAGTTCCCCAGCGATTTTGACATTTTTCGGCGTAAATGGTCGCGTACAATGCCTGTCAGGTAAACATTCTTAAACGGTTTTTCACCCCTGTATTCATATCCTGCCATAATCATTCGGGCTACCCAGAAAAATAAAATCTCTGGTGCAGTAACCAAATCGTTGGTTGGATAATAATATTTATAATCTTTATTTTCAGGATCGTTTATGCCATTAAATACGGCAATAGGCCATAACCACGACGAAAACCAGGTATCTAAAACATCCTCGTCTTGTTTTAAATCGTTCAATGTTAAGCTTTTATTTCCCGATTTTTCAATAGCGAGCTGCAATGCTTTTTCTGCTGTTTCGGCAACTACATGGCCCCCTTCCGGCAAATAATAAGCTGGTATTCTGTGCCCCCACCACAACTGCCTCGAAACACACCAGTCTTTAACATTTTCCATCCAGTGTTTGTAGGTATTTTTAAACTTAGGAGGATGGAATTCTATATTATCATTCATTACATTATCCAATGCGGGTTTTGCCATATTATCCATTTTACAAAACCATTGCATCGAAAGTTTTGGTTCTATTATCGCATCGGTACGCTCAGAATATCCTATTTTATTGATATAATCCTCAATCTTAATAATATGCCCTTCATTTTTAAGGTCATTAACGATTAACTCACGGGCTTCAAAACGATCTTTACCTACATAAAGCTTTGCATTTTCGTTAAGAGTGCCGTTATCATTAAAAATATCTATTGTTTCCAGATTATATTTATCACCTAAAGCATAGTCGTTAATATCGTGTGCAGGAGTAATTTTTAATGCTCCGGTACCAAATTCCATATCAACATACTCATCTATAATAATAGGAATTGAACGGTTTAATAGAGGAACCAGTACTTTCTTATTATG
>Ga0209607_1002762_pt1 | contig 13835 bp, 8 predicted proteins | sample AD_UKC117_MetaG_FD_184413 | JGI IMG/M metagenome (GOLD analysis project Ga0209607, IMG submission 184413) | Active sludge microbial communities of municipal wastewater-treating anaerobic digesters from Hong Kong - AD_UKC117_MetaG (SPAdes)... | ecosystem: Engineered > Bioreactor > Anaerobic >... | reverse complement strand
TGTCCTGCAGGTCGGTGGTGATGCGGGCGACCATGTGCCCCGTCTTGGTGTTGTCGAAGAAGCGGAAGGAGAGCTTTTGCAGGTGCTCGAAGACATTGCGCCGCATGTCGGTCTCGATGTTGATGCCGAGCATGTGCCCCCAGTAGGTCACGACATATTGCAGCGCCGTGTTGAGTGCATAGACGCCCAGCAGCGCGCCCGCGGCGAGCAGGATCAGCCCCCAATCCTGGCCGGGCAGCAGCCGGTCGACAAACTGGTTGACGGCGAGCGGGAAGCCCAGTTCGAGCAGCCCCACAACCAGGGCGCAGCCGAAGTCGAGAAAGAAGAGGTGGCGGTAGGGTCGATAATAGGCTGCGAATTGGCGGAGCATGGTGGTCGGTTCCAGAGTGAACATGGCGGCGGCAGGATTGGGCCGGCGCGGATGATGTTAACGATTGTACCAGCAGACCAGATCATGATCGAGACTTCAAAGTGCAAACTGACTCAATATTATTGACGCCACCCGCATCGAGGGTGGACATACAGGAATGTTGGGATCTTGTCTTTTGGGGGCTTCACAATCAGCGCGAAAAGTACTATAGTAAGATGAGGATTTGGGCACGGTATCGCAAATGTCCAAAGTACTTCCATCTTCTTTCCTGTATTTCCAAAGATGGAACGACCACACTGTCAATCACCCATCATAAACTCTCGGTGCATGCCGACCTTACCCACGAGGTCAGATTCGTGAGAAACAAGAACCCAGATGGTTATCCGAGACTAGTTGGGAATTCGGGGCAATGGTATCTCAACTTAGCCATCTACTTCTTGATATTTTTTTCTCTCCTTCTGTTTGCCGCATGGCTTTGGACGATGCTCGTTACGCCGGCAGCGGATGCTCAACGTGCACGCAAGTTTGTCACGTTGGTTGATGGCAGAATCATTTCAGTCGACTATCCAAGACGGATACTCATCAGCGAATCCCCATCCCAAATCTACATCACCGCCAACACCCGTCGCCCGATCAGCGCGACATTTGAACTCCCAGCAAACCTTCCATTGGTGTTAGCTTCTGCCATACCGAGCAATTCAGTTCAACTCGATACTTCGCTAAATAGCGAAATCATCGTCAGTTGGCCCATTACAATGAGTCCGGCAACTCACTCCACAGATGCCACGACTACGACACTACCGATATATGTGCCAACAAGGACAATCAGTCTATTCATTTCGAATGCGCGCATTGAGCGAGGATGGCCAATTCCTTTTCTACACTCGGGATTCACCCAGGCAAAAATCGTAATTGCCAACGGAGTCGATAACAGCAGCCTAGACGTCGAAATTGAGACTACGGATAGATTAACGTGGCGTCTATTTGCTGAGAAGTATTCGTTCTTGGCGATCGCGCCACTGCTCATTGCAGTGATTGGTGGTCTTGGCAAAATGCGAATCGATCAGCAAAGGAGACAGTTAAAACAAGCGACAACAGAGTTGGACAGACTATTAGCGCTCGTGAGTAAGGCTACTACTGCCTCGGTGACCAATCGGCAATCGCTCGTTATTTCTCAATTCAAGACACTTAGATTATACAAGTCACTTCTTGAGAAAGAAGACTGGAAGCGCATCACGCGATTAGTCGATCTTCATAGCGGCAAGATTATTCAGGTCAATGAGAGTATCGCTATTGAGGATTTCTGTGAATGGCCTGATGCCTGGGCAGGTGCACTTATCACTGCAGTCTATTCATTACATGACCAGCACAAGGCAGTGCGACCGCGCCAACCTGAAGAAGAAGCCATAGTTAATAGATGGTTACGCACTTTCCCCAGTGACCTCCTGTCGGCGCACGCAAGAGAGCAACTACTCGGAGCCCAAAGGCAAGTATTACACGGTAGTCTACCATTGCAGGCATTTGACTGGCCTCTACTTCCAGATCCCCCCAAAGGCTTCAGCAAGACGAATGTACAGGAATTCACGATTTGCGCAATGCAGCTATTCCCATATCTGGACGCGGGGCAACCTGAGGAGCAGAGCTTTCTGTTTTCGAGGTACACGAAATGGTTCTGGCCTGACCATAGTCTTGTGGCAGAAATTCTGAATCATGACCGAAATGTTATCGTAGAAGGCCAAACAGGGGTTGGACTAACCGCCTTGGCTTTGGGGGTGAGTAAATATGCAGAGAGGCATCGACGTATACTTCCGGTCTATCTTGTAGGACCGTGTAGACTTGATGATATTCAACTTGAATCCGCAAAGGAATTGCTGAATTTCGTATGCAACCGGCCTGATTGGCTAGGCTATCTCCAGCAAGAAGACAGGGATCTTTTGGCGAGGTTGCTTACAGAGAGACTTTCTCAAGAGTTCCTATCTGCGAAGGTTGCTTCGTCGGTTCCCATTGAAACAGCGCTGCCACTTGAGGACGACGAACAAGAGTACGTCCGGATCGAGCAATCGAAGCTAGAATTGCGCCTGCTGCGTCAATCGGTCAAGCGGGTAGCATCGTTACCGCCCATCCCACTTAACCAATGGTTCTTAGGTTTTCGACATTGCGCGAAGCGGCTGAATTTCCGACAGGTGTGCATAGCTCTAGACATGAAATTTGAACAATGGGTAGAATGGCAAGAATATACGTTGCCACAAATTGTCAGTGTAACAAATAATAATCGAAACACACTGCCACTCCGATACATTGCGACAATTTCTCAGGCACAAAAAACTATCCCCGTGCAGTGCGCCGAAACTGAGGTGCGGGAACTGAAGTGGTCCGAGGGGATGCTGCTGTCGATGCTGGAACATCGAATACTCGCTCGAGGCATCCCAGAAGAACTCCTACAGAGTTTGTTCCCTGCTAGGAGCGCTCTGACGGCTATTGCCAATGTGAACCCTAGATGTCTGGCTGCACTCTGGCAGAAGCTTGAACGGCAATTCCCAAATGCGGACACTGTCAGTGAAAGTACTATCGACTACGTGAAAGGCCAGCGAAATGACTGTCCCCCTTTCTGAGCATGACTGTCGAACATATAATGAAAAGCTATATGCGAGTCGTCCTGTCATAGAAACAGAAATCACACGTTGGCTGAGTGAGCAACGTCCCCAACATCTGATTCGTTCTCTAATTGGGCCGCCTGGTACGGGGAAAAGTTGGATTCTTGCACATTTAGAAGAGGAAATCATGAGCAATACCACTCAGATCCTCTCGCCGAAGTGCGTACTGCGGCTAAGTGCCCTTGATTTAGTTGGTAGAGCGCCCCAAGCCGCAATAAAACAGCGCTTAGTCGACTCAATGAAACGTTGCTACGACCAGATCAAATATCCTAGCAACTCACTCCCTTCGATTGCAGTAATTATTGAAGCCCTTCGAGATCAAATTACAGGTGAGTGTGACGCGTCCAGTTTTCTCTTGATAATTGACGACATCGACGAGTTGACGGCACCGAGTGACTGGGACGAAGTACAGGATCTACTTGCAAGATTCTTGGATGACAAGAATCGCTGTTTTCGAATCCTAATTGCTCGACGCAGCAGATTGACCGACTACCGATTACGAAAGCTAGATCGGCCAATTCCTATTGATACTTTCGAAATTGGCGCCAATGCCATAGGGACGAGTGCGGAACAAATCAATAAGTTGCTTACACATCACTCAATCAGGATTGCCGATGTCAATCTCCGCAGCGTACTCCCTCCGGAATGTAACTATCCGTGGAATCACCCATTTATAAATTGCTTCTTGTTAACACACTTCTGCAAACACTACATAACCCTAACAGTAGACTTACTTTTGGAATGTTGCCTATCTCTGACAAGCCGTAAATTTCGCCCATTTCAGGGGGAAGCAAACTACGCTTCAGAGATAGCATCGCACGTAGATCTCCTTCTTGCGATAGTTCGTTCTCTACCCGAACAGTGGACAAGCGCAGACTTCCGACACGTTTCGAAGCGAAGTCTCGGAGCGGGCGACATACAGTCCGGGATGATTGTGAATATACAGAATGCAGATGGGACTCTTAGCCCTAGCTATCGCATTGCCGATGGTCTGCGAGAATTACTTATGGATATTGCCACGTTGCAGGAAACGGAGAACAAGTCATGAATAATGCAAATCAGACTCTGCTGGATGCAGCCTGGCGCGTCGAAAGGATGGTAGGCCGTCGAAACGAGCTTCAGTTGATCAAGAGTGCCATTCATCTCAAACCGGGTGACACGCGGTGCTCCGTTGTCCTCATTACTGGATCCGGCGGGATCGGCAAAAGCAGATTGCTAGAAGAAATTCAGAACAAGTATCAGTATCCTGCAAGGCGTCGAAGAGAACATAGCCAGAATCGTCCCCAACTCGCACCAGATGACGATTGGTCCGAGTTGGGTAATGTGACCGTTTCGGACGTAATTGACCTGATGGATGTACGCCTCAGCGCGAGAACACAGATACTGCAGGCACTACGCAATGCGCTGACATGGCCAGGTGGTGTTGACTTCTATCGATATGATTCTGCGATACGCAATTATCAAAGAGCAGTGGAAAACAGTGCCAGCTATCAACTCATTGAATCTCGCACTGCACAGGTGGAGGCCGCCTTCTGGCAGGACTTCGAGTTGCATGCCGCGACTCAACGCATCGTACTGATGCTCGACACCGCAGAGCGACTTGTCTTGCGCAGTTCGGGCTGGCTAATCGAGCGGGACCTGTTGACCTCTGAAGAAATGGTTCTCTCTAGCCAGCAGTGGCTGATTTCACAATTGCGCATCGGACGACTAAAGAACACAACCTTAGTCATCGCTGGGCGAGATGGCGCAAGCGAAGGTGGGAAATTCTTTGACGAGCTTCGCTCAATCCTGAAAGAGACTGCTTCTTCCTATTCCCTAGTGGAGGTACCGCTGACCACACTTGATCAGGTGGAAACACAGGCCTATTTTGAGTCGTTGGCCGAAGAGTGGCAGAAACGAGCAGAGCAAGTTAGCAGTGATAGACTCGCAAAAAAGGAGTATCAGCGTATCAGTCGCTCTGTGCTGGCAGTCGCAGATGATAGAGACAGATTGGAAGTTCTTAACTTGGTAACAGGTGGACGGCCCGTGCTTCTGTCGCTTTATGCTGACCTTATTCTCGAATCAGAACAAATACCCGCGCAGCTACAGTTCACTCCTGAAGAAGCTAGAGCGTCAATTGACCAGTTAGGGCACGCCAACGTCCAAGCAGAGATCGAACGTTCCTTCATCAACCTACTCTTTCAGCAGCCAGGGCCGCGTTCCGACATAATGCGCGCCTTGGCGCGCTGCCCAGCCGGATTGAGCGCTGAACAGCTTCACTTTCTTATCGATAGCGACCGAACCGGCGATCTTGCATCTTGGCGACCAACGTCAGCCAGAGTAGATGAAATCAATAGTCATTTGGAACAGATTCGACGCCTATCGCTTGCCCGTCCTCGCGCGGATGGTCGCTTAGGATTGCAGGATGAGATATACCGAATCTATGCGGCACGAATGAGTGACACGGCCGAATTGGTCGATTTCGAACGTGAAGAACGACTCACCCAGTATGAAAAGTTGAGCCAATGGGCGAGTTATCAGTTGCACCAACTCCGAGCATTCCTACGCAAATACCAGGAATTGGATCAGCGTCGTATCACAGCGGCAATTCGTAGACCCAATGATGCCCTGCATCCATATATTCCTTCGCCAACGGCATCTGAACAGGACGAGCGAGGTTCGACGCAGCGGAGTATCTGGGATTGGGAATTGGAGCAACTACATTATGATCTCTTGCGCGATCCAGCCAGTTGTTTGAATAATGACTATCTTGACCTGACCGAGCGAAGATGGCACGCAAATAATGAAGAAATGGATTTTGTCGCGCAACAAGAGATGTGGCGCGTGCTCCATGACCAAAATGCACTTCAGTTCACCAAAATCTCTACCGACAGACCATTTGGCGAAGCAATTGCTGTGCTGAGACGCATGGCCTTGGAGGAAGATCCGGCACGATGGATCAAGCGATTCATTTTACGGGGGCAGTTTCTTCGAGCACTTGAGTTCTATAAGGCGGTCGAGGACACAATTGCCATTGAACCAAAACCCGAGCGCAGAACGTGGCAACATCCCCTCAACGTAAGCGAACGAAAGATTTGGCGAGATTATGCTCAGATCATGGTGGGTCAGAGTGTCGCCGAGGCCGTTAGAAGCCTGGAGAATGCTTGTGAGAATTTACTGCTTCTGACAAAGAGGGGCATGAATGAAGTAGTCGATACTCTGGGCGTCACTGGTTTCATCGGCCATCCAGCCCTACCTCGTATTTACCGAATCCTTGCCGTTGGATACAACTATGCAGGCTATGGTTACACTGCTCCTCTTGGCAAGTACAAAGAGGGAGTAGATAATTACGGTCTGTCGCTTCTCTATATCCGATTGGCCGGTACAGAAACCAAGAAAGTCGTAGCTCTCAGTGACAAGAATGACGGTCCGCTTGCAGCACGTCAGGCAGCTACCCGTAACAATCTGGCCCGTGCCCTTGCCTCCCTTGGGCGCGAAGAGCGCGGCTACCGCGTTTGTGCCGATGCGCTCAGCCTTCGGCGCAGCGTAGGTGCAGAGATACCAATCGCTATCTCTCTAAACACCCTAGCCCTCATAAACAACAGCATGCAACGCACGCTTACGGCATGGCAGGAAGCTGCCCAAGCCGCCGCTATCTGCAGACGTGCTGAAGATAATCGTGGCCTTGGACTGGCCTTAATTCAGCTAGGTATCGGATTGCGGCGTCTTGCCAATAGCGGCGATCCAATCGCCACACTAGACACTTTGCCAGAGGAGCTCTACGCCAGTGCTCAGGCAGCACTAGGAGAGGCTGTCGACATTTTCAGTATGAATTCCGAAGTGCTACGGCTGGTGGAAGCAACACTGGAACTGGGCTGTGTCCTACGCGACCAAATGCGCCTGATCCACCGAGAGCATGCGACACAACAAGAGTTGCAGCGATTGAGCCGTTTCCGGCGCGATGCGGAGAATGAGTTACAAAGGGCAATAGATTTCGCAGACAAACACAGGTTTGATTACCTTGCACTACAAGCACATGTTGACTTGGCTTGGACGCACTTTTTCGCCGGCGACTTTGAAAGTTCCGAAGCCACTGCGAAAGAAGCAGAGTTACGAGTTCCCGCAAATTACTTGATATCCGGCCAGCGGTTTCCGGGTGCTGACGCGGATGAATCACACTACTTCTATCAACTAGCAAAGGTCCAGGGCATTTATGCTGGTGTTGCCATGGCGCGATTCAAGGAAAGACGTGAGATATTGCGCCTAGTTTCCGCGAACGCTCCACAACTCTATGAACAAGTCCGAACTGACAAAGACGCCAATGCTCACTTCGAGAAAGCTGCCGAACACTACGTGCTGGCGCTTTACTATGGCCAGATGTTCTCGCCTCGATCTCGTTCGCTGGTGATTACATTCGATCATATCTACGAACATGTCAAGGGATTTAATACTGTCGAATACGAGATGTTCTATAGATCGCAGCATGTAGCCACTGCGAAATATCGCGATTCTGACAAGCCGTGGTCGGAATCCTCGCGGGCCATCTACCCATTTGACTTCAGCAAACTGGAGGATTGGCTCAAGGACTGCTTTGGACCGCTAGAGGACATACAAGAAGAAGATCAGTTGGAGGCACGCAATGAGTTATCCTGATGACATTCCTCTTGTTTTGGTCGGGGAAGTGAGGCTCCACGAGGAAGACTGTGCCTGTCCGGATGTCGGAAGGGTGCTACTTAGCGGAAAACATCCGAGCCAGTGGACCAATGATTGTGCATGCCCAGATACGGATAAACTTGAGACTGCCTGCGAAGATGCCAGTATGATGCTGTGGAAGCACATACCAGACGCCTGTATTGCGCCACTAGTGAAGAATTACCACGTCGCGATCAGCCCATATGCACCCGCTGGCCCCTGTGTCCTCAATCCGGCAGCACTGAACCGGCTGCTCTCGTATGAGACGCCTCAGTTGCTCTCTGAGAATTCAGTCGACTATAACCTGGCCGCCCAAAATCTAATCCAACCAGTCGGCAAACAAACGCGATGGGATTCGTCCATGACTCGCACACTCACTGCCTGGTTGCATGTTACCAATGCCTGCAATCTGGACTGCCCATATTGTTATGTCCGAAAGTCTTCAGCGCACATGGATAAGGATGTTGGGCTAAGGACAATCAACACCCTATTTTCCACGGCCCAGACAAACGGACTTCGGTCAATCAAACTGAAATTTGCCGGCGGCGAGGCTACGCTCCATTTCTCCCTTGTGCGTCTGCTGTACGCGCACGCGCTCGAATTGTCTAGCCAAACAGGAATTCAGGTCCAGGCCGTTGTGCTTAGCAACGGTGTTCGTCTGCGCCCTGACGACGTGGCGTGGATGCGAGACTCTGGTGTGAAGCTGGCACTGTCAGTGGACGGGATTGGTGCCGATCACGATCAGCAGCGCCCAATGCGCAACGGAAAGGGGAGCTTCGCTGCCATCGAGAGAACCGTTGACGACATACTGCTGCCGCTCGGCGTCAAGCCTGACATTACGGTAACGGTCACCCGGCTAAACGCCCCTCGCATTGAGCATGCCGTACGATGGGCACTGGGGCGCGACTTGCCGGTCAGTCTGAACTTTTACCGCGCAAACCCTCAGTCGTTATCTCGCACCGAGTTGAAGCTAGAAGAGTCGGCCATCATCGAAGGCATGCAGGCTACCTATCGCGTATTTGAAGAGATATTGCCGACCAGACCGTTCTTGAACGGCTTGCTGGATCGCGTTCAGTCTCAGGCGCACGCACACACATGTGGCGTCGGCATCAGCTACGTTGTGATCAACCATAAAGGGAACGTTGCGCAGTGCCAGATGCATCTCGATGAACATTTGGGCAAGGTGACAGACGACGTTGATCTGCTGCGCCTGACTGCAACCGGTCCAATCCGCAACCTGTCAGTCGATGAGAAAGAGGGGTGTCGGGATTGTACCTATCGTTATCGCTGCTCGGGTGGCTGTGCAATTGAGACATATCGTGCTACGGGTCGATGGGATGTCTCAAGTCCGCACTGCAACATCTACAAGGCGCTCTATCCGCAGGCAATGCGGTTGGAGGGGCTGCGACTACTCAAAGTCCACGGACTTCTGGAACCTGGTGAGATGACACAGTAGTCGTCGCTCGTGGGCAACACCTTTCCAAGGCAGACGCGTTCAGCGTGACCAAGTTAGCCACGCAATCTATGAGCATCGCGTCTTGACCGTTGTTTCTATCGAATAGCGATTCTGCAGGTACGGAGCGACGCGTGCACCTGCGACAGATTCTCTGTCAGACTGCGCAAACCTATCCTCTACTCCTCTACTTCTGACCAGGGCAAACCCCTACCCACCGCCAGTTCCGCCGCCACCTGCGCCGGTGTATGCTGGAGACAGCACAAGAACACGCACCGCGAGTGTACCGTCAACCCACCCCTACCAGGTTGACCAGCCGGCCTGCGCATGACCGTCGCGGCCAGGCGCAGGCGAAAGGAACCGTCACCATGCCTGCACAAGCCATCCAGGACACCACGATCCATGGCGAGGTGCGCCCCGGCTTCGAGGCCGTGCGCGATGCCTTTGCCGAGAACTTTGCCAGCCGCAACGAGCTGGGCGCAGCCTGCTGCATCTACCACCAGGGCGAGAAAGTCGTCGACCTGTGGGGCGGCGTGCGCGACGCGGCGACGGGCGCGCCGTGGGAAGCCGGCACCATGACGCTGGTCTTCTCGGCCACCAAGGGGCTGTCGGCCATGACGCTGGCCATCGCCAATGCGCGCGGCTGGCTCGACTACGACGAGCGCGTCGCCACCTACTGGCCCGAGTTCGCCCAGAATGGCAAGGCGGCGATCACCGTGCGCCAGTTGCTGGCGCACCAGGCCGGGCTCTTCGGCTTCCACGCACCGGTGGACCGGAGCGTCGTCGCCGACCTCGACCGGCTGGCGGCGATCATGGCGGCGGAGACGCCCGAATGGCCGGCGGGCGAGCGCCAGGCCTATCATGGCATCAGCCTGGGCTTCTACCAGGGCGAGTTGCTGCGCCGCATCGACCCGCAGCACCGCACGCTGGGCCAGTTTTTCCAGGAGGAGATCGCCACGCCGCTGGGACTCGATCTCTACATTCGCCTGCCGGAGGAGATACCCGACGAGCGGCTGGCGCCGCTGCAACTGGCCAGCCCCATTTCCAACCTGCGCGACCTGCCCTTCCAGGCCATGGTGGCGGCGTTCATCCCCAACTCGGTCTTCTCGCGCTCGCTGATCCGCAACCCCGGCACATTGCTGGCCATGGACGAGGAGCGCGTCTACGCCCGCAACCTGGAAGTGCCGTCGGGTGGCGGCGTGGGTACGGCGCGCGGCATCGCCAGGGCGTACAGCGCGTTTGCCACGGGCGGCGCCGAGCTTGGCCTGCGCCCAGCCACGCTGGCCGCACTGGCCGCCCCGCCGATTCCGCCGCAGCGCGGCTTTTTCGACCAGTGCATGCGCGGCGATATCCGCTTCGCGTTGGGCTTCATGAAGCCCGGCCCCGTGTGGAGCTTTGGCGGGCCGGCCTCCTTTGGCGCACCGGGCGCCGGCGGTTCGCTGGGCTACGCCGACCCCGACACAGGCACCGCCTACGCCTACGTCTGCAACCGCATGGGCCGCTCCCACGACGATCCGCGCGACCTGGCGTTGCGGGAGGCGTTGGCGCGCAGCCTGGAAAAAGTTGCCGCGTAGAGAGGTATGATTGACGCAGAGGCGCAAGGGCGCAGAGGTTCGCAGAGAAGAGATAGGTCTCTCCTCAGCGCTTCTCCAGTTCTCTGAGCGAAGTAAGCTTGACGCAGAGGCGCAAGGGCGCAGAGGTTCGCAGAGAGGAGAAGAGAGAAGAGGCGAGACGTTTAGGTTAGTTTCTTCTTTGTGCTCCTTCGAGCCTTCGTGACTTTGTGGCTGGATTCTTACTTAGGAGCTTGACATGTCCGACACACCGACCATTCCACCCTTTGTGAACAAGACCATGGCCTGGATCTTGCGGTCGCCGCTGCACGGCATCGTGAGCAAGGGCGTGCTGCTCATCACCTTTACCGGGCGCAAGAGCGGCACGCGCTACACGACGCCCGTCAGCTATTCGCAGCAGGGCGACGAGATCTCCATCTTCACCCACGCGATGTGGTGGAAGAATGTCATCGGCGGCGCGCCGGTGACGCTCTACCTGCGCGGGCGGGAAGTGCCGGGCGTGGCCGATGCCGTTGCCGACGACAAGCAGGCCATCGCCGCCGGGCTGGCCGAGCACCTGCGCCGCGTGCGCAGCGATGCCAAGTACTACGGCGTCACCTTTGACGAGGCGGGCAATCTGAACGCCGCGCAGGTCGAACAGGCCGTGCAGACGGTCGTGATGATCCGCGTGCGGCTGGAAGCGGCAGGCGTCCCCGTGGCCGCATGACGTTATTGCTCAATGGATGAATCGGACGCTGAGGCGCAAACAGGATGAAGTAGATGTGGAATCACATCAACCGTCATCACCGATCCACCGATCGGCGCCATCTTCGAGCATATGGTAGCGCCCGTGCGCCCATTCATAGAACCCCTGCCACGTCTGGAGCCGCGGTCCATCTTCAACCTGCACCGCAACGCCTGCCTCCACGGCACGTCGTATCTCGCGAAGGTCCTCGACCAGGATTCCCCAACTGACCGGGAGTCCGCCTGGCGACCGTTCCGCGTACAACGAATCGAGCTCTTTTTGCCGTGCGCCCGAGAGGATGAACTCGCGCTGAGGGATCTGAATCTCGATGCCGCTGTCGGCAAGGGCCTGGGTGAAGGTTTGCGGACTTTCAATCATCTTGGCGAGGAATGCCTTCTCGAAGCCAAACCACGGTGCCGGCCACACGTGCTGCCTGCTCCACTGGCGCAACGCCTTACGGTCAGGCCACGTAATCTGCATCGTGCCTTTGCCATGCGCAGCTTGCACAACCTCATAGTCTTCTGCAGTGGCTGGTCTCATCGCCCACACCGGGATCTCGATTTTCATCTCAAGCGCCTTTTCTCTCTAGGGTTCCGTTTGCATGTTCGCATTTTGACGCAGAGCCGCAGAGGCTCAGAGAAACACGCAGAGAAAAGCCCTGCTTCGCTGTCGTGCTGCCTCTGCGAACCTCTGCATCACTGTGCCTCAACGCCGAATCCGCTGATTTCAGTATTTCACGATTTTGCCGCACACAAAGGCACAAAGTCACGAAGCTGAAGATGTCGCTCTTTGTGTTCTTGGCGGCTTGGTGTGAGTCTCGTGAACAACTGAACTACCAAACCGCCTCTGAAACTGGCCGATCCTGCCGCTATCGAGCGGACGGCTAGCTGAGCCTTATTCTCGGAATCCTATCATAGTTGTCAACAGGTCGAATCGCCGAGACACAGCGGTCGCCAACTCCCACGTCGAGCCGGCGATCAGGTACAATGCGCCCCACAGCCAGGCCATGCGTTTGCCTGTCCGGCCGGCTGTCGACCTGCCAAACACACACCGATCTGTGGAGCATATCTCATGGACTACATTCGCTACGAAAAACCGCTAGCCGTCGAGCACCTGGTCTTCCAGGTCAACCCCGACCGGCTGGACGAATGGCTCGCCCTCGATCATGAATACTGGACGCTGGGCGAGGCGCGCGCCTGGCCGGCTCTGCGCCGCAAGGAAGTCTGGCTCAACGCCGACGTGCCGGGCGAAGTACACTGCATCATCTACTGGGATGACTACGACGCGTGGATGGCCATCGACCCCGACTGGCTGGCGGAGAACGAACGCCAGTTCGCCGCCCACTTCGGCCCCGACGACTTCCGCTTCGTGCGCGCCGACCACGAGGAAGGGAATCTGTGCTACAAGATCAGTGAGTTCAATAATTTAGGGCATTGGTCGGAAATTAAGGATTTCTTGAGTCTGTCAAGTCCATAATGCGGTAAACTTGTGTCATGACAAAGAACATCGCAGCCAACAGTGCACTCAAGAAAGCCAAGAAAAAGAGTACAGTGCGGCACACACGGGCGATCCAGCGAGATCGAAGCAAGCGCCCCTTGAGTATGCCAACGGATCAAGCAATGACCGAGCGAATCACAGAACTCGTCCATCCAGCCACATTGGCGCAAGTGGACTACTTCCATCAGTTGGGTCTACGAGAACGCATCCTGACTCTGCCAGTGATGATGGCTGTGGTATTGAGTATGATCTGGCGTCAGATCGGCAGCGTACAAGAGTTGGCTCGTGTCGTACAGGAGGAATCACTCCTGTGGGCAGAACCGCAAGCGCAGTTGACCGAGAAAGCGATGAACGCACGGTTGCGCAGCTTACCTGCCGAGCTATTCTGGCGGGTGTTATTCACCCTGCTTCCCCTCCTGCAGCAACGCTGGGAAGAGCGGAAGCGACCGCTGACACCCGAACTGGCCTGGGCGCGAGCTCGTTACACTGCGGTAAACGCCTGTGATGGTTCAACTTTGGACGCCCTCCTGCGCAAAACTGGCTTGCTGAAGGAGACGAGCAGCACACCATTGGCTGGACGGATGCTGGCCTTGCTGGATTTGTGCTCACATCTCCCCCGGCGCATCTGGTATGAATCAGATGCCGACGCGCATGACCAACGCTTCTGGCCCCAGATTTTGACTGCGCTACAAGCTGGCAGCCTGCTCATCTTTGACCTGGGCTTCACCAACTTTGAGGTCTTTGCCCAACTGACCCAAGCACAAGTGACCTTTATCACACGCGCCAAGTCCAACCTCTCCTATCAAGTGGAACGCACCTTGCTCCGCTCTGCTGCTGTGCATGACGAAGTGGTTTGGATCGGCGGACGCAAGCAGGGGCAACTCGTGCGGCTGGT
>Ga0209607_1002759_pt1 | contig 13846 bp, 11 predicted proteins | sample AD_UKC117_MetaG_FD_184413 | JGI IMG/M metagenome (GOLD analysis project Ga0209607, IMG submission 184413) | Active sludge microbial communities of municipal wastewater-treating anaerobic digesters from Hong Kong - AD_UKC117_MetaG (SPAdes)... | ecosystem: Engineered > Bioreactor > Anaerobic >... | reverse complement strand
GGATGAACTCGGCGTCGATCAGCGGCACAGGCGATCCCGCCGGCCAGCCCAGGCTGTCCCGCACGCCCTTGGCGTACAGGAGCTGGTTGTACCACTTCACCACGTCCTTGATCAGCCAGGAGCGCTCCGGGTTGCCGTTGGCCTGGTAGTTGGTGATGCCCGGCCGCACGGTGGCGGTGGCCCGGTACAGGGGCTTGACCACGATGCCGTAGGCGATGCCCGCCGCCAGCCCCGCCAACGTGATGAGCAGGATCATCACCTTGCGGCGCCAGAGGATGTTGAGGATCTCCGCCAGCGAGAGGAAGTCGTCGCGGGGCGGGGTCCCTCCCGCCGCCGGGACGGAAGCGTCTTGAGTCACGGATCCCTCCTCGGAATCATGTGCGGGCTCAGCCCAGGATCTTGGCCAGGCGCGCGGCCGACGCGCCCTCCACGGCCTCGTGGAGCGACGTGCCGTGGCTGTCCATGGTGACCACGGCCGGGAACTTCACCACGTCGAACTCCCACACGGCCTCGGGCGACCCGAACTCCATCAGGTGCACGCCGTTCACGCCCGCCACGCGCTTGGCCAGCACCTGGGCGGCGCCGCCGATGGCGTGGAAGTAGCAGGCGCCCACCTTCTTGCAGGCGGCCAGGGTCTTGGGCCCCATGCCCCCCTTGCCGATGACGCCGCGGATCTTGTACTGCTCCATGAGCGGCCCCTGGTAGGGCTCCTCGCGGATGCTGGTGGTGGGGCCGGCGGCCTTGACCACCCACTTGCCGCCCTCCTTCACCACCACCGGGCCGCAGTGGTAGATGATGGAGTCGGTGAGGTCCACGGGCGGCTTGCCGCCGTCGTGCAGGTACTTGTGCACCGCGTCGCGGCCGGTGTAGAGGCGGCCGGTGATCTCCACCAGGTCGCCGGCCTTCAGGGCGCGGATCTTCGCTTCGGTGAACGGGGCCTCGAGGATCATCGCTTGCTCCCATCGTCGTAGATCCAGCGTCCCACGCGGCCGGCTTCGCTCAGGGTCACGCCGTTGCGGCGGTAGGACCAGCACATGTAGCTCACGGTCACGAAGAACGAGGCGGGCACGCGGTTGCGGGCGGTCATCTTCACCCCGAACAGGGTGGTCTCGCCGCCGAAGCCCATGGGGCCGATGCCCAGCGAGTTGGCCTCCTTCAGGAGCTGCTTCTCCAGCTTGGCCAGGGTCTTGTCGGGGTTCTCGTCGTCCAGGGTGCGGAAGAACTGCTCCTTGGCGGCCATGGTCCCGGTGCCGCGGTCGCCGCCCACGCACACGCCCAGCACGCCGGGGCCGCAGCCCTTGCCCTGGGCGCGGTGCACGGCGTCCAGCACGCACCTGCGCACGCCGGCCAGGTCGCGGCCGGCTCCCAGGCCCACGTCGGGCAGGGTGTACTGGATGCCCACGTTCTCGCAGCCGCCGCCCTTGAGCATCAGGCGCACCGTGGCGCTCTTGGCGGTGGTCTCGTGGAAGTGCAGCACCGGGCTGCCGGGCCCCAGGTTGTCGCCCGAGTTCTTGCCGGTGATGGAGTCCACCGAGTTCTGCCGCAGGTAGCCCTTCTGCGTCGCCTCCACGATGGCCTTCTCGAAGGCCTTGGCGAACACGCTCTCGCGCAGCCACAGGGGACGGTCCACGTAGCAGATGATGGTGCCCGTGTCCTGGCAGAGGGGCTGCGAGAGCTCGCCGGCCAGCTTGATGTTGTCCGTCATCACGTCCAGGGCGTAGCGGGCGGTGGTGCCCTTCTTCTCCTTGCGGCGGGCCTGGTCCACGGCGCGGATCATGTCCGGCGGCAGCTCGCACGACGTCCTGCGGATGAGCTCCAGGAGTCTGGCCTGGAGGGTCTTGGCGTCCATGGGCACGCTCCTCCTCGGGGGTGGATCGATGGGGTTCCGCGGGATCATAGCCGCGCCCCGCAGCAGCGTCAAAAGGGATTCGTTGCCAGCGGCGGCGCGGCGGGCCACACTGGCGGCCGACCCTCACCGGAAGGACGCCCCATGCGCTGCCTGCTGCTGGGCGCGGGGATGCAGGCCCGCGCCATCGCCCATGATCTGCTGGCCCAGCCCGACCTGGAGGAGCTGGCCGTGGTGGAGCACGACGCCGCCGTGCTGGAGGCCTTCGTGGCCGACAACGACGACGCCCGCCTCACCTACTACCAGGGCGACGTGCGCGACGAGGCCCTGCTGGGCCCCCTGCTGGCCGACGCCGACGTCTGCCTCAGCGCCGTCAACTACTGGTACAACGACGACCTGACGCGCCTGGCCATCGCCGGCGCCTGCCACTTCCTGGACCTGGGCGGCAACAACGACGTGGTGGCCCGCCAGTTCGCCCGCCACGACGCCGCCGCGGCCGCCGGCGTCACCGTGCTGCCCGACTGCGGCCTGGCCCCCGGCCTGGCCGGCCTGCTGGGCTGGCACCTGGCCCAGGGCTGGGACCGCTGCGACCGGGTGCGCCTGCGCGTGGGCGGGCTGCCCGCCGCGCCGCGGCCGCCCCTGGACTACATGATCGTCTTCGCGGTGCAGGGCCTCATCAACGAGTACATCGAGCCCTGCCTGGTCCTGCGCGACGGCGCGGAGGCCGTGGTGCCCGGCATGAGCGAGGTGGAGACCCTGGCCTGGGACGGCCTGGGCGAGCTGGAGGCCTTCCAGACCTCCGGCGGCTGCTCCACCCTCACGCGCACCCTGCGGGGATCGGTGCGCGACCTGGACTACAAGACCATCCGCTATCCCGGCCACGCCGAGCGAATCCGGCTGCTCATGGACCTGGGGCTGACCGGATCGGACCCCGTGCGCACGCCCGCCGGCGAGGTGCGCCCGCGCGACGTGCTGGGGGCCTGCCTGGAAGCCGCCTGCCCCAAGGACGGCCCGGACCTGGTGCTGCTGCGGGCCGAGGCCGAGGGCCTGGTCGGCGGCGTGCGGCGCCGGCGCCGCATCGAGATCCTGGACCGCGAGGATCCCGCCACCGGCCTGACCGCCATGATGCGCATGACCGGGTTCCCGGCCGCCATCCTGGGCGCCATGCTGGCCCGCGGGGAGATCGATGCGCCGGGCGCGCGGCCCCAGGAGCTGGTGGTCCCGGTGCCCGCGGTGATCGCCGCGTTGCGGGACCGCGGCATCGCCGTGGCGGAAACGGCCGCGGACCTGGACTGAGGCATCCGTCCACGTACGGAGGCGCTCCCTCCCCCGCGGGAAGGAGCGCCTTCGTCGTTCGCGGAGCCGGGGCCGCTAGGAGGAGGACGACGGCAGGGTGCCGGTGGCCGTCTCCGCGCCCTGATCGTCGTACAGGGTCCAGGTGCCCACGCCCGCCGCGTTCCAGACCATGGCGGTGCTGAGCCAGCCGGTGCCGGAATCGCCCTCGGCGTAGATGTCCAGCGAGGCGCCGCCGGCGCCGTCCGGCGTCAGCACCATCTGCGAGGCGACCACGCCGGCGTCGAACGTGGTCAGCGACGACGACGAGCCCGACCAGGACCAGCGCGACACCTCGATGCCCGTGGCCGGGTCCAGATAGCTGAGCTGGCCGGCGCTGCCGTCCATGGCCTCGCGGGCCACGTAGACCAGGTCGTTGTCGTAGGTGGCCTCGCCCAGGCTGCCGGTCAGGCGGCCCTCGTAGGTGTAGTCGTCGCCGTCCACATCCACGGTCAGCTCGATGGTCAGGCCCATGTAGTTGAAGGTGGTGACCCAGGGGGGACCGTCGGCCAGGGCCTTGGAGCCCGAGTTCAGCAGCGACACGTACACCGCGGCCGTGTTGATGGTCTGGATCACGGACTCGGCCTGCATGGCCATGAGGTCCGTGCTGGCGGCCAGGGCCGACGGCACCGTGTACATCTCCGGACCGTTGAAGGCCGGAATCTGGTCGTTGTTGCCGGCGGGGTCGGTGGGGTCGTCGCTGCCGCCGCAGCCGGCCGCGAGGGCCAGGGCCAGCAGGGCGAGGACGGCCATCAGGCGTCGCATCTCGTTCTTGGACATGGGGTTCGCTCCCTGTCAGGTGGTCTCGGCGCAGGCGCGGCGGGTCATGCGCCCGGCCTCGCGCTCCTTCTCGGTTCCGAGACCGCCTATCAGGATCCGTGCCAAACGGCGTCAGCGGGGCAGCAGGTCCGCCACCATGTCGCGGTGCACCAGCACGGTGAGCATCTTCAGGGCGGGGTACTCCTCGCGCCAGAAGTAGTAGCCCGGCCAGCGGCCCAGGCGGCTGCTGCGGTTGGAGTCCTTGATCAGGTACCAGCCGGCGCCGTCCACCCGGGTCTTGCCCACCACGTGGATGCCGTGGTCGTCGCCGGTCTGGCCGCTGACGATGCGGTGCTCGCGGGCGCCCTGGTTGATGGCCGCCGCGGGGATGTCCCAGCTGGGGATGACGGCGGCGTCGTGCTGCCCGTCCATGCCCGGCTCCGAGTTGTCGCCGCCCAGCACGCAGGTGTAGCCGCGGTCCAGGCTCTGGGACAGCACGCGGGTGAAGTCGGCCAGGGGCACGTTGAGGTAGGTCTCGGCGCGGCGCCAGTTGTCGGGCACGTCCAGCAGGCACCAGGCGCCGAAGGGCGTGTCCAGGCGGCTGACCAGGGCCACGTAGGCCGACGGGTCCAGCTTCAGGTAGTCGGCGCGGAACTCCAGGGGCGTCCAGGTGCGGCCGTCGTGGCGGAAGCTCGCCGGCGGCGCGCCCAGGTGCGCGTCCAGGACGGCGCGCACGCCCGCCACCACGCGGTCGCGGTCCCAGATGCCGTGCGCCTCGCACAGGTCCAGCCAGGCGGTGATCTCATCGTGCATGGCGTCGTGGTCGTGACGGCCGTCGGCGAAGAGCACGCCGGCGTAGGCGGCCTGCGGCACGGCGCCCCAGCGCGCGTAGACCTCCAGCAGCCCGTCGCTCTGCGATCCGGTGGAGACCGGGGAGCGGCCGTACTCGCGCACCCAGCGCTCGGTCTTCAGCACGTACTCCCAGTACACCGTCCACATCTCCGAGAGCTTCACCTCGTGCCCCGAGAGCCGGATGGCCTCGCTCTCCATGAGCGACGTGGCCGCGAACGCCCAGCAGGTGCCCGTCATGTACTGGGCCACCGGCGGCAGGTGGGGCAGGCGGAGGTCGAAGGCGTCGGGACTCTGCGGCACCTCGATGGCCGACCAGTCCACGCGCAGCGACCGCTTGGCCTCCTTGCGGGCCTTGGCGTCGGCGTCCTGGCGCGCGCGCACCTCCTCGATGCGCGCGTCCTGGACCGCCTGCAGCGAGTCGCGGCGGGCGCGGATCTCGTCCAGCACCGGGTAGGTGTTGGGCTCGCGGTAGACGGGGCCGTCCTGGGCGGCGGCGACGGCGGGGAGCAGCAGGCTGAGCAGGAACAGGACGGCGGCCGAGCGCATGGGGACCTCCAGGGTCGTACGGAACGTCGTTGTCGAGACCGGCATCAAAACCGCTACGGCAGCAGCGCGAACCCGCCCAGCAGGAAGCTCACCACGATCATCGCCACCCAGCCGATCATCACCACCGCCACCGCCCGCGCGGTGCTGCGGTAGTCCAGGGCCTGGCGCACGGCCACCACCGTGGTGGCGATCAGCCACACGTTGGCCGCGAAGACCACCGGCCAGCCCAGCACGGGCACGATGCCCGCCACGCGCAGCAGGCCGGGCGCCTGGGCGTAGCCCATGGTGCGCAGGAGCTGGCCCATGTCGGCGTGGGTGCCCTCGTCCGGGAACAGGCGGGTGCCGATGAGCAGGATCACGGCGGACCAGGCCACCCATCCCAGCACGCCCGAGAGCACGCCCATGACCACGGGCACCAGGCCGCCGAACATGAGGGCCCCGAGCCCGCCGGCCACGCTGGAGAGGACCACCACCACCAGGGCTTCGCTGGTGGCGTTCTCGTCGTGTTCCACCTCTTCGTAGAGCGCCGCGTCGAGCTTGGCGGCGCGGAGCATGCGCTGCAGGATCCTGTCCATGGTCGTTCCTCCGTTCGGGATGTCCCGCCATCCTGGCATCGGGCCGCGACCGGGTCAAGGGCGCCCTGACAGGCCCGGATCCGTGTGTTACTGTTGGCCGGCCGACGTCCGCCAGCACCCAGCCAGGAGGCCACCCGTGACCCCCCGGACCCTCGACGCCTTCCAGAGCGCCATCCGCCAGGGCCTGCCCGACGCCATCCCGGAGATGCCGTCCTGCGACCCCGCCGTCAGCCGCGCCCCGCGCCGGCCCATGCTGCTGTCGGACCAGGAGAAGCGCCTGGCCCTGCGCAACGCGCTGCGGTACGTGCCGGCCGCCTGGCACGCGGAACTGGCCCCGGAGTTCGCCCGGGAGCTGGCCGCGCTGGGCCGCATCTACATGCACCGCTTCCGGCCCGCGTACGAGATGAAGGCCCGTCCCCTGGCCGACTACCCCGCGCGCACGCCCCAGGCCGCGGCCATCATGCACATGATCCAGAACAACCTGGATCCGGCGGTGGCGCAGCATCCCTACGAGCTGGTGACCTACGGCGGCAACGGCACCGTGTTCCAGAACTGGGCCCAGTACCTGCTGGTCATGAAGTACCTGAGCGGGATGACCGAGGAGCAGACGCTGGTCATGTACTCGGGGCACCCGCTGGGGCTGTTCCCGTCGCACCCGGACGCGCCGCGGGTGATCGTGACCAACGGCATGGTGATCCCCAACCACTCCTCGCCCGACGACTACACCCGCCTCAGCGCCCTGGGCGTGACCAGCTACGGGCAGATGACCGCGGGCAGCTACATGTACATCGGGCCCCAGGGCATCGTGCACGGCACGGCCATCACGGTGATGAACGCCGGGCGGCTGTACCTGGGCTGCGAGGGCGACGACGGCCTGCGCGGCAAGGTCTTCGTCACCGCCGGGCTGGGCGGCATGAGCGGCGCCCAGGCCAAGGCGGCCGTGATCGCCGGCGCGGTGTGCGTGGTGGCGGAGGTCAACCCGGAGGCGGCGGTCAAGCGCCACGCCCAGGGCTGGGTGGACGAGCTGTCCGACGACCTGGACTGGATCCTGGGCCGCATCGAGCAGGCGCGCTGCGCGGGCGAGGCGGTGTCCATCGCCTACCAGGGCAACGTGGTGGACCTGCTGGAGTGCCTGGTGGAGGAAGGCGTGTCCGTGGACCTGGGCAGCGACCAGACCTCCCTGCACATCCCCTTCACCGGCGGCTACTACCCGGTGGACTTCACGCTGGAGGAGTCCAACCGGCTCATGGCCGACGATCCCGCGGCCTTCAAGGAGGCCGTGTACGCCTCGCTGCGCCGCCACGTGGCCGCGGTGAACGCGCTGGTGGACGACGGCATGCACTTCTGGGACTACGGCAACGCGTTCCTGCTGGAGGCCAGCCGCGCCGGCGCCGAGGTCACCCTGCCCGACGGCTCGTTCCGCTACCCGTCGTACGTGGAGGACATCATGGGTCCCCTGTGCTTCGACTACGGGTTCGGGCCCTTCCGCTGGGTGTGCTGCAGCGCGGATCCGGCGGACCTGGAGACCAGCGACGCCATCGCCGCCGAGGTGATCCGCGGCCTGGCCGACTCCGCGCCGCCGGAGACCCGCCAGCAGTACCTGGACAACCTGCGCTGGATCACCGAGGCGCAGAAGAACAGGCTCGTCGTCGGCAGCCAGGCGCGCATCCTCTACAGCGACGACGAGGGCCGCCGCGCCATCGCCCGCGCCTTCAACGCGGCCATCGCCGACGGGCGCATCTCCGCGCCCATCGTCATCGGCCGCGACCACCACGACGTGTCCGGCACCGACTCGCCCTACCGCGAAACCGCCAACATCCGCGACGGCTCCATGTGGACCGCCGACATGGCCGTGCAGAACTTCGCCGGCGACGCCGCCCGCGGCGCCACCTGGATCAGCCTGCACAACGGCGGCGGCGTGGGCTGGGGCGAGGTCATCAACGGCGGCTTCGGCCTGGTGCTGGACGGCAGCGCCGACGCCGCCCGCCGCCTGGACTCCATGCTCCACTGGGACGTGAACAACGGCATCGCCCGCCGCGCCTGGGCGCGCAACCCCGGCGCCGAGTTCGCCATCGGCCGCGCCATGGAGCGCGAGCCGCGCCTGCACGTGACCTTGCCGGAGCACGCCGACGACAAGCTTATCTGCGATACGATCAACAATGCCTTTTAACGCCTATCTACCTAGCCACCTGGAGGCCGAGTAAATGGACAACCAATCACCTGACACCCAGCTGAAGAACACTCCATATCTCACATATTCTGACCCGGACTCCATTCGGCGTTTTAATTTGGTGCAAAACACCTCACGTGAGTTAAATATTGCTGCCCTTAACGCACAATCTTCAATCGAAAAAGATGCAGGCGCACACTTCGACGATTACAATGTTGCAGTGAGATCTGAGCTAGTCGCCGAAAGTAACGCCATTGAAGGCTTTGACTGGACTACCACTCAAGTACGCAGAGAAGTTTTTGACCGCAGAGAAATACTTTCATATAACCTACACAACTTCCTTCAAGCACTCAGAAATGACAAAAGAGTGTTCGAAGCCCTTGGGCTCTATAAAGCTCATATGTTAGCCGACACATGGGCTGGAGAATCCCAGCGCCCCCATGAGTCAGAGATACGAAGTCTCCACTCACTTGTGGCGGCCGGTGAGACGTATGCAGGAAAATACAAGTCTACTTCCAATAGTATCTCTGGAAGTGACCACCAGACTATTGAACCGTGGGATGTTCCACGAGCCATGCATGATTTATCCGAGTGGTGGTGTAATTCTCATAATGACCCCATTCTTGATGCTACTGTTGTACATGCCTGGCTCACCCATATCCATCCGTTCGAAGACGGGAACGGTAGAATGGCGCGCCTGCTTGCGAATCTTACTCTTGTACAATCACACTATCCACCACTTATCCTAAATTCACAATCTGATCGACAGCGCTACCTAGACGCACTTGCTGCTAGCGACTCAGGTGATATTCTACCTCTATACGACTTATTTACATCAGTAATTGGTCGCACTATCAAACGTTTGAGCAGCACTAACTATGTTCACGATATCATCCACGAGCGATTCCTGACTAATAAGAAAGATCGATACAACTTTTGGACATCAAAGATGTCCACATTTGGCAATGCCATTTCTGACCTACTGATAAAGTACGACCATCATGCAGAAGTGATGGGCATGCCAGATATCTGGTCATATTCATTGCTTGAGCAAAGGGATTATTCAGGAAACTGCTGGTTCATGAAAGTATTCGACTCATCTCGCAAGCCCAAGTGGCTGCTTTGGTTTGGGTTTACTAGTGATGAGTTCTTAACATACCCCGAAGGCACAGACAGAGTGTATCCTTCAATCTTTTTCTCTGTCAGAGATCATAACCCCACCTTCATTCATCCATACAGATGGCTTAAAAACAACGAAGTAATCCCAGACGAAATCATGCTTCTACCTGGTGAAACAAGAAGCATTGTAATGCGTTCTGGGAGTTCATTTAAATCGTTCTCTCTCCAGCACGCAGCAGAGTTTATCGCATCAGGCCTTGTGAAGTACTCACCAGAAGAGCAAGAAATCTAACACCATCCCGGAAAGGGATTGCATGAAGCCCCAGGCCGAGAAGCTAACCCGCCCCGCCGTCCCGGAGCTCGACGAGATCCTGGGCCAGTCCTTCCCCGTGCTCGACGACGGCTTCGTCCGCCTGGTGGACTACATGGGCAACGACGAGTCCATCGTCCAGGCCGCGCGCGTGAGCTACGGCGCGGGCACCAAGAAGGTGAGCCAGGACCGCGGCCTCATCCGCTATCTGCTGCGCCACCGGCACACCACGCCGTTCGAGATGTGCGAGGTGAAGCTGCACGTGCGGGTGCCCATGGATGCTTGGCGGCAGTGGATCCGTCACCGGACGGCCTCGGTGAATGAAACGAGTTCACGGTACTCGATCGTGACGGATTCGACGCAGAAGACCGCCCCGGACCAGTGGCGCCTGCAGGCCGCGAACAACAAGCAGGGCAGCGACGGTTTCCTGGACGAGGAGACGGGCCGCCGGCTCAGCGAACGCGAGCAGGAGCTGCAGCGTCTCGCCCGCGAGGTCTACGAGGAACGCCTGGACGCCGGCGTGGCCCGCGAGCAGGCCCGCAAGGACCTCCCCCTCTGCACCTACACGGAGGCCTACTGGAAGATCGACCTCCACAACCTCCTCCACTTCCTGGCCCTGCGCATGGACGCCCACGCCCAGAAGGAGATCCGCGACTACGCCACCGCCATCGGCGAGCGGATCGTGGCGCGGTGGGTGCCGCTGTCTTGGGAGGCGTTCCAGGACTTCCGCCTGCAGGGCGATTCCCTCTCGCGGCACGAGAAGGAGATCCTGGCGGCCCTGGGCAACGGGGATGCGGCGCGCGCGCGGAGCATCGCCGAGGAGGCGGGCTGGCTGGCGACGGGCAAGGACGGCGCGCTGCTGCGCAGCCGGGAGCGGCAGGAGTGCGAGGGCACCCTCGGGGCCCTGGGGATGGACATCCCCTGGTAGCTGATTCGAGGTCGGCCGGAACGCGGCTGCGACGATGCAGGTCCGCCTGCGTTCGGGGGATGGGAACCACCACGTTCCGGCCTCCCTCACCCCTACAAGCGGGACCGCGGTCCGGATCGGCTCACCCGGATTGAAAAAAATTCCGGAGTGCCTCAGAATCATGGGGTCAGCGCGTTCCCGACCCCACGCCAGCGAGGCCGAGCCATCAGCGAGCCCACCGACATCACCCGCCTGCTGCGGGCCGCCACCGCCGGCGACGCCGCCGCCCACGACGAGCTGATCCCGCTGGTCTACGCCGAGCTGCGCGCCATCGCCCGCGGCCAGCTCTCGCGCGAGCGCAAGGACCACACCCTGAACCCCACGGCCCTGGTGCACGAGGCCTACCTGCGCCTGGCGCGCCTGGACGCCCTGGAGTGGCAGGACCGCACGCACTTCTACGCCGTGGCCGCCCGCGCCATGCGCAATCTGCTGGTGGACCACGCCCTGCGCCGCAAGACCGCCAAGCGCGGCGGCGGCGTGCCGGACGTGCCCCTGGACGACGTGGGCGACCTGCCCGGCGTGGACCCGGAGCAGGTGCTGACCCTGGACGCGGCCCTGGACGCCCTGGAGAAGCGCAACCCGCGCCACGCGCGCATCGTGGAGCTGCGCTTCTTCACGGGGCTGACCATCGAGGAGACCGCGGCCGCCCTGGAGATCTCCCCCGCCACCGTCAAGCGCGACTGGCACCTGCTGCGCGCCTGGCTGGCCCGCGAGCTGGAGGGCTGAGCATGGATCCCGCGCGCTGGGAGCGCCTGCAGGAGCTGTTCGACGCCGCCTCGGCCTGCAGCGGGCCGGCGCGCGAGGGCTTCCTGGCCGGGCTGGGCGGCTCGGACCGCGAATTCGTGGACGAGCTGCGCGGCCTGCTGGCCGCCGACGCCGACGCCGTGGACGCCCTGGCCTCCGGCTGGCTCCAGGAGCCGGCCCCCGCCCGCGACCTCACGGGAGAGCGCCTGGGCCCCTACCGCGTGACCGGCGAGCTGGGCCGCGGCGGCATGGCCGTGGTCTACCGCGCCGAGCGCGACGACGGCGACTTCGCCCAGACCGTGGCCGTGAAGGTGGTGCGGGAGGGCGGCCCCGAGCTGGCCCGCCGCCTGCGCGAGGAGCGCCGCATCCAGGCCCGGCTCACCCACCCCGCCGTGGTGCGCCTCTACGACGGCGGCGCCCTGCCCGACGGCTCCCCCTACCTGGTCATGGAGTTCGTGGACGGCGTGCCCCTGGACCGCTGGTGCCAGCAGCACGCCCTGGACGTGGACGCCCGCGTGGACCTGGTGCTGGAGATCTGCGACGCCGTGGCCGACGCGCACCGCAACCTCATCGTGCACCGCGACCTGAAGCCGTCGAACATCCTGGTCACGGGCGACGGCCGGCCGCGCCTGCTGGACTTCGGCATCGCCAAGGTGCTGGCCGACGAGGACGACGGCGACGCCGAGCGCACCCGCCCCCACGCCCTGCGCGTGAGCCCGGCCACCTGCGCGCCGGAGCAGATCCGCGGCGAGCCCGTCACCACCGCCACGGACGTGTACGCCCTGGGCGCCGTGCTCTACGGCCTGCTCAGCGGACGCTCCGCCCATGATCTGGACGACCTCACCCCGCTGGGCCTGGAGCGCACGGTGTGCGAGGCGGAGCCGCCCCCGGCCAGCTCCGTGGCGCCGGCGGACCGCGCCCGCCGCCTGCGCGGCGACCTGGACGTGATCCTGGCCAAGGCCCTGCAGAAGGACCCCGCGCGCCGCTACCCCAGCGTGGACGCCCTGGCCGACGACCTGCGCCGCCACCGCGCCGGCCTGCCCGTGCTGGCGCGGCCGGACTCCGTGGGGTACCGCGTGGGCCGCTTCGTGCGCCGGCACCGGGGCGGCGTGATCGCTGCGGCGCTGGTGGCGGCGGCCGTGCTCACGGGCCTGGGCGGCACCCTGTGGCAGGCGCGCGAGGCGCGGCGCCAGGCCGTGGCCGCCGCCGCCGAGCGCGACCTGGCGCAGCAGGCCGCCGCCCGCGCCCAGTCCGTGACGGACTTCATGGTCTCGCTGTTCGAGGCCGCGGACCCGTACGTGAACGGCGGCGACACCCTGACCGTCTTCGACATGCTGGACCAGGGCCGCGACCGCGTGGACGGAGAGCTCGCCGAGGACCCCGCCGCCCGCGCCGCCCTGCTCATGGCCATGGGCAACGCCGAGGCCGGCCTGGGCCGCTACGCCGCCGGCGACTCCCTGCTGCGCGGCGCCATGACGGCCCTGGAGGAGATGCCCAGTCCCGACCCCCTCTTCGCCGCCGACGTGCTGAACTCCCGCTCGCTGCTGGCGGGCTTCGTGGGCGACCACCACCTGGCCCTGGCCCTCCAGCGCGACGTGCTGGCGCGCCGCCGGGCCGCCGTGGGCCCCGTGGACCGCGCGGTGGCGGCCTCGCTCACCAGCATGGGCGTGGCGCAGCTCTACCTGGGGCAGATCGACAGCGCCATCGTCACCCTGCGCGAGGCCGACGCGGTGCGCGCCGCCCTGCAGGACCCCAACCCCGTGGAGCGCGCGGGCGGCGTGGCCAACCTGGCCAGCGCCGTGCAGGCGTCCGGCGACCTGGCGGCGGCCGACAGCCTCTTCGCCGTGGCCGCGGGCCTGTACCGGGACGAGGTCCCTTTCGGCTATCCCTCCCTGGCCACCCTGCTCAACAACTGGGGCATCCTGGCCTACCGCCGCGGCGACGCCCCGCGCGCCGCCGAACTGCTGGCCGAGGCGGTGGAGCGCTACGCCGACGCCATGGGCCGCGAGCACCCGTACACCGTCAACGCGCAGGTGAGCCTGGACGCGGTGCGGGCGGAGCTGGATCGCCCCTGACATCGGGAGTGGCGCCCGCCACCCGGATCTGCTATCATTGCCCTGGGGATTGGAACACCGCGACATCTGCAGGCCCGCCTGGTTCTCGGGAACCGGCGGTTTTTTCGTGCCGTCCGGTCGCCGGAACGGGTGGCGGTCCCCTGGACCGCCGGGATCCGGTGCGCTGCCGCCTCGGCGCGCCCAACGACCTGGAGATGTCATGCACGTTCGCATCGGAACCGGCCGCGCGCCGGTGCTGCTCTTCGTGATGGCCGCGCTGCTGGCGGCCGTGAGCGCCGCGCCCGCCGCGGCCCAGACCACCACGCCCTTCGTCCCCCTCCAGGCCCCGTACCTGGACGTCACCCCCGGCGTGGGGTTCGGCGGGACCTCCGGACAGCGCACCATCCAGCTCGAGACCGACGGCGTGCCGGGCCTGACCGGCTCGGACGTGACGTACGCGCTGCCCGCGGTGGTGGAGCAGAGCCTGGCCTCGTTCCCGCCCAACGCGCGTCTCAGCCCCAGCCGCCGCTGGCTCGTGCTGTGGGGCACGCGCGCCGGTGGCACGCCGGGGG
>Ga0209607_1002755_pt1 | contig 13849 bp, 8 predicted proteins | sample AD_UKC117_MetaG_FD_184413 | JGI IMG/M metagenome (GOLD analysis project Ga0209607, IMG submission 184413) | Active sludge microbial communities of municipal wastewater-treating anaerobic digesters from Hong Kong - AD_UKC117_MetaG (SPAdes)... | ecosystem: Engineered > Bioreactor > Anaerobic >... | reverse complement strand
GCCGCCGCGCAGATGCTCATCGCCTACGACTCCTCGCGCATGGCCGCCCTCGCGTTCCCGATGCTCCTGCCCGCGCTGGACCGCGGCCTGACCGCCGGCGGCCTGCGCTTCCGCCGCCTCCTCGCGTCGCTGCTGGTGCTGCAGGCCCTCACGCCCCAGCTCTACACCGCGGCCCACGCCGTGGAGATTCCGCGGGGGTGGCTGTGGCCCTGAGAGGAACACCTCGCGGCGGCATCCTGCCGAGCCTGGCGGCGGCCCTGCTCTTCGCGGCGGCCTGGCTCCTGCTGCACCCCGCGGAGCCCTGGCCCGCCGACGCCGACGCCTACGACCACCTGGCCGCCGCCCGCAACCTCCTGCGCGGCGACGGCCTGTCCAACGACCTGATCTATCCGGTGACCCTGGCCTGGGACTGGGGCCGGCAGCTCCCGCAGCCCATGCTCCAGCGCCCACCGGGATTCACGCTGCTGCTGACGGCGCCCGTGGCGGCCGCGCACGGCGATCCGGCCGCCGCCCTGCCCTTGGTGCGCTGGCTGCAGGTGCTGCTCATCACGCTGACGGCCGCCGTGGGCTGGCGCGGCCTGGCACGACGCGACGCCTCCGCCGGCGGCCCCGTGTTCCTGGTCTTGCTGCTCGCCAGCCCGTTGATGGCCCTGGGCGTGGCCTGGGGCTGGTCCGAAGTCCCCGCCGGCCTGCTCCTGCTGCTGCTCTGGCTCGGCCTGCGCCCGGACCACGATCCCGACCGTTCCCGCCGTCGCGCCCTGCTCCTGGGCCTGGCCGCCGGATTGCTCACCCTCACCCGCACGGAGCTGACCTGGGTGCCCCTGCTGTGGTGGGCGTCGCGCACCGTGCTGCGCCGCCGCACGCCCCGCGATCTGCGGGACGAGCTCCTGGTGCTGGGCGTCGCCGCCGCCGTGTGGCTCGTGGTCACCCTTCCCTGGTGGTGGCACGTGACACTGGTGGCCGGTTCGCCCTTCTTCAATCCGTCGGCCTACGCCCTGCAGCTGGACCTGGGCGAGGCGTGGTGGGAGTACCCTCGGCTACGCGGCCTGGAACCGCTGGCCCCGCTGGACAACCTGCGCGAGAACCTGGGACCTGCGCTGCTCAAGGTGCGCCACGGCGTGCGCTTCTTCGCGCGAACCCTCCACGCCTGGCTGCCTTGGCCGCTGTGGGTCGGCGTGGCGATGGGTCTGTCGCTGGGCGTGCGTCGACGTGGCCGCGAAGCCTGGACCCTGGTGGAACCGTGGGGCGTGCTGCTGGGGACGCTGGGCGGGATGGTGGTGCTTTACGGGCTGACCTCGCAGGAGACGCGGTTCCTGCTGACGCTGGCGCCGGTGATCGCGTGGGAGGCGGCGCTGCTGGGCGACCGGCTGCTGCGGCGCACGTCCTGGCCCGCGTCCGCGCGCGCCGCCGCCCTGGCCGCTCCCATGGCCGTGGCCGTGGTGGTCTGGCCCGGAGGCACCCCCGGCGACCACGCCACCCTGGACGCCGCCCGCCGCGAGGCCCCGCGCGCCGCGGCCCTGTCCGCCGAGCTGGCCCAGGGCCCGCCCGGCCCGGTCTTCACGGACAACGCGGCGGTCCTCTGGCTGAGCGACCGCCGCGGCGTGTGGATGCCTAGGGATGCGCAGGCGGAGGCGGAGATCCGTCGGCTGCTGCCGGAGCTGGGCGCAGCGCCGTGGGTGCGGCTACGCCCCCTCGACGCATCCTCCCCAACACCGCCTTGAACCCGTTCACGTACCGGTCCGCCAGCAGGTAGTAGGTGGGCAGCACGATCAGCGTGAGCAGCGTGCTGCTGGCCAGACCGCCGATGATGGCCCTCGCCATGGGGAAGTACTCGGCGTCGCCCACGTGCGCGCCGCCCGCCAGGGCCAGGGGCGTGAGGCCCAGGATGGTGGTGCCGGCGGTCATCAGGATGGGGCGCAGGCGCTCGCCGCAGGCCCGCAGCAGGGCGTCCTCCACGGACAGCCCGTGGCGGCGGTGGTGGTTGAGGTGGTCCACCAGCACGATGCCGTTGTTCACCACGATGCCGATGAGGATCACCATCCCGATCATGGCCATCATGTTGAACGGCGTGCCCGTGGCCATCATGATCCAGAACACCCCCACCGACGCGAACGGCACGCAGGCCATCACCACCAGCGGGTGCAGCAGCGACTCGAAGAGACTGGCCATCACGAAGAACACGCAGGCCAGCGCCAGCAGCATGTTCAGCCCCATCTCCGACTTCTGCTCCTGGTTGCGCCGGATCTCCGACCCGAAGCTCCAGCCGTAGCCCAGCGGGAACTCCACCTGGTCCATGCGATGGCGCACGGCGGCCAGGCAGTCGTCCAGCTTCTCGCCGTCGTAGGCGCCGCGGATGGTCACGCCGCTGCGCCGGTCCGCGCGGCGGATGGCCTGGGGCGTGGGCTCCACGGTGAAGTCGGCCACCTGGGCCAGCTGCACCGGGCGGCCGTCCACGTCGCCCACGGTGAGGATGGAGAGGTTCTCGATGGACTCGCGGTCCGCCGGGTCCAGCGAGACCACCATGTCCACCTCCTTGGTGCCCGTGTTCAGGCGAGGCAAGAGCACGCCGCGGTACGTGAGGCCCATGATCTGGGAGATGGTGGACGCGGTGATCCCGAAGCGCGAGGCCGCCTCCTGGTCCACGTTCACGCGGATCTCGCGGGTGCCGCCTTCGGTGTCGCTGCGCAGGTCCGATACGCCCTCGATGCCGGTGAGCAGGGCCTTGATGTCGTCGGCCTTGTCGTACAGGTACTCCGTATCCTCGCCGTGGATGGTGACCTGGAAGGTCTTGGCGCCGGAGCCGCCGCCCTCCTCGTCGCCGAAGCGGTAGCGCAGGCCCGCCTGCACGGGCAGGTGCTCGCGCAGGTCGTCGCGCACGGAGCGGTAGAACTCGTCGCTCACCACGCCGTCGTTGAAGAACAGGGAGATGCCCGCGCGGTCGGCCGTGTAGTAGGAGTAGATGTCGCGCAGCTCCAGGTCGCCGCGGCGCGACTCCAGGTACTCCTCCGCCACCATCACGGCGTCGCGCGCGCGCCACTTGTCCACGTTGTCGCTGAAGTCGAGCTGCACGTAGAGGTTGTCGCGGCGCATGCCCTGGTCGCCGTTGGAGTCCGGGCCGAAGCCCGTCGCCTTCATCATCACCACGGTCACCGCCAGCACCGCGGGGATGATGGCCAGAGCCGTCAGCAGCGGGTGGCGCAGGGCCGTCCAGCCCAGCATGCGCAGGTAGCGGCGGCGCAGCCAGCGCAGCCAGCCGTCCTCGCGCTCCGGCTCGCCGCCCCCGCGCGACAGCCGCACCGACAGCATGGGGATCACCGACAGGCTCACCAGCAGCGACAGCACCAGCGTGACGCTGATGGTCATGCCCACCTCGCCCAGCCACACGGACAGCTCGTCGCCCTTGCTCAGGATGATGGGCGCGAACACGATCACCGTGGTCAGGGTGGACGCCGTGATGGCGCGCCCCACCTCGCGCGTGCCGCGCACCGCGGCCGCCACGGGCCGGTACCCCTCGTACTGCTTGCGGTGGATGGATTCCAGCACCACCACCGCGTTGTCCACCAGCATGCCCACGCCCAGCATGAGCCCCATCATGCTCAGCACGTTCAGGGTGCGCCCGGTGAGGAAGAGGAAGATGGTGGTGCCCAGGATGGACAGGGGGATCGCCACGCTGATCACCAGCGTCATGCCGACGTGCCGCAGGAAGAGGTACAGGATCACCACCGCCAGCAGCGAGCCGATGAGCCCGCTCTGGGTCAGGCTGCGCAGCGAGTCCGTGATCTGCTCCGACTGGTCGAAGAACGGCACGCTGCTCACGCCCTGCAGGGTGGGGTCCTGGTTGATGAGCTCCAGCTCGCGGTTGATGGCCTGGCACACCTCCACGGTGTTGTAGCCCGACGCCTTCTGGATCCAGAAGGCCACCGCCGGCTCGCCGTTGAGGTGGCGGCCGTAGCTCAGGCCTGGCGCGCCGTAGAGCACGTCGGCCACGTCGCGCAGGCGCAGGCCCCTTTCGTCGATGGGGAGGTCGCGCAGGGCCTCCACACCGGCGATGCCGCTGACCGTGCGCACGCCGTAGCGCATGCCGCCGTCGGTCACCTCGCCCACGCTCAGCTCCACGTTGGCGGCCTCCAGCTCGCGGAAGAGCCGGCTCACGTCCACGTTGAACTCCTGGATCTTGTCGAAGAGCAGGTACACGGACACCTGCGTGGGCAGCACGCCGTCGATGTTCACGCGCCCCACGCCCGGGATCCGCTGCAGCGGCCCGATGATCTTCTGGTCCAGCAGGTCCCAGCTCGACGACAGGTCGCGCCCCTTGGCCGAGATGCGCCCCTCCATGATGGGGAAGTCGCTGGTGTTGAAGGTGAGCAGGAAGACCTGGCGCACGTCCGCCGGCAGGTCCGGCCGGATCTGGTCGATCTTCTCCTTCACCTCCATGCGCAGCAGGTTCACGTCTCGGCCCCAGTCGAAGCGCACGCCCACGAAGCAGCCGTCGCTGTCGCTGTTGCTGAACATCTCCCGCACGCCGCCCAGGGTGCCCAGGATCTCCTCGATGGGCACCGCGATCTCGCGCTCCACCTGCCCGGGGATGCCGTTGTTCACCGGCACCTGCACGCCGATGAACGGCATCTCCATGTGGGGCAGGAAGTCCAGGGGCAGCTTGAACACCGACACGGCGCCCAGCACGCCCACCACGGCCAGCAGCATGACCAGGGTCACCGGACGTCGCAGCGAGAGGCGGGTGAGCCACATGTCAGGCCTCCTCCCCCGCCAGGCGCGCCCGGGCCGGAGCCGCGCCGCGCACCGCGGGCTCGGACGCCGTCACGCCGCCCGGGGTGATCAGCGTGTAGATCACCGGCACCACCACCAGCGTGAGCACGCTGGACACCAGCAGGCCGCTGATCACCGTCACCGCCAGGGGCGCGCGCAGCTCGGCGCCCTCGCCCAGGCCCAGGGCCATGGGCAGCAGGCCCAGCACCGTGGTGGCCGTGGTCATGACGATGGGGCGCAGCCGTTCGCCGCCGGCCCGCCGCACGGCCGCGAAGAGCTCGTCGCCTTCGCGCCGCAGCTGGTTGATGCGGTCCACCAGCACGATGCCGTTGTTCACCACGATGCCCGCCAGCATGATCGCCCCGATCACCGCGATCACGCTCACGCTCATCCCCGCCACCGCCAGCCCGTACACCGCCCCGGTCAGCGCCAGCGGCACCGTGACCATGATGATCAGCGGATAGACGAAGGACTCGAACTGCGCCGCCATCACCAGGTACACCAGGAACACGGCCAGCAGGATGGCCAGCTGCAGCGAGCGGTAGGAGCTCTGCATCTCCTCGTTCTGCCCGCCCAGCTCCCAGGCGATGTTGGCCGGCAGCGCGAGTCCGCGCAGGCGCGCCGTGATCTCCTGGGACACGGACCCCAGATCCCGCCCCGCCAGGTTGGCCGTCACCACGGCCACCCGCTTGCGTCCCAGACGGTGGATCTCCGACGGCCCCTGCGCCACATCCATGGTCGCCACGGCGTCCAGGGGCACCGGCACGCCGTCCTTCTCCGCCACGATGAGCTCGCGCACCGCCTGCAGGGTGCTGCGCTGCTCGTCCTGGTTGAGCACGCGGATGTCGATGTGCCGCTCGCGGTCGCGGATGCGGCTGGCCACCGTGCCGCGCACCTTCCCGCGCACCGTCTCGCTCACCTGCGCCAGGCTCAGGCCCCAGTGGTTGAGCTTGTCGCGGTCGAAGCTCACGCGCACCTCCGGCGAGCCGGGCACCATGCCCAGCTTCACGTCGCGCAGGCCCTCCACCTTGGCCAGCTCGGCGGCCACGGCGTCGGCCGACGCCTGGAGGTCCTCCAGGTCGAAGCCGTACACGTCCACCTCCACCGGCGCGTTGAAGGAGAACAGCGACTGGCGGCGGATCTTCATGCTCACGTCGGGGTAGGCGGCCAGCACGCGCCGCACGTCCTCCAGCACCTGCGTCTCGCGCTCCTGCGTGGCCGAGTCCAGCTTCACGTGCACCTCGGCGCGGTTCTCCTTGCGCCGCTGGGCCGACGTCTCGCCGTCGTGGCCCACGCCCACGTCGGCGGCCAGCAGGTCGATGCCCGCCACGCCGCGCAGGTCCTTCTCGATGAGGCCCGCCACCCGCTCCGTGCGGCTCAGCGGCGTGCCCTCGGGCAGCTCCAGGGCCAGGGTGAACTCGCCCTGGGCCAGGGGCGGGATGAGCTCCGTACCCAGGCGCGGGTAGAGAAGCCCGGCGCCCGCGGCCACCGCCAGCGCCGCCAGCAGCACCAGGGGCCGGGCCCGCAGCGCCGCGCCCAGCACCGCGGCATAGCCGTCGTTGATCCGCGGCCACACGCGTTCGAAGAGCCAGGTCAGCGGCCAGAGCGCCCAGAGCAGCAGCCGGCGCAGGCCGGCGCCCAGCATCGTCACCAGGAAGACCAGCAGCGTGGGCAGCGCCATGACCACGGCCAGGCCCACGAGCTGCAGCCAGCGCACCGGACGGCGCGGGCTCGCCGCGAAGCGCGTCCAGCCCAGGAAGCGGCGGGTGCCGCCGGGCAGGTCGTCGGCGTCGCGGGACGCGGCGCGTTGCCCGAAGGCCATGGCCATGGGCGTGAAGGTCAGCGCCACCAGCAGGGAGATGAACAGGGAGAAGGTCACGGTCAGGGCCTGATCGCGGAAGATCTGCCCCGCCACGCCCGTCACCACGAAGACGATGGGCACGAACACGGCCACCGTGGTCAGGGTGGAGGCCGTGACCGCGCCGGCCACCTCGCCGGCGCCGCGCACCACGGTCTCGCCCTCATCCGTGGCCGCCGCCCGCTCCCGCCGCCGGTGGATGGCCTCCAGCACCACGATGGAGTTGTCCACCAGCATGCCCACGCCCAGAGCCAGGCCGCCCAGGCTCATCACGTTGAGCGACACGCCGCGCGTATGCATGAGGATGAACGTGGCCACGATGGAGATGGGGATGGACACGCCGATGATCAGCGTGCTGCGCAGGTCGCGCAGGAAGACGAAGAGCACCAGCACAGCCAGCAGGCCGCCCACCAGCGCGTTGTTGCGCACCTCGCGCACCGCCGCGGCGATGAACACCGACTGGTCGAAGAGCACCTCCAGGCGCGTCCCCTCCGGCAACCGCCCGCGCAGGCGCTCCAGGTGGTCCTTCACCCGCTGCGCCAGCTCCACGATGTTGGCGTCGCCCTCCTTGTAGACGGCCACCTCCACGCTCTCACGCCCGTTCACGTGGGTCACGGTGGTGCGTTCGCGGTGGGTGCGCGTCACGCTCGCCACGTCGCGCAGCTTCACCGGCTTGCCGTCCACCACCTGCAGGGTCACGTCGCCGATGTCGTCCAGATCCTCGAAGCGGCTCAGGGTGCGCACGATGTACTCGGCGTTGCGGTCGCGCAGCCGGCCGCCCGAGGCGTTCACGTTCTCCTGCGCCAGCACCTCGTTCACGCGGCCGATGGGGATGCCCAGGGCGGACAGGCGGGCCTCGTCCACCTCCACGCGGATCTCCTCCTCCAGGCCGCCGGCCACCTTGGCCGCCGCCACGCCCTCCAGCGCCTCGATGTCGCGCTTGAGCACGTCCTCGGCGATGGCGCGCAGGCGGACCATGGGCTCGTCGCCCCAGAGACCGATGCGCAGCACGGGATCCAGGGCCGGATCGTACTTGAGCAGCACGGGCGGCCGCGCGTCCTCGGGCAGGGAGATGAGGTCGATCTTCTCGCGCACGTCCAGCGACGCGAAGTCCATGTCCGTGTTCCAGGCGAACTCCAGCGTGATCTGGCTCAGGCCCGCCTGGCTGATGGAGTGCACGCGCAGCAGCCCGGGCACCACGCCCACGGCCTCCTCCAGGGGACGCGTCACCAGGTTCTCCACGTCCACCGGCGCGGTGTTGGGGAACTCGGTCTGCACGGTCACGCTGGGGTAGCGGATCTCCGGCAGCAGCCGCATGTCCAGGCGTCCCAGGGCCACCAGTCCGAAGACCACGGCGGCCACGGTCGCCATCCACACGGTCACGGGATGGGTCACGGCGTAGCGGATGGCTTTCAAGGGGTCTCTCCTAGTCGGCCCGCGCGAGCACGGAGTCGTTCGGGGTGTCGGCGGCGGCCCAGCCCACGTCGGCGGCGTTCAGGGGATCCACCACGGTGCCGTCGCGCAGACCGCCCTGGCCCACCTCCACCACGAACCAGTCGGGCTCCAGACCGTCCAGGACCTCCACGTAGGTCTCGTCGTAGAGGCCCGTGCGGACCTCCACCTTGCGCACGGTGTCGGCCTCGGCCACGAACACGCTGCGCAGGCCGCCCTCCTCGATCAGCGCCAGCTTGGGCACCGCCAGGGCGTCGTTGCGGGTCTCGGTGGTGATGCGGACCTTCACGAACCCGCCGACACGGGCCAGGTCCGCGTCATCGTCCATGCGGATCGTGACGCGGACGGTGCTGGTCGTAGGGTCGACCACCGGCGCCACCCGCTCGATGCGGCCGTAGAGGTCGCCGTCGAGGGCGTCGGGGGTCACCAGCACGCGCTGGCCCGCATCGAGCTTGCGGGCCACGGACTCGGGCAGATGAACGCGCACGCGCAGGGGGGAGAAGTCGCCCAGGGTGAACAGGGCCGTGGCGGCGTTGACCTGCTGCCCCTGCACCACCTTGCGCTCGGTGACGCGCCCGGCGAAGGGGGCGCGGATGCGCGTCTCCTCCAGGGCGATGCGGGCCAGGTCGCGCTCGGTCTCGGCCACGTCGAAGGCGGAGCGCTGGGTGTCGAACTCCTGGTCGCTGATGAGGCCCTCATCCACCATGGAGCGGTTGCGGTCCAGCAGCCTCTGCTGCTCCTGCAGCTTGAGCTCGGCGGCGCGCAGCTGCACCTGCTCGCGGTCGTTCTCCAGCTCCGCCACGATGGCGCCGCGCTCCACCCAGTCGCCCTCCTCCACGTTCACGGCGCGGACACGGCCCTGGACCTTGGTCACCAGGTCCACCAGGCGATCGGCCTCCAGGACCGAGGCGGCCTTGTAGTAGGCGTCGATGCCCCGGCGCTCCACGCGCGCCAGCTCCACGGGCACGGCGGGCGGGGCGTCCTTGGCCTCGGCGTCATCGGCATCGGCGGCCGCGACGGTGCTGTCGGCCTGCGCGGCGCCCGCACCGGTGGGCAGCACGCCCAGCTTCCAGAGGGTGCCTCCGGCCAGGGCCAGGGCCACCGCCAACGCCACGAACACCAGGCCCTTGCGGCTCGTCTTCTCGCTCATGGGAATCGTCCTCTTCCGAGTGCAGTTGCTGGGGAAGTCACGAACGGGAAGGACGCAACGCCCTCCGCAAAGGTTGCATGGAAGGTCCTTATCGCAGGATCAAACCCGCCGTGATCCGATTTGTGCGCGGCGCCGCGGCTCCGTACGCTCATGGCGTTCCCCCGTGGAACCGGCGCCCCGCCGCCGATCCCGCCGCACGTCGCCCGGCTCTTCCGCAGCCCTCCGCCGTGCCGGCCCGCGCGCCTCACTCGGGTCTCGAACGAGGTCCCCGTCGAGACCGGCGCCCGCAGCGATCACGGCGGGGCGCCTCTTGCCATGAAGCGCCGCCGCTGCGATCCTGAGCGAAGCCATCCATCCGCTTCATCTCAATCCGGGAGCCCCCATGAGCCATCACGGCCGCTTCTGCTGGTACGACCTGATGACCAACGACCCCGCGGGCTCGCGGGCCTTCTACGGCGCGCTGCTGGGCTGGCGCGCCGAGGCGCCGGAAGGCGTGCCCACCGGCTACGAGGTCCTCCATGCCGGCGACCACCCCATCGGCGGCCTGGTGCCCCTGGACCCTTCCGAAGACATGCCCACGCACTGGATCCCGTACCTGGCCGTGGACGATCTGGAGGATTCCTGCGTCGAAGTGGAGGCCGCGGGCGGCGGCGTGTGCATCGCGCCCATGGACGTGGGCCCCGGCCGCATGGCCATCGTGAACGACCCCCAGGGCGGCACCTTCACCCTGTGGCAGACCAAGGTCCCGCCGCACGCAGAGGCCCCGGCCGGCACGCCGGGCACCTTCTGCTGGCACGAATGCCTCAGCAGCGACGCCGCCGGGGGCGCCGTCTTCTACGCGCGGCTCTTCGGCTGGGACGTGGACGAGATGGACATGGAGACCGACGGCTTCACGGCCCACTACCACGTGTTCCTGAAGGACGGCGCCCACCACTCGGGCATCATGGACCTGCCGCCCGAGGCCCTGGAGCAGGGGGCCCCCACCCACTGGCTGGGCTACGTGGCGGTGGCGGACGTGGACGACGCCGCCGCGCGGGCCGCGTCGCTGGGCGCCGCCGTGCTCTGCCCCTGCACCGACATCCCCGACACCGGCCGCTTCTGCGTGATCCAGGATCCCCAGGGCGGCGTGCTCTCCCTCTTCCAGGCCCCCGCGGCCGACGGGAAGGATGCGTCATGATCATCCGCAAGCTCGACCAGGTGCCCGCCACGGCCGTGGCCATGGAGGGCGTGCTGGGCGCCAGCCGCCAGCTCGTTCTGGGGACGCCCGACGGCGTGCCCACCTTCTCTTTCCGCGTCTTCAGCCTGGAGCCGGACGGGCACACGCCGCGTCACAGCCACGTGTCGGAGCATCTGAACTACGTGCTGGAGGGCGAGGGCGTGCTGGTGGATCCGGAGGGGAACGAGCGTCCCCTGGCGGCGGGCGATTTCGCGTTCGTCTCCCCGGGCGAGCTGCACCAGTTCCGGAACGCAGGCGCGGGCGTCTTCCGCTTCCTCTGCGCCGTGCCCAAGGAGTACGAGTAGCTCAGCTCCGCAGGTAGGAGGCGCCGTTGACGTCGAGGATGGCCCCGGTCATGGCCTCCGGCGCCTCCAGCAGGCAGAACCGCACCGCCGCGGCCACCTCGTCGGCGGTGCTCAACCGCCCCAGGGGGCTCTGGGCGCGCACGCCGTCGCCGTCGGGTCCCGCCAGATGCTCCCGCGTCATGTCCGTCTCCACCCAACCCGGCGCCACGGCGAAGCAGATCACCCCCACGGGGGCCAGGGCCACCGCCAGGCTCTGCGTGAAGCTGTTGAGACCCGCCTTGGCGGCCCCATAGGCGGGGCAGTCCGGCTCGCCGCGGAAGGCGCCGCGGCTGGTCACGTTCACCACGCGGCCGCGGGCGGCGCGCAGGGGCTCCAGCAAGGCCAGGGTGAGCAGGGCGGGCCCGTCAAGGTTCACCGCCAGGTGCCGGCGCCAGGCGACGGCCAGGTCGGCCGCGGCCGTCAGCAGCGGCGGGTGGGGCTCGTACACGCCGGCGTTGTTGACCAGGCAATCCAGACCCCGATCGTCGGCGCAGAGCGCCGCGGAGGCGGCCGCGACCGCCCGGGGATCCTCCAGATCGAAGACCAGCGCTTCATGCCCGCCGCCGGGCAGCTCGGCGGCCACGGCGTGCGCCAGCGCCGCGTCCTCTCGTCCATGGACCAGGACCGCGGCCCCGCTCCGGGCCAGAGCGTGCGCGCAGGCCAGCCCGATGCCGCGGGTCGCGCCGGTGACGAGGATGCGGGGGGTGCGGCGGGTCATGGAGCCTCCAAGCTTTGCGGGAAGGGGATCCGCCGCCAGGGAACCACGGTCCTCCACCCCTGACAAGGCGGGAGATCGGTCCATACCGCCAGATCCGTCAAAAACTAGACTGTGACTTCCGATTTTTTTACGGGTCCAATTGACAAATCGCCAGACAGGTCTTTGTATTCCGGTCATCCCGGGGGGGAAACAGGCATCGCCTTGCCTAATGTAAAATAATCTAAAAAAGATAAGATTTTAACCCTCGCCCCCTTGGCTCTGGGCGAGAGGTGATGATAGAATGTAAGACCTGCGAGGCGACCGAAACACGGACACCATCGTGACGATTTGAGGAAACGCGGTCCTTCGCGGAGCGTTCGTTCGGGGGGTACGACTATGGCCGAGACATCGAAGACGGGATTCTATCCCGCGGGGGAACCGAAACGCACGCCAGGCCACGAGCGCCCGCGCGTCACCGACCTGCACTCGCGCTGGTCGGAGGCTCCGGCCTCCAAGCCGCAGGGGCGCGTGTACGGCGTGGCACGGCGCGCCCTCGACATCGGCGCCTCCGTCACCGCCTTGTCGGTGTTCGGCGCCATGCTGCCCTTCCTGGCCCTGGCCATCAAGATGGACTCGCCCGGCCCCGTCTTCTACGCCCAGACGCGCGTGGGGATGAACCGCCGACGCCGCGACCGCGGCGCCGGAGATTCCACCTGCCGCCGCAAGATCATCCAGCCCGGCCGCCCGTTCACCGTCTACAAGCTCCGCTCCATGCGCTCCGACGCCGAGCGCCACGGCCCCCAGCTGGCCGGCGCCAACGACACGCGCATCACCAAGGTGGGCCATTTCCTGCGGAAATCGCGCCTGGACGAGGTGCCCCAGTTCTGGAACGTGCTCCGCGGCGAGATGAGCCTCATCGGCCCCCGGCCCGAGCGCCTGCACTTCATCCACCAGTACGACGCCGTGATCCCGGGCTACACCCGCCGCCTGGTGGTCCTGCCCGGCATCACCGGCCTGGCCCAGGTGCGCAACGGCTACGACGAGGACCTGGACTCCGTGAAGCGCAAGGTGGCCATGGACCGCTGCTACATGCGCCGCCAGGGCTTCCTCACGGACCTGCGCATCCTGCTGGAGACGGTGAGGGTGGTGGTCACCGGCCACGGCGCCCGCTGATCCCACCGAAAATCCGGACCTGGAAACGCTCCCGCTGAAAACGGGAGCGTTTTCATGTTCGAACTGGTCACGATCTCTCGAAACATGTTATAATCTCCAATGTCTGTTTCCGAGACCCTCTCCCGTCGACTTCGGATGCGGATCGAACCGGGCGCCGTGGCTGCGCCCTCGAAACCGTCCCGCTGATGCAAAGGAAGGCTCCGAATGTTCTCACGCTCTCTGTGGACGAAGGCGCTGCTGCTCGCCGCCCTCGTGACCGTTTCCGTCGCGCCCGCACTTGCCCGCCAAGTGATCGCGCCGGTCTCCGATTCCCATGACGTGATGCCGGCCGCCTCGGTGGACCGCTTCACCGCGGACCGCATGGACGTGTCCGCCGCCCTGATCGAGGACCTGGACCGCGACCGCGAAGGCCTGCCCCCGCGCTTCGCCATCCCCCAGGAGACCTTCATCGCCCCGGACAACCACGGCACCTGGGAGCAGCTCGACGGCGGCATGATGGCCTGGCGCCTGCGCATCGAGGCCCCCGGCGCGGTGTCGCTGAACCTGGGCTTCACCGCCTTCCACCTGCCGGTGAACAGCCACCTGAACCTGTATCCGGCCGACGGCTCCTCCCTGCCGGTGACCTTCACCACCGACGACAACAAGGACCACCGCCAGCTGTGGACCCCCGTGGTGGAGACCGACGACCTCATGGTGGAGGTGGTGCTGCCCGTGAAGGAGCGCTGGAACCTGGAGCTGGAGCTCACCAGCGTGAACGTTGGCTACCGCAAGTTCGGCGAGCTGACGGCGGAGCTCATGGGCCTCAAGCAGGGCACCTGCAACAACGACGTGGTCTGTCCCGTGGGCGACGGCTGGCGCGACGACATCCAGAGCGTGGGCGCCATCTCCACCGGCGGCAGCGCCTTCTGCACCGGCTTCATGGTCAACAACACCGCCGGCGACGAGACCCCCTACTTCATGACCGCCTACCACTGCGGCATCACCTCCGGCAACGCCGCCTCGCTGGTGGTCTACTGGAACTTCGAGAGCCCCAACTGCGGCGACCTTGGCGGCGGCAGCCTGGCGGACTTCCAGACCGGCTCCACCTTCCGCGCCGGCTACTCCGCCAGCGACTTCACGCTGGTGGAGCTGGACGACCTGCCCGACCCGAACAGCGAAGTGGCCTACGCCGGCTGGGACAACGGCAGCCAGG
>Ga0209607_1002752_pt1 | contig 13857 bp, 12 predicted proteins | sample AD_UKC117_MetaG_FD_184413 | JGI IMG/M metagenome (GOLD analysis project Ga0209607, IMG submission 184413) | Active sludge microbial communities of municipal wastewater-treating anaerobic digesters from Hong Kong - AD_UKC117_MetaG (SPAdes)... | ecosystem: Engineered > Bioreactor > Anaerobic >... | reverse complement strand
GCTTCCAGGGTAAACAAACCCTGATTGGTCCCGGCGTAGACGAGACGGCCGTGTGCCAGTAAAGCCAAAATCTGCGGCTCCTCTGCCTGAGGCCGGCTTTGTGGGAAGGTTTTATGCACCAGATCGGGTACCTTCACCAGGGCGGCAAAGAGGAAGTTGGCGGCGAGGAAGGCGACCAGCAGCACGGACACGGGGTTGATGGCTTGCGGTCCGGCAGCCTGCAAATCGGCCTTAGCGCCGAGTTGGGCCAGGATTTGCTGAATAACGGCCGTGGTTTGCGCCGACAACTGCCACCAGGACTGCGTGCCGTACAGCAGCAAGGCCAGCCCGGCGGCCACCCATTTGAGCCGAGTTGGCTGGAGCCAGTTCAAAAAGACCAGCAGCGTCAGGAAAATGAGCAGGCCGGTCAGCCGGGCGAAATAAGGCTGGAACTGGGTCACCACTTCCGGCGCGGCGTTGGGGAAGAGGACGGCCAATCCGGCCGGGAGCAGCAGCACAAAGGCCAGAAAGGCGGTAAGTATTTTGCCGGAAGGAGCGTTAAACAGCGGCTCGACCGGGAAAACGCCGCCGGTGGTTCCGGCCAGGATTCGTTTACCGTTGGCTACGGCCGTTAACGCCTGAACGGTGAGTTTGGCCGTGCCTTTGTCGCGGTTGACGGCGGGGAAACGGCCGTTCAGCGATCGCCAACTGTCCAGCCGTGCATCATAGCCAAAAACGCCGTCGTCGCTGCCCGCCAGCAGGGCGGCCTGCGCGTCGTCGGTGGGCAGCAGGGCGCGGATGACGGTTTTGGGCAGTTTCTGGCGCACCGGGTCCACAAAGCGCCGCCAGCCTTTGGGCGGCTCCACCTCGCCGGGGCCGCTGAGCGGCGTCCAGCCATCCCCGCCATCCTGGGAGAGGTAAACGGAGCCGTCGTCGGTTCCGGCGGCCAGCGCGCCGCTGGGGCTGGCCGCCAGGGCCAGAATTTCTTTGGGCGGCAGGCCGGTCAGCGGCTGCCAGCTGTCGCCCCAATCGCGCGAGTGATAGACGGTCTGCCCGCTGGCGACGTAGACGCGGCCGCGCCAGTTGGCGGCGGCGGCGCGCACCGGCTTGTTGGGCAGGCCGATGTTGGCCGGATACCAGCCGCCGTCGCTGTCGCGGAAGACAGTCCCGGCGCTGTAGGGGAAGAGGGCGGTCTGGCAGCGCAGAGCGTAAAAGGTGGGCGACGGGATGCCGTCCGGCGGGACGTGGCCGATGGGGGTGTGCAGGGAAACGGCCGTTATCCCTGCCGCCGCCTGGGGCTGCACTTCTTCCACCAGCGTCATCTCCCAGGCCGCCGGGTCCGGCCCAACGACGAGCAGCGCATCGCCCGCTTTCAGGCCGGTTTGCAGACCGGCCAGACGCAGGCGGCGCGGTTGGTCCGCCGGGGGCCAGGGCTGGCCGAGGAAGCGGGCCGGCGGCAGCGTATTCCAGGCCGGGCGCGCGGGCAAGTCGGCCATCGTCTCGAAGGTGACGGGCAGGCCGCTGACCGGCGCGGCGCTGCCGGCGACCAGCGCTTTGACGGCGTCGTGGCTGGAGAAGGCGGGGGGCACGCTTTGCACGGCCGTGCCCGCCGGAATGAGCAGCGGCTGCGGCTGCCCGGCCGGGCTGTCATCGACCACGGCGAAGGCCAGGTGGGTCGTGGCGGCGATGGGCGGGGCCAGTTCGTAGCCGACCATGCGAATCAATTCCAACACGGAGCGCGGCTCGACGGCCGTGCGCAGGTAGCCTTCGTTGACCAGACGTTCCTGGTAAAAGGCGAGCACATCGGCGACCATGGCCCAGGCGCGCAGCAGGGCGATGGTCCAATCATTGCCGGCCAGGATGTTGAAGCCGGCCAGCGGCGTGGACGGTTGGTTGTCCAGGTCGACCACGGCCTGGCGGCGCAGGTTTTGTAACATGCGGGCCACAAACAGGGGGTAATCGCCGGCGCGGTAGGTCAGGGCGGGCTGGCCCGGCGGGTTGTAGCGGGTGGCGGCGGGCGGCAGGCTGTGCAGCACGGCCGTTATCTGAAAAGGCGACTCACTCATCGGGCAAGCTCTTCAAGGGTCAGGTTGGACGGCGGGCAGTGGAGAACGGCCGTGTCCGGCACAACGATCTCCTCGGCGATGTGCGGCCCGGAAGCGCCTTCCGGCATAGGGCTGAAATGGGCCAGGGTGACGGTTTGCACGCCGGACACGCTCATGGCGTGGGCGATGACCTGGCTGCGGTGCAAATTTTGCCCCAGATGGAAGCGGGCCGGGGCGAAAAAGCCGGCGAAGGCGGTTTGCAGCGCGCCGCGCACGGCGTTGGCGGCGGCCTGCGGGCGGGCCGCAAATTGCAGGCGCAGGTAAACGGGGGCCACTTCCGGCCCGCGCACGGCCACTTCCGTGCCGATAAGGCGATGGGTCTCCATGAAATCTTGCAGTTCGCGGCGGAAGGTTTTGTCGACGGGACGGCCGTCGCGGCGGCGCACGTGGACAACGGCCGTGCGGCCCGCGCCGGTCCAGCGCCAGGCGGCTTTGGCCTCGGCCACATCGGGGAAGCGCAGAGCCACGTCGGCAAAATCGGCGGGGATGACGCAGCGGGCCTGGGTTTGCAGGCTGGCCGGGGCTAGCAGGCGGGCGGTTTCCAGCTCTTCCCGGCCCTGGCCGCCGACGGCGGGGAGGAAGTTGGTCACGGCCGTGATCCGCTCCGCATTTTCGTCGCCCGGCGGCAAGACGACGTGGGCGATGGACTGGATGCCCACGTTGCCCACCGGCCCGCAGCCGGCGCGGTAGCGGGCGACAAACTGCGCGCCGGGCGCGGGCTGCGCGCCCAGCCCGCCGAAGCCAAAACGCAGCCGCGCGTCGCGCGTATCGGCGATTTCTACCAGATAATCGCGGGCGAAGGGGCCGCTGTTGAGCAGTTCGCGGCGCACGCTCCAGGGGATGGCTTGATAGACACGGCCGTCTACTTGCAAAAACGCCTGCTGGCCGTCGGCGCTGAGCAGCAGCGTGCCGCCATCGCGCAGCGGCTGGCGGGCCAGGGGCAGATCGCCGGGCAGGGCGGGCAGGCGGCGGCCGCGCTGCCACAACGCCACCTGGGGCGCAGCCAGGCGCGGATTTTGCTGCACAAGCTGATTGAGCGGCTGCGGTTCGGGGGGGAGCGATTGGGCGTAGGTGAGGATTTGCCCGGTGAGGCGGGGGCGATAGCGCTCCTGGGGGAGAACGGCGGGGAGGAGTTTGTAGGCGGAACGGCCGTAATCGGCCAAAACGACGTTGCCGCAGGCGACGGTTACGTCGGCTTCGGCCTGGTCTTCGGTGTAGCGGCGCAGGACGAGGGGGAAGGGCGGCGCGTCGGCGACGTGCCAGCCGATTTCGACGAGGGGCTGGCCGCCCTGGCGATAGGGCCAGACGTGGGTCAGGCGGATGGCGTGGCGGTGGGTGGCGTCGGCGGTGAGCGGATCGCCGCTGTCCGGATTGCGAATTTCGCGGAAGATGAGCAGGTCGCCGGGGCGCAGGGCCAGGGAACGGCCGTCGTCGCGCAGCAAGGCGCGGGTAGCCCCGGCGGGCAAAAGCGGCTCCGCGCCCTGGGGCACGAAGAAGGGGATGGCGTTGTGGGCGGGGTGGAAAACGGCCGTGTGCATAGTCTCGAAGAAATGGGCGTTTTGCCGGTCGGCCTGGGTGTAGGCGGTGGTGTTGGGATGGATAACGGCCGTGGCCCCCTCCACCTGCGTCACCAGCGGCGTGTGGGCCGGTAATTCCACCGGCTCGTTGACCATGATTTGCACCAGGGCGCGGGCGTTGCAGCCCTCGTGGAGCCAGTAATCCAGCAGGCGCGTGTGCCGCCGCACCGAGCCGCGGCGGCGGGCCGTGCCCAGGTAGGCTTCCGTGGCCACGGCATCCTGGTAATAGCTGAGATAATCGCCGACGTAGGCCAGCACATCCACCAGGGCGTGGCCCAGGTCGGCGGCGCTTTGCTCCTGCCAGTCGGGGGCCAGCGCAGCCAGATGGTCCAGCATCAGGCGGCGGAAGCTCTCGAAATCTTTGCTGAGATAGTCGATTTCCGGGGCAACGAAGGGATTATCGTGCTGGCTCACGGCGTTAGCTCCACAGTCTGGCGCTGCTGGTCCTGGCGGCGCACGTATTGGATGACAATGTGCAGGTTGGCTTCTTCGGCGCGTATCTGCACGGCTTCCACCTGAATAAGATCGCCCAGCCACTGCTGCAGCGCGCCGCGAATGAGGAATTCGGTGGCGGCAGCCATTTCGTCGTTGTCGGGGGCGAACATGAGCTGCATCACGCCCGCGCCGAAATCGGGCCGGTTGACGCGCTCGCCGGGGTTGGTGAAGAGGACCTGCTCGATGAGCTGTTGGAGGTGGGCGTCGGTGGTGGGAGGAACGGCCGTGCGCCCCCGGCTGTCAATGGCGTAAGGAAAAGCAAGCGACGACATCGGCTACATCCCCTTCACGCGTGGTTGGGTGAACACCACGTTGAGCGGTGTGCCGGTGGGTACGCAAAGGGCCTGGCTGTCTTGCAGCAGCAGCGGCATGCCCATCGATTTGACGCGCAGACTGCCCATCAGCCAGTTGGCGGTGACGCAGGGGCCGTTGCCGGCCGGCGGCGGGGGAAACGAGCAGCCGGCAATGGTGGCCGGGGCCGCTTGAAACACAGTGGGCTGGCCCATGATTTTGACGCGCGGATTGGGCATGGTGGGTTGGGCTTTGCCACCATGCGCGCACAGGATGACCGAACCGGTGGTGAGGAAAAATCCAGGCATAGCTTACATGACCTCCAGAGCGCCGTTGTTGAGATTCACCGACGCCGGTGACAGGGCGACGCTGGCCGCGCCATTTTTGATGTCGATGCTGGCCGGGGTGATGCCGATGCTGGCGGCCCCGTTCTTGAGGCTGACATTGGCCGGGGTTATCTCGGCGGCGGCGCTGGCGTTTTTCAGGGAGATGCCTTCCGGGCCAACAGAGAGGGTGGAGGCTGGAATGGACGCATCAACGCCTTGCAGGGTGAGTTTGAGGCTGGTGGAGCCGATGGTGAGTTGGATGCCATCTGGCCCCTGTTCCAGCTTGACGGGACCGGTGGGAGTAAGAACTTCGAGGGAAACCGAGGTCAGCAGATCGTTGAATTCCAGTTTGGCGGTGTCGGTTTTGAGGATTTTGGTGGTGGGCACGGCCGGTTTGGCCGGCGCCTGCCCATCGCCCCAGAAGCAGCCGCTCCAGATGGGGTAGTTGGGATCGCCGCCTTCAAATTCGACCCAGACGTTGGCGGCGATGGGCGGCAGGGCGAAAAAGCCCACGCCGCTGCCGGCGTAGGGCACGCAGGGCATGGCCCAGCTCAGGGGCGTTTCGGAGACGGCCGGGACTTCGACGATGAGACGGCCGTTCATGAGCGGATCGAGGTTGTTGACGACTTTGCCGCGGTATTTGCCATAAAAGGTGGTCATGGGGTTATCCTGTTAACGGTTGCGCCTAAGCCCTCGCGGCCGAGGACGAAGGCTTGTTGATATTGGCCTTTGCTGATGGTGTGGGTGACGCTTTTGACGTAGTAAAGGCCGTCGTGGGCGTCGCCGGCGCCGCGCAGGCCGACGATGCCGGGGGCGCGCAAAATCGCGCCGTAACGCAGCGCGTCCAGCGTGCCGCGCGCCGTGACCACGCCGTCGGCGGATTCATCGACGCGGGCCTGGGCTTGCAGATAGGCTTCGGCGACGCTGTCGCCGGAGTAGGCGAGGCGCTCTTTGCGGACGTAGGGCTGGTTGACCAGGAAGGGGGATTCGCGGGCGAGCGGCGGCGGGTTGATGTTGGCAAGACTGAGGATGGGCACGGGAACGGCCGTTCCCGGTTTCGCCAGCAGCCCATAGACCTGGGTTGGTTTCAGGCTGTCCATCTCAAAACTAAGGTCGGTGACGTTGCTGGCGTGACCCATGTCGACTGTGAGCGCCTTTTGTGGGGAGCCAAACTTGATCAGCGGCCCCCAGTAAGCGCGGCTGAGGCCCGGCGTGGGGCCGGGACGGATGGCGAAGATGTAGCCGTTATCCTGGGCGGTGCGGCGCAGATAGGCCAGATCGGTGCCTTCCTGGAAGAAAAGGCGCTCGGTGGGGGCGAACATCACTTCTTTGAGGGGCGGGATGACTTGCGGCAGCAGGCCCAGCGGGGCGTATTTGAGGAGGATGGCGGCGATGACGGCCGTCAGGCTGGGAATGGGAATGGTCAGGTTCACGTCGACCAAATCCAGCAGGGTGCTGATGTCTTGGCCGGTGACGGTGAGGGTAGCCGCCTGGTCGCCCTGGGGCGGGGCGACCTGAACCTGGCTGATGATGCCATCCATGAGGACAAAAGGCGTGGCGTTGAGGGTGACGGTGACGATGACCCGATTGCCCGGTTTGATGCGCGGTTCGCGCAGCAGGGCGTAATCCGGCTGCGCCCCCCAGCCGCGTTCGGCGTTGAAAGCCAGGGAGAAGCCCTGGCTGCCGCTGTCGTCTTGCTGGACGGTGACCTGCTGGAGGGCGGTAACGGCCGGGGCCGGCGCCGCCGTGGGATAAGCCCGCCCCAGGTACAGTCCCAACCGCACAGAGTTAATCATGCCTTTTCCCTTGAAAATAGGACGCGGATGAACGCGGCTGGACACAGATCAAAATCCGTAAATTCCGTGTTCATCCGTGTCCCTTTCAATCGTGGCGGTGTGCTTCCGTTCATGAAATTTCCTTGAACTGCGGAATGGGGATTTTGAGCGGACGGCCGATTTCCGTCTCGGCGGTCAGGTCGAAGGGGTTGAGGGCGTTGTTGGCGTCGGCAATCTGCCAGAAGGCCAGCGGGTCGCCCAGCGCGCGAAAGGCGATCAGGTCCAGCCGATCATGCGGCTGAATATAGACCCGTTGAAGCTCAGGGATTGGCTCGCCCTGGGGCAGGAAGCGGCGGCGTTTGTAGATGGTCTGACGGCCGTCTGCCGCTTCGTACGTGGCTTCCGGTAAATGATGATACCGGCTTTCGGGGTTGAACATTGGGCTTGCTCCTTTGGGTTGGGGAGACTAGAGACTGGAGACTAAGACTTCGCCGGGCCATCTTCTCTAATTTCCAATCTCCAGTCTCCAGTCTCAAATCTCCACGCCGGTGGCAGCGCTGTCGCCGCCGGCAATCCACATGCGGGCCATCTTTTCTTTGACCTGCTGGTAGGCCAGAAAGAGGTGATAGCCGCGATGGCTGCTGTTGAGGTCGGAATAGCTGAGGGCGCGCATGGCCAGGGAAACGGTGGCCTGGATGGGATTAAGCGTCGCGCCGAACAACTGCTCTTGGATGGTGAAGCTGCTGAGGGTGACCGGCATGACGCGGTTGCGTCCCCAGACAAAAAGGGTGAGCGGGGCGGTGTAGGGACCGATTTCGATGGCGCCCTGGTCGGCAAGACGGCCGTTTTGCACCACCTGCGCGCTGGGGGGATAGGCCAGAATTTCCAGGGCGGTCAGTTGGGGATGGATGCCGAAGGAAACGGCCGTGTTGTCCCCTTTTTCCAACTGGTCGGCGGCGTGAATGGTGATTTCCACGCTGATGGTTTCCACCGGCGCGCCGGTGTAGCGCAGCGTTTCCAACTGCTGACCGCCCGACCCGCCCAGCAGCTGTGGCTGCAGGGAACGCTGCACGTTTTCCGGGTTGTATTGGAAGAGGATGGTAGACGGCCGTGGCTGATTGGGATCAATCGCCACAATCGCCCCCTTTAACAATTTCGGCCCACGCTGAAATGAACTCATGGTTGATTCTTATCCTGTGTCGCAATTCTCAATGGGTCTTCAGGGCGGGGTCTGATACATGATACGTGATGCGTGAACTCTCTTTAATCACGAATCACGCTGCACGCATCATAGGACGTCAAACCCCTGAATTACTGAAGCGCCTTCTTACCATTGATTGCGCTTATTCGTCTTTTTTGTTTTCTTCTTCTTCCTCTGATGATTCTGACTCAGAAGGCTCGCCTTCTTGCATGTAATAGCCAACAGTCTTGCCGCCACCGCCTCCCTTATGCACATGAAAGTTTCTGGTTTTGGCGCTGGCTGCTTTATGTTTGTGCTGCCGGGGAACTTGGAATTGTAGATCGTTGCCCTGGTGGGAATCACCGACAAAGGCGGCGCGCCCCCCTTCTATTTGCGCTTTGGCATGATCCATGACTGCCCGGCTGGCTTTGGTTGTTTTGCCTTTCTCGCCGCCGGCATTCCCCTTGATGTGTTTCGGCGAGGCCTCCAGTGTGGTGCCCGGACACGGACCATTCTTATGGTACGCATGACCTTTGTCGCACATCATCTGGATGGCGCTGCTGGCAGCCGTGCCGGCCGCCTTTCCCACGCTAAACGCTGGTTTTTGCGCCGGGGTGCTTTGGCAGGCGCTGCAGCCACATCCCTTGCCATGTTCGTGGGTGGATGGGGTTTTTGCCTGCTTACCCATCACATCTGCTTCCTGTTCGAGGGCCTGGCTGTCGTTTATCCCCTTCCCTTTTAGCTGTCGCGTGGCCGGGGCGCGCTTCTGTTTTTGTTGGACGACGTGCCAGGCTTCGTGGGGCAAATGTTTTTCCTGGCCGGGGGCGACGTGTATTTCTGTGCCCTGCGTGTAGGCCAGTGCACCTAAATCGGCGGGATTGGGCGAATTGTAGTGAACCTGAACATCGCTCAAAGAGAAGCCGGACAGGCGTTCGACGTTCGCTTGCAGGGTGGAGGGCAAACCGGTGGGCGGGGCAATGTGGGCCTGGGCGAAGGGTCTGTTGTTCAACCCGGCGTCTTTTTTCTGTACCGGGGCGGCGGTGTACGGCCGTTTCGACTCTATTGTCTTCATAATTTAACCTGTTAAGAACCCTTTTTCTTGCGTTCCTTGGCAGCCTTTTTAATTTCTCTTTCAAGCGCCTGCGGCAATCTGGCCTCCGGTTTGGTTGTGGTGCGCGAGACTGCGCGGCTCGCTGTGATGGTGGCTTCCCGCCTCTTCTCGGCGGTCGCTGAGCCTTTTAGCTTTTCGCCGGCTTTGCTGACGACAGGACCGGCCGCGCTGCTTAAACCGGGAACCGGCACTAAGTCCAGCAACGCTTTAGAAGCGGACGCGCCGCTGTCAATATACCGATCTCTGGCCTCGCTTCGGGAGGTGCTGGCGTTGGCTTCAATCAACATCTTCGTCAGGGGATTGTGGGCTTCGCTTGCGGCCGCCTCCATTTTCTGAGCCTGAGATTCGGCGAGTTTGCCGCGAACGGCGCTGCCGGCGGCATCAATTGCTCCGCCGACAACCGGCGCTTTTGATCCCACCGTTTGGGCAACGCGCACGGCCGTATCGGCCATTTGCCGGCTTTGCAGACCCGGAACATTCTGCCTTAGCTCCGTCTTGGCTCCTTTGGCGCTCCGCACGTCAGGCAAGGGGGGATTATCCCTGCCTGCCAATTCGTTGAATTTCCTGGCCGCCGTCAGTGCCGGACCGGGCAGCGAACTTTGTGCGGCGGTTTGATCCAGTTGACTTTTGTGGGCTTCTCTGGATTCAGCCAACCTTTTTTCGCGGGCAATCTGATCTTTACTGGGGTTTCCCTGCCTGAAGAGGGCGCGTGTGCCGCGCATGACCGCTTGCTTGACAGGGCCGGCCGTCGCCTGTTGGCGCGCCACGGCCGTCATCGGGTCTTGTTCTCTGGCAATGTTGGCCTGTAATTGGGCCTGAACCGCGCTGCTGCTGGCAGAGGCCGAAACTGCTTCGTCGAATCCAATCAGCCCGTGGGCGCTGGCGCCGCCATCATCATCCTGGCTGTAAGGCGTGGGGCTTTTGCCCCCCGCTTTCTTTTCTTCTTGCTTATCTTTTTTGGTTTTTCCGGGCTGAATGGCCGGCGCGCCGCCATTAGGGATGCTGCCGGTTTGTCGGAAGGAAACGGCCGTTGGCAAACTTTTCGCCACTTGCAAACCGGCCGTCTCTGCCTCAGCTTCTAAACGGGCGTTGGGTTGGTGGGGGTTTTCGTGCCGGGAAACCCGCCCCTGCCGCTGCTGTACCACGTGGGCCAGCTCGTGGCCCAGCAATTCCTGCCCGCCGGCGGTGTGCGGTTGATACGCGCCGGACGTGAAGTGAATAGCGTGGCCTTCGGTGATGGCGTCGGCGGCGTAACGGCGCGGCCGGTTGTTTTCGTGGATGCGCACGTTGGCAAAATCGACGCCGAAGCTGCGCTCCATTTTGCGGCGGATGGGAGCGGGCAACGGCCGTCCCCCCGCCTTATCTTTTGCCTGCTCAAATTGGGGCGTGAAGGAACGGCCGTCAACCGTATGGTTTGGCGGCTGTATGGCCTGATTGTGCTTGTGTTGGGTGCTCTTTTTACTCATGGGTTGTCGCTCCAAAAATAGCCTGCCCGATTTGCTGCCCAATCGCGGCCGGTTCGGCGTCCGGCGCGACCGTCAGGGAAATGGGTTGTTGACCATCGACCTGTGACCAGTGTGGGTTTGCTTCGCCAAACAGCCGCGCCAGTTCTACCTCCAGGGCGGCCAGCACGGCCGTTTCCTCTCCCTGCGCCAATCCCCGCAACACCAACTCCTCGATGGTCAGCTTCACCTTCACAGCCAGCCCTCCGTTTCGCTGCTCGCCAGCTTGCGCTGCAGCTTGGCATACTCGCGGCGCGCGGCGTGCAAAATGTGGCCCATGCCCACCGGCTCGTCGGCCTCGGCGGCCAGGAAGGCGGCGTACAGGGCAATGTTGCGGATGTTGCCGCCGGGTACGTTCAACTGCGCCAGCCGCGCTGCATCCAGGCCGGTTGTGGGCGTGGCCGCCGGGAAGATGTGCTGCCAGATGGCCGCCCGTTCGACGGCCGTCGGGAACGGAAAGTCCACCACAAAGCGCAGCCGCCGCAAAAAAGCGCTGTCCAACGCCTCCTTCAAATTGGTCGTCAGGATGGCCAGGCCACGATACGCTTCCATGCGCTGCAAAAGGTAGCTCACCTCGATGTTGGCGTGGCGGTCGTGGCTGTCCTTCACGTCGCTGCGCTTGCCAAAAAGGGCGTCGGCTTCGTCGAAGAGCAGGATAGCGCCGCCTGCTTCGGCGGCGTCGAAAACGCGGCGCAAATTTTTCTCGGTTTCGCCGATGTATTTGCTGACGACGGCGCTGAGGTCGATGCGGTAGAGATCGAGCTGCAATGCGTTGGCCAGCACTTCGGCGGCCATCGTTTTGCCGGTGCCGCTGGGACCGGCAAACAGGGCGCTGATGCCCAGCCCGCGCCGCCCTTTGCTATAAAAGTCCCAGGTCTCGTAAACGCGGCTGCGCTGGCGGACGTGCAGGGCCATTTCGTGCAAAATCTCTGTTTGCGTGGCCGGAATAATCAAGTCGTCCCAGGCGGCGGCGGGGTCGATGCGCTGGGCCATGTCGTCGAGGCGGGGGCGGGCCTGCTGGCGGCTGGCCTGCCAGAGCTGCCGCTCCAGGGCGGCGGGCACGGCCGCACGGCCGTTTGCCTGGGCGCGCGCATTCAAAGCCACCGACTGGATCATGGTCTGGCTGAGGTTGAATTGGGCGACGAGTTGATCGACGGCCGTTTCCTCCCCATCGCCCAACGCCTCCCGCCACAGGGCGCGCTGTTCGGCGGTGTTGGGCAGGGCCACGTCGAAGGTGAGCGACGGCCGTGCCCACGGCCCGCGCCGCGCCTCGCCCAAGACGAAAAACAGGCCCCACGATTGCGCCAACCACTGCGCCAGAGCGTCGTTGGGGCGATCCAGGCCGTCGCCGTCCAGCAGCAGCACGCAGTCGGCCAGCAGCGCCTCCCGCTGCCACAGGCGGCGCAGCTTCGCCAGGTCGGCGGCGGCGGTGGGCAGCAGGGTCACCGGCAGCCGGTACAGGCGCAGGCCCAATTGGGCGCAGACGGCCGTGGCAATTTCCGCGCGTGGCGTGTCCGGCGCGCCGCACAACTGCACGATGGGGAAGTCGCCGGATTGGGCGGCTTGCAGCCAGGTCTGGCTGATGGTGTGGGCGATGGCCTGATGGGAGGGTACCAGGTCGGCGGTGGCGGGCAGGGGATAGACAAAACTCGCCAGCCGCTCGTCGAGGGCAGGCGCGCCGGTCAGCTCGTGCAGGATGCGCTCGTCGAGGCGCAGGGCGCTGTGGGTGAGGGTGGGGCCGCCGTCGATTTCGATGAGCTGCCACTGGCGCAGCGGGCCGTCCGGGGTGAGGGCGCTCCAGTGGGCGGCGGGCAGGGCGGCCAGGGCCAGGCTGAAGGTGGGCTGGGGCCGGCCGGATGGCTGGGCGGCGGCGCACAAATCGGGGAAACGGCCGTCCAGTTCCATCCCGGCGCACAGCAGCAGCACGTCGCGCTCAAAGGGCGAGAGGTCGAACAAAGCGACGAGGCGGTCCAGGGCGGCGGTCGCGCCATCGGGCATGGGCGGGATGGGCGGGGCCGTTTCCTCTTGTCCGGCGTGGGCGGCCAGCCGGGCGCGGATGCGGGCGACGTGGGCGGCGAGGTAGGTCTGATTGGCCTGGGTCCACTCAGTCATGGCGCGGCTCCGGCGGGTCGGGATTGGGCTGCACGGTGATGTGGCGCTCGGCGACCCGTTTGGCGTCTACCGGCGGCACGTCTGGCTCGATGAAGACTACCGAGGCGGTGTAGGTGAGCGAGAGGGCGTAGGGCACCTGGAACAAAATCGACCATAGCTTGGACAATTCTTCCAGATTGAGGCTGACGGGCGTGAATTTGACGGTTTCCACCTGTTCCGCGAGGCGCGAATCGCGTAGGAGTTGGCCGGTGGGGTCGGCGGCGTCGTCGGCGGCGGCGTCGAGCAGGGTTTGCAGGAACGCCTGGGTGAATACGGCTTGATTATGCAGCAGCCCGGCGACGCCGCCGAGCAGTTTTTGGGGCACGAAGTCGCTTTCTTTGCCGTAGAAGGTGATGAGGTAGTGGAGGTCCAGGGCCAGGCGGGGGCGCTGTGTCAGGTCGCCACGGCCGTTTCTTAGCGGCAGGTCGTCGTTGCGCCAGGCGGGGTTGGGCGTGGTCTGGTAGAGGTAGATGTGCACGGCGGGCTGGTCTCTGTCGCTGCCGGAGCGGGTGTCTTTGGGCGGTTCCACTTTCACGTCGGGCGAGCCGACCCCCAGCCCGACGACGGTATCGCGGATGAGGTCTTGCAAGACGGCCGTTACCGCCGCCACAGCCAGATAATTGCTCATTGGCCGGTCCTCCGCTGGCGGCTCAGGTATTCCTCCAGGGTGACGGCCGGCTGGCGGCGCGAGGGTGCCGGGGCAGGGGCAGGCGGTGCGGGCGGCGGCGCAGCCGGCTGCACGATAATGCGGCCGATGGTGATCTCGACGGTGGGGGTGGGAACGGCCGTGTCTGGTTCGGCGGCGGGCAGGGCCGGGCGGATGGCGGCGGCGGGGGAGGGAACAGCCGTGGGTGATGGCGTATCCGCGTCTAAAAATGGTTGCTCCGCGTTGCGAAGTGGTTGCGCAGCGTTGCTAAATGGCTGCATAGCGTCGCTAAATGGTTGCGCGGCATTGTTAGATGGTTGCGCGGCATTGCTAGATGGTTGCGCAGCGTTGCTAAACGGTTGCATAGCGTCGTGAAGTGGCTGCGCGGCGCTTGTTGGCGGTATTAGGCTGTTAAATTGGTCCAATCTCGGAGATTGAACCAATCTTGGTGGCGGAGTAGGAGAAACGGCCGTGTCTGGTGCAGGTGGTGGGTTGTTGGATTTGTCAAATCTAGAAGATTTGACAAATCCAGGGGATGGTGCGGGGGAACCGACCGTGTCTGGTGCCGGCATTTCCCCCGCCATTGTCTCCCCCAGGAGAGAGGGGAATGAAGCGTCTCCCTCGCCCTTTGGGAGAGGGGGTATTGGGCTGTTAGATTGGTTAAGTCCTAAAGATTGGACCAATTTTGGAGGCGGGGTGGCGGGAACGGCCGTGTCTGG
>Ga0209607_1002750_pt1 | contig 13859 bp, 14 predicted proteins | sample AD_UKC117_MetaG_FD_184413 | JGI IMG/M metagenome (GOLD analysis project Ga0209607, IMG submission 184413) | Active sludge microbial communities of municipal wastewater-treating anaerobic digesters from Hong Kong - AD_UKC117_MetaG (SPAdes)... | ecosystem: Engineered > Bioreactor > Anaerobic >... | reverse complement strand
CCCTCTGGGAAGCAACGGATTTCTATATACGGGTCTCTCCGTTTATGGCTGCCGACAGGATCAAAGAACCTCTCCTGCTGATCCACGGAGAGCTGGACCCCAACTCAGGAACCTATCCGCTGCAGTCTGAACGTATGTTCGATGCCATCAAAGGTAATGGGGGGACAGCAAGGTTTGTCCTCCTCCCGGGGGAACGGCACGGATATTATGCACGGGAATCTCAGCTCCATGTCCTGGCGGAAATGGTCCAATGGCTGAAAGCCCATCTGTAGAGAAGGGAAGCGGGAGATGAATCCCGCTTCCCTTTATTCTTTTGGCCGGTAATGGAAGTAGGATTCTCTTAAGAACGCCGCATCCTCGCTGCTTAATCCCTTGACCTCTTTTCCGGCGGAAAGGAGAGAGAGGTAGATCGACGCGCTCTTTTCTGCGACGGAGCAATTAAAGAGAGCTTCCTGCAGAGACCGTCCCCCGCCGATATAACCGTGATGAGCCAGGATACAGCCCCAGGACTTTTTGAAAAACGGTGCAGCCTGACAGGCGAGCTCTGCTGTGCCCGGAAGGGCATAGGGGGAGACGGGGATCGTTTCCCCTATGATCATGGCCTGGTCTTCGGTGAGAGGGGGAATCGGGGTTCCGATAAGAGAGACAGCCGAAAGGGCCTGAGAATGGGTGTGGATCAGGGCCTTCAGATCACCTGCTGTAAGATAGATCTCTTTATGAAGCTTGTATTCCGAAGAAGGCTTCATCCCTTTGATGCATTTGTCCGATTCCATATTTACAAGACTGATGTCCCCGGGGTGAAGAGAAGTATATTCGACTCCGGAGGGAGTGATAAGAAGAAGGTCTTCACTTACCCGAAGACTGATATTTCCCCAGGTCCCCTGGACCAGTCCCCTTTCCCATAGCTGAAGAGCCGTACGGACAAGACACCGCCGTTCTTTTCTGTAGTTTATCAAAAGAGGTCCTCCCTGAAATCGTCTGTGATGGTGAAAGACTCATCCGAGGAATCATAACGTCCCAGCCATAAACTTTTCTCTTCTTCGGGAGCCCACTCGTAGGAGATCTTTGTATCCAGGGTCAGAGGACTCAGCGGGGTCTCGTCAAGGCGGAATTCGACCTGGGTCTCCGGGATCCAAGCCCCCTCTGAAGAGACATGGTCACGGTGGATGAGAAGGCGTAAAGGGAGAGGCCCTAAGAGAAGCTTCTTGTCCAGAAGGACTCCCGAGAGATTGTCTCCGATTCTGAATCCGTCCACATACGTCTCTTTGACGGCTCCTTTCCGGGAAGTATATTTGACCTGGATCTCTAAGAGTTCCTGGTAGAAACTGTAGTCTGTAAAATCCTGAAGAGAGTGAACATACAGATAGAGGCGGCCTTTATGCCCGTCACGGGTTGTCAGGTTGATCCTGACATGTCCCGTTCCTCCGTTGAACCCCTTGGCCCAGCGGGGATGGGAGAAAGTAAAGAGGTCCAGGGTCTGGCCGCTGAAGACCAGGCGGTCTTCCCGCTTCTGAACTCTTTGAAATCGGGTCTCGGGCCGGGGAAGAGAAAGAAGAAAGGCGAAAAAGAGGAAGACCGCCAGTCCCGAAAAGGTAAGGGCATGTTTTTTGAACTTATCCATGGCCCCGCCTTACTCAGAGGTCAGAACCCGCTGCCCGCGAACGATGAGCCGGTTTTCGAAATAAAGACGGATCGCTCTGGGATAGGCTTCACACTCCAGCGCGAAGACTTTCCGGGCGATACTCTCGGGGGTATCGGAATCTTCTACCGGACAGGCCCGCTGAAGGATAATGGGCCCCTGGTCATAGTGACGGTCGACAAAATGGACGGTACATCCTGTGATCTTGACGCCCTTCTCATAGACAGCCTCATGGACGCGCATTCCGTAATAACCCTTACCGCAAAAGGAGGGGATCAGGGCAGGGTGGATGTTCATGACTCTTCCTTCGTAGTTATCGGGATAATGATAATAGGAGAGAAAACCGGCGAGAATGATCAATCCGGGTTCAAAAGGAGCCAGGATGTCATTGATGGCTTGTGAGAAGCTTTCGCTGGAAGAGTAGTCAGTGCGGGGGACTACGAAGGCCGGCAGGCCGTGCTCTTTTGCGATGCCTATTCCGCCGGCATCTTCCCGGGATGAGACGACCGGGCCGATCTTTATGGACGTATCAAGCCGTCTGATGAGGTTGTCAAGTGTCCTCCCACTTCCAGATAGCAAAACAGCGATAGATTTCTCCATAACACCCCCGATGAGATTATAGCATGAGACGGAAGGTGCGCAAACATTTTTCCCGGAGGAGCGGGCTCCTCCGGGAAAAAAGCGTGATTAATTCAACTTGTCTTTAAGGGATTTCCCGGCTTTGAAAGTGGGGACTTTGCGGGCCGGGACTTTGATCGTGGCTTTGGTCTGAGGGTTGCGTGCTGTGCGGGCAGCCCTGTGGGAGACTTTAAATGTCCCGAAATTCAGGAAACTGATCTTGTCTTCTTTTTTGAGGACATCAGAGATCTCATCGAAGACTCCATTGACAATTTCGCCGGCTTTCTTTTTGGACAGACCGTGCTTTTCAGCTACCCGTGTGATAAACTCATCCTTTTTCATACCCAAACTCCTTTCATTAAATAAGAACTTAAATCATATGATAGCAAGAGTTGAATCCTTTTTCAAGGGGAATTAATGATAATCCCATAAAGAAGGGTTTCCGGGGGAAAAAATTTGCATTTTCCCATCCCTTCTGTATCATATGGGTTGGAGGTGATGCCATGCATGATACATTCGAGAGGCTCTACTCCCGCCTTGGGGGGATCCGGGACTCTATTCTGAGTGATGCGATCATGTTTAACCAGTTTACGTCAGAGACCCGGGCCAAACAGCCTGAACAGGAGTTCATTACCCGGAAACTGGAAGAACTGAACATCGACGATTATGAGGTCGATGAAGCGGGTAATGTCTCTGTCCATCTAAATACGACCCGGGACCTCATCGAGAAAAGCCTGCTTCTCTTTGTCCAGATCCACCGCAACAAGTTCTCCATCGCAGACCGGTTCATCGAACTTTCAGCGGAGCGTGCCTACGGAGCAGGGATCGCGGAAAGCGCTCTGGCAGCCTCTGTCCTGATCAATCTCCTCCATCTTCTGAGAAGCGCTGCTCCGCCTTCCGGGGCCGATATCATCTTTCTCTTTTCCCCCGCTCCGGAACATGAAGGCCGCTTTTCTGCCCTGGAAAGCTTTGTGGAGAGACACCAGCATCATCTTGCCGCAGCAGTGGAGGTGAACGGGATCGCGCTGGGTGAGATCGGTTATCGGTCTGTGGGTGAGTATACCCTGGACATCAGGTCGCGGACTCCGTTAATGGAATGGAGCGATACCATCAAACAGATCGACGCCGTGTCAGCCATGGATGTGCTGACTGAACTGGCTTCCCGTCTTAAAAGCATCGGATGGCCCGGGAAATCGGGAGTCTTCATCAATATCGCCAACCTGACCAGTAATATGAAACTTCATAAGATCCCCAATAAAGCTATGATGCGCCTGGATATCATGGCCCATGACAACAGCTATCTCGATTTTGCGAAAAATGTCGTTGATGCCACTGTGGCCAAGCTGTCCAAAGAGCTGAAGACGGTCATCGAGATGAAAGAGGTGATGCATATCCCTTCCAATACCATGATGGAAAATCACCCTTTCCTTCAAAAGGCCATAGAGACCTTCAAGGTAAACAATGTCCGGACAAAGTTGGGGCTGATCAATGATGAGGCCACGGTCCTGCTCTCCCGGGGGATCCCCTGCATCTCCACGGGAGTCACGCGGGGAGAAGTAGCCCTTGAAGAAGAGTATATCGAGATCCAGCCCCTGGAGTCGGGACTCAAAGTCCTTACCTCCCTGATCGCCGTCACGCAGCTCTATATGAGCGAACGGAAGGAGGATGGGACTGATGAGGGATAATATCCTTAAAAACACGTTTCACCATTCCGATTTCAGTGACATTAAAAAGCTGGTGGCTCTTAAAGAGAAGCAGGGCTTGAAGATCTCTTTGGCCTTTCCCACCCTGAATGAAGAGAAGACCATCGGCAAGGAGATTTTGATCATCAAGAACGAGTTAGTGGACCGCCATCCCCTGCTGGATGAGATCGCCGTGATCGATTCCGACTCCACAGATGCGACCCGGGAGATCGCAGCGGAGTTCGGAGCTAACGTCTTTGTCTCTTCAGAGATCCTGCCCCAGTACGGGGCATACCGGGGGAAAGGAGAAAATCTCTGGAAAAGTCTCTATGTCCTGGAGGGAGATATTATCGTATGGATCGATGCCGACATAAACAATATCCATCCCAAATTCGTCTACGGGCTCCTGGGAGCGTTGCTGAACCACGAAAAACTGGAGTATGTCAAAGCCTTTTATGAAAGGCCGATCTCGGGAGAACACGGGATCCGGCGATCCGGAGGCGGAAGGGTCACGGAGATCCTCACCCGGCCGGTATTTTCAACGTTTTTCCCCGAACTGGCTTCTCTGATCCAGCCCCTCAGCGGGGAATATGCCGGCAGGAGAAGTCTTCTGGAACAACTCTCTTTTTCTGTAGGATACGGCGTGGAGATCGGACATCTCCTGGATATCTTCAAGACCCGTGGGACCGAAGTCCTGGGTCAGGTGGACCTGGACATGAGGATACACCGGAATCAGGATATCCGGTCACTCAGCAGAATGTCTTTCGCTTTATTGAATACGGTCTTAAAAAGATTGGAAGCTTACGGAAAGATCACTCTGAACGAGAAAGTCAATACAGAGCATATCGCTATTAATGTGGAAGAGGAAAGGCATATTCTTGAAAAGACCTCCATGGTCCCTCTGGAGCGTCCTCCCATGATGACATTGGAGGAGTACCGTAAAAAATTCAAGAGGGGGCTGGATTTAGGATGAAGAAGTTGGTTCTCTTTCATTACCACTTTTTGTCCGGAGGGGTGACCACAGTGGTAAGAAATATCCTTTGGGCAGCCGAAGGGATCGACGAGGCTCTCCTCTGTTGTGATACCCGGATGGGGACATCAGGCCTGGCTTCTGCTGCCGGGATGCCTCCGGTTCACTTTTACCATCTCCCCGAGATGGGATACAGAAGACGCGGAGCCTATGACCGGTCAGGCTTTCAGCGGGAGAAAAAGGAGATCCTGAAGGCCCTCAGGAAGATGGAGGGCCCGGAGACCCTTTTCTGGGTCCACAACCATCATCTGGGTAAGAACCCCGCCTTTACGGCGGCCCTTTCCGAGTATGCCCGAAACGGAGAGTCCTCCCTCCTTCTCCAGATCCATGATTTCCCCGAGTGCGGAAGGTGGGAGAATTATGCCTTTCTGGAGGAGTATACACAGGAGTGGTATCCTTCCGGCGATAAAGTATGGTATGCTGTCATCAACCGACGGGATCAACGTATCCTAATGGAAAGCGGCATTCCCCGGGAGCGTCTTTTCTACCTTCCCAACACGGTTTTCCCCGATGAGGAGCCGGAAGAGAGGTCTGTTTCGCGTCCGGAGGCCCGACGGGCAGTCCGGGACGATTGTCTGAAGAGCGGTTTCCCCTTTGACGAGAAGGCTCCTCTTCTGGTCTATCCAGTTCGGACCATCCGAAGAAAAAATATCATCGAAGCCTTTCTTATCGCTTTTATGGCCCGCAGCAATATTATTGTGACCCTTCCGGCTAACTCCGCTCCCGAAAGGCCTTACGAAAAAGTAGTGGAAGGACTCTCCCGGGAACCGTTTTTTCACGGGGCCTGGGCGCTTTCCCGGGATTTTCCCGATTCCTTTCCCTTGGTCTTGAAGGCTGCTGACCTTGTCCTCTCCTCCTCCGTCATGGAAGGGTTCGGGCTCTTCTTTCTGGAAACCAAGATGCGGGGTGCTAATTTCGCAGCCCGGACGCTTGATGTCATGGAAGACTTTCCGGGGTTTGACCGTGAAGGAGTCTATGATACCCTTGATGTCCCGGCGGCTTTTGTGGAGAGAGAGGCCCTGACAGAACAATATCTGAGACAGATCGAGCACCTTCCTATTCCGGAAGAATATGCCCGGGACTTAAGAGAGAAGACTGTCCTATGGCTTTCAAATGGGATGATAGATTTTGCCAGCCTTGATGTTCCCCGGCAGGCTGCTATCCTTAAAGAGAGAGTAGCGAGGGAAGGTGTCCGGGAAGCCGGACAGGATTTTGTCCGAAAGATCCTGTCTCTGACCGGGGATTACCGGAGCCAGGGAATCGAGCTTACCTCCTTCTCCCCCCGTGCCCATAAAGAGAGAGTGGCAGCCCTTCTGGAGAAGATCTCCAGGGGGGGCGGGGAGGAAGAATCTTGGGATATCGACCGGGGCGGGGTTTTGAGCCGTTTTTTAAGCCCGGAAAGGATAAGGCTCCTGCTGGATTACAAAGGAGAAGAGAAATGAAGAAGAGGATCGGATTTGTAGGGACGCGTTTTTCGGGACTGGACGGAGTCTCCCTGGAAGCGGCTAAATGGAGCCGTGTTCTGGAGGAGATGGGACATGAGATCTTCTGGTTCGGGGGAGAACTGGATAAAGAGGAGGAAAAAAGTTATCTCTGTCCGGAAGCCCATTTCCAGTCACTGGATATCGATGATATCAACGGTTCTATTTCCAATACCTATCAGAGAAGTCCCCATACGACCGAAAAGATCCATGAGATTAAAAAAGTCATTAAAAAGCATCTGTATGCTTTTTTGGATCGGTTTGACCCGGAGATGATCATTGCAGAAAACTGCCTCAGCATCCCCATGAACATCCCCCTGGGAATGGCTCTCACCGAGATGATCGCCGAGACGGCCCTGCCCGTGATAGGCCATCACCACGATTTTTTCTGGGAAAGGAACCGTTACCTTCATAATGCCGCAGGAGATTTCCTGGCTATGGCCTTTCCTCCGGATCTTCCGTCGGTGAAACATGTGGTGATCAATAGCATCGCCCAGAAGGAGCTGGCGGCCCGAAAAGGGATCTCCTCACTGGTCATCCCCAATGTCCTCGATTTTTCCAAGGAAATGCCCCTGAACGGGGGAGGGAGGGAAGCCTTCCGTCAGGATTTCGGGTTCGGAGAAGATGATATCATCTTTTTGCAGCCCACACGGATCGTCGCCCGGAAGGGGATCGAACATGCGGTGGAACTGGTCAGGCGGTTGAAAGACCCCCGTATTAAACTTGTCATCACCCACTCCTCTTCAGACGAGGGGCTCGATTATTATAACCGGATCATCGATTTTGCCAAAAACCAGGGGATCGATATCTATTTCATCAACAACAAGCTCCATGACCCTAACCAGTACCGACAGGGTTGGGAAAGGATCTATACCATCTGGGATGTCTACCCCTATGCCGATTTTATCACCTACCCTTCTTCTTTCGAAGGTTTCGGCAACGCCTTTCTGGAGGCCATCTATTTTAAAAAACCCATTCTGGTCAACCGGTATTCCATCTTTATCGCCGATATAGAGCCCAAAGGGTTCAGGACGGTTTCCATGGACGGGTTCATCTCCGATGAGGTGGTAAACCACGTAAGAAAGGTCATGGAGGAGAGAGAGTACCGGGAGATGATGACCGATGTGAACTTCCGTCTGGGGAAAGCCCATTTTTCCTTTGATATTTTAAGACGCGACCTGAAATCCATCCTCGCATCCTTTTTCGGAGTCAACGGTGTTTAAAGCGCTTATCTGGGATATTTACGGGACACTCCTCCTGACCCCGGGAGGGGGGATCCCTCCTGAAGCGGACAAGAATACTTATCTGAGACGGGGTTTCGAGGTATTGGGGAAGTTTATCGGATTTTCCCCCAAAGAAGATAACATCTCATCCTATTTCAGCCTCATATCAGAACAGCATGAGGCCCGGCGACGGGTGCGCGGGATCACCTATCCCGAGATCGATATCATCCTTCTCTGGCAGGAATTCTTCCGGCGTCACTATGATCTCCAGGTCCCCCTTCAGGCCGTCAGGGAGGGAGCTCTCCTGTTCGAGGAGACGGTCAACCCCGTTGTCCCGGTGGAGGGAATGGCCTCTCTTATCAGGGATCTTCACAAAAAAAAGATAAAGATGGGCCTGGGGTCCAATTCCCAGTTTTATACTCTCCATTTTTTGAAGAAAGCCTATCCCGGGATCTTTCCCTCTCACTTTTATCCCGGATTATGGGCTCTCTCCTATGAGATCGGCGCAGGAAAACCCGATCCCCTCTTTTACGAGACTTTGAAGCAAAAGATCAAAAGCGAGGGGCTTACTCCCGGAGAGTGTCTTTTCGTAGGGAATGACGAAGAGAACGATGTCCGTTTCCCGAGTGAGTACGGGCTGAGTTCTCTTCTTTTTACTCCCGGGGGGGGAGGGAAGGGCGTCAGGACGGCCCGGGAACTGGCCGAATTCCTTGAAGTGACCTGAACTATTTGTTATTTTTTTTCTTGAATTCTCATCGGGTTTGATTATACTCTGTCTGGTCCCGTAGCCCGGGTGGCGGAATTGGTAGACGCGCTAGATTCAGGATCTAGTGGGCAATACGCCTGTAGGGGTTCGAATCCCCTCCCGGGCATTTTTTTTATCTTCGACAAAGGGAGGACCGTTCATGTTTGCATCTCAATCAAAACGGGGTCTGACATTCAACGACATCATTTTTATCAATAATGCCCAGGCCAGGGACAGAAGCCGCTCAGCCGGGGCGGGGGCTGTCGTCAACGGTACTATCGGAGCCCTTTTGGACGAAAGCGGAGAACTTGTCACCTTTGAGGCCGTAGACCGTATCCATGGGGCTCTGGATGTCCGGGCCCAGTCACCCTACGCTCCCATGGGCGGATATCCCGCTTTTCTCGAGGCGGCAGAAGCCTACTGTTTCGGGGAGAGCCGCCCCTCGCTGCCCCTCAGAGGAGTTGCTGTCTCAGGCGGGCTGGCCGGGATCCACCATGCCATTCTCAACTACACAGAACCGGGCGATTTTATCCTGACCACCGATTGGCACTGGGGTCCCTATCAGTCCATCGCCGACGAGACCGGACGGAAACTGAAGACATTCCCCCTTCTGGCTTCGGGAGGGCCCGACTGGGCCCGATTCGAAGAGACTATGAAAGAGCTGGCGTGTGAGCAGCATAATATCTTTCTTCTGATGAATACTCCCGCCCATAATCCTACCGGCTACTCCTTTACGGACGGGGAGTTTACTCAGATGCTTTCTCTTTGTAACAAGCTGGAGCATCCCGTGGTCCTTTTCCTCGATGTGGCATATATCGAGTATGCCGCCCCTGAAAGAAAGAATATCTTCCGTTTGCTGGACCGCTTATCCGGGAATACCCTGACATTGGTGGATTACAGTATATCCAAGGGATTCGCCAAATACGGATTAAGGACAGCAGCTCTCTTCGCCCTTCACCGGGACAAAGAGGTCCTGGAGGAGTTTGTGCAGATCATGCTCCTTTCCAATCGGGGGACTTACGGGAGTGTCTCTTCGACAGGCCAGCTTCTTCTGGAAGCCCTGTATAAGAAGAAATCTCTTTCGGACAGCTACACAGAGGAGCTTCAGCAATGGAGGCATCTTCTCGCCGGGAGAGCCAAGATCTTTTTCGACACGCTCCACCCGGGCCTGGCCATGCCCTATCGCGACGGGTTCTTCGCGGCCGTTGCCAGCAGCGATCCCTTCGGGGTGTGCGAAAAGCTCAAAGAGGAGGATATCTTTCTCGTTCCTCTGAACAAGGGGATACGGGTTGCCCTCTGTTCCCTCTCCGGCAAACAGAGCCGCCGGGTGGCGGAAGCCCTCAACAGGCTGGCGGAAAAAGAGAATCTCTCTGATGATCTCTGAAAAAGTTAGCCGTATCATAAGGCAGGCTCCCCGTCTTCCGGGAGTCTATCTGTTTAAAGACTCAAAAGGCGGGATCCTCTACGTGGGGAAGGCCAAAAACCTCAATAACCGGCTTCGTTCCTATTTAAATGAAAAGGGGCTGGATTACCTAAAACGGGTGATGATGCATCATGTGGATGATGTGGAATATATCATCGTGGCATCGGAGTCAGATGCCTTTATCCTGGAGAATAACCTTATTAAAGAGAATCAGCCCCACTACAATGTGGACCTGAAAGACGGAAAGACCTATCCCTATATCAAAGTGACCCGGGAGACTTTTCCCCTTATCACCGTCACGCGGACGATCCGTAAAGACCGAGCCCGATATTTCGGGCCCTTTACCTCCATCTCATCCGTGAAGTCTCTCCTTTCCCGTTTGAGAGCTGTCTTCCCCTACCGCCATTGCAGGACGATGCCCCGGCATGTCTGCCTTCAGTATCATCTGGGCCGTTGCGGCGGGCCCTGTGAAGAGAAGGTCTCACCGGAAGAATACGGGAAGAACATCGCAGCCATCGTGGATATTCTCAAAGGGAAGGGGAAAGAGCTTTTCAGCCGTATTGAGCGGGAGATGAAGAGCTTTGCATCGGGTCTTGAGTTTGAAAAGGCGGCCCAATGCCGGGAACAGCTAACCGGGCTTAAACAGCTCCTCCTGATGCCTGATATGGAGACAGCCGGCGGGAAAAACTGCGACGCCATGGCTCTGTCTGCAGTGGGCTCTCTTTACGGTCTCTATCTCTTGTCCATGAGAGAGGGCAAAGTGGTGGAGCAGACAGGGGATATTTTTGAGAGTCAGGAGAAACCCGCTCATGTCTTTGAAGCCTTCATCCGCCTTCACTACGGAGCTCAGCCCTCTGTACCTCCTCTGATCATTGTCAATGATATTTTTCCCGGTATCCCTGTTCTGGAAGAAGAGTTCGAGGAACGGGAGGGAAGAGTCGTCCGCATCAGAAGGCCGGCCGGCGAAGAGGAGTCCCGCCTTTTGGCCCGGTGTGAAGAGAATGCCCATTTTCTGTTAAGGAAACATTTCCTCATGGATCCCGGAGCCTATTTCGATGACCTTGAGGAGCTTCTGGGAATAAGCCCCATAGACACCCTTGACGCCTTTGATATATCCAACTACGGAGGGGAACAGTTCACCGGCGGATGTATCCGGCTGACCAGAAAGGGGTTTGATAAGAGCCTCTACAGATCCTTTGCCCTGCAGGGGGAGCATCCTGATGACTTCCGTATGATCGGAGAGATCGTGGAACGCCGATATAAAAAAAACAGCCTTCCCCACATGGTCCTCATCGACGGGGGGGCTCTTCAGGTCAGGTTTGCAGCAGACGCCCTCGCCCGGGCAGGAGTTTCCCTCCCTGTCATAGGGTTGGCTAAGGCCGAAGAGCGTGTCATCAGTGAAGAGGGGATCCCTCTTCCGGCAGAAGAACACGAAAAGGCCCGACTTCTGCTGATGAGGGCCCGGGATGAAGTCCACCGCTTTACCATCGGTTATAACCGGCGAAAAAAACGCAAGAAGGCTCTGAACAACCCTCTGACAGAAGTTCCTGGCCTGGGAAAGAGCAAAGCCGGGCTGGTCATGGATTTCTTCGGAAATCTGGACGGGGTGCGCCGGGCGGAGATCTCAGACCTTGTCAAAGTCCCCGGAATCGGCCCTGCCCTGGCGGAAAAAATAAAAAAACATCTAAAAAACATTTGAAACTCTTCTGATATTCGTTATAATACTATCGTGAAGGGAAGCACGAAAGGAGATGCCTTGGAAAAGCAGATTCCCAGGCCGACATTGGAACGGTTCCCCAAATACTATCAGGTGGCGAGTTCTTTCCTGAACAAAAGCCGTGAACCCTATATCTCTTCGGTTTATCTGGCTGAATGTCTCAGTATGGATGATTCCCAGGTCAGGCGGGATATGATGTATCTGGATATCGGCGGAAAACCAAGAGTAGGCTATAACGCCGAAGAGCTCCGCAACACCCTGGCTCACTATCTCGGTTACTTCAACCTTAATGTCGCCCTTCTGGTCGGCGCAGGGCATCTGGGGACAGCCATTGCTGAATACAGGGGGTTTGAAGCTTACGGGCTTAGGATTATCGGGCTTTTCGACATTGATGAGTCCAAGATCGGAGAAAAGATAGGAACGGTTCAGATCCAGCCGTTATCAAACCTCGATTCCTTTGTCCCGAAACACAATATAAGGATAGGGATCATTACGACGCCGGCTGAAGCGGCCCAGTCTGTGGCGGAAAGGCTGGTGGCTGCAGGGATCAAGGCTATCTGGAATTTTGCCCCTGCACGCCTTCAGGTCCCCGAGGATATTTTTGTCCAGGATGAGAACCTGGCCGAGAGTTTTTCCTTTATTTCCCATTTTATGAAGCAGTTCGAACGGAAAAAGACGTCCAAGGTCATCGTGAAAAAGATTCAATAATCATCTCTGTAATAGACTTCTTCCAGGATCAGGCCATCGGGGGCCAGTGTCTTTCCTATGGAGTGGCGGTCCCCTGTTTCAAAGGCCCTGATGATATCCTCTTCGCGAAGTTTGCCCATGCCCAGATAGAGAAGTGTTCCCATGATGATCCGTATCATATTATAGAGGAACCGGTTGCCTTTGATATGAAAAGTATACACCCCCGGATCCTTCTCCAGAGAAAAGGAGCGGATGATACAGACCGGTGATTTTTCCGGATCACGGCTGGCCATATTACGAAAAGCGGAAAAGTCCTTCTCGCCGGTAAAGAGGGGGAGGGCCTCTTCCATGCGGAGAAAATCAACAAGAGAGGGAAGACGATAGGCATAGCGGTTTCTCAGAGGGTCGTCAGGGTAGATAAAGGTGTATGAGTAGTGCTTTCCACAGGCAGAGAAGATCGGGTGAAACGACTTGTCGGAATAATCCAGCTCCAGGATGCGGATATCCCTGGGAAGAGAGGTGTTGGCGCCGCGGAGGACATTCAGGGGCGGGATATCCTTGTGGGCCCTGAAATGGAAGACCTGTCCGCGGGCGTGAACACCTGAGTCGGTCCTGCTGGCTCCCTGGACTTTGATGCGCTCTGTATCGAAAATCCCGCTGAAGGCTGTTTCCACCATGCCCTGAACCGTGGGAATCCCTTTGCGCTGGAGCTGCCAGCCTTTATAGTCCGTTCCGTCATAGGCGACTTTTCCTCTGTAATAGGTAAACATCTTTCCCTCCTGTCCTATGGTACTGCAACTTCCGTTTTTTGAAAAGTGAAATCACCCTTTACATCGGGGAGCTGTTTCAGTAAAATATGAATAATTGAAGAAGTAAAAAGGAGGTTTTATGAAGGAAATGATGATCATGGGATTGCTGCTGACAGACCGTGTGAAAGAAGCGACAAGAGTCCAGGAGATCCTGACCAGATATGGCTGCTCCATTAAAACCCGTTTGGGGATGCATGAAGTCTCGAAGGACTATTGCGATAAAAAGGGCTTTGTCGTCCTGGAACTTGTGGGAGACAAAAAGGAGTGGGAAGCCCTGGAAAAAGAGTTGTGTGAAGTCCAGGGGGTCCAGGTCAAGACCATGTTCTTCGAGTATTGAAAAAAGGGGGCTTTGCCCCCTTTTTCACTCTCTATTTCCGTTCTTTAACGTCTCCGGGACAGGAGAATCAGACGCAGCAGATTCATCAGTGCGGCCAAAGCGGCGGCGAGATAGGTCAGGGCTGCAGCTTTCAGGACTTTCTGGGCTCCTGTCAATTCCTCCGGGGTAAGATACGACCTTTTTTTCAACACGCGTAAGGCCATATAGGAGGCATCGAACTCCACAGGGAGGGTGATGACTGTGAAAAAGACGGCTGCAGCGTAGAGGACGATCCCGATATTGACCAGGGGCGGGAATTGAAAGATAAAGCCGAACAAGACCAGGGGGATGGCCAGATTGGACCCGAAGGTACTCACGGGAACCAGCGCGTTTCGGATCTTGAGGGGAAAATAATCACGGGCATCCTGGACCGCATGGCCGCATTCATGGGCTGCTACGGCGATAGCCGCGATGCTTGTCTGCCCGTAG
>Ga0209607_1002749_pt1 | contig 13862 bp, 9 predicted proteins | sample AD_UKC117_MetaG_FD_184413 | JGI IMG/M metagenome (GOLD analysis project Ga0209607, IMG submission 184413) | Active sludge microbial communities of municipal wastewater-treating anaerobic digesters from Hong Kong - AD_UKC117_MetaG (SPAdes)... | ecosystem: Engineered > Bioreactor > Anaerobic >... | reverse complement strand
TCAGCCGCAGGGTTTCCGCCGCTTCTTCCGGGTCCAGGCGGTTGAGGGCATAGCCGACGTGGACGATGACGTAATCACCGATTTGCAGGTCGTCCACCAGCGCGGTGGAAATCGTTTTGCGCACGCCGCCTATGTCCACCACGGCGTGCTCGATGTCGACCAACTCGATGACCTGCGCGGGAATGGCGAGACACATGCCAGGGGACCTCCAAAAGGCACAGCATGAAGACGGGACGGACGATACGACGAGCTCTGTACATCTTAGACCACCCACTGTACCCGCGAGGCATTCCCGTCGATGACCAGCCAGCACCGAGTTGGGCACAATGGAATTAATCATCGTTTAAGGTTGGCGTGCTAGGATCCGAATACCACAAAATAATAGAGGGAAATTGAATCATGAAGAAACGGTTTGCTTTCGGATTACTTGGCATGACAGCGCTGACTAGCGTGGTATTCGCCGTCGAAGGTCAATGGCAGGCCCTGCCGGAAAAAGCGCCTGAGCCCGCCGACAATCCGAGCACCGAAGCCAAGGTGGCGCTTGGCAAGATGCTTTATTTCGATACGCGTTTTTCGTCGACCGGCACGGTATCCTGTTTTTCCTGTCACAACGTGATGGAGGGTGGCGACGATCACCGTCCCACGTCGATCGGTGTCCACGGCCAGGTGGGTGGACGCAACGCGCCAACGGTTTGGAACTCGGCGTTCCTTTCCGCGCAGTTCTGGGATGGTCGCGCGCCTTCGCTTGAAGAACAGGCCAAGGGACCGCCAACCAATCCCATAGAAATGGGCATGGCGAATCTGGACGCCACCATTGCCCGCATCCAGGCGATTCCGGGGTACAAGCCGTACTTTACAGCGGCGTTCGGCCAGGGCGATACCGTGACCATGGACAACGCCGCCAAGGCCATCGCCGCCTACGAGCGTACCCTGATCACGCCGGATAGCGCCTATGATCGCTACGTCAAGGGTGACAAAAAGGCCATGACCGAACAGCAAGTGCGCGGCATGGACACCTTCGCCAAAACCGGTTGCACGGCCTGCCATTCCGGTCCCACTTTCAATGGTTCGGCCAATTTGCCGATGGGGCAAGGCTTTTTCATGAAATTTCCAATTTTTCCCGGCAGCGTCTACGAGACCCAATATAAGCTGACCGAGGATTTGGGACGCCAAACCGTCACTCAGCAGGATGCCGACAAGCACCTGTGGCGGGTGCCGACGCTGCGGAACCTGACCTACACCGCGCCCTACTTCCACAACGGTGCGGTGCAGAGTCTGGATGAAGCGATACGAGTGATGGCCAAGACCCAGCTCAACAAGGAGCTGACTAAGAGCGAAGTGCAGGACATCGTTGCGTTCTTGGGGGCGCTGGATGGTCCCTTCCCGCAGCAGACCATGCCACGGTTACCGCCAACGCCCGGCGATCTGCTGACGGCAAACTGAACGGAGTTGCCGTTTCGCGCGGCGCAAGCTGACCGACCCATGATCGGATGGCGGTTAACTAACCGGGCTGGTCTGTTTTTCAAAGTTGATCGCCTCTTGGGGTGAAGCTCAGCCCGGTTTGATCAGCATCGCCCAACTCTTGATTCGAGTTGAGGCCACCGTCGTTGGGTGGTGTCCATCGATCGCCACGTCTTGCAGCCGCCTCCGGCATCGTCGACCGCGCAGGTGTGTTTGTTATCCATCCAAACCTCATCCGCGTTGAGTGGGTATGCATGCTGAGCGATCTTCCAAAAACACGACATATATGAGGCGGGGTGAAGGAATACGGCATAGAGAAAACATATCCAGTGCCCGGTTATGGGCCTAATGATGTTCGATACTATCAAAATATCCTGCGGTATCAGCTAAACTCGAATCGATCTTTGCTGCCTTGTTCAATCGATACCGAGTATGAACCGCTTTGAGCGGTTTACGGATCGTAAGCCTCCGGCTTTACGGGGGGTAACAATTCACATTCGTTTTTTGCTGGAGATACCATGTCGCTTTCCGCTCAACTGCTCATGTTACCCCAATGGATGGCCGTCTTGTTATTGGTAGTCATTGCGGTGTCCTTTTCAATTGTAGGGTTTCTCACAGTTCACCATTTCATACCGGTTAAAATCAGACAAATTCACAATGATGTGGCAGGCTTTGTTTTTGCAACCTTAGGCGTCACTTATGGCGTGCTGTTGGCGTTTGTGGTTATCGTCGTGTGGGAGCAATTTAATGATGCCAAGGCGAATGTCGAAAATGAGAGTAGTAGCGTCATACTCCTGTATAAAAATATCGCCACCTATCCAGACAAAATAGCATCTGATGCAATGCGGGATGGGCTGTTAAAGTACGCTAGTCAGGCTGTTGAAGAGCAAGATCCAGTGCGTGCCGAACAATTGCCCGGTAACTCATTATCAGCCATGAATCAGTTGCTCAGCCTGATCGACGGTATTGTTCCCGACAGCAGACACGAGGAGATCCTCTATGCCCAGATTCTTATAAATCTGAATGAGTTGTCAAAATATCGCAATCTCCGCTATCAGGCCATGCATGAAGAATTACCGAGCGCCATCTGGATCGGAGTCGTGGTTGGAGCCATCATTACCACCAGTTTCACCTTCCTGTTCGGAACTGAGAACGTTTGGGCGCACATCATCATGATGTCTCTGCTGGCAGCCCTGATTGCGGTCGTGGTCTACGTGGTCATCGAGATGGATCATCCCGCGATGGGAGAGGTCAACATCGGTTTTCCGCAGGGATACTCAAAAATCCTCGAAATCGCGAAAGCCCAGCAATAAGTACACGCCGGTTGGCATGCTTGGTAGGGCGGGTACTTCCTTGAGCCCGCCTTGAGCAAGACCTAAGATCAGCTTTAAAGCCAGCTCACTTCATCATTGAGTTCACTGGATTCGATAGCGCTTTTCACCGCTGGGTTGGCGCCAGTCACTGAGAGTTTGAAGGACGATCCAAAATTCTGCTTGCTGAACACGAGGTAACGCAAAACCTCGCTGCTGATGGAATCCAACTGCGTCATATCGAATACAATAGCGACAGCATCTTGCGCCCGCGCCGCTTCGACCTGTTCTTCCAGATATTTAAGGCCACGCGGCCCGAGTGTGCCGCGCAGGGTGATTTTAGCCATGCCACCGGTCACTTCGAGCAGATCGGCGGTGAACTTTACGGCGGTCGGTGCGATACGCACGCGCACGGTGATTTCGCCATGCTCTTCGGGCAGTTTCACCGTCAGCGCATCGGCGTTGAAATCATCGTAACCATGGCCATTGATCCACACTTCGCTGATGCGAATACTGCCTTTGGGCAGAATATCCGGTTGCACCCGCAACACGTTGTCTGCGAACCCGCCGGGTATGGGTTTGAAATAGAAATCCATGGGCTCTTGGGTGATCAGCAGATTGGTATACACCGCTGACAGATAGGCCAGTTCGAAGGAATGATAGCCAGCCATCGAATGGCTGCCCTTGCCGCGCTCGGTGCCCAAGGCATAAGGTTGGCCGTTGGCCAGCACGTTGAAATAGATCCCACCGCTCTCAGTATCCAGAAACCAAGCGTTGTAGAACGCCGAGGATTCGCGAGCGATGCGCAGATGCTCGGGTTCCTTGAGTACGCCATGCAAAATGAGATAGGCCAGGATGCCCTGCTCCTGTTGCCACCAAGCCTTGCGGTCGTGCCAGGCGAAGCGGTGAAATTTCTCACCCGGACCCAGGATGCGCTCGACCACGTCGTACCAGCCGCCGCGCTGTGGATCGCCACCCGCCTTGGGCATGAGCTTCGCTATCTTGGTGGCCAGGGCGACGTACTCGTCCTTGCTTTTCAAGCTGTGCATGCGCATCAGATTCCAGGCGATCTTGAGATTATGGCCGACCACCGCCCGGTTCTGCTGCCAACCCCAAGTCTGATCCTTGGACCAGTCGTCGTGGAACTTCTCCTGCACGAAATCGCTTTCCTCGTAATCGGGGAAGCGCTTGGCAATGGTATCGAAGGTGTACTCCAGGAAATCCGCATATTCCGGCGCTTCGGTCGCTAGCCACAAATTGATCAAATAAGCGGGCGCGTGATCGCCGACCGAATTCCAGTTTTTTCGTGCCCGGTTGTGTCCCAGTGTTTCGCTGTAAGGACTCAGGGTAATGGGATCGATATGCGAGTAATAACCGCCTTTCTCGCTTTTGTCCTTATAGAAACGGTTGAATAAATTAATGGTGGATTTGATATCGTCCATGATCAGTCGGTCGCCGGTGGCCCGATAAGTCTGCGTGGGTCCGGCCAAGGCGTAGATCTGCTCGTAACAGGGAAGGGCGTGATAATCGTCGCCGAATTCGGAGGCGAAAATCTTCTGCTCGGTACCGTCGTCGTTGAGATCGACGGCGTGATACCAATAGCAGATATCCTCGCTGTTGTCCTTGAAGCGGAAATGGTCGCGTAGATATTTGGTGCCTTTTTGCGCGGCTTCCAGATAGCGCTCATCTCCGGTCAGCAAGAACGCCGAGGAGAAGCCATACACCAGCCGTGAAATGGTATCGGTTTCCTGTCGGCCACTCCGCAGTTTCTCGCCGGTCAGCGCCAGATTGGTACGATACGCGGAATAATCGATTTCTCCATCGCCGAACTCCGCATTGAGATAGAAATCGGCCAACTGGCGAATTTGTTGAATCCACCAGTTTTGTTTTTCGAAGAGATATTCATTCTCAGTTCGGCCAACAAAAACAATGTGTTTAACGTCGAACCGACAGTCGCCATCAGTACTATCTGGATAGAAAATGCCGTAGGCGAACAGAAACCGGTCAGGCGTCAGCATTTCCCGCATAGGTCCGCTGGCATCGTGAAATGCTTCGCCCAGATTGCGGACCAGTTCCGCATAACAATTGACGGCAATATGCACCGTGTATTCACGGCTATCCGAAGTTTTCAAGCCGAAACTGTCGCTGGCTTGGTCATAGCTCGTGACGTAGCCGGCGATCAGATCCGAGAAGGTGAAATCGATTTTATTCATACGGTGGGCTCTCCAGCATGGGGGCTGCGATATCTCAGAGGCTGTGATATTCGATGTGTCAACGCCTGGCGTTAAGCGGCTTTCTCAATTTCGATCAGGAAAGTTTCCATGAAGCGATCGGTGACAGCCGGATGCTTACCGGAAATCAAGTTACCGTCGATCACTAGATCGGCCGTTTGGTCACCGTCGAAAATCACATCACCCCCGGCGTTTGCTACATCGCAAATGATGTTGTGGGCACAGGTCACTTTGCGGCCTTTGAGCAGTGAGGAATCCGCGCAGAATAGCCACAAACTGTGACAAATGGTGCCTATCTTCAGATTTGGCGTGGCGACTGCCTTACGTAGAAACACCACGGCTGGCGACATGTTGGGTTGGCCCTTGCGGGGATTGGTTTCATAACGCAGACGATCGGTGGCATAGGCACCGATCAGAATGATGCCTTTGAAATCGGCCGGTTGCACATCGTTGAGTTCGGTGCCGACGATGACATGTTCTTCCACATAGCCTTCGTCGGGATTCGAGCCGAACGTCAATTCGGGATTGCCCCACAAATGAGAGAGATAGACAACCTGGTAACCCCGCTCGGGGAAAAAGGTATTGAATTTGCGAAATTCGGTCTGATCGAAATGATCTTCGATCAATACCCCGATCTTGCCTTTGATGGGCTCGCCGAGAATACCCCGGACCGGATCTTTAGCCATGATCACCTTCCTCGACAGTGGATACGGAAACAATTGCAATTCAGCCGAAATCCTTGGCCACGATTTGTTCCATGCAACGCTCGGCAAGGGCGGCAATGGTCAAGGCGGGATTTGTGGCTGCGGTGCATCCCGGTATGAGCGCGGCATCGACCACATAAAGCCCTGGGTAACCTTGTACTCGCCCGTATATGTCGCACGCTTTGCCCAATACCACTCCACCGCAGGGATGCGCCGTAACTCCAGCGCCGGCTTGGGTTTTATCGTGAACGACGCTTTGATTGCTCGGTTCCGGGAAGCCATTGATCGGGCAGAAGTAATGGCCGCTGAAATTCAGGCTGCCCTTGATTGGCATTTCATAGGGATTGTTGTCATCCAGCAAGGCGTAGGTCAGATTGACCGCTTCCAGCATTTTTTGATTGCCGGGTGAATCCAGGCGGAAGGTCAGGCGTACCCGATCGGTGTCGGGGTCATAACGGAAAGCGCCCAGATCGGCGGGTAGCGTCATACCCAGGGTCGTCAGTGTGCCCTCGGGCGCATCCCATTCCGGAAACACGATGATCGCCTGCGGCAGAATCGGATTATCGTGATGCTCGATGATGATCGAGGCGGGTCCTCCCTGTCCCCCGTTGGTGCGCGCGGATACTTTGCGAGTGGCGAAAGTGTCGCCGTTATTGCCCCAGAATTGACCCACGTAGTCGTTTAAGGCCGGCAGTTTGCCGGTGGCCTTGGCGCGTACCAGCATTTTCGAAGTACCCATGGACCCGGCCGCCAGGAACAACTTGCTCGTCACAAAGGTTTTGGTTTCTTGTACTTCGCCCTGCTCGTTGATGCGATCGCAAGTGATCCGATACTGATTTTTACCCGCCTCGGCGATCTCGGTCACCTGATGCAGGGCAAGAATCTCGACACAGCCCGTTTCCTGGGCCAGGGATAGATAATTGTGATCCAGGCTGCGTTTGACGCCGCTATTGATGCCGTACCAGATTTCGCCAGCGATGGCCGCCGGTTTTTTTTCGCCTTGCAATTCCTGACGAACCACATCCCAGTCCGAACCCAGATCGGCGCGGCGGACCTTCATGCCGGCCAAGGATGCTTGTTCCGTCATGATTCGGGTCGACAAATAATAATCGGATTCCAGCACATCGCCCGGAATGGGCGAGGGTTTGATCACGCTGCGTACCCGAGGATAATAAACGGCATCCATTTCATCGTAGGGGATTTCCGGTGGGAAAACCCGATTCCAGTTGGCGCGGCTCGGTTGGTAGAGCACCGTGTTGTAGACCAGCGAGCCGCCACCGACACCCGCCGCGCACCATACGGTAATGCCGTCCTCGATATGCCGCTCCAAAAGACCGACGTATTTGCTGATCGGTTTTGGTTCGAACATCACCGTTTCATCGCTCAGCCAGGCAGCCCGTCCATCCGGTTCCCGGTAAGTGCAAAACGTATCCTGTCGATCGGTAATCGGCCACCATTTGCCGCGTTCCAGGACTAGCGTTTTTATCCCTTTTTCGGCAAGTCGGTAAGCCGCAATCGAACCACCGAATCCGCTGCCGATTACAATCGCATCGTAGTGTTCTTCAGCCATGGGTTGTTTTCCTCACCTTGGTGTTTTTTGGCGGTGTGATGGGGTTAAGCCGCTCTTTTCCCAGTTGTGGTTTCGGACTGGAATAACGCAAGGCAATCCCATCCACGCATTTCTAGGTTTTGATCAGTTTCAGAAGTTCTGGGCTGGCGAAAACATCGCGATAGAATGTGAGCTGTTCGCTCTTGAAATGACAGCCACCACGATGTCCACGTCGTACCCAGCAAACACTACCTTTCGCAATCGTCTCATGGGTGGTGTCGTCCATGCAGGCCCACTCGAAATGCACGAATTCGCTGTGGAACATCGCGATCGGCCAAGTCATGGTAACACCTGGCTGAGCAATCAATGCCCACCAGTGTTTTTCTCGTATTTTCTGTTCACTGACTCCATAATAAGGACCATCCTGGCAGAAATACACGAGATCATCACGATACTCGGCAACCAGAATGTCACCACGCCCTTGGCGCAGTGCTTCGCAATGCGTTGGCCACCAATCTTTATTTTCCTGCTCGATCTGCTCGGCTGGGTAATGAGCATCTATCGCCGGCAATGCCGCTTCCTTCATTGCGGCAAAACGCAATCCATCATCGATCAACTGAGATCGAAGTGGCTCGGAGACGGGGTCCGGCTTGGAATAGTCCGCACTCAGTCCTTCATAATAATTTCGTCTTGCCATGCTCGGTCCTCCTCTACATGAGTTGAGATCGGTCTCCGTTGAAACAAGGAGCAAAAGGGATTGCGATGGCTTACTTGGAAATCAACACCACGACGCTACGTCCATTGACCGAATATCGGTCGGTGGTAATCTTGGATTCCTGACCCAGTGTCATGATGTCGTCCGGGGATTCCAAACTGGTATCGATCACCCGATACCATTTACGCCCTGAAACGGGTGGGATGGCAAAACTCAACGGTTCCCAGTACATGTTCATCATCAGATGAATATCCGCTTCGTCACCCATCCCACCGGAAGTGGCTGCCAGGGCACGGGCATTGGGGTCGTCCCAATTCGGTTCGTTCAGTTCGCAGCCATGCCAAGTGATATCGGCAAGCCCGCGCTCGTTGGTGACCCCCGTGAAATAACGGGAACGGTGCGCTGTATCATGGCGCAACCTAAAGGCAATCAGTTCTTTCCAAAACCGAAACACGTTTTTGTGCTTATCGGTCAGAGTCCAGTCGAACCAACTGATCTCGTTATCCTGGCAATAGGCGTTGTTGTTGCCTTTCTGGGTACGCCGTACTTCATCGCCCATGACCATCATCGGGACACCCTGAGACAGCATCAGCAGGGTCGCGAAGTTTTTGACTTGCCGGTTGCGCAGGGCCTCGACGCCAGCGTCGTCCGTCTCGCCCTCCACCCCGCAATTCCAGCTCAGATTCTCATTGATACCATCGTTGTTATGTTCACCATTCGCCCAGTTATGTTTGTCGTTATAGGCGACAAGATCATTCAGGGTAAAGCCATCGTGGGCGACCAAAAAATTGACGCTATTGACCGGCAAGTGACCGCGCCATTGATACAAGTCGGCACTGCCCGACAGTCGTGAGGCAACGGTACCGATGATACCGGGATCGCCCTTGACGAAGCAGCGAATGTCGTCGCGGTAACGGCCGTTCCATTCTCCCCAGCGATAGCCGGGAAAATGACCTATCTGATACAATCCGGCGGCATCCCAAGCCTCGGCAATGACTTTAGCGTCAATCAGGTCTTCATCCAGTTCGATCTGCCATAACACGGGTGGATACTGCATTGGTGCTCCATCCTCACCGCGAGACAGCACGGAGGCTTCGTCGAAACGAAAACCGTCCACATGCATTTCCTTGACCCAATACTTCAGGCATTCGACAATGAATTTTTCACCTATGGGATGATTGCAATTGAAGGTATTGCCACAACCGGTATAGTCGTAGTAGTAACGTCGATCCAGCGGTGACAGATAGTAATAATTGCTGTTATCGATACCCTTGAAGGAAAACACCGGCCCTTGATGGTTACCTTCGTCGGTGTGATTGAACACGACATCGAGAATGACTTCGATACCGGCCTTGTGAAGCGCCTTGACCATGTCGCGGAATTCTCGTACATGGTTACCGGCTTCCGGGCTGATGCAGTAACTCGGGTGTGGGGCAAAATAGCTCATGGTGCTATAGCCCCAGTAATTGCTGAGCGATTGACCTTCGAACTCCCTGGTTTCGGTATCGTCGAATTCGAAAACCGGCAACAGTTCGACCGCCGTGACGCCAAGTTCTTTTAGATAGGGAATTTTCTCGATAATGGCGGCAAAAGTGCCGGGATACTTGACTCCAGCAGTGGCCGAGCGAGTGAAACCACCAACGTGCAACTCGTATATGATTGTCTGATTCAGCGGACGTTTGAGTGGTTGATCGCCTTCCCAGTCGTAATCCTTGGTATCGATGATGACGCTACGCAACGAGGTGGCCAGATTATCGCCAGGCAAGCAAGCGTCGCCGCGCTTCCATAGTGCTTTATTATTCCCTTTTGAGTATGGATCGATCAGTATCTTTTCTCGATCGAAGCGATGTCCGGCGCCTGGATCGTTTGGGCCATCGACGCGCAAGGCGTAATGAATGCCCGCCTCGGCGTTCTTGATGAAAACGTGCCAGAAATGAAAAGTTTTGTTGACGATCGGATCGAGTACCACGGTTTGGAAGGGTTTTGGATCATCGTGATTCTCGAATAGTAGTAATTCAACGCCGGTTGCATGTTCTGAGAACAAGGAGAAATTGATACCATTTTCTACAAGGGTTGTTCCCAAGGGATGGGGCGATCCCGGCTCGACCGTAAAGGATTTTGCGGTAGGTTTGCTGACTGGTTTTGGCATTTGGGTATACTCCCCTAAAATTTGTGGATAAATTTTCGGCACCCAGTCATTTGGATAGAACTCCAACGCTGTTCTCAATCACTATCCGAACCCAGGCACGGTGTTGACCCAAAAGGGTGGTATCCAGAAAAACCAGGATCGTTCTCATGGATTATCCAATTTGAAACAATATGAGTTTTAGTCAGCTCGATGCATGATGCGATCGCCCACTTTCATCTGGATGAACCGGTTTGAAGTAGCTGGGCTCCATGAATCTGTATTGAGCCTAGTGCCTATAATCATTACGTCAAGGGTGGCTGAAAAACCATGCCTCGCGTGGCACGCATGGGATATGGATGGTTTCATCGAAACTTGTCACACTGCCTTCCATGTCACTTTCATCTTCAATGACGCTGTCCGATTCGCCATCTAATCAGTAGGGTTTGAAGTGTCCATACCTTCACCATGATTATTTAATGACACACTGAAGGTTTGGCTCACTACTATTGTCGTAAACCACTGCGTTTCCGAAAGAGCGATTAAGCTGGTTTGGTCAGCATCGCCACCCACGCCTGACCGAGGCTCAGGCCGCCGTCGTTGGGTGGTGCCTGCCGGGCGGTCAATACTTGCCAGCCGGCTACTTCCAGCCGCGTCTGGAGTTGCGTGCTCAGCAAGCGGTTGAGGAAACAGCCGCCGCCCAGCGCCACCTGTTGCAAACCAGTTCGGTCGCGCGCCCAGCGCAGCCATTCGCTCAGCGCCAACGCCAGACTGGCATGGAAGAGGGCCGCACCCTGACCCGGTTCCACCCCTTCGGCCAGAGCGGCCAGCAGCGGCAGCAGATCCAGTACCCCGTCGTCACGCAGGATGAAACCTGCCGTCAGCGGTCGCTCCGAACCATGGTGATGCGCCAGTGCTTCCAGTTCCATCGCCGTCTGTCCCTCGTAGTCGTTGGTTTCCCGCACGCCAAGCAGGGCGGCGGCGGCGTCGAACAAGCGGCCGGCGCTGCTGGTTTCGGGGGTATTGATGCGCCGTTCCAGCATGTGCTGGATGACTGTTGCCCTGGCGCCGAAGCGGCGGTCGATCTCCGCATTCCGGTCGAGCAGATGCAGCGCCGCCACCGCCAGTCGCCACGGCTCGCGGGCGGCCCGGTCACCGCCGGGCAAGGGTAGCGGTCGCAAGTGGCCGAGCCGCTCGAAATGCACCCCGTCCACCCATAGCAATTCGCCACCCCAGATGCCGCCGTCCGTGCCCAGGCCCACGCCGTCCAGCGCCAGCCCCAGCACCGGTTCCCGCAGGCCATGTTCGGCCGCGACCGCCGCGATATGAGCGTGATGGTGCTGCACGGCGATACAGGGTAGATCCCGTTCCGCCGCGTACGTCACCGCCAGCCGACTACTGTGGAAATCTGGATGCAGGTCACGGGCGACCCGCTCCGGGGTGATTCGCAGAATGTCCTGCAAGTGGGCCAGGGCTTCTTCCAGAGCCCGGCAGGTGGCGGCGTTGTCGAGACTGCCGATATGAGGAGAGAGGTAGGCTCGGTCGTCACGGGTCAGGCACAGGGTATTTTTGAGATAACCGCCCAGCGCCAGCGTCGAAGGACCGGCCCGAGGCAGACGGATGGCTTGGGGGGTGTGGCCGCGAGCGCGGCGGATGAAAATATGTTCAGTCACCACGCTGTCTTCGCAGCGGGCCAGAATCGCCCGGTTGTGGGTGACGAAGCCGTCGGCGATGCCTTGCAGCCGTCGCGTGGCCTCGTCGTCGTCGATCACCAAGGGTTCGCCGCCGGGATTAGCGCTGGTCATGATCAGCAGCAGCGGTTGCGGTTGCGTCAACCAGCGTGTTCCGGCGGGACGGCCGGCTGCTTCGTGGAACAATAGATAATGCAGTGGTGTGTAGGGCAGCATGACGCCCAGATGCGCCAAACCCGGCGCGATGCCGGGCAAGCGTCGGTCGCTATCCTGATCGTGGCGCAGCAGCATGATGGGTCGTTGCGGCGATGTCAGCCGTTGCCGGTCCGCCGCATCGCTTTCCACCCAGCGCGCCAGCGAGGCAAGGTTGGCGGCCATGACCGCAAACGGCTTGGCGTCGCGTTGCTTGCGCTGGCGCAGGCGGGCCACGGTGGCGGCGTTTTGAGCGTCGCAGACCAGGTGAAAACCGCCCAATCCCTTGATGGCCAGAATCTCGCCGGCAAGCAGACGTTCCAGCGCGGCGGTGATGACATCGTCCACCTCGATCGATGCGCCGGTGGCGTCGCGCAGGTGCAGGCGAGGACCGCAGACCGGACAGGCGTTGGGTTGGGCGTGAAAGCGGCGGTCGTCGGGGTCGTGGTATTCCCGCGTGCAGGTTCGACACAGGACGAAGCCGGCCATGCTGGTGTTGGGGCGGTCGTAGGGTAGGGCGGCGGTGATGGTGTAGCGGGGACCGCAGTTGGTGCAGTTGACGAAGGGATAGCGGTAACGGCGGTCGCCGGGATCGAACAGTTCCGCCAGACAGTCTTCGCAAACCGCCGTGTCCGGCGTGATGTCGGCGCTGACCGAGCCGGCACCGCTGGCGGCGATAACGAACGCCGGTTCCATCTGATGCGGAGTCAGTTCGCTGATGTCGAGCGCATCGATGCGGGCCAACGGCGGCGGTTGACGCAGGGCGCGGAGAAAGTCGTTCAGCGCGGCGGGGGTGCCCTGAATCTCGATGGTCACGCCCGCGCCGTCGTTGCGGACAAAACCGCTCAACCGGCGTGCTACCGCCAAGCGGTATACAAATGGGCGAAATCCCACGCCCTGCACCTGGCCGCTGATCTGGATGGCGCGGCGTTGGGGTGTGGTCATGTGTCACCTTCGCCGGCGGTGGCGGGCGAAGGTTCGAGGTTCGGATCAGGCGGCGCTTTCGACCAGGCGTGCCCGCGCGGCGGCAAGATCCGCTTCCAAGCGACTGACCTGTTGCGCCAGTGCCGACCGTTGGCCCTGCCGCAGCCAGTCCAGCCAAGCCTCCATGCCTTCGCCGGTGCGGGCGGACAGTTGCAGAATTCGAATGTCGGGGTTGACCCGCCGTGCGTAGTCCAGGCAGCGGGCCACGTCGAAATCCAGATGGGGCAGCAGGTCGGTCTTGTTGAGCAGCATCAAGCCGGAGGCGGCGAACATGTTCGGGTATTTCAACGGCTTGTCCTCACCCTCGGTCACCGATAGCACCACAACCTTGCAGGCTTCGCCCAGATCGAAATCCGCCGGGCAGACCAGGTTGCCGACGTTTTCGATGAACAGCAGGCCCTGTTCCGGCAGCGGCAGCCGTTCCAGGGCGTGACCGATACCGTGCGCGTCCAGGTGGCAACCCTTGCCAGTGTTGATCTGCACCGCCGGCACGCCAGCGGCGCGGATGCGCTCGGCATCGTTGGCGGTCTGTTGGTCGCCGCCGATCACCGCGACCGGAAATTCGGCGCGCAGGGTCTGAACCGTCCGAGCCAGCAGCGTGGTCTTGCCGGAACCGGGGCTAGAGACCAGGTTCAAGACCAAGATGCCCCGTTCCGTGAACAGCCGCCGGTTGCCGGTGGCGAATTCGGCGTTCTTCGCCAGAATGTCCTGTTCCAGGGTGAGCCGCCGGCCTTCGGGCGCATGATCGTGAACGTGGGGATGCTCGTGCGCGTGGTCGTGCGCGTGGTCGTGCGCGTGGATGGTCAATTCGTTTTCGCCGCAACCGCAGGTGCTGCACATTTACTCGACCTCCAATTCCTTGATCCGCATTTCGTTGCCGCCCGTCAGCCGCCACTGAAA
>Ga0209607_1002746_pt1 | contig 13871 bp, 14 predicted proteins | sample AD_UKC117_MetaG_FD_184413 | JGI IMG/M metagenome (GOLD analysis project Ga0209607, IMG submission 184413) | Active sludge microbial communities of municipal wastewater-treating anaerobic digesters from Hong Kong - AD_UKC117_MetaG (SPAdes)... | ecosystem: Engineered > Bioreactor > Anaerobic >... | reverse complement strand
GATGGACACGGCGTCTCGCAGGTTGGGACCAGGGATGTACTCCGTGGCCAGCCACGCCGGGGTGCCGGCGATGTCGGCGTCGAGGAAACGGCTGATGTGTGTGTCCTGCACCGAGCGCAGCACCTGCGCCTCACGCTCGAACCGGGCGGCCACCTGCGGGTCGTCCAGGAGACCGGGACGCACGACCTTGACCGCGGCGACCTCCTCGCCACGCACTGCCCTGTAGACCACGCCCATCCCGCCCGATCCGATGCGGGCCTGGACGTCCCACGTGCCCAGCCGACGCGGATCGACGTCGGTGAGTTGCGCTGCGGGCGAGCCGTTCAGCATGGCAACTCCTAGAGCGAGGGGACACCTTCAGTGTAGATCGCCCCCCGACATCGGCCCCGTCAGCGAACCGCGTGAGAATCGTCACCCTGACATACCGGACACCAGTAGGTGACCCGGTCCAGTGGGGGTCTACCCACCCGACCACGGCGAATCGGCGCCCCGCAGACCCGACACGGTTGTCCGGTTCGCTCGAAGACGTTCATCCGGGGCCGCGCGCCCTGCACACTGTCCAGCATCTGCTCGCGGATGCGCGCAAGAGCGGCACCCACCTGGGCATCGCGCACATACGGAGAACAACCCGCCGCGAAGGCCACCTCCGCCGCCCACATGGTGCCCAGACCCGCGATCACCCGCTGGTCCAGCAGCATCTCGACCAGTGGGCGGTTCTCCGGTAGCGGCAGCCCCGGGTCGAAGTCGTCGGCGAGAATGTCCGGTCCGAGGTGGCCGACCCACCGCCGTTCCTCGGTGGTCGGGGCGATCTCGACCATCGCCAGCCGCACGCCGATCGCCGCGGAGTCGGCGGTGCGCAGGATGACGCGGATCTGATGGGCCGGCCCGGTGCGCAGGACTGCCGGACCCGTGACCCACCTGCCTTCCATGCGCCGGTGGCTGTGCAGCGTGAGGCCGGCGTCGGTGCGGGTGAGCAGGTGTTTGCCCACGGCGTGTGTGCCAAGAACCCTCTGGCCACGAAGGTCGACGGTGGCGAACCGCGGGACCCGGATGTCGGAGGCCAGCACCTCCCGTCCTCGCAGCGCGGCGTCGAGAGCTCGCGCAGACCGCCGCACAGCGTCACCTTCGGGCACCACCCCATGATCCGATGGCAAACCCGGTCACACCAGTGGCCAATCCGAGACCGCGCCACCCCGGAGGCCGCCCAGCAAACAGATTGCAGAAACGACCACCCACTGGCCGGATACGCAATCTGCCCCCGGGAGACCGCGACCACCCCGGAGGCCCACCGCCCCGGAGGCCGCCCGGCACGCAGATTGCAGAAACGACCACCAACTGGCCGGATACGCAATCTGCCCGACGACGCAGGCTCACAGCCGGCCGTCGCCGTACCGGCTGATCACCTCCGAGACGACCACCTCGTACCCCGCGTACCACCGCTGGTACTCCGACTTGGCCTGCATGTGGGCCGCTGAGCGCGAGAACTCCTTGAGGTGGTCCAGGTGCTCCCAGCTGTAGACGGCGTTGAGCACACTGCCATCCGGCGACTGCCAGGTCCGTGAACCGATGTAACCGGGGGTGGCCCGCGCGATCTCGTCGATCTCGGCGTCGAGGCGGTGGAAGTCGTCGTCGTACTCCCCCGGACGGAAGATGAATGAGATCTCGTACATGGTGTACCACGATACTCTACATAGTGCAGTAGACTGCACTCATGGACGACGAGGCCGCCGCGCTCGGCACCCTCATCGGGGAGCGAGTGCGCCTTGAGCGCAAGCGCCGGTCATGGACTCTGGACCAGCTCGCCCAGCGATCCGGGGTCAGCCGGCGGATGCTCGTCACGATCGAACAGGGTGCGACGAACCCCAGCATCGCGACGCTGCTGCGACTCAGCGACGCGCTCGGCGTGGGACTCCCGGCCCTGGTCGCTCCCGCACCGCAGTCATCGGTGAGCGTCACCCGCAAGGCCGACCGGGCGGCGCTGTGGAGCAGCGAGGCCGGTGGAGTTGCGTACCTCGCAGCCGGGACGGAGCCGCCGGACGTGGTTGAGCTGTGGGACTGGCACCTCGGCCCCGGCGACGACCATCGCAGCGAGGCCCACAGTGCAGGTACTCGCGAACTCCTGACGGCTCTCAAAGGAACCGTGCGGCTGCGCGTCGGGGAGGACACCTGGGACCTGCGCGTGGGGGACGCCGCCGCATTCGCCGCTGACGTCCCCCACGGGTACGCCAACCCCGGTCCCAGCCCCGCCCGTTTCTGTCTGACTGTCTACGAACCACATGTTGGAGCCCACTGATGAACGCCCTGAGTGAGTCCGGCCGTGCCACCCTGGACGCCGCCCACATCGACCCCGCCGTCCGCGACCTGCGGCCCGACTACCGGGTACTGCTGATCGTGGCGGAGAACGTGCACGGCGGCTTCGGCGTCGACGGTCTGGTGACGCAGGCGCAGGAGCACGCGCAAGCGCTGTTGGCTGACGCACCGGTGGAGGAGTTGCCGCACATCGCGGCGTGGCGCGAGGCCTTCCGCGGGTTCGGCGCCAAACCGCAACGCACCCGCAACAGCCTCGAGGCCCTCACCCGGCGCGCACCGGAAGGTCTGCCGCGGATCAACTCGCTGACCGACGCGTACAACGCGATCTCCGTGCTGCACCAGGTGCCGATCGGTGGCGAGAACCTGGACGCCTACACGGGCCCACCCCACCTGATCCGCGCCACCGGGGACGAACCGTTCGACACCGTCGCCGGTGGTGAGACGGTCATCGAGCACCCCAAGCCGGGTGAGGTGGTCTGGCGCGACGACGCCGGCGTGACCTGCCGGATCTGGAACTGGCGGCAGTGCACGCGCACTCAACTGGGTCCGGACACCCGCAATGCGCTGTTCATCCTCGATGCGCTGTCCCCCATGTCCGACGATGCGTTGACCGCGGCGGGCGAGCATCTGACCGCCGTTCTGGGCGCTGGTTCGCCAGGGGTCGCGGCCGACATGCGCCTACTGCAATGACACAGCGGGTACCGGCGTGGTCGCTCGCAGTGGCCGCGATGCTCAGTGTGCAGATCGGCGCTGCCCTGTCCGTGAGCCTCTTCGACACCGTCGGGGCGGGCGGCACCGCCTGGCTGCGGCTGACCGCCGGTGCCGTCATCTTCCTGCTCATCAGCCGTCCGCAGGTGCGCGGGCTGCGATGGGCCGACCTGCGCGCCGCCCTCGCACTCGGTGTCACCACGGGACTGATCACCACGAGCTTCCTCGCGGCGATCGAGCGCATCCCGCTCGGCACGGCGGTGGCGATCGAGTTCCTCGGCCCGCTCGGCGTCGCGGTCCTGCGCAGTCGCAGCCGAGCCCTGCTCGTGTGGCCGGCGTTGGCGCTGACCGGGGTGCTGCTGTTGACGCAGCCGTGGCAGGGCACCGTCGACCCGCTGGGCATCGCGCTGGCCGCCATTGCGGCGGTGGGGTGGGGGACCTACATAGTGCTCACCCAGCACATCGGCGACCGGTTCGCGGGACTGCAGGGTCTATCAATCACCATCCCGGTGGCCGCGGTCACGGCTGCCTTCATCGGGGTACCGCAGGCGATGGGAAACATCACGTGGCAGGTGGTCGTCACCGCCTTCGGCCTTGCGTTGCTGCTGCCGGTCATCCCCTTCTCGCTGGAAATGCTGGCACTGCGCCGCCTGACCACCGCCGCCTTCGGCACGCTGATGGCGCTCGAGCCGGCCTTCGGACTGCTGATGGGTCTGCTGCTGCTCTCGCAGATCCCGGACGTAGGTCAGGTGATCGGCGTGGCGCTGGTGGTCGTCGCCGGGATCGGGGCGGAACGCTCCGGCCACCGCGATCCGGTCATGCCGCTTCTGGAATGACGTGCTGGTGCGCGACCGTGCGGCAACCGGTCGGTGTCTCCTGACCCCCCGCATCAACCCCAGGTGCGCGCGCGCACGTCGGTGTGGTGATCGAGGATCTCCGGTCGTGGTGATGCCTCGACCACGCGAGCCCCACTCGAACCCCACTGAGGTAGATCCCCGGTCAACGCCCATGCCGCCTGCCGGGCTGCGCCGGCAGCCACGTACTCGCCGGGTTCGGGAACGACCACGGGGACCCCGAACACCTCTGCGGCGATCCGGGCGACAGCGTCCGATTGGGCCCCTCCCCCGACCAGCAGAACACGTCGGCAGGCCACCCCCGCGTCCACCAGAGCGGTCAACCCAGCGCCGAGACCGCAGAGCATCCCCTCCACAGCGGCACGGGCGTAGTGAGCGGGCGTCGAGTTGGCCCGGGTGATGCCATGCAGCGAGCCCGTCGCGTCCGGCAGGTTCGGCGTGCGTTCGCCTTCGAGGTACGGCAGAAGTACCAGGCCGGCCGCATCGGGAACCGACAGTGCCAGCCTGTCCAACTCGGCGTAGTCCACCCCGAGAACACCGCACGCGGCATCGAGAACACGTGAGGCGTTCAAGGTGCACACCAACGGCAGATAGCCGCCGCGCGCGTCGGCGAACCCGGCGATGATCCCCGTGGGGTCCGCGGTCGCGACCTCGCCGGAGGCGAAGACGGTCCCGGAGGTCCCGATCGACACCACCACATCGCCGGGACCCGCCCCGACGCCCAGCGCAGCCGCCATGTTGTCCCCGGTACCCGGGCCGAGCAGCATCCCGCCCGCTTCACCGGGCGACTCGGACGGACCAAGGACCCGCGGTAGGCGCACCGGACGGCCCACGACGTCCTCGACGAGGTCGGGCAGATACTCGTTGCCGGTCGGCGAGAAGTAGCCGGTGCCGCTGGCGTCCCCTCGGTCGGTGGTCGCGTCGCCGCCTCCGCGCAAGCGCCATGTCAGGTAGTCGTGCGGCAGCATCACCTGCTCGACCCGGGCCGCGAGTTCCGGGTGTTCGCGGGCCAGCCAGGCCAGTTTCGTGACGGTGAAGGATGCGACCGGCAACGAGCCGGTGTGCTCGGCCCACCACTGCGCACCTCGCTGCCGCACCAAGTCCTCGGCGTCGGCGGCGGAACGGGTGTCGTTCCACAGCAGCGCATCGAAGACCGGCTCCCCCGCTGGATCAAGGGCGACCATGCCATGCTGCTGGGCGCCCACCGCCAGCGCCTCGACGTCATCCACACCGCCGGCGGAGTCGAGGGCCGACTGCATTGCGTCCCACCAGACCCGAGGATCCACCTGGGTGCCGTCGGGGTGCGGTGCTCGACCAGACCGCACCTCGTCGCCGGAGTCGGCATCCCGGATCGTGACCTTTACCGACTGGGTGGAGGAGTCGATGCCGGCGACCAACCTCACCCGCGGAACCCCATGAGGTGCTCGATGGCCAACTCGTTGATGTTCACGAACGGATAGCCACGGACCAGTCCTTCCACATCCACCTCGGTGATCGCCGGGAGATCGGCCACGGTCTCACCGGGATTCAGGGTGGGCTGCCGCAGGCTGTCCACACCGGCGGCGGTCATCGCGGCCTGCACATCGGGGTCGGCACGGAATTCCGCGGCCCGCTGCTTGAGCATCAGGTACGTCGACATGTTGGCCGCCGCGCTGCGCCACACGCCCTCGCTGTCCTCCGTGCGCGCCGGCTTGTAGTCGAAGTGTCGCATTCCCGCGTAGCCACTGGTCTCCAGCAGATCCACGAGGAAGAAGGCGTTGAGCAGATCGCCGTGCCCGAAGACCAGGTCCTGGTCGTACTTCGGCCCCCGCTGGCCGTTCAAGTCGATGTGGAAGAGCTTGCCCGCCCACAGCGCCTGCGCGACCCCGTGCACCATGTTCAGACCGGCCATCTGCTCGTGTCCCACCTCAGGATTGAGCCCGACCATCTCGGAGTGCTGAAGGCGGTCGATGAGACCGAGCGCGTGTCCGATCGTCGGCAGCAGGATGTCCCCGCGCGGCTCGTTCGGCTTGGGCTCGATCGCGAGCCGGATGTCGTAGCCCTGGGACACGATGTAGTCGCACAGCGCGTCGAGCCCCTCGGCGTACCTGTCGAGCGCGGCACGCACATCCTTGGCGGCGTCGGACTCAGACCCCTCGCGCCCACCCCACAACACATAGGTCGTCGCCCCGAAACGCGCCGCGAGGTCGAGGTTGCGCCGCACCTTCGCCAAGGCGTACCGCCGTACGTCACGCGAGTTCGAGGTGAATGCCCCGTCCTTGAACACAGGATGCGTGAACAGGTTCGTCGTGATCATGGGGATCTTCAGACCAGCGGCATCCACCGCTTTCTCGAAACGACTGATCGCGGCTTCCCGCTCGTCACCGGTGAGAAGCGGCGACAGCAGGTCGTCGTCGTGCAGGGTCACGCCGTAGGCGCCGAGTTCTCCGAGTTTCTCGGCGGCCAGCACCGGATCCATGGGTTCGCGGGTGGGGTCGCCGAAGGGGTCACGTGCCTGCCACCCCACCGTCCACAGGCCGAACGTGAACTTGTCCTCGGGCGTCGGCGTGAGATCGACCGTGGCGTAACTCATGACATGCAACCTTTCAGGCGAGCCTGACCGTGCCGCCGGTGGCGGCGGCCTCTCCGATGGCGTCGAGCACCCGCATCGTGGCCAGAGCCGATGCGGGGGGAACAGGGCTGGGGGTGCCGGCATCCAGGCAGCCGAGGACACCTGCGTAGAAGTCGGGCCATCGCCCGTCGAGATACGGGACCTCTGCGCGCTGCGAATCGGGGCCGGTGACGATCTGCGCGGCCACGCCGGGCTCCGCACCCCAACCGACCCCGCCGGTCGTGGGACGCTCGCCTGCCCGCAACCGGTCCTCCTGGCTGTCGGTGGCGGCGAGCAACGCGGCCCCCTGTGAACCCGAGACCCGGTAGCGGGGCGCGGGGATGGCCGTCAGAAGCGACCCGCTGACCACCGTCGTCGTACCGCTGTCATGAGCGAGCACCGCAAGGACGTCGTCGTCGAGGCTGCCCACGTCCCGCAGGGACTGCACCCGCGCGGACACCGATCCCACCGGACCGAACAGTTGCAGCGCCTGATCCACCAGATGTGGCCCGAGGTCGTAGCGCAGGCCACCGAGGTCCGCGGGAGCGGCGGATTCCCGCCACCCTCCCTTGCCCGTCGGCCGCCAGCGGTCCATCGACGTCTCGAAGCGGTGCACGGTGCCCAGCGTCCCCGCGTCGAGGATGGTGCGCAGTGTGCGGTACTCGCTGTCCCACCGCCGGTTGTGGAACACGATGAGGTGGCACCCGGCCCGGTCGGCCATCGACAGCAGTGCCTCGAACTGCGTGGCATCTGCCGCGGGCGGCTTGTCCAGCACCACGTGCCTACCTGCGGCCAGCGCAGCCTGAGCGTGCTCTGCATGTAGCCCGCTCGGACTTGCCACCACGACCAGGTCGACGGCGGCGGCCAGGAGGTCGGCGACCCCCGCCACCACCGTCACCCCCGGATGATCGTCGGCCGCCTCCGCAGCGCGCTCCGGCGAGCGCGTCACGACGTGCGTCAGATGAAGTCCGGGGGTGCAGGCGATGAACGGCGCATGGAACAGGCGTCCGGCGAGGCCGTACCCGATGATCCCTACGCGTACCGACACCTGGCTGGCTACACCCTCCCTGTGGCCATGGCGCGCCGTCGCGACAGCGCGTCGACGCTGGCTGCGACCAGCAGCACCAGTCCGGTCACGATGAACGAGATTCCGGACTGCTGGGTGATCAGGGGCAGGCCGTTGGCGATGACGCCGACCACCAGGCCACCGATGACGGCGTCGATGATCCGGCCCCGGCCACCGAACAACGAGGTGCCACCGATGACGGCCGCACCCACCGCATAGAGCAGCGTGGTGGAACCACCGGTCGACGGTGAGATCGAGTTGTCGCGGGAGGCGAACAGGATGCCCGCGACCGCCGCCAGCGACGAACACGCGATGAAACACGCGATCTTGATACTGGAGACGTTGATACCGGCCCGCCGGGATGCCTCGGCGTTGCCACCGACGGCGTACCAGTTGGTGAAGGAGGGGGTGCGCGACAAGGCGGAGGTCATCTACATCACCAATGAGAGCAGCCTCGGCGACTTCGGCATGGACGGGATGAACTTCGGATCCAAGGACGGGGTGGTGCCGAGCCAGATGTTCACCGAGTCCCTGTTCCAGGAGCGCGGGGTGAAGGCGATTCTGGCCGCGCACGTGGAGCGTGTGGATCCGGGGGTGGTCCACTACGAACTCCTCGACGGGACCAAGGGCGAGCAGTCCTTCGACTTCGCCATGCTGCTGCCACCCTTCCGGGGTGTGGACCTCAAGGCCTTCGACGCCGAAGGCACGGACATCACCGACGAGGTGTTCGCGCCCAGCGGGTTCATGAAGGTGGATGCCGACTACTCGCCCAAGCCGTACGAGCAGTGGGAGGCCAGCGACTGGCCGAAGACCTACCAGAGCGTGAAGTACGACAACGTGTGGGCCGCCGGGATCGCGTTCGCCCCGCCGCACCAGATGTCGCGTCCGCAGCAGAGCCCCAACGGCACGATGATCGCTCCGGCGCCGCCTCGCACCGGCATGCCGTCGGGGGTCATCGGCCGGGCAGTGGCCAAGACCATCGCCGAACGGATCAAACACGGCGGGGCCGGAAAGGTGCACACCGCCTCCATGGCGGAGATGGGCGCGGCGTGCATCGCGTCAGCGGGCACTGGGTGGCGAGACGGCAAGGCCGCCGCGATGACGGTGTTCCCGATCATCCCCGACAAGCAGAAGTACGGGCAGTCCGGCCGGGACACCAAGGAGACCTACGGCGAGATCGGGCTCTCCGCACACTGGATGAAGGTGATGCTGCACCACCTGTTCATCTACAAGGCCAAAGCCCGCCCCTTCTGGTATCTGATCCCGGAGTGACCATGGACGACAATGTGACGACCTTCCCGGATGCCCCGCAGCCGGACCCCAAGCAGATCAAGGCACGCACCAGTGTCCTCAAGCAGGGCTGGCGGTTCGCGGTCCTCAACCTGAAGATGATCACGATGGTCAACAAGGGCCACCACTGACGGGGTGCGAACCTCAGGCAGGGACTCCGGTTGGTTGTGCTGTCCAGACATGTCGGTCCTCCCGTTAGTCATCGGCATCCCGGTTAGAGATCGGCATCCTGGTTAGAGATACAGCACTCCGGTTAGCCCTATACGGCCGTGGGACTCTAACCAACCTGCCGCCGACTAACCAACATGCCGATCTCTAACCGGACTGCCCAGACACTGACCGACAGCGGACCGGCCCAACGCCGTGCGCGCTCTTCGGCACTGCCGGCACTCAGTCCAGGAAGTCCTCGACCGGCGGCACCGGATAGGCGGTCGTACCGGGCACCCAGCCGGCATCCAGCTTCTGCTCGCCGACCCCGCCGGGAGCCCAGATGTGGCACGTGCCGCTGAGGAACGGAAGCACCGTCCGCAGCCTGTCCTCATCGCCTTCCCGGCTCGGGTTGGCGCGCACACGCGCCGAGAACGCCGCCTGCACGAGCACCGGAGCCATCGCGCGGGCGAGTTCGCGCAGGTGGGTGCAGCCGGCGGGACCCCCGAGGCGCTCCCGCATCGCCCGCGTCCATCCCCGGCCCACCCGCACCCCGACCAACTGCTGATAGGCCTGAGCGATCTGCGGGCACTCGCTGTGCGGATACGTGTGGAACCGGATCTCCACGCTGCGGACCGTGAAATCCGCCAACGACACCACCGCGGCCAGTTCGAGATCGTGCACCACCGGCAGGTCCTGGGGGCGTTCGGCCCAGGGCCGTTCATCGACCAACCGACCACGCACCTCGACGGCGTCCGGCTCCGAGCCCGCCACGTCGAAGGTGATGGTTCTGCGGTGATGCGGGGTTTCCATTCGCGCCAGCCTAGTTAACGCACTGTTCCCCGCACGTTGGTGGATTCCAGCGTGAAGAAGGCGCAGCGTGGGATGTGGAGGAACCACAATGGTCGTTGAAAGTCCCACAGCCGTGAACCATGAAGTGATCGCCGACCACGCACTGCTGCTGTCGGAGGCGGCAGACGTATTGCTGGACATGGCCATGTCGCCGAGGAGCCGGGCCGACGACCTCGAGGACATCGAGTCGATTCAGGCCGAGGCCGCCTCGTTCCCCACGCGGGCCGGGCTCCCCGAACTGATCGATGCGATGTTCGCAGACGTCGTCGCACTCGGTCGCGGGCTCGCGGCACAGAGCGATCCGCTACCTCCGTCCATGGTGGCGGAATGCCGTGCGGTGGTGCAGATAGCGAACACCCTGTCCGCAGCCCTGGAAGCCGGACCCGACTCTCGCCACACCATATCCATCAACCGCTGCGCCGTCGCCCTGCAAGCAGACGCTCGGCCCGGTGTGGATCTGGAATCGGCCACCCACAGCGGGGCGGCTGCGATCCAGGCGATGCGTCAGCGCTGGTCCCTGGGGCGCTGAAGGTCGGGCGCTCGCACGACCGGTCGGGAACGCCGTAGCCTGCACCCTGTGACCGATCGCCCGCAGGCCGAGGCCGCCCTCACCGCCTCCCACCGCAGCGTCGAGGATGCCCTCACCCCGGGGGATGCGGTGGTGCGACTCGTGGCGCACCGCGGGTCCGGCCACGCCCACACCGATCCGCTCGGACCTCCTGAGAACACCCTCGCCGGCATCGAGTACGGATTCGCGCAGGGGGCGGACGCGGTCGAGGTGGACGTCTGGCGCACCGCGGACGGAACCATCGTCCTGCACCACGATGCGACCACCGACCGCACCACCGACCGCGCCGGGATCGGCATCGCCGAGGCCTCCTACGCCGAACTGCTCGAGCTGAGCGCGGGACGCTGGAAGGGTGCATCGTGGTCGCGCAGCGGGATCCCGACCCTTGCCGAATGTACGCCGGTGGTGCCCGCCGACCGGGCCTTGGTGGTGGAGATCGAGCAGGGACCACAGGTGGTCCCCGATGTCCTCGCCGCCTCCGAGGCACTTCCGCCGGACCGACTCATGTTTATCTCGAAGAACCTGGACACCGCGGGTGCGATCAAGGCCGCGGCCCCCCATTACCGCACGCTGTGGATCGTGGACACGATCCCCCGTTGGCAGATCGGCGGATGGGCGCAGGGGCACCGACGGGGGGCGGACAGCCATCGGCGTGGCTTCGACGAGCCGGCTGATGTCCGGTGGCTGGTGGGGCAAGCCGTCGAGCGTGGACTCGACGGCCTCGACACGTTGTTCGCCTACCCGCCGGACCTCCCCGAGGCGATCGCAGCGGCGAACCTGACCTGGTTGGTGTGGACGGCCAACGACCCGCGCGCCGTGGACGCCTGCGTTCACGACGGCGCCTGGGGGATCACCACCGACAACACGCGCCAGGTGCACGACTGGCTCGTGGCGTCCGGACGGTCAACGGCCCACGCCGCGGGTGAGCGCTACTGAGCCCGCGTTACGTTGCGTTGTGTGCGCATCTTCATATGGCACGGCTACCTGCTGCAGGGCACCGGGTCCAACGAGTACACAACAGCGCTGGCCCGCACGCTGAGCGCGCAGGGCCACGATGTGACGGTCTTCTGCCAGGACCCCGCCGGCACCATCCCCGGCTGTGAGGTGATCCGGCCTCGGCTGCCCGGCCGCCTGCCCGTGTTCGTTCTGGACAACTACTCCGACGCCGAACCCGGGCTCGTCGGCGACTTCAGCCCGGCCGAACTCGACGCCTACGTCGAAGCGAACGCCGCGGCAATCAACGCGGCGGGACCGGCCGATCTGCTGATCGCCAACCACCTGGTTCTCGGTGGTCCGGTGGCAGCGGCCACCGGCCTGCCGTTCCTCGTCAAAGCTCACGGCAGTGAACTCGAATACGCCATGCGGGACGACCCCGGCCTGTGTGCATGGGCCACCGAGAGTGTTCGGGGCAGCCTGGGGATCGTTGCCGGCTCCGAGCACATCAAGCGGGTCGTCCTCGAGCTGCTCGACGTGGCACCGTCGCAGATCAGCGTCATCCCACCGGGGGTCGACACCGACCAGATGCGACCCCGGGCACACGACGAGGCACTGGCCGGCCTGCTCGCCGAATCGGCGGCGGACGTGACCGGGGAGGAGCGCCTTCCGGATCCGGGCAACGCCGACCGCCTGGCGCGGTTCTTCGCTGAGAACCAGCGCCCACGGATTGTGTACGTGGGCAAGATCAGCGAGGAGAAGGGTGTCCCCCTGCTCCTCGATGTCCTGGATCACCCGGCGATCATCGTGGGTTTCGGACCGGCCCGGGCCGCACTCGAGAGCACATCGGACGTTCTGTTCACAGGGCCCCTGCAGCATCGCCACCTGCGCTACCTGTGGCCGCTGATGGATGTCAGCGTCGTCCCGTCGGTGTTCCCGGAGGCGTTCGGGATGGTCGCCGCGGAGGCGGCAGCCTGCGGGTGTCCGCCGCTGGTCGCCGACCACAGCGGACTGGCGGAGATCGCGGCGGGCGTGCGGAAGCACTACCCGGACCGGTTGACACACCTCGCCTCCTTCCGCAGCGGCGACGCGGCGGCTCTGGCCGAGCGCCTGCAGCAGTACGCGGGCCTGTCCGCCGAGGATCGGGCGCTGTTGTCGGCCGGCGCCCGTGCCGCCGCCGAGGACCTGTGGAGTTGGGACAGCGTCGCCCGGCGGCTGGTGGCACTGGCATCCGCCGGTCCCTGAGAACCCTGCCGTGCCGGGGACGTCGGCGTGGCCTCAGCGCACCGTCACCCTCGCGGTGTCATGCAGGGTCGCGGCCTGAGCACCGGACGTGATCAGCGTCGCCCTGGCGACGATCCGATGTTGGCCCTTGCGCAGTCGCGGCACCTTCCACCGCAGCGTCTTTCCCTTCCGCGGCTTGGCGTAGGCGACCGCCTTGCGCGCCACCACCCGCTGGCCCTTGAACACCCGCACCACGAGGCCCGCCGACGAGGGCACGACGGGTCTCACGACCCGGAACGAGACCTTGACACGCTTGCCGGTGGCTTCAGGTTTGGCGAGCACAACGCGGGTGCTCGTGCGCGACCGGTCCCTGAGCACTCGGGTGGTCCGTTTGCCGTTGTCCACCACGACCAGTCGCACGGAGTCCAGGGATCGCCACGTGGGCGTCGCCCGTACGGTCGCCCCCTGTGGGATCCGCACAGGTGCCGATGTGATCCGGTCGATCCCACGGCGATCGGAGTCTGTGAACTGCAGCCGCAGAGTCGTCGCCAGCCCGTCGTGTCGCAGGACCAGGGTCGCGCCCTTGCCGAAGTCCACGGCTTCCGCGCCACCATTGAAAGTGCGAAGCAGCAGGCTCGCCGAGCGCTGGTGCCCTCGCTGGTCGGATGCCAGGTCCAATTGCAGCCGCCGGTCCTTCGTCCCGGCGAACGTGATGGTCCCGTCACCGGGGTCCGATGTGAGAGTGTCCGTGACCCCCGCCGCCGTGGCGACGTCGCTCACGCCTGCGACGAAACCTTTCGCCGTGGTCACCTGGGAGTAGCGGCCCGTGGACGTCCCCCGGACCTGATGCGACATCGTCGTGCCCGCGGGAGCGACGAGGAAACCGGCGGACCCGGGGATCGCCGCGCTGTCCTGCACAGGCACGAACTGCGCGTCGTCGGGCAGTTCCGAGATGGTGGCGGCCCCGGACGGAGCCCCGAAGATCGTGATGCTCTGCAGTGCGTTGAGGCCGGGTAGCGACGGGTCATCCGGGATGAGGCTCAGCGGGACCGTGAAGAAATCGCCGCCACCACCACTCCACGTGCTACTGCCCATGGGGAATTCCCACCTGCTCTTCGCAGCGTCGATGCGGATGATTCCGCGATCGATCTCCCGGTAGTGGTGATCGTTGCTGTTCAGGTCTTCGGAGGCAACGAAAGGCACGTTGTTGTCGTAGACGTACACCCACACGGAACCGTCCGGCCGATCCTCGACGTCGTACCCGGTGACCACATGGCCGCTCAACCCGTTCTTCAGTGAGATCCCCGGGTACCGTCCTGCCAAGTTCGG